>Ga0181570_10000066_pt1 | contig 94962 bp, 51 predicted proteins | sample 101ome_18_FD_148667 | JGI IMG/M metagenome (GOLD analysis project Ga0181570, IMG submission 148667) | Coastal salt marsh microbial communities from the Groves Creek Marsh, Skidaway Island, Georgia - 101406AT metaG (spades assembly) | ecosystem: Environmental > Aquatic > Marine > Intertidal zone...
CGCGCGTGACGACGTGACGAACGCACATCGACGCCACGTAATTCCATCTCTTCCATCGCGTCGCGTCGTCCAACATCGCGCGTCGTCGCGCGTCTCGCACCTCGTCGTCGATCGAACGCGCGCGCGCTCGCGATCGCCCCGCCTCTCGCGGTGGCCGCGACCGCCCCGAACGCCCCCATCGCCGTCGTCGTCGTCGTCGGTCCCGCGACGCCCACCGACGCCTGCGCGGCGCACCGCGTGAATAAACTCGCCAGCGCGCGCGCGGTGCGCGTCGCCGTCGTCGTCGTCGTCGTCGACATCGCGCGCGCGCGTGCGCGTCCGTCCGTCGTCTGCCGCGCGCGGGGGCGTTCGGGGCGGGGGCGATCACCCCGTGACGCGACTTTTTAGCGCTCGCATACACCGTAGTACGTACCGTGTACGTCTAGTGTGAAAGCATCGACGGCGAGTATTCGTCAATCGCGCTAAAGTCGACGATGGAGTCCATCTCTTCGCTCTTTCGTATCAAAAAGTACTGGATCATCATGTGTCGCATCGATCGATATCCTAGGGTTTACACGATACCCCAGTCCCGCGCTCGACCCCCGCGTCGTCCGGATGGTTTTCAAATCATCTTCCATCCAATGGTCCACGCGTCCAAACGTCCGATCGTCCGATCGTCCAGTCGCTCGCGCGCGCGTCTCGTCCCGTCCCGTCTCGTCACGTCTCGTCACGTCTCGTCACGTCTCGTCTCGTCGGTCGGTCGAGCGCCGGAGCGCGACGGAGGCGGATGACGAGGGCGACGACGACGCGACCGCGAGGCGGTGGTGGTGGGGCGACGGAGGGACGCGCGCGAGACGAACGATCGAGACGCGTGGTGTGGATCAAGGTGCGAGGATGGACGGCGACGGGAGATGGAGTCACCGCGTTCGCGAGATGGATGAATGCGTGCGTGAATGCGCGATTGGATGATGGATGATGAGGAGGAGGAGGATTTGAAATTGAAGACGCGCGCTCGCGCCTCGCGCGCGACGGGATGATTGACGAACGAACGGTGTGTGCCTGTGCGTGACAGTGTGGGAAACAACCGATATGGCCGGCGGAGATCGTCGGTGACGTCTCGACGGCGATCGAACGGTTGGGGGAACCGGCGGTGCGATTCTTCGAGAGACACCCGGGCGGGGAGCGGCGGGCGTTTCAGTTTTTCAATTACGCCGGCGCGTACGCGTTCGAGCTCTCGAACACGACGGTGGTGACGTGGGAGGAGGGATTACGGCTGCGATACGACGAACAGAAGATTACGAAACGCGCGGATGCGGTGGCGAACGCGCGGGCGTACGTCGAGACTGGTGATTTATCGAGCGAAAACGCGCGCGGCGTGACGTGGTGGAGTCAGCCCGCGCCTCACGTCGTCGAGGACGACGAGGACGCGACGACGAAACGACGCGCGGGAGGAAAGGCGAAGCGGAAACGACGAGATGTGAGCGAGGACGATGGAGAAGAGGACGCGAACGCGTCGGCGGTGGATGAAATCGTGGACGAGACGGGTGGCTTTACGTTTCCCGTTTTAGCGCGCGCGTACGCGCAGGAGGGGGAGAAGCGCACCGAGTACGCGCCGCCGCTGAGCGTGCTCTCGATGGGTAAACCGCCACCGTACGAACGCATTCGTCGAAGTTTATTCGTTAGCGTGCCGCCGCCGACAAAGCTTCACAAATCAGAGAGCATGGTGTGCGAGTGCGCGCCGCCGCCGCGCGTCGGCGGGGAGGCGACGACGCGCACGGGTTGCGGACCGGAGTGTTTGAATAGGAAATTACGATTTAGTTGCGATAGTCGAACGTGTCCGTGCGGGGACGCGTGCAGTAACAGACCGCTCAGTCTGTTACACGAGCCGAAGACGAAGATTATTCGCACGGAGAACAGAGGGTGGGGATTATTCGTTCAGGAGCCCGTGCCCGCGGGCTCGTTCATCGTCGAGTACGCGGGGGAGATTCTCGACGAGCCCGAGTGCGCGGCGCGTCTGTGGCACGACAAGCAATCGGGTGAAGAAAACTTTTACATGATGGAGATTTCCTCAAACTACGTCATCGACGCCAAATTCAAGGGATCCATCGCTCGTTTCATCAATAGCAGCTGCCACCCGAATTGCGAGACGCAGCGGTGGGTCGACGCGTCCACCAACGAGACGCGCGTCGGAATCTTCGCCACGGAGGACATCCCGAGCGGTACCGAGTTGACGTACGATTACAACTTTGCGCACTTCGGCGACGAAGGCGCGACGTCGTTCGCGTGCATGTGCGGCCATCCCAAGTGCCGCGGAACGCTCGACGCCGCCAAGACGCACGTGAAACACTTGCACCGCAAGCTTCGCGTGCAGGTGCCCTTCAAGGCATCGAAACGGTCGAAGGCCAAGCCACAAAGAGTCTCGGGCACGGTCGTGGATTACGACGCCGCCAAGGGACAGTACAAAATTCAATTGGATCGCGGCGCCGACGCCAAGGACGAGGACGCGTTCGTCTGGGTGCACCTCGAGGGCGAGAAAGCGGTCCCGCACACGTGGACGAAAAAGTAAATAGCGCATCAATTCATCTCAGACGTATTAATCTCAGAAATCATGCGAACGCGACTTGACTCCCACTCACTCGTTCGCTCGCTCATCCTTGGTCGTCTCACCCTCTCGCCTCAGAGTCGTCGTCGACTCTCGGCTCTCTCGCCCACGTCAGGCAACAGGTCTCGCCCACGCCTCACTCTTCGTCCGCTCGGACGCGCAAATGCGCGCGGGAGTGACGGCGACGACCGCGGTGTGTTCGACGTCGATGTTTTCACGCATCGCGCGTCGATCCGCGCGCGCGCTCGCCTCGCGCGGTCGATGGGCGCGTCGTAATCCGAACGCGCGCGCCTTCGCACACTTTTCAAACGAACCAGCGTCGAACGCGACGCAGGCGGCGTCGCCGCGCGTCGAGCGCGCGCTCGCGGCGCTGAAATTTGAACTCGATAACGGATGCGTCGACGTGCGAGGGAAATCGAGCCTGTTCTCGGAGTTTGCGCGCGAGGAGTTGACACGCATGGGGGAGGAATTGTCCACGGCGGATGACTCGCGAGGGACGTTTTGGAACGAACGATGTCGATCGGCGTTCGAGCGATACGATGAGTTGAGTGTGAGCGATCGAATGAAGATCGTCAACACAGCGCGCGACGTGTTGGACGGCACGCTCGTCGTGCGCGAACCGGCCGCGACGGTGGAGGCGAGCGAAGAGCCGAGACGTGAAAAGTCGGGTAAACAGAGTCTCATCGAAGGCGACGCGTGGAAGCGCGCGCTCGAGGAGGGACGCGCTCGGCGATTGGAGATCGAGACCGTTATGCGAAACAACGACGCGAGCGCGCAATCCGAGGAGCAACAAGGAAGCGGTGCTTGGTTTCAGCTGCGCGCGTCTCGGTTGACGGCGAGCGCGTTTGGCAACGCCATCGGCTTTTGGCGAGAAGGACGGAACGAGCTCTGGGAAGAGAAGCTCGGCCTACGCGAGGGTTTCTCGGGAAACGATGCCACGGAGTGGGGCTCGTCGAAAGAAGACGAAGCCGTCGCCGTGTACGAGGCGTTCGCGGGGCGAAAAGTTTCGCATTTGTTGTTTCATTTGCTCTCCTCGGACGACGCCGAGCTTTGGATCGGGGCGTCTCCCGATGGATTGATCGGCACGAACGCCGCCGACGGCGACGGCGAGATGGGCGGTGTTTTAGAGATTAAGTGTCCGTTCAACAAAGGTAGTCCGCTCACGGCGCAACCGTACGCGAAAGTTCCGTGGTATTACATTCCGCAAGTGCAAGGCTTGATGGCCATCTTTGACCGTCCGTGGTGCGATTTGGTGAGCTACACGGTGAACGGTGGCGTCGCCATCTACCGCGTCGAGCGCGATCACGAGTATTGGTCCATCATGTACTCGTGTTTGAGCGACTTTTGGTGGCAATCTCTCGTCCCCGCCAAGCACGCGCTCGCCGCCGGCAAGGATGTCGAGCGATATCGTCCCGCCGCCGAACATCCGCTGTGCGCGGAGCTCAAAAAGCGCAGCAAAGACATAGCCAACGCGAGCAAGACGACCTGGATCGCGCCCGACCAAGTCGCCGAGCTTCGAGACATCGCGCGCGCGCGCTGATGACCACCATTTCTTTTGTAAGATTAACTGCACGACGCCTCCGCTTCATTCCCGCGTCTTCCCGCAGTCCGCCGCGCGCCGTCCGACATGCACGCCCGTCGAGACGCGCGCGAACGATGAACCAGACCGGCGCCGCCTTTGTCGTCAACGGCACGAAGAAGGGCGCCTTCCCCGCGCGCGTCGAGACGAGAAAGTTTGGTAAAAAAGTGACTGTTCTCGACAACTGTGCGGGCGATTTGGACGCCCTCGTGTCTCACGTCAAGAAGAAGCTCGGATGCGGTGGGCACGTGTCGTCCAGGAGCACCGTCGAACTCGCCACGAGCGACATCGATCGCGTGCATCGAACGCTCTCGGCCGCGAAGGCGCTGCGCGGAGTCACCGGAGAGGGGACGTCGGCGGCGAAGCGCAAAGAAAAAGCCGACGCGTCGAAAGCGATAGACTCACTCGGAGCGCAGACGCGTCGGGAAACGCCGAGGACAAAACCGAGACACGATGCGACGCGACGAGCCGCGACGGCGTCGAGGGGCGATGTGACGGTGGTGGTGGCGGGCGAACCCAAGACGAGCGCGTCTTCGTTCGACGGTTACAAGTCGTTGATGCAAACGTGGCCGTATTGGGACGGCCACGCGTACGAATTAGTGGACATGTTCGCGAGACGAAAGCGCGAACACGAGGCTGAAATCGCGGGGGCGATGTTTGAAGGTTGTGGTGGCGACGAATCCGCGGAGAGACGCGACGCCGCGCGCGACGCCGATTCGCGTCCCGTCGTCTCGGCGGAGAGCGCGCTTCGAGCGCTCGGTATGATCGCCGAACCGAGCGCTTTCAGGCAGTCTCGTCTCGAGAGACAACGCGAGGCGGCGTTGGCGAAAAAGGCGGCCAAGGCACAGAGCTCGACGCAGACGAATGGGTCGTCGACGTCAACGACCGCGCCGCGTCTCGGCGCGGCGACGGATCCGTTCGCCGACTACTTGCGCGACGAGGCGGGATTCGCGCCGGCTATATCCGCGCACACGCGCGCCAACACCGCGAGCGTCGCATCCAGCTCTACCACGTCTCGTCCGTCGTCGTCGCGCGTCGCCACCTCGCGGGCGTCTCGAGGACCAGCGCGTCTCGCCAAGGCGTCGCGGCCAACCGGCGGTTCGTACGCGAGCGCGCGCAAGGCTTGGACGCGCTTCGACGCCGAGCGAGACGATTCCGAGGACGCGTCATCGGACGACGCGGACGACGCGCCCGCGTGGCGACGCGCGGGATTCGACGTCGGCTTCACCAAGGACTCGAGCGGGAATTTTTCATTCGGGGGCGTCGAGCGCGCTCCTTCGCCGCCGAATCGAAGCGTCGCCGTCGCGCCGTCACGAACGGCGGGCTCGAGACGCGCGCGCGTACGCGGAGACTCATCTCGCATCGATGATTCTCCCGCGCTCTGGCCGACGCCGAGCGCGACCGCGGACGCGGTCGAGGCGAGGGAGGCGGAGGAACTCGCCGAGGCGATTCGTCTGTCCAAACTCGATTACGAAGCGTCGCCGGCGTCGCGTCGGATGATGCACATCGAGTGCGGCGACCTCTACGCCGGAATGACCGAAGACGAAATATTAGCCCTCGTCGTCGCCGCGAGTCGCGCGGAGATGGACGCCGCTGACGCGTCGCGCGAGGCTGACGCCCCGTCGTCGACGCGCCGAGCCGACGACTCCGTGCCCACCAAATCGCGATGGGTTCACGAACGTCTCGGCGAGCTCTTCTTCCCCGACGTCGATGTCGCCAAAGCGGTCGCCGACGTCTTTTTCGCCGCCTCCGAGTACGACCGAGACTTTACCCTCGATCTCTTGGTCGGCGCCGGCGCGCCTCTCGACGAGGCGGACGCCTTTTGCGACTTGTACGCGTCGCTCACTCTCGAGGATTGACGCGTCGCGCCGCCGTCCTCGCTCGACGACCGTCATCCACCGTCGTCGTCACGAACGAACGATATATTAGCCCTAGCCGTAGCCGTGTCGCCCATCGCAGACGAAGAAACGACGCGTGGTTTCATTCCTTTCCTTTCCTCTCCTCTCCTCTCTTCTCTCTCTTCTCTCTCGCCGTCGACGCCTCACATCGCGACGCCACCCATGTCCCTGTTCACCCGCGTCCTCGGATGCGCGTGTTCCGCGCCCTCGACGAGCGCCAGAGCGCGCATCGCCGCCGTCGCCTTCCACACCGGTGGCGCCGCCGCCCTCTCGCGCGCGCGATTCCCTCGCGACGCGCGCGCCGCCGCCGACCTCGGTCGAGAACGCGCGGCGGAATTAGCGCGCGGTGGCGACGACGACGACGCGTACGACGACGATCCGCTCGTACACATGGGACGGACGAATAAATCTGAACTCAAACGTCGAGGTACGGTTCGTCTCTGCGTCGCATAACGCGCGCTCGAATCGAATGGAGACTGATTGGTGAATGACGCGTCCTTTGCAGCGAAAGAAAAAAAAGACGCGGCGAAGACGCTCTTGCGTCTCCCTCGGTCGCAGATTGAACGTCTGCGCGTGCCGGAGGACGTGCGCGCGCTGATTTTGGAGGGTTTATCCGTCAAGGGCAAACACGTGGCGATGAAACGACACGAAGGGGCGCTCGCGAAACGATTGAGAAGTTTACGCGACGACGAGCGAGAGACGCTCGAGACGCAAATGCGAGAGATTGAAACCGGCGTCGGCGGAACGATTGATCCACGCGTGGAGACGTTGGCGCTGAGTTGGCGCGATAGATTACTCAACGTCACGAACGGGATCGATTCTGACGCCGACGACGACGCCGCGAACGCGCGAGAGGAGGTGTTTCAAGCGTTGGCGCTCGACGACGTCGCGTGGAGTTTTACCCGTCAAGACGTCAAGCGCGCGCTCGCCTCCGCCGAGACTGAATCCCGCGAACGCGCCGAGAAAATCGCCGCCTTTAACGCTCTCGTGGACGAAGAGATGAAAATATTCGCATTCGGCGAGACGGATCCGCGCGTGTTGGCGGACACGCGCGCCTTTGTCTCGTCAAAGATTCGAGCCAAGTCGCGCGAGAAAAAGCTCTCCAATCCTCGCGCGCGCGCGCTCCTCGTCGCCCTTCGCGAGATCGCCACCGTCGTCGTCGACCGGGAGTCTCGAGTGTAAGGAACACGTGCGCGTCTTCAACGCGCGCACGGTTTATTAATTTGTTTTCCACGCGTCCACATCGTTCGTCGCCGCGGCATCCATCGTCTCGTCTCTCGCCGTCGTCGCTCGCTCTCGGAAAAAGTCAACTCGCCGTCATTCATGCAGATCGCACCCATCACACGACGACGCACGGAGAGAGCCCGTTCGACTTCTACCGCGACACATCTCGACGTCGTCATGCAGGCCCCGATGATGGTGGTGAATCAAAACGCCACGCGCGAGACCGGGTCGATCGCGCGCGCGAATAACATCGCGGCGGCCAAGGCGGTGAGCGACGTCGTGCGGACGACTTTAGGACCGAGATCGATGTTGAAGATGATTCTGGACGCATCCGGAGGTACGTAGTGAGACGACGCGATGACGACGCGGTTTGACGTTCTCGTCCGTAGACGCGTGTCGGTCGGCGACGGGGGTCTCGCAGCGCATCCATCCATCCATCCATTCATCTCCCGCGAGCGCGGGACGCGCGCGGTCAAAGGGCGAGCGACGGATGACGAGTGATTGACGAGTGATTGACCTTGGTATCGTCCCTCGTTGCCCCGCGTTCGTCGTAGGTATCGTGTTAACGAACGATGGAAACGCAATCTTGAGAGAGATTGACGTCACGCACCCGGCGGCGAAGAGCATGATTGAGTTGTCGAGGACGCAGGACGAAGAGACGGGGGACGGGACGACATCCGTCATCATTCTCGCTGGGGAGATTTTACACCTCTCGCAACCGTTTTTGGAGAAGGATATTCACCCGACGGTGATCGTGCGCGCGTACATGAAGGCGTTGGACGCGGCGCTCAAGGTGATCGACGCCATTAGTTTTCCCATCGACGTCGCCGATCGCTCTGAAATGTTGAAAATTGTCAAGAGTTCCATCGGAACCAAGTTTACCGCGCGCATGGGGGAATTGATTCCCAATTTGGCGCTCGACGCCGTGATGTGCGTGGCGAGGAAAAACGAAGACGGCACGAACGATATCGACATTAAAAAGTACGCCAAGGTGGAGAAGATTGCGGGCGGGTCCATCGACGATTGCGCCGTGTTGCGAGGGGTGATGATGAATAAGGATGTCGTCGCGCCGAGTCGCATGAAGCGACGCATCGAGAGACCGCGAATCTTACTGTTGGATTGCCCGCTCGAGTACAAGAAGGGTGAAAACCAAACCAACGTAGAGATCACGAAGGAGGAGGATTGGGCGACGCTGTTGAAGATTGAGGAGGATTGGATCAAGGAGACGTGCGAGAAGATTGCGGCGTTCAAGCCCGACGTCGTCGTCACGGAGAAGGGGTGCAGCGATCTCGCGTGTCATTACCTCGCCAAGGCTGGCATCACCGCGTTGCGCCGCGTGCGCAAGACGGACAACAATCGCATCGCGCGCGCCGCGGGGGCGACCATCGTGTCCAGAGTGGAGGAGATTCGCGAATCCGACATCGGCACCGGCGCCGGTTTGTTCAACGTGGAAAAGATTGGCGACGAGTACTTCACATTCATCGTCGATTGCGACGAACCCAAGGCGTGCACCATCGTCCTTCGAGGCGCGAGCAAGGATATTTTGAACGAAATCGAACGCAATCTGCTCGACGCCATGGGGGTGGCGAGAAACGTCGTGCAAGATCCGCGTTTACTCCCGGGAGGCGGCGCGGTGGAGATGGCGGTGTCAAGAGCCATCACGGAGGAATCGTCCAAGATTGAAGGCGTGGAACAGTGGCCGTTCCGCGCCATCGGATCGGCGCTTGAAGTCATTCCGCGCACGTTGGCGCAGAATTGCGGCGCCAACGTCATTCGTACCCTCACCAAGCTTCGCGCCAAGCACGCCGAGGGCGAAGACGCGCGCACGTTTGGCATCGACGGCGAGAAGGGTACCATCGTAGACATGAAGGCGCTCGGCGTTTGGGATCCGTACGCCGTCAAGGTGCAATCCATCAAGACGGCGGTGGAGAGCGCCACCATGCTCTTGCGCATCGACGATATCGTCTCTGGGTTGTCCAAGAAGAACGACGACGCCGCGGGTACGGGCACGGGCGTCAACGCCGGCGGCGACGACGACGAGTGAGAAGCGCGTCATTAATTAGTCTGTTCTCCTCCTTTGAATGACACGTACACGCCGTGACTAGGTAGTAATTGATGTAAAAAGACACGAATCTTCGTTCTCTTTGTCGCGGCGACTATTGTTTGAAACAAAGATTTGATGTTGATTAATCCACACCATTCGAATCGTCACTCGCGCGCGCGTTCGGACGACCATGGACGCGGCGCGGGTGGCTATGAAACACACGTCGGACGCCGGTCACGCGGCGCTGGACGCCGTGAGCGTCGCGCGAGACGCGCTGTGCCCTCGCGCGCGTCGACTCCTCGACGCATCGTTTCCTCCCGAGTCGCACGATCGCGCCGAACTCGCGTCGAGATTGCTCGCGCTGGCGGTGTTGCAGTACGCGCAACACATGGCGAGTTTTCGAGCGTGGCGATCGAGCGCGCGGGCGTGGTCATGCATCGCGAGAGGGGACGCAAAGGGAACGTTTTCGTCGATCTTTTGGGCCTTTGCCACATTTGCCGTCGTCGCCGAACCGTTGCGACTGTCGAGACGCACGTACAGGGCGTTACTGCGACGAGAGATGGCGACGAGGTTCGGAAATGATGCGGTGCAAAAGATGTTGTCGGACGACGCGCTGGTGAGCGATGGGACGATGGAGACGCGGGGCGCGGCGACGGACGCCGCGGGGACGGCGGCAGTGGGGGCGCCGGCGTTCGCGAGAACGGCTTTGGACGCGGCGGCGAATGGCATCGAGTCGTGCGTCGCGCTGTTGTATCACTCGCAGAGCTTGTTTTCGAGTAACTTTTGGAGCGCGCCGGTGTTGATCGGGTGCGCCATCGTGGGACAGGCGATGCAGACGGCGCGGTCGTTTGACGGTTACGAGGCGAAAAAAGAGGCGCATCGAGCAGAAACAGCCACCGAGAGGTTACGCGAGCTTCTCAAGCACGCGCGCGCGAATGGCGAAGCGATCGCGCTCGCAAACGGGAGCACGGTCGAGGCGGAAGAGGCGATGGCGACGTTGGAGGCGGGACAAGAATTTGTGTACAGACGAGAAGTTTTAAACGCGAGGACGAGTTTCCCGTCAGACGTGTACGAATCGGTGGCGAATCTCTTACCCGTCTTGTCCATCATTCCTCGTCTCGCTCGAGGGATGAGCGTAGACGCGTGGGACGTGCAGGTGGCCATGACGTCATTCAACGGCATTCGGGCCGCGTTGGCCGTACTCGTGCAAAACATGTCGACGTTGAGAACGGCGGAGACGCACGCCACAAACGTGTCCAACTTGTACGACGCGCTCAACGCGTCTTCCGCTCGAGCGTCGATGGGAGTCGACAAGAACGGTGCGTCGACCGGTTCGAGCGTACATGCGGAGACACCCGAAGACGACATGTCGCTCGTGGAGGTTGAGGCCCTCACCGTGCGAGGGCACGATGGTCGTGACGTCATTCGCGGGCTCCATTTTGTCCTCTGCCGCGGCGATTCCGTCGCCATTGTCGGTCCGTCGGGATGTGGGAAGACTCTGCTCGTGAAGACACTCGTCGGATTATGGACGCAAGGATCGGGCAGCGCTCGGATCATCAATCGCGCTCGGGTGTGCGTGCTGTCGAGAAAGCCATACTTGCCTAGAGGGACGTTGCTCGACGTGTGTTTGTATCCCACCTCTTCCGCCGAAATAGGCGCGGAAACGGTGGCTTTGCTCCGAGAAGTGATGTTAGCGCTCGGTTTGGAGAGATTCATGGAATACTTGGATGTCATCGCCGCGTGGGATGAAAATTTGAGTCAGAGCGAGCAACAGCGATTCGCCGTCTGTCGCGCCGTCGTCAACCGCGCCGAGTTGTGCATTCTCGACGATGCGACGTGCTCCATGGATCCCAAAGACCGAGCCGCCGCGTATGGTGTTCTGAAAAAGTACGCGGATGGAATTTTGAGTTTAGGTGACGAAGTCTCCTTGCCCAAGCACCACTCACGCACGCTTCGCGTACACTCGGACGGGACGTGCAGCGACTTTGTCGACGTCATCTCTCCGACAAAACGTCACACGCAAAACGGTGAAAACGGAAGTTCTGCGACAGCTTCGACGATTTCACCGACGAAACGAGACGACGCGCCTACGAACATGCCGTTTAGCCCGTTACAGATGGACGCGAGCAGAAAGGGAAATCAATTTATTCGTCAGCAGACCAAGAATGTCGCTCGCGCGCTCGGCGTGAAGCCGGAAAAGCTGGGCGTCATTCCGACGCCGACGAAAGGGAAAGCTCTCTCATTCGACCCTCTAAAGTAATGTGTTGTAGAAATGTACATTTACAATGGACTCATTCGATAAATTCATCTAAACAAATCCGAAACCTTCGCAACCTTCCGTAATGGCGAGCAGTAGACGTTCGCGAAGAATTTCTTTTGAGCTATATTCGTGAAAATCTAGCTGATTGAAGCACGTGTGTGCGGATGGCAATTTCGTGTCGTCGGCGTGCTGTCTATGAATGGAGAATCTTTGAGGCCCTTGCATCCCTTGCAGGGCGCTGAATCCCTCCAGAGGAACTTTTGAAGTTCCGGTGCAAAACATCAATAATCGCGCCAAGTCATCCTTGGATAACTCGCGCACGACGTCCCAAAACCATTGAATCTGTTTCGAACCGACGGTAAAACCTGTGTATTCGGTGTTGGCACGCCAATCTTCTATGTCTATGTCTGGTGTGCCACTTATCATCAACTCGAGCTCCGCCGCGTTCAGAATGGAGATGGTTTCCTTGGGAATGACCTCCTCGAAACCCTGCACCATGGCCGCCAGCTGTTCCTTGACAGCGTTTGTCATTCTATAAGCGCTGACGAGGTTGACGTATTCCGCTTTGTTTTCATCCGTGACGGGTATGTTTCTCCCGTTTTCAATCAAATCGTGTACCTCCGTCTTACCAAAGTACTCCGTCGATTCGCTAAACGTATACTCCATGACGCCTTCGATGGAGTTTTCCAGTATCCACTTTAGACTCTTGAAGTAATCTGGATCTACGCCTTCCATGTCTTCATACGTGAGCACCTGCCCGAGCAAATGCTTGTAAATTGGACGCGTGAAATACGCGTTCAGAAGAATGTCGTCCAAGAGAGCCTTGCCGACGAGCCTTCCAACGAATCGGAAATAACGCACAAAATCTGGATGGACTTTGCTATCGGCGTTCGGTTTGTAACACCCATCGTGAGACAACTCGAAGAGTGCGATGTCCGGTTTGAAAATTTCTCTCGCCAAAATGCTGAACCACTCCTTGATCAATCCTCCGCCGTCGAGCCCTTCTTCCCCGACAAACACGATGCTCAACTTACCGCGTATCTCCTCCACGCTTCTGTTGCTGAGATGTCTGAACGAATCCTCGAGCACGTGGGCTCTCCTGATGTGAAGCTGACGATTTTCGGGACGTTCTCGTCCTTGACGATCGCGAAGTTTCTTTATTCGAGAGCGCACCTCGGCACGCTTGACGGAAAAGTCGAGCAACCTCGGATTGTGCAACAACAACTTCATTTCCTCAGAGAGCAATTGCGGAAAACGCTTCAACTGCTTGTTGAGCAATTCTTTGTGAGCTTCGACGAACGCCCATATGTCTGCCATCAGCGCGTAAATGTCGGAGCCGCGCGTCGTCGTCACGTTTTGCTCAGATAACGACTCGAGCGCGTGAGTCGATCCTCGCTGAAGCGCGTGCAAAGTTTCGAGCACGTGACTCGAAGTTCTTTGCAAAAGCCCGGTCGACGATGGCGACGGTCTGATGCCGATCGCCGGTGTCGATGCGCGCAGAGAGTGTGAAGCGAGGAATGCACCCGACTCGCGTCGCTGCCTCGCGAGCTCGCTCTCTACGAATGGCATAATCTTGCTACCAATCATCATGTAAGCCTTGATACCATCCGTCAGCACGAAGACCGCTTGCGCGTGCTCGTTATGCTCATGCCGGTCGCTCCCCTCCATTTGCTTGACGTACGTGTGCAACATTTTCCACAAAGGGCGAAGGTTATTCCCGTAACGCACGAGTTGATCCTGCACCTCCCTGGAATCTGTCGAGTCTTCGACAAAGGACAACACGAACGTGAAACATCGAGTCAAACGAAGCAGTAACGGCATGCACCTGCTGATTTCCTTTCGCGCGCCAATGATCTTGTTGTTGATCTCGACGTCGGTAAAGTCCACGAGCTTGCCCGCGTCGAACGAAGCGACGGAGATGTTGAGAAGAGCGGTTTCGGAACAGGCGATCGCCGTTCTGTGCAATCTCGCCAAGACTTCATCTCGAACGTTCGACGGACAGGATTGGCAAACCCTTTTGAGAACACTGTGGACTTTTTCGTACGTCTGCAAAGAGAGGTGCGGCTTTTCCAAAATGCTTATGATATCGGACACCAAGTGCGGATACTTGGGCAACACCTCGCCGAACACGGTGGACTCCTTCAAGGAGCCCTTCAACGTCGCGTGCTTAGACAAGTAATTGTCAAGACACGTCGCACACAGTTCGACACTTCGCACATCGTACTGCTTCGGCTCCCATATGAGTAATCGCAACAAAATTACGAGCAATGACATGTCAATCGTCGCCACTCCGTCGCTCGACAGATGCGTGGTCTCCGACGCGTCGTCAATCATGGAATCGATGGCGTCTGCGTTCATCGTCGTCGTTTCTTTCATGGAATCAGCGCTTTCGAGTAAATTGTAAAACCACTTTCTGGATATTTTTGGAACTGTCGACATCGCCTGCACGTGCTTGCTGCGACTCAGCAGCTGCGACAGAAGGGCAAGGTATCTTCGGATCACCGTGTTGGAGAAACCGTCTTGCGCGTTGTCTGCATTCGTACCTTCGACATCGAACACCTCTTCGAAAATTTTCCTCAACATCAAGTTTCGATTTGTGTCGACGACGCACAGGTTGACACAAATTTTGTTCACAGCATCCTTTGACTCTATGCGATTACTGCGGTACACGGCCAACAACGTGTTCACGTGCGCGACGTCCAACTCTATGTTCGCTTTGAAAGGCTTGAAATCCTCTGAAGTGCCTTCACGCATCGGCGTTGGACGCCTGAAGAACGTTTCAATGCGGTCTATGTCAACGCCTTGGACGGCCTGCGGAGGCATTCCGGGAATTTCCGGTACACGCGCCATGAATTCGCGCAGTGAGTTCGCAATCGTCTCGCGATTCATCGCGCCATCTCCAGGATCAGGGCGCGGGCGCTCGGGCGGATTCAGTATTCTATTCGCCTGCGCAGTCGTCGATCGAATCAACTCTTGCTGAATGTCGCGCGGCATCGCCGTCAAAAACTCTGCTTCAATCGTAGTGAGCGCGTTGGCTCTCGCGGTGTCGCCGGCTTGCTCTCGAGCGCGAGTGACGAGCCTATTCGCTTCAAGGAATCCATCTCGTAAGTCTTCTGATACCAATGCAAGCTGATCAAACGTGATGTTGAGTTGCGTCGCAATCTCGCGCTGGCGCACGGTACGTTCCTCCGGAGACTCGTCAGTCGCCTTGGCACGCTCATCCTCTTCGGCGGCGGGTTCCTTTCCCTTGTTCGCTGAACCGGGCAAAGCCTCCGCTGACGCGCCGTTGACATCTGTTTTGAGCAATAAAGTTTCATCCAACGCCACAGATTCACCGACGGACATGTGTACTGTGTTACACCAGAAACTCGATCGTGCGTGACGTCCGTCCAAACTCCAGCACGTTTGATCTCGGACTTTGAAATCTTGCGGCGGTTGCGCTTGGTATGTGCCGTCACCCAACCACAAAATTGCTTTGGCAGATGACAGTGGATCCAAAAATTCCAACCTCGTAGGTCTGACCGCCAATCGAGCCATCTCTCCGCTGATTGAAGTGAGAACATCGTGAAGAGAACGCGACCTGGAGCTAAAGTCCAACGGTGTCGAGAGCGTGATGTTCAAGTTTGATCCGACGCGCTGCACATTCACGCCGTCTTGACTAAACGTCGCGGATTCATCTTCTCCCAAACCCCACGTGTGCCATGAACTCGTTTGAGTCACGGAGTTTTCGCGCGCGCTGGTTCGGAAGAAGTGGTCGCGTTGATGGTTCGTCGAGGCGGGCGACGTATCAGCGAGCGCATCATCCACTTCCACTACGCGACCTCCTGCGATCTCGACGTGTTCGATCGATTGTGCAACGACTCTTGGATCAACCCCAGCCATAGCGCTCGCGTAATCGTTGGCGAGCCATTGCTCTAGCTCTCGAGTCGACACGCTCGTTTCTTGTTGGTTGTTCATCATCGCTCGCGGAAGGACGCGAAAGCGCGGATTGGAGTGCACAGACGGGGATGATGAACGTGGCTCTTCAAAGTCGCCTTCCTCTTCGTCGTTGTCTTCATCATCTTCTGAACCAACACCGTAGGTATCGAAGTCATCCGCGTCTTCATCGTACAAGCCGTCGTCGGACATGTCGTCCACTCCCCCGGGATGTCCGAGCACGACTTCTCGTTCACCATCCTGGCTCGCGTGTTCGATGTCGCTCGAGTAAAAGTCGACTTCTTCTTCCTCTTCTTCCTCTTCTTCCTCTTCTTCCTCGTCTTCGTCTTCAGAGTCATCTTCGTCTTCAGAGTCATCGGAATCGTCGTCAATCACTTCGCCATCGACTCGCGCGTCGTCGAAATCTTCGCTACCCGAGTGATCTCCTTCCATCTCGCTATCGGCTTCTATTTCTTCCAATTCATCATCTATCACTTCATGATATACCCCCTCGCCGTCTTCATCGTCGAAGTGGTCCGAATCGTCGTCGTCATCGCCCATTTCAACGTCATCCGCACCGTCCATGCGCTCAAAATCGTCTTCTTGCATGCCGTCGTCTACTTCAAAGGCGGCTCCGTCGCCTATAATGGCGGGAACTTCACCGGCGTAGTCGTCGATGCGAGCGACTTGGATTTGACCTCCAGCGGCGTGAGCCAGTAAGTTCTCTAGCATTTCTTCGGTGCTTGCGGCGTGTTGACCGGCACCGCGCTCCGCCGCGGCGGTCGCCTGGCGAACAGCGTGAGTGATGCGCGCGAGACGATTTTCTCGCTTTGTCTTTGCCGAGCGCGTCACGAGAGCTTCGAGAACGGCGAGGATGACTCGCATGAAACCTGGGTTGATTTGATCGTTTGATCGCTGCAAGACCGCAATCAGTTCGATGATGCGCTTCGGTACTTTCAGAGCGTACATGGTCTTCACGACGCCTTGCTGAAGATTGAAAATCACCCGATTCTGTATGCGCTCGCCGCTTTGATAGCCGCGCGCCAAGCCGTAATCCATCAGCGCGTGCAGAAAGTCGACCAAGGCGTGCTTGGGTGGAACCTCATTGGCGTTCTTTTCATCGTTAACCTCGAGCAAAGAGAGAATTTGCTCGATAATTCTTGATCGCGCCTTGGCGTTGTTCACACAAACCGTCGCCAAAAAGAAGGCGGCGTTTTCGTTCCCACACCAAACTCCAGTCAGATCTTCCGACTCGTTCGCCGCGGATTTTCTCCTTAGAGGTAAAAGATCTCGTAAGATGGTACGAAACATGCCGTTCGTGCCGTCAATCTTCATCATCAACTTGACGCTCGCTGGATGCACCTCGACGAGCTCGGTGAGCAATCGGAAAGCCGCGGCTTGAAGCTCGAGCATCCCCGGCGTCTTACCCCTGATCCCATCGATCGCCGTGTCCAGGAGAGTTTCTAAGACTACTTTCAAACCCTTTGAATTTTTAACCTCAGGCAACGCTTGCATTTCTTTGATTTTGCTCTTCGGTACGACGTATCGACGTTCGCCGTCATCGCCCAAAGGTTTGATCTCCGCTACATTCGCGAACGCCTTCTGAAAGGCTTCGAAATCTCGTTCAACGGTGCGTTTCATCGCCGTGCAGAAAGTCTTCAGCGTGACTTTGAGGTCCCGACCGAGCGGTGGCTTTGTGATGGTCTTCACGATCTCGAGCTCCATCGCCGACTGAAGCGATTTTTTGTCATCCACGAGGTGTCGGAGAATGACACAAACGCTGTCGTGGTCGTAATTCCAAAAGTACGTGAAAAGAGTATCCGTAAAATTCTTTGTGCCCACGTCTGGGTTCTTGGCCGCGATGATGCGATCGGCCACACCAGAATCACGCGAAAGATTCGCGAGCAAATCGAGCGTGGCCGCCTCAATCGAAGAGGCGGCGAAAGTAAACTCCACGTCTCGCCTCACCTTTGATCCCGCATCGGCGCCACCGTCGCTACCGTTGCTATCGTCGCTATCATTCTTCTCGTCTCGCATTAATTTCGACACGTCTTCAACAACAATCGTGTGACGATGCAGACGAACCGCTCTATGAGATAACAACGCGATGCATGTATCCGCGACAGTGAATATCTGATCCTTTGACAGATATCCAAACTTGGAATACGTACCGCCACCAACCTTTTGCACACACGCGGCGGTGTGGATACACGTCGTCATCGTCGTAAGAAGCATGGGAGTCTCTTTAGAAAAGTTTTTGCACACGCCCTCGATTGCTTGGCAAAATTCTTTGATGAGTGAGTCAATCATCGATGCGCGCTTCCACACGACTTCGCGCACGACCTCATCGCCTTGTCTCGAGAGCGCGTCGACGAACGCGTAGAGCTTGCACTCGTTTATGACGTCAGCTTCGACGTCCCTCTTGCGACTGCGGACCACTTCATTGATGAGCTCATCGATGTACTCACGACGAGACAGCGTACTCAACTCGTGATTCTCCACCAATTTCAGTAAAAATGTCGCTCCCTTCTCGGCGCTGATGCGGTAATAGGCGAACATGGCGTCCACCAACTCCCGCACGCCGGGTAATCGATCTTGAACAGCGTGCACGTGTTTCACCTCCGCCAGCGCCGCAGACGACGCGTCCGTTGCATCCGCGCTCGTCACTTTCATCGGTTCCGCCGCATTGTTCGCGTCGTCAGCGGACGTCGGCGGAGGCGGTGGCGCTTCGTGAGGAACGTCGTCCATTGGACGAGTCAGAATATACTCCATCGCCCGCTCGACGCTTTGGCCGTTGACGGCGGTGATTGCGTGGTGCGCGTGTCCTCGACTGAAACCCATCTCAACGATGGACGCAATCATATCTTCCGATGGAACGAATGGTCGCGACGGAGGACGCGGGACAGCGCGCGGAGCGGGCGGGCTTCTTCTCGGCTCAGACGCAGCCGCTTGCGACGTACCTCCCAAAATATTCAAGAAGCACTGCAAGAACACATCCGCCTCCTTCCGAGACGCGAGTGCCGCAAAATTCGCCACATCTTGCCTCCACAAACATTTCAACGCATCATTCAAAGAACAGTGTATCCAATCCATGCCAGATCTCGCATTGGTAAAGGCGTCGGGGACGTGTGAGTATGTCGGCATGTGAACGTCGTCCGCCTGCACAAACTCTGGAAGATCGATGGAGAGCGCGAGTTTGTACGTGTTCGTCGACGTGATCAACTTGACGTCCGATATGGCTGAAAATAATCGCGCGAAACTGCGAACCGTGTTGTAGCATTCTGATGTGACGGCGACATTTTCACTCTCCGTGCGCTTCACCCCGGATTGCAAAAGTTTTTGCGTCAGTTCAACCGTCGCCTCAAAGTGGGCGTACAGCAAACTGAACAAGCCGCACCTCGCCGCGTAGTTGATCATGATGCCGTTCGGTGCGTTTCTTCTATCGTCAAAGAAAATTTCATACGATAACGCGACGAACGCTCGCAAGTGACTCTGATGACAATCCGTCTCGGACTGATTCTGTGATTTCAGCATCACGGTCGATTCAGACAACGCGCGCTTCACTTCGCACGCCATTTTCCACACAACGTCGCCGCTGCACTTGATATACTTTTGAGAGCATGGTCCTAAATCTTTTCTCCGACGCATGGTCGTCGATACCTTTGCGACTGAGGCGAATAGCGTGCTAATCGACCTCATGAAATGATCCGCCCGCACGCACAACCACCACACTGGAGAATACGGCTGTTGCTTTGAATCGACTTTCGCGAGAACTTTGTGGAACATCGCTTCCAACTTCGACGCGCGTGAGAACGCTTCAAGCGCTGATCGAAACAAAATCTGCGTGTCTTCTCGCCAATTCATGAGTTTGCAACACATTGCCGGCATCTGCTGGACAACGGACGAAAACAAGTCGCAGAGACGCTCGTACCCAGCCATTAACGTGCACAACGATTTAACTTGTTCACAGAACGCCTTCTGGTTTGGCAAGTGTGGCCTCTTTGATTCTTCACCGATAGTGTCGCAGTAAATGTCATACGAGGCGTATTCATCCATGTTTCCATCCACCGGAATGGGCACCGCGAATTTAGCGAGCTGCTCGCACATTTCGGTCGACAATTCGTGAAACTTGTCGAGAAGCATGGCACACCCGTGAATCGAACGGTGTCCATTCGGATCTGCAATGTACGCGTTCGCCTCGATCGGATTGATGAGCGCCTTGCACGCCACGCTGATGGACTGGTAGCTCGAGCACGATGCAAACTCAATCGGCATGGGGCAAACGGCCATCTCCAACAGTATCTCCACCACCCCCGCGCTCATGAGCGGTATGCACATGTGAGACGTCGCTAAAACACCGTCTAGGAATCTCGACACGTTTTGAAGTTTCTTGGCAAATGGCATCTGATCGATGACGTCCTTGCTCACGAACGCGTGCTGATACGTGTCGGCGCCGCTCACCTTCTCTTGGATGGCCTCTAGCACATCCGACAGTATGTCGCGAATGACTTGAACGCCGTCATCTTGTAGCGCCGGAATGTGTCTCAAGACTTCATTAATTCCTGTTCCCACGACTTTGGCCGTATCCGAGTTCATGGGAAAGGATGCATCGGCAAACACTTTTCTTAAACACGTGAGCGCGGACGATTTGATGACTTTCGCCTGTCCCTGCTCGTTTAAGCAAATGGCGTTGATCGTCGTCGGCACAGCGCATAGCACCTTGGCCATGTTCTTGTTGTTACCGATCGGCCACATCGTTTGCGTGATAAACTTGAGAAACGCATCGATGATACCGGCTTCATCCAGCGTCGCGTAACAAGTCGGCTCGTTGTGGATGACGTCGCACAACAAATTCGACGCCAGGGACGATACCCCCGGACCGAATTTGAGTGGATATCTGAGAACGGTGGCCAACGTATCTGTCAATGTACCGTCGGCGAGTCCGGGCACGCGCGAGCGCAACCCTCCCGTCGAAAAACACGTATATGCCATGGTTCGCATGAGTGCCTTGATCAAAACTCGCCTGTGATACCTCACGTACTTCGGCGCGTCGTTCCTGGACGTCGTCGTCGTCGTCGCTTGCGTCTCGAAATCTTCTAAACTAGAGAGACTATCTATCTTGCGCTTCCGCTCGGTGATCTCATCCATGTGTCCCGCCGCGCGTAACTCTTCAAGCGCAGCGCGCGTCTCGAGCTGCATGCGCTTGGACAACATCTCGAGACCTTGTAATTCCCGAAAACCCGTGACGGCGCTGCTCTGGTAATCTAGGTACGATTCAATCGTGTGCACAACGTCGATGACGACCGGTAGCATCTCGACGCGCGTCTGTTCGACGAGCGACATAAGCATCGGAAGTAATTCAGCATCTCTGATGGCGCCGCATCCTGGCGCCGTCGTGCTCAAAATTCCCAAGAGGTGCATCAGACTCCTCGCGTCGCGAATGACGTCCGAATCAATCTGATCCTCGGCGGCCGTTTGCGACGTCACCGACGTCGACATGGCGGACAAACTCTCCGCCAACACCCCCGGACCCGTGCGTCGTCGAATGATTTGACACGCCTGAAACCCGCAGACGCGATCGTTGGTGTACGCGCTGAGACAATTCATCGCGTCTCGGCGCAAATCGGACGACCGCGTAATGCCTAAATCAACCTGCATCAATCCCAGGAGCGTCAGCGCGCTGCTCTGCGCGTCTTCGACTAAATTCTCGTACTCATTATTCTTCAAATTCGGATCACCGGCGTAAGGACTCAATTTACCCATGTTTACGACGACGTGTTGCGCCAGGCACGAAAGTCGAGCGCACGTCTCGCACCCCTCTCGCGTGCGAGAGAGCTCTTGAATCCACAACTCCACGACAAAGGCCCCGATCACGGCGCCGATGCTGCGCTCGTACTGCGCCTCTTCGATTTCCAACGGACACCAATACTTAGACATACCGAACGCTTGCGCGTCGCGAGCTTTGAACTTTGCGCGCGCGATTCGACGCGTCGTCTCGGCGAGCGAGAGACCGCCCGGAACGTCGGCATAAAACTCGCGCTCATTCACCACGATTGGCGATTTTCCATCCGCGATTGCGCGGCGTCGACGCACGCGCAGAACCAGCGTTATCGTGTCGTCGACGCTCTCGCTCGTCTCGCCGCGCGTGCGTCGCCCGCGTCTCGTCCTCGTCGTCTCCGTCTCCTCCCCGCTCCGCGTTCGCGCGAAGATTTCGTACTCGATCCGATGCGTCGCCGGTTCACCATCCAAACGCGACGGTTCGACGAACGCGCATCGAACGTCCCGAACGATCGCTCGCACGTGTTGCGCATCGTCACACGGTCCCGGAAACGACCGTTCGTTCGCATCAATCATCGCCCGCCCGCGGTCCCTCGCGCGTCGGTCGACGCCGGCGACGAGCCAGACGCACCGTTTCGCCGCGTCCGACGTGAAGAATTCGTGCCGCGTCGTGCGTCCGACGACAGATTTCCTCGTCGCCGCCGCTAATAATCGCAACGCGCGCTCACTCGTCTCTGTGTACTCTAAGAACGCCGTCACCACGTCTCCGTGCGTAAACGCGGCGCCCTCGCCGCAATTTTCTAAAACTTCTCGCATGAAATCCGCGATCCAATTCACCGCGCGTAACGCCTCGTCGTCCTCGCGCTCGTCGCGCTCGCGAACGCCCGGTATCACCGCACCCATGCGTCTCGCCCGCATCCTCTTCGCCGTCCCTCGCAAATACTTGGCGAATCGCGCGAAAACATCTCCCCAGTGTCGCTCGTCGCACTTCCCGAAACGCCACTCAAACGTCGCGCGCGTCGAGACGCCCTCGGGAAGCGCGACGGCGAGTAACTCGTCCACGACTCGTCTCGTCTCGGGACTCTGCGCGCGACGAGATAAAACCAAACGTACACACAGATTGCCCATCGTCAGTCACGCACGCATCGATACGATCCCTTCACCTCGCGCGCGTTCGCGTTCGCGTTCGCGTTCGCGTTCGCCGCCTCGTCGCCGCGTCCTCGCGCGCGCGCGCGACGAGACGCACCGCATCCATCGATCGCCCCGTCGTCTCCACCGCCCCTCTCGCGCGCGTCGGTCTCGACGCCATCACGTCACACGCGCGATGTTCCTCTCACTCGCGTCCGCGCGCGTCCTCCGTCGTCTCACTCGCGTTCGCGCGCGTCGTCGTTCGCGCGCGTCGGCTCGCCGCCGACGGCACGGCGTGCGATTGATGACGCGCCGACGACCGACGCGCGCGACTTCGTGACCTCACCGAGCCGGTGTCACGAAATCGCGTCTCTTCGCGTCTCTTCCCTCGACTTCGATCGGCGTCCTCCGTCTCCCGCGCGTCGTCGTCCGTCGTCGTCACGCGCGAAGTCGTCGTCCCCGCCGGTCGTTCGGTTGGACGCGACCCGCGTTTATTTTTGTGTACCTTACCAATAAGGGTACGTGTGATACCGTTCACGACCACTCGTCTATGATACATCCGGTGTTTTACTTCTACGTGACGTACACGTAGAGAGACACACAAAAGGACGAAAAGATGTACGTACGTCCATGTCGACATATCGGACATCTGGTGAACACACCCGCGTGTATAGGGTCGTGTAGGCCAACCGCCCGGGACGACGACGACGACGACGACGACTTGGCGCGAGTCGGTGACGCGCGGAGAGACGCGCGAGACTTGGAGACGTGGAGACGGTCGTGCGTTGTCGCGCGACGACGACGACGACTCGATGGCGACGCGCGCGATGCGACGCGCGGTGACGATGATGATGACGCGCGCGCGCGATGCGGCGATCGAACGCTCGAACGCGACGGCGGTGACGACGGCGGCGACGGCGACGCGACGATGGTCGACGGCGACGATGGAGTCGTCGAAGATCACGGCGGCGCCGATGGTGTACGTCAAGGGTGAAGAGATGACGGCGTACGTCATGGAACTCATTCGCGCCAAGTGGATCGACCCGCGCGTCGACGCGAGCGCGTGGGAGACGTACGACTTGAGCGCGAAGAATCGAGACGATACGGAGGATGAAGTGCTTCGAGACGTCATAGAGGCGGGGAAGAGAATCAAAGCCATCTTTAAGGAACCGACGGTGACGCCGACGGCGGATCAGGTGACGCGTTTGGGGTTGAAAAAGAGTTGGGGATCGCCGAACGGGGCGATGCGTCGAGGCTGGAACGGAGTTACGATTTCTCGCGATACGATTCACATCGAGGGCGTGGAGTTGGGGTACGCGCGACCGGTGTTTTTTGAACGACACGCGGTGGGTGGGGAATACGCGGCTGGGTATAAAAATGTCGGTCGAGGAAAATTGACGACGACGTTTACGCCGAGCGAAGGACCGGAGGCGGGGAAAACCGTCGAGGTGGATTCGCGAGACGTCGTCGACGCGCAAGCCGCCGTCGTGACGTACCACAATCCGTACGATAACGTCCACGATCTCGCGCGGTTTTTCTTCGGTCGATGCCTCGAGGCGAAGATTACGCCGTACGTCGTGACGAAGAAGACGGTGTTCAAGTGGCAGGAACCGTTTTGGCAAATTATGAAAAAGGTGTACGACGACGAGTTCAAGTCGAAATTCGTCGACGCCGGCGTCGCCAAACCGGGCGATGAGCTCGTGCACTTACTCTCCGACGCAGCGACGATGAAACTCGTCCAGTGGACGCAGGGTGGATTCGGCATGGCGGCGCACAACTACGACGGCGACGTGTTGACGGATGAACTCGCGCAAATTCACAAGTCGCCCGGTTTCATCACCAGTAACCTCGTCGGCGTCGACGCCGACGGTACCCTCATCAAAGAATTCGAAGCGTCGCACGGCACCGTCGCCGACATGAACGACGCCCGCCTGCGCGGCGAAGAGACCTCTCTCAATCCTCTCGGCATGGTGGAGGGTTTAATCGGCGCCATGAACCACGCCGCCGAGGTGCACGACGTCGATAAAGAGCGCACGCTCGCCTTCACCGCCAAGATGCGCGCCGTCATCCATCAACTCTTCCGCGAGGGCAAAGGCACGCGCGATCTCTGCGGACCGACCGGCTTGACGACGGAACAATTCATCGACGCCGTCGCCGAACGTCTCTGAGCGAGCGATAGAAAATAACACGTATCAATACACCCATCCTTCCTTCGTACCGCTCTGAGTCCCGCGTCCCCGTCGGGGACAAACCCTGGATCGACCCTCGACCTCGATTCCCACCGCGCGTCGACACACGCGCGCGCGACGCCGAACGGTGGACGCTCGGACGCTCGAGGACGAGGACGATGAACTTCGCGGCGCAGGCGGCGGCGGCGAATGAGAAGAAAGCGGCGAGCGAGCGCTCGCCGGTGACGGCGGTCGAGTTGGACGGCGGCGCGGCGCTCAAGATCATGAAACACTGCGTGGACGCGTCTCCGGGGAACGCGGCGGGTCAGTTGCTCGGATTGGACGTCGGAGGGAACTTGGACGTCACGGCGTGTTTTCCGTTTCCGCAGGTGGGCGGAGAGGATGAGTACGACGGCGCGTTCGCGGCGGAGGAGGGGGCGGAGTATCAACTCGACATGATGCGGTGTTTGCGAGAGATTAACGTGGACTGTAACGCGGTCGGGTGGTATCAAAGCACGTATCTCGGCACGCACTACAACGAAGAATTGATCCAGACATTTTTGTCGTACTCGGAGAGCATCAAGCGGTGCGTGTGCGTGGCGTACGATCCGACATACGCGGAGCAGGGCGTGTGCGCGCTCAAGGCGTTAAAGTTGAGCGAAAAGTTTTTGGAGGCGTACGATAAGGATAAGCGTGAGTTGACGCTGGAAAAGATTCACGAGAAAGGGTTAAAGTGGGATGAGATCGTGGTGGAGGTGCCGCTGACGATTAGAAATAGCGCTCTCGCGACGGCGGTGATGGGTGAATTGACGCGAAACAAGGAGGCGGAGCTCAACGAGACGGATTACGAACGCTTGGACCTGAGCACGGCGCCGTTCGTGGAAGAGAACATGAAGTTGCTCGGTGAGTGCATGGAGGACTTCGCCAACGAACAACAGCGCGTTGCGTACTTCCAACGCAACATGCAGCGATACCAGTCTCAACACGCGCACTGGTTGCACAAGCGTCGTCAAGAAAACGCGCGTCGTCGCGCCGCGGGTGAGGAGTTGCTTCCGGAGGAGGACCCCAACTACAAGGCACCAAAGGCGCCGAGCCGTTTGGAAAACCTCTTGATCACCAACCAAGTCGCCGAACACGTCGGTCACCTCGAAAACTTCACCACCAAGACGGCGGCCAAGCTCGAATTGGTCACGGCGTTGCGCGGGGGCAACTGATTCACGTAGGCGCATCACATTATCTTGTTGAAATCACCACACAACAATCATTAGCACGTCTCGAACCGTTTCTTTCGATCACGTCGCCGCGATGGAGCTCTGGAATTCGTCGTTTGGCTTTTCGTGCTCGAGCTCGAGCGCGTCGTCCGTCCCACCGCCACGAAACGCACCCATCGTCCGCACACGCGCACGCGCGACATGGCCCCCATCGTCGCCGCGCTCGCCCAGCGCATCGCGCCCGCGCTCGCGTTCGCGCACGCCGCCTTCGAGTCCCTCGAACCGCGCGTCGACACGCTCGCCCGGTGGACCTCTCGTCTCGTCACCGGCGCCGATGACCACGCGGTGGCGCACCCACTCTTTGCGTACTTTTACATCTCTCTCGCGTGTAACGCCGGCATCTTGCTCGCGTCGTTACTGTTGTCGAGACGCATCCTCGGCGCCGCGCGGTTCGACGGCATGAAACCGCACGACCGCGTCACGTGGCACACCAATCTGTGCACGTTTTGGCCGGCGTTCGCCGTGACGGCGTACGCGCTGCCCGCCGTCGTTGACTTTCGCGGTAATCCGAACTCGTTCGCGAGCGAGGTGTCGACGATGACGTCGAAAGGGTGTGGGATGTCCATCGGATACATGATGTGGGATCTCGGGGTGATTTTGGTGCGATGGGAGGATCAGTTGAAGGCGTACGGAGGCGCGGGGGCGTTGTATCTCTTCATCGCGCACCACGTGTTTTCGATATTGTTGTGGCCGTATGCGCTGACTCGAGGATTGTGCGCGTACCACATTAATTATTTTCTCGTGAGTGAGGTGACCAATTTTAACATGTCGCTGCGATGGATCTTATCGGCGCTGAAGATGTCGGACACGACGCTGTATCTCGTCAACGGTTTGGGATGGATTCCGTTGTTTTTGAGCGTTCGCGTGGCGGTGATTCCGAGACTGTTCGCCTCCTTCGTGGGATCGGATTGGAGCGTGTTCACGCCCGCGCAGCGTTGGGTGGCGTTGCTGACGCTTCCGATTCCGTCCATGTTGAATCTGTACTGGTCTAAGAAGATTGTCTTCGGCGCGCTCAAATTTTTGACGACGGGCGAAGAGCCGGACCTTAAAACGTCCCCGGCAAAAAAGAAAAAGAAGAGAAACTGAGCGCGCGCGTGCATAGCGCGCAGCGCAACGCGTGCTCGAGGTAGCCGCACTAGTCATGTTATTTTTACAATCCTCGATTCATCGAGTCGAACGCGCCGCGCCGCGCTCTCGTTTCGTGCACTATCCAATCGGAAATTCCGGCACGATCCCGCGCGCCTGAAGCTCCGCGTACGCGTTCACCGCGAGCGCCACCATCGCGATTCGTCCGTGAATCATCTCTTTCCTCGCCGTGAACGGCCCACCGCTCGGATAACTCTTCGGATCGCCGCCGTACGTCTTTCCAAACGCGCTCGGCGCGAAACTCGCGACGGCGACGACACCGATCACAATCGCCATCAGCACGATGTGATCGTGCGCTTGCGTCAAAACACCATCGTGCGTTCCATTCGGCGCGTATTTATTCCACAAAGAAACCGCCGCACCGAGCTGCGCGCACCGTCCGTTCACAGTCTCCGGCGCCCACCCGGCGAAGGCGAAGACGTCCCCGGCGCGTCGTCCCTCGACTCTCCGGCCGATGACGCGCGACGACGTCGTCTTGGCGCGCTCGAGCGCCTCGCGCGTGGGCACGGTGATACCGTCCGGCGCGCTCACCGCGCGAGGTTTGGACGTCGTCTCGTCGCGCGCGCGTCGAGACGTCGTCGGGGTCGCCGTCGTCGACGTCATCGTCGTTGACGACGACGACGACGACGCGCCGCCGTCGCGCGATGATGCCGCGCGCGAGAACGGGCAGGGTGGGAGCGAACACGATCGCGCGTACATCGCGGCGCGGTTCGGTGCGTGCGGTCGGTCGGCGTCTCGCGTCGGTCGCGCGCGCGCGTGTGGCGCCTTCCTCGTCGAGAAGAAGTTTTTTTTGTTCGAGACGACGCGACGGCGGCGGCGGCGAGAGAGAGGAGACGAACGGACGCATCCGTCTTTCATCTTTCGCGGTGGATTATTATAAGTGTCGACGGACGCATCGCGGCGTTCGTCGAGCGAGCGTTGGAAGAAAGGTTACGCCGGTGCGCCGGCGCACGCGCGCGCGCAAAACGCGACCCACGCGGCGAATTTGGTCTTGACGAAGACGTAGAGCCAATGCAGCGAGCCGTTGGGTTGAATGCTGGACACAAAGGTGACGAACACGGAGAGACTGGTGAAGAGTAAACCGTACGTGGCGATGCGCTCGTTGATGCGCTGGAGACGAACCTCGACGGACGCTTGCACGAGGGACGTCGTGCGCTCGAGGGCGTCGCTGAGAATTTTAGCCTGTTCGGCGACGGAGTTGATGGTGCTCACGGCGGGATCGATGCGTTTCTTGACGAAGAGCGGTAAGAATCGAATCTCGTACCCGAGACGCGTGAAACCAGCCTCGCTGAGACGGAGATCGATAATCTCGAGGTAGGACGCCACGGTGAGGGCGACGAGCTTTGTTCTCGTCACGAGTTGCGTGATGGCTTCCTCGAGCTCGGTGATTTGCGTCACAAAGTTTTGTTGATCCTTGTGCCCGCGCGACGTCGCTTTTGAACGACGAAGTTCGCGAGATAACGCCTCGTAGCGCTCGTTCAGACCGGCCAAGAGTTGAAACTTTGACTTGGCGTTTGGGAGACGCTGTAAAATCAACAGGCGGTACTGTTCGAGCGCGAAGAAGCGTTGCAGTTGACGACCAGCGCGGATGAACGTGGCGTCTCCCGGTGGCACGACGACGATCGTAGACATCACACCGGACTCATCGAGCTCGTAATTGGCGAACATTCTGCTCCCGTCGCCGATGTCGCACCCCACGAGCGATCCGGCGTCCCACTCCATCGCCGTTTCGTCCTCTGTCCGCGCGGCGTCAAACTCGACGCGCTTCGCGTCCTCGCGCGTCCCGAGCGCGCGTCGAATGGCGTTCAGATCCTTTAACGACGGCACGTCCGTCCTCGGCGCCTGCGACAACTGTCGAAACACGGCGTGATTCACCAGGAACACCTTTCCCGGAATTTGCGCCAACCAATCCTGAGGTAACAACCACTGCCAAGGCGTAATCTTCGCGTCCAGCGGCGCCTTCATGTTCCCGGGTCCGTTCAGCGTCAGCGTCTCAAACTCCGTGTGTCTCTGCATTCGAAGATTAAACCCCCCGCCCAGATTCAGCGTCACGTCCGACCATCCGCGCTCGATGCCGTCCAACGTCTCCTCCACTTTTTCCATGGGCATGGTGTAGTGCGCGAGCAAGTCCTCGATGCACTTTCGGTGCGCCATCCCCTCCTCTCGCGTGAACTTCCCGGTCTCATCGTACTCTCGATACCACGCGATGTGTAACACCTCCCCTTTCAGCGGTACGAATGGTCTCGAACGCGTCTCCGCGCTCAGCGCGCGCCGCTGCCCGAGGCCCCTGTCCGTCGTCGGCGTCGATTTCTTCTCCACCGCCACCGTCTCGTCCGCCTCCTCCGCCGCCTCCGCCTCCCTCTCGTCCATCGACGCGCTCGACGACGATGCCTCACCACCGCGACTCGCCGCGTTCATCTCGCGATCGCTCGCCTCTTCCTCCGAGACCGACGCGCTCGCGCGCGCGCGCGCGGCGTCTCCCCGTGGGCGTCCCGCGTCCTCGTCATCCACCGCGCGCGTCGCGCGAACGTCCATCGACCGACACCCGACCGCGACGCGCGCGCGTTCGTCACGTCCCATCGTCCGCGTCGCCGTTCGCGCCGTCCTCCGCGTCGTCCTCCGCGTCGTCGTTCTCTCGTCCCGGGTGACGACGAATCGTCGATATCCACCACGCGCGCTCTCTACCCCTCTCCCACGCGCACCCCGCGCGCGCCGCACCGACGCGGACGTCACCGACGTCACCGACGCCACCGACATCGTCGTCTACGCGTCTCCTCCGCGCCCTCGCGCCGTCGCGCGTCGTCGAGTGCGTCGACGTCGAGAGACGAGGTCGACGGACGTGCACGACGCACGAGGGACTCTTTGACCGTTCACGACTCAATGTGTACATAGTAAACATACATAAATCACTAACAAATAGAGACACCACGCGGACGACCCTCGCGTGGATAGGCGCGCGCGCGTCAGTCGACGTCGCGCGCGAAGCCGACGTCGCGCGCGATGCCGCCGCGTCGTCCGCGGCTTCGGTCGCGTCGCGCGATGCCCGTCGTCGCTCTCGCGCGCGGTGACGGTGACGACAACGCGGTGACGTCGACGGCGATGTCGCGCGGTGACGACGACGAGTCGAGAGACGAGGAGACGACGCGAGCGCGTGAAGACGCCGACGCGCGCGATGGACGCGCGACGGGAGATGAACCGTCGTCGTCGTCGTCAACGTCTCCTCCTCGTCGTCGGTACGTCAATCCACACGCCAAGAGGGAGATCATGCGGATGAATGACGGCTCGGAGCGAGAGATCTTTGTCGACGGACGCTTCGCGTGCGCCAAGTGCGCGCGAGGGAGTTCGTGTTACGTCGTGCACAGAGCGACGAGTGCGGTGGCGAGGATGCGAACGAAGAGACGATATAACGATGGACGCAAGGGGAGGCGTGGGAGAGGGAAGAATGGACAGGAGAGGAGTCGGGCGAGGGAGGACGCGGATCCGCTGGGCGCGGCGACGGCGTTGGCGAGGGATGGACATAGACCGACGAGAAAGACGTTTACGGCGGTGATTGCGACGTTAGGAGCGATGGGACGGGCAAAAGAGGCGTTAGAGGTGGTGCCCATGGTGGAGGAGTACGGAGAGGAGGTGGATGTGGCGGTGTGGAACGCGTGCGCGCACGCGTTTTGCGCGAGCGGCGATCCGGCGGGGGCGGAGAAAATCGCGGATAGAATGGCGAGCGAGGACGGCGTCGGGGTGAACGGGGCGACACATCCGGAAATTATTTATACGTACGCCAAGAGAGGGGAGTTAAATAGAGTTTATAGATTGATTCGTCGCATGAATAGCGTGCACGGGGTGATTCCGGATGAACGCGCGTACAACGCCTTTTTACGGGGATTGTGCGAGACGGACGCCCTCGAGGACGCCGAGGAGGTGTTGCGCCGATGGAACAACGAAAAGTTTGATTTAGAACGTCAGAGCGATCGAGGCGGTCAGGTGTCGAAACCTTCCGCGGCGTCGTACGGGTTACTCATGGATGGATGGACGCGACGAGGAAACATGCTCGCCGCGCGCAAGCTGTTGCAGCAAATGCAGTGGGAGCGCATCGTGCCCTCTCTGCCGCTGTTTAACATGCTCATAGACGGGTACCTGAAACAAGGGAACATGGGTGCCGCAGAGAACATGTTTCGCGAGCTCGTGTCGGGCGGCACGTGGGACATGGAGTCGCTCGGAATTAAGCCGGATACGGTGACGTACACGCTCTTCCTCGATTATTGGGCCAACGAGGGCGAAGTGGACGCGTGCGAGCGCATCTTTAAAAAGATGGAGCGCGAACACGTGAAACCTGACGTGACGTCGTTCGGAACGTTGGTCAAGGCGTACGCGCGCGCGCGCGATCCGGAGGGCGCGGAGGCGGTGCTAGACAGATTGGAGGCGGCGCGCGTCGAGCCGTCGGTGGCCATCTACAGCGCCGTCGTCGCCGCGCACTGCACGGTCGGCGACATGTCTCGCGCGCGAGACGTCCTCGAGCGTATGATAGATGCGGGTTTACGACCGAACGAGCGCACGTTCGCGCACTTTGCGTGGGGGTACGGCCAATTGGAGGATGTCAACGGCATCGTTGAGGTGGCGAGGCTGATGCTCGCCAACGGTCTCAAGCTCAAGGGTGCGAATCGTAACGCCATCGTTCGCGCGTGCGAGGAGTGTGGGATGAACATGAGCGCGATTCAAACACTCTTGGATCGAATCAGCCCCGAAATGTCCTCGCGAAAAGGTGTGTGGACGCGAGACGGCGCGAAATCGGACGCCGTCGCCGACGGCGCTCCGTCGACGTCTCACGCCGCCGCCGCCGCCGACGCTCGCGACGACGACACCGATACCACCACCACCAAGGAAATCCAACTCCGCCCGATCGTAGAGACCACCGCGTCCGGGGACGGTCCTCGCGAGGTGCGCGCGCGCGCCTCGAGATTCGTCGCCTCGGCGCGCCGCGCGCCGCCGCCGCGACCGCGACGACTCATCCTCGGCCGACGTCCCATCGCTTCTTCCCTCACCACCGTCCGCGCGTCGCGCGCGGTCGCCTTTTAGTAGCAGTTTGCATTGATTTACGCACGCGCATTGATTTACGCATTCATTCGACATCCCCGGCGAAAAAGCGCGTCTTCGTTTTCGCCGCCGAGAAGACGTGAAGTGACGACTGATTCGCGCCGCCGTCCGCAGTGTTCGCCGCGCGCCCGCTCGCGCTGCCGACGACACCGACGACGACAAAGACGAACGCGTGCGTCTCGACATGTCCGCCCTTCGCGTGCTCGCCGGCGATGAGATCGGATACGTACGCGCGCTCCAAACCGACCCAGCCGCCGCCGACGACGCGGCTGAAGATTTACGACTCGTGGGCAAGTTTGGCGCGCTCGACCGACGCCGAGCGACGGTGAAGATTCGCGCGGTGTGTGAACTGGACGAACCGGACGCGCAAAAGTGGACGCGCGCGGTGTGTGCGCGACGAGGGGGCGTGGTGGAGATTTTGGACGCGCGGAGCGGGACGGCGGCGGCGACGACGACGACGGCGCTCGGAGACATCGTCGACGCGCACGCGTGGACGAGGACGGAGGTGAGCGGTGATGGACGCGCGCGAGGTGCGTCGTACGATGTCGTCGTCGTTCGAGCGTCGGGTGATGTGGATGTGTGCGGACTCGGCGTCGGCGCGGAGGCGTGGGAGACGCGCGCGACGTTCAAGGCGATGGAGAACGCGACGAGCTCCGATCTCGACGCGCGTCTGGGACGTCTGGTGATCGGTGGGAAAGGTCAAGGGTGTGACGTAATGGTGTACGAGGTGGAGACCGGGAAGAGACTGTACAAGGCGAAACCGCCGCCGCCGAATTGGCTGGGATACAGAGCGCCGCCGTGGGTGAGCGCGGCGTGCTTCGCGTCGACGAGCGAATGCTCGCGCTTCTTCGTCGGCACGGGCGAGCATAGATTTAGACATTACGACACTCGCGAGGCGAAGCGCGCGGTGTTGGATTTGGACGTCGGTAAAACCGTCATCACGAGCGTCGCGAGCTCTTTGGATGGTTTAGAGGCGTACGTCGCCAACGCGCGCGGGGCGTTTGAAATCATCGATCTTCGCGCGGGAAAATCGCGAGGAAAGCTCAGAGGAAACTCTGGAAGCATTCGCCAGATTTCCGTGCACCCGAACGGCGAGCACGTCGCGTGCGCGGGATTGGACCAGTACGTGCGCGTGTACAACGTCAAGACGCGTAAATGCGTCGCGAGCGCGTACGCCAAACAACCCCTCACCTCCATCGTGTTCGACGCGCACACGCCCGATTTTGAGGCTCAAAACGTCAAAAAGTCAAAGAAATCAAAGAAACACGTCGATGACGACGACGACGAGGATTTGATCGTCGACTTTGACGCCTCCTCAGCTAAAAAGAAGAAGAAGAAGAAGCGCGCCGAACGTCTCGCCGTCGCCGTCGAGGAGGACGTATCCGCCAAAAAGAAGAAGAAGAAGACGAAAAAATCGGTGCGCCACGACAAATAGAAGACGCACGTATCCACGGCGTGTCTAGAATTCTAATTATACATTACAGTATACAGTTCCCGTTTGCGTCGTTTTTAATGCACGATGCGCACGCCGTTCCCGCCGAACGCCCCCCTCTTCGAAAACCTCTTCGCCACCGACTCCTCACCCACCGCGTGCGAATCACCGTCCGCCCACGCGTTCATCCTGGCCATCTGTCGTCCCTGCAGCGCCCACAGCACGCACGCGAGGATGGCCAACACCACCAACTTCCACAACTTGTTGCTCAACCGCTGCTTCATCATCGGCGCCCCTCGCACACGCACCTCGCGTCCGCGCAATAAATCGCGCACGCGCGGGTTCAACACCTCCTCCGGGTCCACCACGGGCGCCGACACCGTCGACGTCGACGCGACGGCGCCGTCCCGACGCGACATTTGGAGAAATTCGCGAAAGGGTGCGTCGTCAGACTGACGCCGCTCGGGACGATGTTCGCGCGCGGGTGTCGCCGACTCTCACGCGCCGTCGCGCGCGCGTCGCCGATCGACGCGACGGATCCGCGCGCCGCCGCGTCTGCCCTCGCCGCGCCGCGAGTGACGCTCGCGCCGCGCGCGAACGACGACGACGGCGCGCGCGGTCGTCGGTTACCGCCCGTGCCCGCGCGCGCGTACGGGTCGAGTTCGCGCTCGACGACGGCGAAAAAGCCGTCCAAAGGGGCGGCGCGCGCGGTGGAGATTACCATCGTCGATGACGGCGCGTCGCGGGACGTCGATCGCGGACTCACGCCGTCGGGGGCGGTGTCCCTGTTGGACAGACACATCGTGGGACAGCGAGAGGCGAAGAGGGCCTGCGCGGTGGCGCTGCGCAATCGATGGCGACGGCATAAGATTTCGAAACCGATGAGCGACGAGATCGTGCCGAAAAATATATTGATGATCGGACCGACGGGGTGCGGGAAGACGGAGATCGCGCGACGATTGGCGAAGATTACGGATTCGCCGTTCGTCAAGGTGGAGGCGACCAAGTTTACCGAGGTTGGATTTCACGGACGCGACGTGGATCAAATCATACGCGATTTAGTGGATAACGGCATCGCGTTGACGAAACAAAAGATGCGAGCGAAATTTGAAAAGTACGTGTCCGAAATCATCGAGAATAAAATTTTGGATTTCATCTGCGGCGAAGGCGCCAACGACGAGACGAGGGAGGCGTTTAGGTCGCTGTACAGAGACGGGACGCTGGACGATCGCACGATCGAGGTGGAGCTTCCGGACGCGGGCGGACAAAACATGAAAATCGATCCGAGCGGTGGTCCGATTCCGATTCACGAGCTGGTCATCAAGGTTGACAAGTTGTTTGGGAATCGAAAGAGCACGTCCAAGAAGAAGATGACGGTGGCCGAGTGTAGACCGTTAATCGAAGAGATGGAGTTTGATAATTTGTTATCCGCCGAGGCGATCGCGAAGGAAGCGATCACGTCGGTGGAAAACGACGGGATCGTTTTCATTGATGAGATCGACAAGATCGTGTCGTCGAGCGACTATCGCCACGGGGCGGACGCGAGCTCTGAGGGGGTCCAACGCGACTTGCTGCCGATCATCGAGGGTTCGGTGGTGAGCACCAAACACGGTAACGTGAACACGGATCACATCCTGTTCATCGCGTCCGGTGCGTTTCACAGCGCGAAACCGAGCGATATGCTCGCGGAGCTTCAGGGCAGACTTCCCATTCGCGTGGAGCTAAAAGGTTTGACGGAGCGCGACTTGTACAGAATTTTAACCGAGCCCGAGATGAACATGATCGAGCAACAGCGGGCGCTCATGAAGACGGAGGGTATTGATTTAGTTTTCACGACGAAAGCGGTGGAATACATCGCCAACATCGCCGCCAAAGTGAACAAGACGGTCGACAACATCGGCGCGAGACGTCTACACACCGTCCTCGAGCGCATCGTCGAGGAACTCTCCTTCTCGGCGCCCGAAAAGTACGCGAAATTCATCGCGGACGGCGGATCGGGCGAACTCGAGGTCAAAGTGGACGTCAAAGACATCGACGAGGCGATCGGGTCGATGCTCAAGCAGGAAGACTTGAGCCGGTTTGTACTTTAGAGTTTTTTTACCTTTGAATACGATTTCAACTTCAACGTTACGTCGCGACACGCGTTCATGTCTCCATCGGCGTCTCCGTCCCAGTCTCGATTTCAGTCCTCGCTTCCAAGGTTTCGTTCGTCGGCGCCTCCGTCTTCACGTCCTCCGTCGTCGTCGGCGCCTCCGTCTTCACGTCCGCTGTCGTCGTCGGCGGCGGGACGGGTTCCTTCTCCTTTTGCGTCGGCTTCACGTACGAGGCGCTGTACGCTCGACCTCGTCGCGCCAACATGCCGTACAGACGTTCGTAATACGTATCGAGATCCTCTCGTTCCGATTGCGCGTACTTTTCGATCGCCCTCACGCCGTGCGCACCCATCATAGCGTACATGCGCGCGCACCCCCAGCACAAAAACGTACTCGTACACCCGGCGTTTTTACCCTTGTTGATGAAGACATCGAACCGTTCGGGCGGTTGACACCGCTCGTGATACATGAATTGACAGTGAAAACACTTGTGCATGATACCGACGTCGCGCTTGTCCACGATGCACGAATACACCCCGCCGCCGCAGCTTCGACACGCGCCGCGCGTGACATCCTCGGGATGCGCGCGTTCGTACTCCCAAAAATACAACTCGTACGCCGTCAACAACCGATTCCCACAATCCGTCATCGTGTGATTCTCGTAATAATTATGCATATTTTGAAACACAAACGTCCCTCGCACGCGTTCCTTGGCGCTCTCGCGCGACACGAACCCGCCCACCGCGCACACCTGTCTGTAAAAGTGCAACGGATCAAACGGCGACCCCGTTCTCGAAAACACTCTGTCCAACGCCGCCCACGCCTTTTCCCAATCTCTCCCTCGCATCTCGTGAAACGTCATGAAATCATACATAAAATCTTCCAACGAACACGTGGCCAACGCCGGTCGCCGCCACGTCGTCGACGCGCTCGCTCGTCGCGTCCCGCGACTCGCCGCCGGTCGCCGCGCCTCCTCCGCGAGGTCCGGTCGACGCGTCTCCTCCGCGACGTCCGCGCGCTCGTCGGTCGGTCGAGCGACATCGTGACCCTCATCGTCCCCGTTCGCGCCGTTCGTCGCGTCGTCGGTCGCGTCGACGACCTCGCGCGCGTCGTCGTCGTCGTCATGAACTTTTTGAAAAATCTTCATCGTCGTCGTCGCGTCATCCGTCTCGACCGTCGTCTCCGCCTCCGTCGTCGGCGCGTCGACGCGCTCTCTCTCGCGCGCGTCGTCCATACCGACCGATCGACCGCGTCCGTCGTCGTCTCGCGCGACCGCGTCGTCGTGTGGCGCGCCAGTCGACGACGCGCGACGAGTCGATACAACCATCATGTTCAACACGCTCGGCAATCTCTTCGCGAGCGGGCCGAGGTTGAAATATGATCTCGAGCGCGCGTTCGGGGACGTCGCGTCGTTCGGCGTGTGGACGCACGCGCGCGGGAGGTGTCAGGTGCGTCGCGCGTCGGTCGATGAAAGATTGATGATTGTGATTTGATGAGAAATGTCGCGATTCGTCGAGAGACGCGCGGCGCGCCGTCGTGCGCGCGTCTCGCGATGTGCGCGCGCGAATCGTCGGTCGCGCTCGCGGCTGGGCCGTCGCGTTCGCGAGGGCGCGGTGAGAGGGAGGACTGACGAGACCGGGACGACGACGTACGCGCGATCGCAGGAAACCGGGGACGCGGTTTCGGTGTTTACGTTTCGAGGCGACGCGCAGCGAGACCGGGCGAGGATCGAGATCGCGAAGAATGGGGTGAAACGATTGAAGACGATACGACACCCGAACGTGCTGTTGATGAAGGAGACGGTGGAGATTGAGAGCGGGAACGAGATTACTATTCACGTGGTGACGGAGGCGACGACGCCGTTGGAGACGCATTTGCGCGAGGCGCCGCCGGGAACGGAGGCGAGGAGGGACGATTATTACGCGTTGGGATTGCGAGAGATCGCGACGGCGGTGGCGTTTTTGAATAACGATTGTAAACTCGTGCATGGCGGGGTGAGTCTGGCGGCGGTGGTGGTGACGGAGAGATTGGATTGGAAGTTGCACGGGTTTGATTTGTGCAGTGAGTTGGAGTCCATCGGACACGGCGTCAACGGGGACGCCAAGCTGATCAGAGGAGCGTTCTTGGTGCCGGATCAGTACAAACCGGAGGAGTACAGGCGCGGGGATTGGGTGAGCATTCCGGAGGGTCCGCCGTGGGCCATCGACGCGTGGGGGTTGGGATGTTTGATTCAAGAGGTGTACAGCGGTGGTCGACTTCGCGGAACTGACCAGCTTCGAGAGATTGATCACATACCCAAGTCTCTGTTGAAGGATTACCAGCGTCTTCTCGGTTCGCAACCGACGAGACGATACAATCCAAAAAAGCTCGTCGAAAACGCGGCGCTGTTTTCGAATAAACTCGTCGAGACGATCACGTTCATCAACAACTTGGCGCTCAAGGATTCCATCGAAAAGGAACGCTTCTTCGGACACTTGCCGCGCGTCTTGGAGCAACTCGACCAAGCGCCGGTGCAGAAGAAGATTTTACCCATGCTCTGCGACGTCTTGTCCTTCAACCAAGCGCCGCACCAAGCCGTGTTGCCCATGCTCATCGCGGCTGAGGGCATCTCGCGCGAAAAGTATCGACAGATCGTCATCCCCACCGTCTTGAAGCTTTACGAGAGCCAAGATAAGATGTTCCGCTTAGATTTATTGGAACACTTGAACAAGTACGCCGAGCACGTGCCGGACGAGTCGATGGACGAGCCGCTCTACGAGCGCATGAGCACCGGTTTCACGCACGCTGATTCGAACGTGCGCGAGATGACGCTCAAAGGCGTGCTGACGCTTGTGCCGAGACTCTCCGAACGCGTCATCACCGCCTCGCTTTTGAGACATCTCAGCACGCTGCAAATCGACGCGGATCCGGCGATTCGCGCCAACACCACCATCTGTCTCGGAAACATCGCGCAGCACTTGAATCAAGCCACGGCGAAGCGCGTGTTGCTGAACGCGTTCACGAGATCGTTGAAGGACGCGTTTCCTCCCGCGCGCATGGCCGGTCTCATGGCGCTTGAGCACACGACGCAGTATTACGAACCGGCTGAGGTGAGTCAACGTTTACTCCCGGCGGTGGCGCCATTGTTGACGGACATCGAAAAGGATGTACGCACGCGCGCGTTCGCCGTGTTGGACCTGTACGTTGATAGTTTGAAGAGACACTCGAGCGCGCTCGAGCGCGGACCCGAGGCGGCGGCGGCGCACGTCGAGGCGGAGCAAAAGAAGGGACACGCGAACGCCGCAAAGCGCGCCGCCAACATGCTCTCTTGGGCGGTGAACATGGCGGCGAACAAAATAGGTGGGCCCGAGGAAGAACACCAGCAGGTAGATCTTCAAAACGAAGCGTTGATGGCGAAATCGTTCAGCTCGGCGGCGCCGCCGCCCAAGTTGTACGGCGAGAGTCCTCGTACGTCGACGCAAAACACGCCGGCGACGTCGCTCGGTCCCTCGCCGGCGAAAGCGATGACGGGGGCGTACGACTCGAGCCGTCGCACGATCGAAGCCGCGGCGGCCAAGGTGAGTAGCTTATCCATCGAAGACGACGATGCGGACGACGGATGGGGCGACTTGGACGTCGTCGATCCGGCTGAAGAGGCGGCGCGCGCACGACTGAATTCGCGCACCGGTTCGATGACGTCGCAAAAGTCATCCATTCCGAAATCTACGAGTCACGCGAGCGATGGATGGGGCGGCGATGACGACGACGATTTATTCGAAGAAATTAGCGCGCCGGCACCGAAGCCCGCGGCGAGGCCTCCGGCACAAATGTCGAGAACGATGAGCGGCTCGCGTCCTCCGAGCGCGGGCGGCCACGTCGGGATCGGCGGCGTGCGTCGCCCCCCGTCGTCGGGCTCGCTCGGCGGCGCCGCGCGAGCGCCCATGGGTGCAAAACCGGCGCCCATGAAGCTCGGCGGGGCGAAGAAACTGCCGTCCAAGAACGATATCGATTTGGAGGCGATGCTCAACGGCTAGACGTCGAGCGACTATTAGTGATTAAAGATTAGTGCGCGACGTTGCATGTACAGTATACCCTACAGCTAATTGATCACAGTTTCTCTCTTCATTATTTTATTCGCCAAATCTCAGTGTCCCATCTCGAGCAGAGCGCCGTACATGCTCAAGTCGGTGTCGACGGCGCGCCTGAAAATTTCGGCGATGACGCCCTTCTCGGCGCGATCGATGTCGCGCTTGATCCAATCACCACCCTCGCCCATCGAGTTCCCACCGGCGTTCACCTGAGAATACAGATAAATATCCTCCATTTTATTCGCCAACAGACGCGCGCGCGCGATTTCCCACGAGACGACGTACGGATTGGCTTGCGGTCGCGACGTGCGCACGGCGTCGAGCGCCACCTCCAAGTCAAACTGTTTCACAAAGGTGAGATACCCCACCACCGTGAGCGACGCGCGGTTGATACCCGCGGTGCAGTGCACGTACGTGCGCTTTCCCATCGCCTGAAACGCCGCCAGTTTACGCACCGCCTCGGGTAACATTTTGGCTTGATCCAACCTGTCGAAATCGCGCACGCTCACCTGTACAATCATCACGCCTCTCTCGATGGCTCTTCGTCGCACCGCCTGCCAATCGATCTCCATCGCCTCGTGACACAGCGAACACTGCAGGCACACGATCGCCTCCACCCCAGCCTCGTCCACCAATCGATCGACATCCGCCGGGCCTCGCGGACACGAACCGATGAGCACCCGCGCTTTCGCCGCGTCGGCGTCGCTCGGTTCCCGAATCAAATTATCGCCGTCGTCCAGCGTCACGTAATCCCAATTCAACGTCCACGACCACGATCCGGGCGCCGGGGGATCACCCCCGCGCGGCGGACGTCGCTCGAGCACGCCCGCCGCCGCCGATTCCTCGGCGCGTTTTTTGTATCCGCTCGCCTCATCCTTCATGGCGTCGGCGGTGTCACCGCTCGCGCGCGCGCGCATCGCGCGACGTCCTCGAGCGCGGGGGATTGATGATGCGCGCGAGACGCGCTCGCGCCGCGCGCGCACCGTTCGCGCGGGCGTCGCCGACGCGTGATTCATCACCAGCATCAGCGTGATATAATTTAACGATTCACGAACGATCGCTGTCTTCTCTCGACGTTCCCTCTCACGCGCGTCTCTCTCGCGATGCCGTTCCCTCTCTCGCGCGTCAAACGTCGACCGGTGCGTCCTCGTCCCGTCGCTCTCTCGCGCGCTGGTGTGCGCGCGGACGCCGTTGAGTGTCGACGAACGATGCATTCGCGTGTTACATCACATCGTCGCGCGTCGCTCGCGCGTCGAGTCGACGCCCGCCCGCGCGCGCGCACCGAACGGTCGACGCCGCGTCGGCCATGTCGTCGTCACCCGCGCGCGCGAGCGCGGAGGAGGCGTTGATACATCGCGCGAGACGAGAGAATCGAGACACGGCGCACGCCTTGGCGCAGCTCTGGCGGCAACGCACGGAGCGTCTCACCGCGGACCTCGAGCGGGCGCGAGAGACGTACGAGGAGATTAAGAGTGAATTGTTTCGCGCGCGCGAGGCGGCGCAGACGGAGTCGGCGCGTCGCGTGGCGTGTGAGGAGGCGTTGGAGGCGTCGAGACGAGAGACGCGTTTGAAATCAAAGGCGGCGGCGACGGCGGAGACGAACGCGCGAGCGACGCGGGAGGCGCTGGAGACGCTCGAGCGTGAGGTGGAGGCACTGAGGGGTGATAATCGAGCGCTTCGCGAGCGGATGATCGAAAAGGAGGAGGCGATGGAGGTGGCGCGGGCGGAGGCGAGGGAGGCGGCGGAGGAGGAGCGGCGGCGGCGAGAGACAGCCGAGCGGCGGAGGGAAAAGAGTGAGAAACAGATGAAATCGATGCGAGAGGAGGCGGAGACAAAATATCGGGAGATGACGCGTGAGTTGGAGCGCGAGCGCGGGGTTCGGGCGCGTTTGGAGGAGGAAAGAGCGGAGTTTGAGGCGGATCGAAGACGGTTTCGAGATTTCGACGCGCAGCTCGCGGCGGAGCGCGTCAAGGTGGTAGAGGCGCACAGCGCGGGGAAATTGGCGGCAGACGCGCTCAAGGAACAGCTGATCAAGGCAGAAAACGAGGCGCTCGCCCTGAGAAGGATGATGGAGACGAGATCGACGGAGATGGCGAACGCTGTGCGTTCGCTCAACGAGGAGTTGGCGGTGCAACACGACATCGTCGAGCGAGGGATGAGCGCGCGCGTGGATGCGTTGCGAGACACGTACGACGACGAGGTGAATCGCATACGCGAGCGCGCGAACGTCAGCATCGAGGCGGCGAGAAAGTCCGCCGCAGAGGCGAACGAACGGGTATCGAAAATGGAGGAGACATGCGCTCGCGCCGAGACGATTTCGCGCGACGCGCTGGCGAAATTGAAAAACGCCACGCGGGCGACGGTCGAGGCGGAGGAACGATGCGAGCAATTGCGCGCGAACATGCACGCCATGGGTGACATCAACGCCAAACTCACCCGACGAATCATAGACGGTGAGCCGTTCGTGTTGGATGACGAGCTCGAGGAGAGCGCAAAGATGCGCCGCGAACCCGTCGACGATTTCGACGTCAAAACGCCCTCCCCGATGAGCCAAAAGCCGCGAAAGACGGCGCGCAAAACTGAACCGGTGCGATACGACGTGCGAGACGTTCAACACGTGCACAAAGAGCTCGAAGAGGAGCTCGCCATGCTTCGAGTGGAGCATGACGCCATCGTCCGCGAGATTGGAGACTCCTCGGCCTCGGAGGGTGACATGTTGACGCGAGCGCTCGAAGACGCGCAGACGAGGTTGGAATCCAAGGCTCGACAAGTAAAAATGCTCAACACCACGATTCGACACGCGATGTGACGACCGAACGACATGTGAAATATGTAGATTGTAGTAGCGACATTGTAAACATTGTAACCGAATGGACGATATCACAAAATTCTAGTAGGGCTATGTGTGAGAACCTAGGATGAAACAGAACGCGCGAACCGCTTATTCGTCGAGCAAATAGTAGCTGTTGTTCGCCTTTTGTTCGCTGTCGAGCTGCGACTGGTACTTGTTGATGCGCGGGCGGTAGTTGGTCGGATCGCGACGGAACGTAATCTCGAGCGCCTTCAAGAAGGAGTTCATACCAGTCAACAGAGACTGCGGCGAGTGCGCCGTCGCCTCGACGGCGGGCGTACCGGAGTACACGACAACCTTGTCCGCGAGATACGTCGCCATGATGAAATCGTGCTCCACGATGAACGCCACCTTCTTGGCGTGCAAAATGAAGCGCTTGATAACCTTGGACGTGACCACGCGCTGCTCCGAATCCAAATACGCTGACGGTTCATCAATCAGGTAAATGTCGGCGGGGGTACCCATGCACATCGCCAGCGCCACGCGTTGCAATTCACCACCGGATAAGTTTTGAACGGCTTGATCCATCAACGGGTCGATGTTCATCGGCTTCATGACGTCGGAGACGAATTGCGGGTGCATGTACGATTCGCGAATCTTCTTGTGAAGCAATTCACGCACGGTACCGGGGAACTTGGGCGCAATCTTTTGCGGCTTGTACGACACGTTGAACTCCGGAAGTTCAATCTCTTCGTCGTCGGGTTGAATCAAACCGGCGATGAGACGAATAAACGTCGTCTTACCCGTACCGTTCTCACCGAGCAGCACCACGATTTCGCTGTCGGTGAACTCACCGGCTTCGACGTTGAGCTTGAAAGCGCCCTGGGTCTTCACCAAGGCGGGATACTCGTATCGAGAGTACGCCTTATCGTCACCCTCGATGCCTTCTTGGGCGGCAACCTTGAACGTGAGCGCTTCGTCGCGGAAACGCAAGTTCTCCGTCGGCACGAAACCCGCGAGGAAAATGTTGATGCCTTCGCGGACGGAGAAAGGCATGGTGACCACACCGTACGCGCCGGGCTTACCGTAGAGGCAGCAAATGAAATCGGACAAGTAATCAAGTACGGAAAGATCGTGTTCGACGACGATGACGTACGTGTTATCCTTCAACATGGAGCGAATCACGCGCGACGCCTTCAGACGTTGCTTGACGTCCAAGTACGAAGACGGCTCGTCAAACATGTACATGTCAGCCTGTTGGCACGCGATGATCGCGGTGGCAAAACGCTGAAGTTCGCCACCGGAGAGTTGCGAGACTTGGCGCTGCATGACGTTGTCCAAATCGAGTTGTTCAATGAGGAAATCCAAGTTGTCCAACTCGTTTCGGTCATCCAAGCACTGTTGCACCTCACCCTTCACAGCCTTCGGAATGTTATCGACGTACTGCGGCTTGATCAACGCCTTGATATCATCTTCCAAAATCTTCGTCAAGTAGTTTTGCAGCTCTGATCCCCGGAAGTGCGCGAGAATATCCGTCCACTCTGGCGGCTTGGTAAAGTTTCCGAGATTCGGTTTCAACTTACCCGCCAAAATTTTCAGCGCCGTCGACTTCCCGATCCCATTCGTGCCCACCAAACCCAACACCTGTCCCGCCCGCGGCGTCGGCAATCTGTGCAGCTTGAACGTGTTCGGCCCGTAGCGATGCGTCGTCTCCTTTTCCAAATCCTTCGGCAGGTTGATGATCGTCAACGCCTCGAACGGACACTTCTTCACGCAGATCCCGCAACCGATGCACAGTTCCTCGGACAAAAACGCAATCTTATCCTTCGGCGATACTTCGATGCACAGCTTGCCCACCTTGACGACCGGGCACGATCGCTTACACTCTTGCTTACACTTTTTCGGTCGGCATCGTTCACCGTTGACGATGGCGATGCGATCGAGCTTATCCGTCGAGTCGTCCTCCTTGGACTTCTTCCCCATGTCGCTCGTTCGACGGACGCGCGCGCGCGACGGAGATCGACCGACGACCGCGGCTCGAGCGCGCGGGAGTGTCGATCGGGGACGAATGCCCTAAGTGGCTCTGGGAAGGGTTTTGGCGGCGACGCCTCGCGAGAACGAAAGAGAGAAGATGGTATTACTCACGCGCCCGAGAGCATGATGAGAAGCTCTTCGTCGCGAATGGCGCCTCTACAATTAACGGCGACGTCGAAGGCGGTCTGCCCGTGGACGTCTCTGGCGCAGAGATCGGCGCCGCGGCGAATGAGCGTTTTCGCGAAGGCGTCTCTGCCGGCGACGGCGGCGAGGTGGAGGGCGGTGCGGCGCGAGTTGGATGCGAGATCGAGGGCGTTGACGTCGACGCCGTGGTGAACCAAGGCCTCGAGGATGGCGATGTCGGCGTCGCCGCAGTCGCAGACGGCGGCGAGGACGGCGTAGTGGTCTTTGATTAGACATCCGCCGAGGAGGACGTCCATGACGCCGCGGAAATCGCCGCGGCGGATGGCGGTCAAGAGTTCAGATTCCGTCGTCGGCGGACCGCGGCGACAAAATGCTCGAGCGACGTATTTATCGAGAATGTACGCCTTTCTCGTCTCCAAGCTCGCGGTCGGGTCGGGTTTTTTCTGGGACGCGAGGTGGCGTTCGTGTTCCCAACGCGCGTTGGCTTGATCGTTACCCCAGAGCTTGAAGAATGCAAACACGCTCGGTTCCCACGCGCGAACGTCCAGCAAGGCGCTCCTCACTTTGCTCACTTGGACTCCCAACTGACGATGCACGCCGCTGCACTGAATACAGAGCATGACGCCGAGATTCAAGCTCGCCCAATCTGGTTCAGGGGTGCCGCAGTCCGCGCACACGCCGTTGCCCGGAATCGAGGGAAGAATCGTCATGGGCGCGGGCACGTCGTGCGTGGATATCGACGACACGGAAGATAACGTTCGCGTGTGTCGATTCCCGTACTTTTTCGTCCGTTCCTCGTGTTCAGCTACTATTTTGTCGTTGACGCTGCCCAACAGACTCGCGATGGCCGTCGTGATCGCCTCGATCCACTTCGTCTGATCGGCCGCGCTCTCCGCACGCAAAAAGTACGTCTTCTCCGGCGAGACGATTCGAAATGCAAATCGTATGTCGGACCCATCACCCAAATCCGGTTTGATCGTCGCCGTGAGCAAAGAGACGGTCTCTTTCGCCTCGGCTTCCGTCGCGTGCGCTCGTCCTCCGCCGAATAAACCGCTCAGCGCCCTTCGATGCTTGGTCGGTTGCGACTTGACGTACGTCAGGTTACCTCGAGAATCCAACACGAAGAACCGACGTTTCCAGTCCTGTAACTTGCTGCTCGATCGTTTCAATAGGTATCCTTGCATGAGCGTCTCGTCGTCGTTGGAGCTCGACGCCATCTGCGCCGTCATCTCTCGCGAACGACTGCTCGACATCGTGAGCGCATCCATCGTCGACTTTGGCGCGTCGTCGCGTCGCGATAATAATTTAGCCATCTCTTCCGTCAACGCCAGCTCCACTCCCGCGTTTTCAACCTCCAGGTGTGCGCACTCGTCCCTGAGCAACTCCAATCTTGGCTTCATCGTCGTCAAGATTTCCACGCCTCGTCGGAAAAAATCCAACGCGGCGTCGTAATACTCGATCGCCACCTTTTTCGTCCGCGTCTCTCGTCCGACGCGTTCGCGCTGTAACGCCATCATCAGATCACACCTCGCCGACTCGAACCTCTGCCGCCTTTCGTCCAATTCTTCGTCTGATTTCCTCGCTGTCGCCGCGTCGCCTCGCGTGTTCAACTGTCGCTGCCGCGCAGAATCGTACTCCTTCTTCGCCGCGTCCAATTCGCGCCTCGCGCCTCTGATGGCGAGTAAATCATTTTCTGCATCTTTTCGCACGCGCTCGTTCGCCATGGCGTCCCCGATCCATCCCGCAAACCGTTCGCGTTCGCGGGCCAACGCCTCGGCGACGTCGCCGCAATTCGCCGACGAACTCGTCTCGCTCACCGGCGCGTCCAAACTCGCGCTCAACGCCCGCTCCCGCGTCGCGCACGTCGCCATGGCGACACTCAGACTCTCCGCGCTCGTCGCCAGCGCGCTAAACGTTGACGACGCGCGCTCCGCGTCCCGTTCGAGCGACAACAATTTCATCTTCAACTGCGGCGAATGTTCGAGTTCGAGCGCCTTCTCCGGGAACAGCGCCATCTTGGACGCCGTCATGTCGACGCAATCTCGTCCCTTCGCGCGTTCGCGCCGCTCGCGCGCGCGAGAGAGATCCCAGTCCCCGCGCGCGCGTCGTCTCTCGTCGACGTCGCGTTCGAGTCTTTGAATGACGAGTCGCGCCGCCGGCGTTTCGGCACACGCCGTCGCGCGCGCGAGTCTCCACGCGCGCGCAAAAGATCGCGAGTCGGCGAGGAACGATGACGTCGACGTCGGCGTCCGGTCACGGCGCGCGCGAGCCCGCCGACGATTCGGTGAACGGCGTCTTGTCGTCGCTCTCGGCGGCGCTCTCGAGAGATGCCGAGACGCGGGCGAGCGGCGAGCGCGCGCTCGAGCGCGCGCTCCGCGGTAAAAACGCGCTGAAATCGTTGCTGGAGATTGGATCGTCCACCGCCGCGGACGAGAGCGTGCGCACGCTCGCGTACGTGACGGTGAAACGACGATGCGGGCCGAGAGCGTTTTCGGTGAACCTGTCGGCGAGCGAGCGGACGGCGGCGAAGGGCATGCTCCTGGACGAGGCGATGCGGGCGCCGAGCAAGGCGATGCGAAACGCGGTGTTGGACGTGATCGCGCGCGTGGCGAAGTGGACGGTGCCGACGAGCGGATGGCCGGAGCTGTTGGAATTTTTGGGACAGTGCGCGAGCTCGCCCGAGCCGTCGCATCGAGCGTTGGCGTTCAAGTTGTTTGAGAGTCTGACGGAGACCATCGTGAACGCGTTGAATCATCACTATAATACGTTGGGTGAATTGTTCAAGGGTGGACTCGTGGATGGGATCGCGGAGGTGCGCGTGAGCGCGCTTCGAGCGGTCGGCGCGCTCGTGGCGAACACGACGGGCGAACCCGAGCAAATGACGGTGATAAAGGCGTTGGTGCCGCACGTCCTCGAGGCGGCGAAGACGGCTGTTCGTGACGGGGACGACGATTCCGCGGGGATAGTGTTCGAGGTTTTAGACGAACTCACGGAGAGTCGCACGAACGCGCTGAGCGGTCAGGTGCCGGAGGTGGTGTCGTTTTGCATTCAGGTGGCGACGGCGGACCAGGAGTTGAGCATGGAGGTTCGCCGACGAGCTCTCGACGTATTATCCTTCATGGCGCGTCACAAACCGAAATCATTGATCAAGTCCAAACTCATCGAACCGATGTTGACGGTGCTCTGTCCGCTTTGCGGCGAGCCAAAGGAGGCTGAGCTCGCGGGCGAGGAGGAGCTCGCCGACGAGGAAGAGTTGCAGATTCAAACCGTCGCGAGTCAGCTCATCGATATTTTAGCGCTCAAGGTACCGTCCAAGTACATTTTGCCGACCGTTCTCTCGTTCGCGTCGACGAACATCAACAACGAGTCGAACGAGCGCATGCGTCACGCCGCCGTCGCCGTGCTCGGCGTCGTCACAGAGGGGTGCGCCGAGGGCATCCGAGCGCACGGAAACACGATCGTTCCGAGCGTCGTCGGTCGTCTCGGCGATCCGAACGCGCCCGTGAGAGGTGCCGCGGCGTTCACGCTCGGACAATTCGCCGAACACCTCGGTCTGACGCTCGAAGACCCGGACATTCACAAGCAAGTGTTGCCGAGTTTGTTTCAAGCGCTTCCCGGCGAGCAGGTGAAGAGCGTTCAAGAACGCATGATGTACGCCATGGACGCGTGGTTGGAAGATTTCCACGACGAGGAGGGCACGTACATCAAACCACTCCTCGACATCGTGTTCCTAGCGCTCGATAACGGCGCCAAACGTCACGTTCGAGAGATGTTGCTCTCCGCGCTCGCGTCGGCGACGGCGTCCAGTGGAAACAAGGTGCACCCGTACCTGAGCGAACTCTTACCTCGCCTCGATCGGTGCCTGGCGTTGACGGACGACGACGAGTTGAACGTGCGCGCACGCGCGCTCGAGGTGCTCGGCATGCTGATTTCCGCGGACGGCGGCAAGGAAGCGATGGGACCGCACATCGACAACGCCATGAAGGCGGGTCTGGCGGGATTCGAGCTCGATTTCGCCGAGTTGCGCGAATTCGCTCACGGATTGTTCGGCGAAGTCGCCGAAGCGCTCAAGGAGGACTTTGAGCCGTACTTATCGGTGTGCGTCGCGAAGGCGTTCGAATCCATAGAATTAGACGACGGTATTATGTTTGATAGCGAGGACGAGGCGGATCGCGCCGAGTTGGATTCGGACGACGAGGACGAAGACGAGGACGGCATGGCGAAAAAGCCGGCGGGATACTCCATACGATCGGGCGTCATGGACGAAAAAGCGTCGGCGTGTAAGGCGCTTAACTGCTACGCGTCGCACTGTCCGAAAGCGTTCGGTCAGTACATCGCTAAGGCGTCGGAACTTCTCGGCGGCATGACGGATTACATGCACGAAATGGTTCGAGTGCAGGCGCACCTGGCGCTGGCGCAGACCGCCATCGCCGCTGTGACGCTCAATCCCGCGGGAGCTACAGATCTCGTGAACGAGTCCCTTTCGGCGACGATTCGGTGCGCGCTGGACGATGACGATCGCGACTCGGTCGCCGCGTCGGTCGAGGCGGCGGCGCTCCTCATCAAAATCCTCAAAGAGCATCCCGTCATCGATGTGTCTCAACATCTCATCGATCTCACCGCGACGAGTTTAGAGATATTAGAGGGGAGAACCGTGTGTCAGGTCGACGACGACGACAGCGAGGCGGGCGACGAGGAGAATGACGAGGATGAAGATCCCGACGTCGAGGCGGGCTTGGTCGTCATCGAAGCCATCGCCGAACTCTTACCCGCGCTCGCCTTGTACATGGGCGCGGCGTTCGCGACGCACTTCGTGCCGCATTTCAACGCTCTCATGAAACGAACGGGCGAAGATCACACCGAAACGGAGCGTTCATTGTGTTACGCGACGCTCGTGGAGGTGGTTCGCGCCGTCGGCCCGTCGGCGGCGGGATGCGCGCCCGTCGCTCTTCCGAGATGTTTGCGAGACGTCAAGAGTTCCGACGTCGGTCTTCGCAGAAACAGCGTTTACTGCACGGGTATTCTGGTGTATTTCGGAGGCGCGCAGACGTCTGGATTCCACGGCGCCGTCGCCGAGTCAATCGCGCCGCTGACGCGCTCCGACGTTGAATCCGACGGAGGCGTGCGCGATAACGCCGTCGGTGCCCTCTCGCGCTTACTCCAAGTCGTCGATAGTTCCGCGCGTGAAAGCGCGAGTGCGTTATTAGACGTCGTGCTCAGCGCTTTGCCTCTTCGAAACGATCTCGAAGAAGGCCCGGACGTCTACCATTGGCTCGCGTCGACGATTGCGGAAAATCCGACGTCGCTCGCCGCCGGCGTCGTCTCGCGCGTCGTTCGCGCCTTCTCCGTCGTCATCACGGAAGAGCTCGCCCCGGTCAACACGTTGCGCATCATCGGCATCGCGTTGTCGCAAGGCGCGAGCAAAGACGAGCGCGTTCGCGCGGCGTTCGCGGAACTATCGCCCGACGCGCAGGCGCGAGTACGCGCGGCGGGCGCCTAAACGATACACTCAACGTACACACATTTTGTTACACGAGACACACACTAGCTAGAAACGACGAACGTTAACGTTCACCGCTTCGACTTGCGACCCGTCTTGCCCTTCTTTTTCGTCTTTTTACCCGACGCCTTCGGCGCGCGTCCGCCCCCGCCCGAACGCAACATCGCCTTTGTATCCACGAGCTTGTCTTGATTCACCATGTCTCGCTTATTCACTCGCATCACCCCGTCGCCGTACGTCGACCCCCACGACAACCCACGATCCCGATCCCCCGCGCTCGCCTTTTTCGCCTTCTTCTCGAGCTTGTACCCGGCGTGAAACGCCTCCATGCGCGCCGCCTCGACGCGCCTTTCGTTCGCCTTGGCCAACCCGATTCCAATCGCGGGCGGAATCCTCGGTCCCTTTTTCGGTTTCATCCCGAGGTCGACCAAACGTTTATTCTCCAACGCCGCCCGATCCCACTTATTCAACCCTTGCACGCCGAACGCTTGCACCTCCTCGCGAAGCGCGCGCAGTCGCTCCGCCGTCGCGTCGTCGCCGTCCGCGTCGTCGCCGTCCCCTCTCGCCGCCGGCGCGGCGTCCTCCACGAAGACGCGTCCCGCGTCCGCGCTCATGAACGCGCGTCTCGCCTTTTTCGTGTCAATCTTTCGCACCGCGCGCGTCGCGTCGTCGTCGCGCGCCCGAATCTTCGCCGCCGCCGCCGCCGCCGCCGCTGTCGTCACCCGTCTTCCGTCGAACACCATCGTCGTCGGACCCGCCGCCGCGTCCACCGCGCGCGCGCTTCCCGCGGATGATTTCTTTCGCCGCGTCTCGCGCGCGTCGCGAGTCGCGCGCGACGTCGCGTCGTCGCGCGCGCGCGCGGTCGACGTTCCGGCGCGATTTTTCCCGTCACCATCGCGCGTCGTCTCTCGCGTCGCCCGCGCGTCGCCCGCGTCGCCCGCGTCGTCAAACATGGCCATGAATTTTTCCCCGGTGCGTCGAAGCGCCTCGCGCCGCGCCGCGCGCGTCGCGTCGTCGCGAGGCGTCTCCATGCGCGCGCGCGAGTCTGTCGTGAATTTGAAAATTCCACACTCGACCGCGCGCGATGAATGAATACGAGCGCGCGCGCGCGCAAAAGATTGCGGAAAACAAAGCGCGCATGCGCACACTCGGCGTGCTCGACGCGCGGGACGCCATCGCGCGCGAGGCGCGCGAAGAGACGGCGTCTCGGAAAAGATTTCGAAAATCGTTCGCACACGCATCGTCGTCATCATCCGCGACGCGCGCGCCTACGGCACCTCTCCCGCGACGCGCGAGTCGTCGTCAACAGGGCGAAGCGCCCGAAACTTTCGATCCGTCCGATCCGTCGACGGCGAGAGACTTATTCGAACCGACGTACGCCGAGGAACTGTACGACGACGCGCACGTCGCCGCGTTGGGCGCGCGCGAACGCGAATGGACGCTCTTCGTCGATGGATACGACGAACGAGGTCGACGAATCTACGATCCAGTCAACGGACAGTGTTGTCATCAGTGTCGACAAAAGACGAAGGGGTTGCGGACGGCGTGCGCGGGGTGCGAGATGATGCGCGGGGTGTATTGCGGCGACTGTCTCTACATGCGACACGGGGAAAATATCGAAGAGGCGATCGACAAGGGGGACGCGTGGCGGTGTCCGAGCTGTCGAGACATTTGTAATTGTTCGTTTTGTCGCACGAAGAAGGGATACCCGCCGACGGGATCGATGTATAGGCGAGCGTTGGCGATGGGATACGATAGCGTCGCGCACTTTTTGGTGCTGACGAATCAGAGGGATGAGGACAAACGCGCGGCTTCGGAACGCGAGGCGGCGGTCAAGGCGAAGGCGTTCGCGGAGAAGATGGCGGCGGAGGAGGCGGAGGAGGCGGGAGATGACGCCAAGGAGAACGCCAAACCGCATTGGCTTCAGGGACCGAAAGTGTACGCGAACGAATGAGACGAATGATGCACGCGACGAATGGACGAAACGATTGATTCAACCTCACCCGACGGCGGCTGTACCAGTGTAAAATTTCACGATTATTACGGTATCATTATCGAGACGGACCAAACAAAAACGCTCGTCGACCGACGACGAGACTTTCGACAAAACTATACAAAATGTGCGCGAGCGACGCCATCACCAGAGCAAGTGCGCGCTGCACGCGAACGTCGTCTCGCGATTCCCGCGGTCGTCGGTGGACACGACGACGCCCGGCACGAGCGTCGCGCCCGGCTCTTCACCGTCGCCACCGAGTCGAAGGAACCCTTCCGCTTGTATCCCGCCTCGATTCGCGGGCTTCCCGGCGACGAATCCCCATCCCGCGTTCTTCAACATCCCGCCGCCCTTGGTCGGCGGTACGGTGGCGGCGACGCCCCACTCGGTGAAATCTTCTCGCGAATTCGGTTGAGACAACGCGACTTGCCCCCACGCGTTCGCGACGATCGCGCGCGTCGTCTTCGGCAGCGTTTTCGCCAGCGTCAACGCCCCACCGACGATGGTCTCACCGCTCTGACACCTCGACGCGTTGAGCGCCGCGTTCGCGTGTCTCGTCGACGACGCGCGCTTAAAACTCGCCTGCGCGAGCACCTTCCCCATGTTATCCTCCGGTTGTCGGTTCCCCGTGAACACCCCGGCGTGCACCGCGAACGAATCCTTAAATTCGATCGACACCGCCCCCAGACTGTCCGCGTCGCACCGCTCGATCACGTGCGACCCGAGCGCGCCGAACCCCGTCAGACGGTGCGTTCGTCGCGCGCCGCCGCCCACCCCCCCCGGCGCCGCGTCCACGCCCTCCGCGCCCACCGGCACTAAGTGCGCGCGCACGCGCGTCCCGTTCGAGTCATGAATCGTCCTCGAATACTTCACCTTATCCAGCGTCACCACGCGCGTCTCGCGGTCGTCGTCCGAGCGCAGATATTCCGAGCGCGCGCTCGCGCACCTCGCCGTGAGCGTCGCCCCGTCCCCGAACGTCGTCGTCGTCTCCATCATCGCCCGCGTCCCGCTCGACGGCGCGTCCGAGGGTAACGCATCGCGCGTCGCGCGTTCATCCCCCGTGGCGACGCCGCACGTCACCTCGAACGTCGTCGTCGTCGTCGCGCCCGCGCCGCCGGTGATGTCCGACACGTGCGCCTCGACGCTCGCGAGTCGTTTTGAGAGGTCGTGCGCGCGCTCGGCGTGCTCGCGCGTCAGGCGACGAAGACGCTGGACGTCCTCGGCGACGGCGTCGACGGAGACGGTCGCGGGGACGGCGTCGGGGGCGTCGCGACGTTTCATGAATGAATGCGCGGTGCGTTAATGGCGTCAGAACGGTCCACGATGTCGACGACGCGTGGTCTCGCGCGCGCGTCGGGTGCGCCGACGCGCGGGCGCGCGTCATCGTCGTCGTCGCGAACGTCGTCGTCGAATCATCGTCGCGCGATGATCGCGCGCGCGACGCCGGCGCTCGACGATGACGATGCGTCGGTCTCATCATCGGTCGAGACGACGCTCGCGACGACGCGTCGCGCGTCGCTCCTCGCCCTGACGACGCTCGCGACGACGACGGTCGCGACGAGACCGGCGCGCGCGTCCCCGTTCGACGAACTCGCCGCGGCGAAGAGACGGACGAATGCGAAATTTCTCATGGGACCCGTGGCGACGTCGCGGGCGAGACTGGCGGCGTTGCGTCGAGACGTCTCCCAAAACGACGTTCTCGACGTCGTCGACGCTCGAGACGCGCTGACGAAAGCGACGCTGGACTGTACGACGCCGAGAGACGCGCTCAAGGCGTATTCAAACGCTCGAGACGTGTGTACGTTGTCGATTCTCGCGCGTTCCGTCACCAAGGGACCGGCGGCGAGAAACGCCGACGATAGTCAAGAGTCCATGGCTGTGTACGACGCGCTCGAGCGCGCCAAGGATTCGTTCGGGGTGTTAGAGGCGGCGTTTGAACGCGCGTTCGGCGACTTCGACGGCGGGTCGTCGTCGTCGTCGTCGTCGTCGTCGATGGCTCCCGCCGACGCGTCGGCGGTGGACGCCGCGTTCGCCGCCGCCGACGCCGCGATGTACGATTTCGCCCTCGCTCTCGCCGCGTGTTTCCGATTCGACGCCCCAGCCTACGACGCCCTTCGCGAGGACGTCGCCGGCGCGTTCGTCGAGCCGCTGTGACCGTCATCGCGTCGATAGATACTGTATCGCGCCGCCGTCATTTTATTTTTTGTCCCTCGAGAAGAGAAGAGAACGCAACCACGCGCATCCTCGACACACGCCGACGCGTCCTTCGCCGCGCCTCGCGCGCGTCCGATCGCGCGCGCGTCATCTCCCCACTAATGCCCGATCTCACCGTCGTCCCTTCGTGGGACGGGAAAGGCGTCACGTGGCGTCCAATCTTTGACGACGACTCGGAATCTTTCGTCGCGTACACGCACTGCGTCGAGTACGCGAAATCCGGACGCGGGAAGTGCGGAAGGTGCGGTGAAAAGATCGCCAAGGATACGGTTCGCGTCGGTGAACCTCTCAAGTACCGCGGGGGGGATTACGGATGGATATCGAAGTGGATGCACCCCGAGTGTTATCGCGTCGAGGGCGCGACGCGAGACGAACTCGAGGCGTCGATACACGGGACGGAACACTTGAGAGAGGGTGATTTAGAGGTGTTACTCGCGACGTTGACGAGTCCGGAACGACCGGCGATTGAATCGACGGCGTTGGACGTGACGAGCGAGGAATTCGTGTGTCGACCGGCGATTGAACCGATGGAGGCGCCGCGGACGTTGACGCGGCCGTTGTTGGGATTTCAACGCGAGGGACTTCGATGGATGGTGGAGAATGAACGCTCGGACCGTAGGGGGGGGATATTGGCGGATGAGATGGGGATGGGGAAGACGATTCAGTGCGTCTCGTTGTTGTTGGCGAGGAAAGAGGCGTGGATGCGAGAGCGAAGTGAAATCGGGGAGATGGTGACGGAGAGCGATAGACCGCCGCCGACGCTCGTCGTGGTGCCGACGTCGGCGCTCGTGCAGTGGGAACAAGAGATCAACGCGTGCGTCGAGGAAGGATCTCTGCGCGTGTTCGTGTATTACGCCGATCGCGTCAACGTGCGGGAGGAGGATTTCAAGGGTATAGACGTCGTGTTGACGACGTATCCCGTCGTCGAAGCCGAGTGGCGGAAAATAATCAATCGACACTTGGTGGCGTGTCGATGGTGCGGGAAAAAGTACCTGCCTCGATCGATGGTGACGCACTTGAAGTACTTTTGCGGACCAGACGCCGTGCGTACGGAAAAACTCGCGCGACGGGAGGTGACGCGCGACGTGGCGAACGAAAAGGCGATGCGCACGCTGCGCATCAAGGAGGGGAGCGCCAAGGATGTGAAAAAGTCCATTCCGACGCCGGCGAATTTTTACAAGGAACTCATGGCCAAGGCGGGACGCGAGGTGCTGAGCATGTACGACGGCGCGCACAAGGCGAGAGAACGCGCGGCGGCGGGATTGGCGCCGGGAGGCGACGGCGTGGTCGTCAAGGAGGAAATTAAAGAGGAAACACGAGACGACGACGACGACGTCGGCGAGGCGGACGCGCTCATGAAGGCGTTGATTTCGCAATTGCCCGTGCCGCCGACGCGCGCGGATGGGTTGGACGTGGTCAAGGAAGAGATGGCTGTGAATGAAGTGAATGAATCGGAATTAGCGGCGGCGGCGGCGGCGGGTGTGATGAGCGCCGTGAACAAGGCGAAGAAGCGCAAATCGACGCCGCGCCGATCCAAAGCCGCCGCCGACAAGAAGAAGAAGAAGAGTTTACGAGATGCCAGCGATGACGAAGCCGAGGGGAGCGATTACGTGCCGAATAGCGAGGACGATGACGACGACGACGACGACGACGAAACCATAGTCTTAGACGAGAGCGATGCGGATGAAAAACCGCCGCCGAAAAAAGTCAAGCTCAAGATTACGATGAAAAAGGCGAAAACGCCCGACGCATCGGAGCGAGCTGAAGACGCCGACGCGAGCGCGGAGGATCAGGAGACGCAACCGTCGCAGGGTGGATCACAAAGTAATAAATTCGGCGAAGATGACGTCGATCTGTCGGATTCGCTTCTTCATCGGACCCAGTGGCACAGAATTGTTCTCGACGAAGCGCACAAAATCAAAGCGCGAACGAGCAACACCGCCAAGTGTATTTACGCGCTCAAATCCACGTACAAGTGGTGTTTGACCGGCACTCCTCTGCAGAATCGCATCGGTGATCTCTACAGTCTCGTTCGATTCTTACGAATGGATCCGTACGCGTATTACTTTTGCTCGACGAAGAATTGCGATTGCAAAACGCTCTCCTGGAACTTTGGTCCCGAGGCGCGATTTTGCGCCGAGTGCGGTTGCGGCGCGCCGAGACATTACTCGCACTTCAATCGCGCCGTGTTGAACCCGATCAATCGATACGGATACATCGGCGACGGTAAAAAGGCCATGCTAACCCTTCGAAACGACATCTTACTGCCGATGCAACTTCGACGCACCAAGGCGGAGCGCGCCAGCGACGTGAAATTGCCGGAACTGAAAATCATCATTCAAGAGAACGAGTTCAACGAAGTCGAACAAGATTTCTATGAATCGCTGTACATGCTCACGCGCGCCAAGTTTGACGGTTTCGTGAAAAAGGGCAGCGTGCTGCACAACTACGCGCACATTTTTGAGCTCCTCGCGCGTCTTCGACAGGCGTGCGATCACCCGTACTTGGTGATTCACTCGAAGAGCGCGAACGTGCAGAGAGACGCGCCGGAAGCGCCCAAAGTGGAATCTCCCGCCATCGCGGACACGGTGAAACACTATTGCGGCATGTGTCAAGACGAAATCGAGGAGGAAGACGCCGCGTTGGCGACTTGCAAACACATCTTTCATCGCGAGTGCATCATGCAGTACGCCTCGTGCGCTCCCGCCGAAGGGAAAAAGGTGACGTGTCCCGTGTGTCGAACGGCGTTGACGATTGATTTCTCGCCCGAGAGTTTGGAAAACGCAAAGAGCGCCACGAATCGGTTCGCCAAAGACCCGCTTCCGGATAAATCAATCTTGAACAAGCTTGATCTCACCCAGTACACATCGAGCACCAAGGTGGAGACGCTCGTCAACGCGTTGCGCGACATGCGAAACCAAGAGAATGGACACCTCAACAAAGCGATCGTGTTCTCGCAATACACCGCTATGATTGAAATCGTCGAGTGGAGGCTGAAAAAGGCGAAATTCACCATCAGCAAGCTCCTCGGTTCCATGCCCGTGACGCAGCGCGCGGCGAATTTGCAGGCGTTTCGAGAGGATCCCAACGTCAGCGTCATCTTGATGAGTCTCAAGTCTGGTGGCGAAGGCTTGAATTTGCAAGCGGCAAATTACGTCTTCGTACTCGAGCCTTGGTGGAATCCAGCCGTGGAGATGCAAGCTGTCATGCGCGCGCATCGCATCGGGCAAACTCGACCGGTGACGGCGGTTCGCTTTTCGACGCGCGGGACAATCGAGGAACGCATGATGGAATTGCAAGAAAAGAAACAACTCGTCTTCGAAGGATGCATGGATGGCAATCAAGCCGCGCTCTCGCAACTGACGGCGGAGGATTTACAATTTTTGTTTAAACGATAAAAACACACATGTACAGTACGGGCCGAGCGCCCAAAGGTATCACGATAGTAAGTAGAACAATATTTCACATTTACATTTGAGTCACGTATTCGACGTCCACACAGACTCCAAGCGCGTCACCTAAAAATTCTTGAAAATTTCGTTTGCTCGAGTCATCGACACGTCCGTTAACTTTCTCGACGAATCCATCTCCGTCGCGAGGAGCGATTCTCGCTTCAACGACGCCAAACGCTCGCGCTGCAACTCCATGAATTGCGGCGTGAGCGCCAACGGTTTGGGCTTGTACTCCCCGCTTTCGAGCAGCGACCAATCGAACTCCTCGAACCAAGGATGGTTTTTTAATTGACTAACACCACCCGCGATGTTTCCTAATCGTTGCGACGCGTCTCGTCGTAAGAGCTGCGAGATGAAGTGGCACACCGTCTCAGAGGCGTACGGCGGATACTCGATGGAGAAGGACATGTCGACGATGCGACGCATCACCACCATGGGATCTTCCTTGTTTAAAGGATCCTTTGAAAAGCTAAATGGTTGTTGACTCGTGATGATGACGAACGTCAACACGCCCAAAGCCCACCAATCGATGGCGTAACCGTACCCTTTCGAGAGCACGATTTCCGGCGCCACGTACCCCGGCGTACCGCAAAACGTAAACGCTCTCTCGCCCACGTCGAGCTTTCTCGAATATCCGAAATCACCGAGTTTACACCGTCCGTCCATGGCGACCAACACGTTCTCGGGCTTCAAGTCTCTGTAGATGATTTGGTTACTGTGCAAATACTCAAACGCAAGAATGATCATGGCGACGTAGTATCGCGCGACGTCCTCGCTGAGACCCATCTGCATTCGCACGTTTTGCATCATTCCGTCTATCTCCGCGGGTATCGTTTTCACCCGCGCCATATTTGCAAGCATGTCCATCAAGTCGCACCCGTCCATGATGTCGAAGAGCATGTAGAGATGGTGATTGTCTTGGAAACAGGCGTGTTGGCACATCAACGAAAAGTGGCTGATTTCGCTCGTGACTTCTTTTTCGTGGAAAATGTGGGACGAGTTCTCCATGACGGCCAGCTTACGCGCGCGTTTGAGCGCAAACATGCGAGATATTGTTCCGTTCTGTAAGACTCGATACACTTCTCCGCCGGTTCCTCCGCCGAGCAATTCTTTTTCGACGAGTTCCACGTCGGCCATTTGTCCGTTTCGCAACGTCTCGAACGTTCGAGGGTTCACCTTGCCGGTCGTGCTGATGTTGAGCTGTTTGCCACCCACGCGTGCGGTGCCCAATAACCGAATGTTTGCCATGCGCCACGATTCGCCGCCCTTCAATCGATGCATGCGTTCGCGAATGACCTCTCGCGACTTTTCAGCGAGTAATTTATCGCCCATCGGCGCGACGAGAGCTGTGAAATCCTCTCTCCCGATGCGATAACACGTCAGCGCGTCCTCGACGCTGCGCACCGTGAATTTTCTGACGCCCATGCCCATGAGGGTTTCGGCTTCGCCGAAAAAGTCGTACCGAAACAAATGATGCACGGTGCGTTCTTCGCTCGTATCCGGATCGAGTCGCGAAACGTCGGCGCGACCTGAGACGATGATGTAAAAATTGCCGTCACACGCGTCGTTTTCGCACATGATGGACGTGAACGGATCGAATTCGACGAATTCCATGACGGACGCGATCGCTTTTCTCGTCTCGATGGGGAAATCGCCGATGATGGGCGCTTTTTCCAAAAAGACGTTCTTCGTGAGCTCGGTTTCCTCGACGCTGTGTTTACTCTCACTCTTAAAAGTCTGTCGCGTGCACACCCACACGCGCGACGTTCGATTCGCGCGCACCGTCATCATCCGTTTCGCGCGCGTCAATAGACCCAATTCTCCGATCATGTCGCCCTTTACGAGCGTCTGAATTTTAATCTCCGTCCCCATGCGTGTCTGGAACGCGCTAAATTCGCCTGACTGCACGATATACATGGCGTCGCCCACGTGTCCCTCCTCCGTCAGCGCCGTTCCCGCCAAAACGAGGATCGAATACATCTTGCTCACCATCGCGTCCACGGCGCGGCGCTCGAGATTGGCAAAGATGAAGGATTTCGCCAGCGCCTCGCGCACGCCGTCCGCGTCGCCCTTCGCCGCTAGTCTCTTCTTCGACAAAAGCTTTGCGCTCGCTCGAATCTGTGCCTCGATATCGTTCAAATCTTTGCTCACAGACACGTCCGCGACCGCCGCCGTCTCCCTCGCCAGCTCGACGCGAAGCGCTCGGTCGACGCTCACGCTCGCGTCGCCGCCGTCTCCCTCGCCTCCGGGCTCCTTTTCGTTCGCATCCCGTTCCTCATCACGCTCCCGATCCGGCGCGCGGGAACTATCGCTCGTCGAAGGTCCATCCACGCTCGCGACGCCTCGCCCGTCCCACGCGACGGCGGCGCGCTCGTCTTCGTTTGTCGTCGTCGTCGTCTTCACCCGCCCCCGACGACGCGTCCCACCGAAACAACACGCGAGCGACGCCAACGACCGAGACCGACGCGCCGACGCCGACGACTCGCCGTCGTCGTCTTCCATCGCTTGAAAACCGCGCGCGGGCATCGCGAGCGCGGCGCATCGACGACGACGAGACGACGAGTTCGTGGGAAACGAATTCCAATCCGACGCGTCACCGACCGAGACGCGCGACGCGCGTCGACGCGAGCGACGCGTCCCTCGAACCAGACGTCGCTACGGCAAACGCGCGCGTTCCTCTCGCGTCTCGCGTCTCTCTCGCGCGCGTCGTCCCCGCCGCGAGGCGGCGACTCGCGCCGAAAAAGCGCGAGAACCCGTCGGCACATTGACGCGCGCGCGCGCACCGCCTCCGCGCGTCGTCGACCGAGCGGTCGTCGTCGACCGAATCGTCGTCGTCGTCGTCGTCGTCTCGTCGTCGTCGCGCGTCGAGCGCGCGCGAGGCGCGATGATGACGTGCGCGGCGGCTGGCGTCTCGGCGCGCCCACCGACGAATTCACCCTCGTCGCGCGGCGTGTCGACGTCGTCGCGGTCGAGACCGCGCGCGAGACCGCGCGCCATCGTTCCCGATCGAGGCGACGACGCGTCGCGGTCGTCGTCGTCGTCGAACCGGGCGTCGGACGTCGGAAAGTTTTCCTCGGGACGGGGACGCCGACGGCGAGACGGCGGCGAGAGCCGAGACGTCGACGCGACGTCGTCGTACCGACGCACGCGACGAGAACACCGCGCGCGGATGTACGAGGACGCGTCGAGGCGAGAGGGCGGCGTGAGACGCGATGGTTCGACGCAGGGTGGGTACGAGGACGCGGACGCCGAGGCGGAGGCGCGGCGACGACACGCGGCGGCGGTGAGCGCGGGGGACGTGGACGACGCGGTTCGGGCGTTGCGTCGCGTGGCGCGCGTCGTGGAGGATGAAACGGAAAACGACGAACCGTCGACGACGGAGAGACGGCGCGAACGAACGCTCGTGTCGCCGGGAATGGCTGTCGCGCTCGCGGGGTCGCATAAAGGGTTCTTGGCGACGTGCGTCTCGCAGAGACGCATGGACGCGGCGTTGGCGTACGCGAGACTGTTCGACGCCTCGCGAGACGATTTCAAGCGCGGGAATGATTTGTACTGCGCGGTGATTTACATGTGCGGACGCGCCAAGGATTGGAGGGTGGCGCACGAGGCGTTTCTGTTGAGACGAGACGAAGCCGCCGCGACGCCGGATAGGTTCGCGTACAGCGCGTTGGTGAGCGCGGCGGGCAAGTGTGGGAACGCGAAAGCCGCTCGAGAGGCGTTCGAGGAGGCAAACGCGGTGGGTGAGGTGGACACGGTGGTGTATAACGCGTACATCGACGTGTGCGCGGGGAGAGGCGATTACGAGGGGGCGCTCGAGACGCTCGAACGCATGAAGAAGCTGGCCGACGTGGCGCCGAACATTCGATCGTACAACGGCGTCATCTCGGCGTCGACGCGGCAGAAACACTTTGCGGGCGCACTCGCGGCGTGGGAGGAGATTAAGCGCGCCAAGGATCTGGAACCGACGACGATTACGTACGGCGCCATGCTTGCGGCGGCGGCGGCGGCGGCGGACGACGTCGACGTCGAGTGGTCGGAACAATTATTCGAGGAAGCGATTCGATCGGGCGCGTGCGGACCGGCTGGAAATGATCACATGGTGTCATCCATGCTCTCCGCGTACGCACGAGGGATTGTTCTCGGCAAAATCGCCGCCGACGTCGCCATGATTCGCGCGGAATCGCTCGTGCGCGCGCTCGTCGACGCCGCCGCCTCAGACGAGCGTCTCGCGGCGAGAACGCCCAACTCTCGAGTTTGGTGCGCTCTCATCACTCTGTGCGCGCGAAGCGGTCGACCCGCGCGCGCGATCGAGGTGTTGAACATTATGAAATCGCGCGCGGATGCCGTCAACGATGAGTATATGATGTACGCGTTGACGTCGGCGCTCGAGGCGTCCAAGGAGGGTAAAGATCACTTCGCGCGCGTGCGAGACGTCATCGACAACAGTCCACCGAGCGTACGCCACTCCACGGGCGTGCGCAACGGCATGATCTCCATGCACTTGCACTTTGGCGATTTCAAGAGCGCGTTTGAATTGTACGGCGCGTTCAAAGAGGACATGCGGGCCTATCGTCGAGACGTGTCGTCGGGCGAACGCGCGAGACGCAAACTCGAGAATCGACTTCCAGACACCGTCACGTACAACACGCTCATCTACGCGTGCGCATCGAACGGAGAGGACGGCAAGGCGATGGATATGTACTCGGACATGTTGGTGAACGGCGTTCCGCCGTCGCTTCGAACGTACGTTGGTTTGATCGTCGCGCTCAGTCGGTCCAAAAAGGGCAGTCGCGCGGACGAGGCGGAAAAACTATTCAACGCCGCCATCGACGACGGCATTCGACCGAACGAATTCTTGTTCACCGCGCTCATGGACGCGCAGGTCAAGGCGAATCGTCCGTCGTCGGCGTTTGAGACGTACGAACGAATGAAGACGGATGACGTCAATCGTACGACGGTGACGTACGGGTGCGCGTTGCAGGCATGTTGCTACTTTGAAGACGTCGAGGAAGGCGTCGAGCGCGCGTACGAGGTGCTGCGAGACATGACGGAGAGCGACGTGAAGATGAACGATTGGTGCTCGAATACGTTTCTGCGCGTCATCTCATCCGCCGGACGCATCGAAGAGATGTTGGAGGAGGTGAAGAACATCGTCCGGCGCAAGGGTAAGCTTGAACAAGAGACCATCGAGGCCATCGTTCGCGCGCTGTGTCTCGAGGGATACGTCGAGCGCGCGTATCGGTTCTTATCGATGATGGATTCGAGAGGGTTGGAGCCGAGCGAACACACCCTCAAGGAATTCGTCGTCTCGTGTTCGCGCGAAGGTTTCGTCGATCGCGCGTGGGAGGCGTACAAGCGTTTCACGCGTCTCGGCCACAAGCTCGACGTCGCGACGCGGTCATCCCTCGTCACCGTGTTGAGCGTGGCGTCCACGAGTCCGGATCCCGACGACGCCGAACTCTTGCTCGCGCGCGCCATCGGCGTCTTCGAAGCCGGAACCAAGCACACCGCCGACGACGAAGAAATCATCGACGTCGAGGCGCGGTGTGCGCTCGTCGTCGCCACCGCGAGGAGCGAACAGCTCGATCGCGCGCTCTCCATCTGGCGCGAGGCCCCCACGCTCTCCTCCTTTTCCCGCGCGCGTAAACACACGACGAGCGAGAGCAAGGATTACATCGGCGACGAACGCGCCATGTACGAGTGTCTCATCGAAGTCTGTTGCCACCAAGACCGCATCGACGATGCTCTCGAGGTGTTCGATCACCTCAAAGACGTCGGCGCTCGCGTCAGCACCGTCACGCTCGCGTTTCTCGAATCCTCGTGTCGCCGAAGTCGCGTCGAGGAGTGGAGAATGTTCGACGTCTGCGCGCAGATGCGCGCCCAAGCCGACGAAAAGTTGGAGCGTCGTCTGGCGAAACCGTCCAAACTCAGTCACCACGTGCGCGCGTCTCTCGGCGACGAGGACGACGCGAGCGACATCGCCGGCGAGCTCGCCACCGACGGACTCGGAGGCGAGATTAAAACGTCCTCGTGGCGTCGTCCCAAATCGTGACGCCACTCACGAGCGCACACCACATCAGCACGCGACGCCGACGCAGCACGCGCGCCTTGTAACGAAAACATTGTATTTCTTTCCTCGCGTCCGTCGTTCCGGCGAATCGTCGAGTGGAAGAGTCGAGACGGGAAAACGTGGCACCCACGCCCGACGTCTGTGACCGTTCCGTTCCGTTCTAGTGTTCCGTTCCATTCTATTCTATTCTATTCGCGCGCGTCGCGCGTCCCGTACGTCGCTCGATATTTCGCGGCGAGGTAGTCGCCGAACGTCGTCGTCGTCGGCGCCGGCGTCGACGACGCGCGCGCGATGGGCGTGATGACGCACGCGTGGTTCGGCTCGACGAAAAACGGCATCGAATATCGCTCGCGGTCGCCGTCCGTGACGACGCGATGTCGCGTCGATTTGAAGATGCCGGCGCTCCAAAACTCCATCAAGTCTCCGACGTTCAAGATCAAGAGGTCATCGCGAGGCGGACGCACGGGAATCCAACGGTCCGCGGCGTCGTCGTACACCTGTAATCCGGGCACGGAATCAGTGACCGCCAAGAGCGTGAATAAACCGTAATCGGTGTGCGCGCCGCACGCGAACCGTCCCTCTTCGACGTCGGACGGCGTCGCGGCGTATCGCAAGAGCCGCAGCACGCACGCGTGTCCCGCGGCGCCCGGACCGAAATCCTCGTCGAAATAGTCATCCGGCACACCCAAGGCGCGGCCGAACGTCGGGAGCAAATCCCTCGCGACGGCGTACATGTGGGCGTACGCGTTTTCGGCGGCGACGCGAAATTCGTCGAAATCAGCCGGCCACGGCGCGCCGTCTCGACCGACGTAAAATCCCTCCTTGGTATCCCCGCGCGTGGACGCCTCGACGTCCAATCGCTCGGCCCCGAGTCGCGTGTACCCTCTCCCGCTCGTCGACGACGTCGCGCACGTCATCTTTTCGTCGATGGGCCTCGCGAAAAATTCCTTCGCGCGCGCGAACGCCTCGCGCGTCGTCGTCGCCGCGTCCGCGCGCGAGGACGCGTCGACGAAGACGAACCCGAGTCGAGACCGACGGAGCGCGTCGACGCGCGCGTCGACGTCGTCGGTGAGTCGAAGCGTCGGGATCATCAAAAAAAATCTCCGTGGCCCGCCCGTCACTCTGTGTCGACGCGCGCTCGTCGCGTCGCATGCGTCGCACCGTCTCTCGCGCGGACGTCATGCGGAAGACGGCGAGTTTGACGCACGTGGACGTCGGCGAGCCGACGCTCGGGACGAGCGCGAGCGTGGGCGCGCTTCAACATCAATCGTCCCATCTTAATCTTTCATCGGCGGCGTCGAGCGGGACCGTGTCGCCGTTGGCGTCGCGCGCGGCGTCGGCGAGGGCGAGCGTGCCTTGGACGCGACGACCGAGCGTGTTTTTCGCGCTGTGCGTGCTCGCGACGACGGTGTTGGCGCTGTTGACGCACGAGGGACGGTCGACGACGTGCGAGCGCGCGCCCGAGTACGTCGTCTTCGTCGACGCCGGGAGCACGGGGTGTCGAGCGCACGCGTTTCGCGTGACGCCGACGACGAAGAGGGACGAAGGGAACGACTCGCTGTTTCGCATCGAGACGCTCGGGACGAAGACGAAGACGAAGATGCCGTTGGCGCAAATGGGAGGACGCGTGCGAGAGGAGCTCTTGCCGGCGGTGCGAAGCGCGCTCGAGCGCGTGCCGGACGCGGCGGCGAGAGAACGGGCGAGCGTGTACGTGTGGGCGACGGCTGGATTTAGGGTGTTGACGCCGGCGAAGCAGCAGGCGCTGTGGCGAGAGGTGAGAGAGGTGATGACGCGAGAGACGACGCTGCGACACGGGCACGGACACTTTAGGACGGTGGACGGAAGCGAGGAGGGATTTTACGCGTGGTTGGCGGCGAATTATTTATCCAACGTCGACGTCACCGCGGTGGGACGCATGCGTCGCGGGGCGGCGGGCGCGGCACCGTTCGCGCGATTGGCTGATTCGGAAAATCCTCTGGCGCGGTCCGTCGGCGCCATCGACGTCGGCGGCGGAAGCGTGCAATACGTGGCGTTGCCCAAGGGCGGTGGCGCGGCGGTGACGCCGAAATCGATGATGGAACTGCGTGATTCGGTCAAGGTTGAATCTTTCTTGGGGTACGGGGCGAATCACATGGAGACGCGATGGCGCGAGACGTTGGCGAACGATGGACACACGGAAAACGCGTGCGCGTTTCCGGGATACGTCGTCGAGGTGCGAGGCGCGCGTTTAACCGGCACGGGGTCGTACGACGAGTGCGTGCGCGGTTTGCGTCGACAAATCGTGACTTTAGAGCGCGAACAAGGAGTCACGCTGCGCATGCCTCGAGAATTTGATCGCATCGATCGTTTTCTCGGCATGTCGTTGTTGTTTCACCTCACGAATTTCATGACGGTGGCCGTGCCCGGTTCGCTCCCGTCGATGCCTCGAGCGACGCTCGACGAGATCGCCGTCGCCGGTAAAACGTTGTGCGCGATCGAGTGGTCGAAAATCAGCAAAAGTATGGACGGGAAGGATCCGAACACGCCGTCCGATCGACTCAACGGTCGATGTTTCGACGCCGCGCTCGTGCAGGCGCTCTTGGGGAGAGGCGGCGGCGGCGACGGCGACTCGGACGTCGGGCTCGGGTTCGATCAAAAGGACGTTAGGATCGATTTTGTCGAGCGAATCGACGGCGCTGAGGTCGAGTGGACGCTCGGCGCCGCGCTGAGCGTCGTGCACCCGACGTTGGCGCGCGCGAACCCCGGATGGGTGAAGACGCGCGTTCCGCTCGAGTGCCGTCGCGTCGTGCACGCGTCTCTCCTGAACGCGTTGTATCGGTGGGCCGTCATCATCATGCCCGCGGGCATCTCCGTGACGGCGTATTTAGTGTATTCGGTGGTCAAGGCGACCGCCAAGGTGGGCACCATGGCGAGATCGCCATCCTTTTTAGAGGTGCTGTAGCAGCACGGCGTTTTCAATCGATAAAAATCACACTAGAGGTACAACATTCGCGCCGGACCCGAGTCGTCGTCGTCGTCACGTTCGCCAACACTCTAATATCTCGAACTCGTCGTCGCTCGCGGGATACTCCGGATGTGCCGTCGACGCCGGCACGCGCCGCACGTCGAATCCCTCCGTCTCCATGATGGAGGCGAAGAGTTCGATGCTCTCCGGTCGGTGCTCCTTGCACGCCGCGAAGACGGCGACGCGTCCCGCGTCCCGCACCAACATCCTCGTCGTCTTCGCCAACGCCCGTATCACCCTCTCATCCGACGTGTACATCACATCCGCCCCCAACACCACGTCCGGCCACCGTATCGCCGCCGGAAGCGCCTCCACGTCCTCCTCGCGTCCCCACCGCATCCCGCACGCCGCCAAGAGCACGCTCCGCGGCACGCGACCCCCGTTTTCCTCTTTATTCTCCCTCGCGTTCGCACGCGCGAGCGCCACCACCTCGGGAAGATCCGTCATCGCGCACACTAATCCACCCCGTTCGCTCGACGGTCTCTCGCTCGACGCGACGAGCAGAGTCGCCAATCCCGTCCCCGCGCCCAACTCGAGCGTCGTCGCCGGGGCCGGGCGCGTCCCTCCTCGACGACTCACCGCCGTCAGGCGTTCCCACACGTCCTCCCGCCCGACGTATTTCCCCAACAGCGCGCTCGCGTCCCACACCGTGAATCCCGTCCCGGGCACGCGATCGCCGTCGTCGTCGTCGTCGTCCTCGTCGCGCCGTCGGCTCGCCGTCCCACCCGTCGTCGATTTCGCGAACGCCGCCGCCGACGCGTACTGTCGAACGACGACGCCGTCGACGACGCACGGATCGATAAACTTTTCCTTGAACGAGAGGTGCGCCCGTCGCCACTCGCGCGACATCGCGCGTCGCGTCGCGTCGCGCGTTTTACTGTAACGACCGCCGGTCGATTCGATTCGATTCGATTCGATTCGCCGCACACACCGCCGCGCGCGCGACGCGACGCCCGACGCGACGGACACCGACGCGCGTCCCGCGTCGTCCCGCGCGTCTCGCGATCGCGCGCGCGCGCCGTGAATCTCGACATGCGCGGCGCGGCGGGAACGGGCGCACTTCGCGCGACGCTTTTCGGTGACGGCGCGAGTTTCGACGCGCGCGTGCGCGCGTGCGAGGACGCGCTCGGCGACGCAGACGCCGCCGACGACGACGACACCGACGACGCGCGCGCTCGCGCGGCGACGGTGTGCGCGGAGTGGACGACGACGGCGTTGGCGAGGTGCGGCGAGTCGCGCGGCGCGAGAGGAAAACCGCCGGCGCGAACCTTGGGCGCGGACGCGCCGAGCGCGGTCGAGGTGTGCGCGGACGCGCGTCTGTGGACGTGTTTCGTGCGCGCGCACGATGTGTGCGGGGGTACGCGCGCGCGCGCGAGCGGTGGAGACGCGGGACGCGCGGCGGATGCGCTTTTGACGGCGACGTCGTCGGGACGCGTCCCGGGCGAGACGCTCGCGCGCGCGTTTGAGATATTAACCGCGTCCGGGACGGGGACGACGACGTCGCGTGGACACGGTGCGTCGTGGGCGTCGCGCGAACGGTGCGCCGAGACGGCGAAGACGGCGATGGCGTCGACGGACGCGACGGCGGTGACGCGGGTCGCGCTTCTCGGCGCGGCTGCGGCGACGAACGCGCGACCGAACGCGCCCGCGCCCGCGTGCGTGGATTTTGACTTTTTGTGGCGCGTCGTCGAGTTATGGTCGACGTCGAGCGATGTGGGGGACGAGGCGACGGCAAAGGCGTGCGAGGCGGCGATGCGCGCGTTCGTGTTTCATCCGATGTACGCCAAGAGCGCGCCTCGCGTGCTCGCCGAGTGCGCGAACGCGCGAGAGCGCGGCGCGAAGAAACGTCGCGGTGGTGGTGACGACGGTGGTGACGAGGACGAGGCGGTACCGTCGACGTCCGCCGCGCGGTCGGCGCCGGCGTTTATTCACCACATTTTCAAACGCGTCGTCGCGGCGTCGACGGGCGACGTCGTCGCGTTACGTCTCACGCCGTGGCTCGCGCGAACAATGTGCGAGATGGAGAAGGACGCGTCGCACGCGTCCGCGTCGAAAGAGGACGCCAAGGCGCTGTTCGTGGGGTTATTCGAACCCGTCGCGCGCGCCTTTGTCGCCGCCGCGCCGACGCCGCGCGGAAAGAGAACGCGCGACGATTCCGCCGACGTCGAGAACGCCGTGGCAGACGCGCTCGTGCGGTTATTACGCACGGCTTCGGAACACGGCATGTACTCATCCCTCGAGGTCGAGGGTACGGTGGAGACGCCCATCAAATCATTCGTCGAGGCGGCGACGGCGCGCGCGGCGACGGCGCCTCGCGCGCCGCGCGGTTGGTCGGACGTCGTCGACGCCGTCGCGGCGTTGGACTTCAGATTGATCGAGCCGCACGCGCGCGTCGTGTTTCGAGCGACGCTCGCGACGTCGAGCGATGATTCGCGCGCGTCTCGCGCGCGAGTCTTACGAACCGTCGCGCGGGGATTCGCCGACGCGCGGCTTTTTCCCGAATGCGTGCGACATTTGGGCGACGTCTTCGTCTCCGGCGACGCTATTCACGACGCCGTCGTCGACGACGACGTCTTGGCGGAATTTCGCCAAGCGTCGAGATCGACGCCGCTCGCGCAGACGCCCGAGCTCATGGAGACGTGTCGAGAGATGTTTTTCCGCGCCTTTGATTCGCCGCGCGTCGCCGACGACGATTTGGACGCCTTGGCGCGCGCGACGCAAGAGGTACTCGGTTCGTGTCCAGACGACCCCGGCGAACCGTTGTTACCGGCGGCGGAGGAGTGTTTGGAACGGTTCACCGTCGACGTTCGGACGCGTTTACGAGAGAGGGCGACGCTGTCGCCGTCGAGGGTCGGAAGCGTCTTGCGCGCGTACGTCCCGGCGGCGGCGTTGCGCGTGGGATTGAGCGAAGTCGCCGACCGCGCGGCGCGAGAACCGTATTTCCGCGCCGACGACGTTTCGTTGTGCGACGTCGTCGATGCGTTGGTTCGCGCGAGTCCGAACGCGACGGCGAACGTGGATGAAAAAGCGGAAGCCGCCGCCCTCGGGTCGGCGATTCAACGCGTGCGAAATTTGTCGCGATTACGAATGCCGCGCGAAGACGTCGAACCCGAGGACGCGTCCAAGGCTGGTCGAGAGATGAAGCGGTTGCTCTCGATGTGTTTGCGACTCGTTCCGGACACGACGACGACGACGTACGACAAACCGGACGTGGGATGCGAGGCGTGGCGCGTGTTGACGTCCGCCGTGGATTTATGGTACCAACACGCCTCGGAGTCGCAACTCGTAGATTATTATCGATGTCGATTAGAGACGGACGCGGGGGGATCTCGAGCGCTCACGGAGAAGGAGGAGGCGACGTTTCGCGATCTTGTCGTGACGTTCAAACCGTGGGTGCGCTCGATTGCGAGCGTGATCGTGCGCGGATCGATGGATTTGACGCGGGCGATGCGCTCGGCGTCGGCGAGCGTCGGAGACGACGCGGCGGCGTTGGTGGACGTGCTCGACGATAGCGTCGCGGATTGCGCCGACGCTTCGCGAGACGCCTCGAGTGCGGTCGAATCGATCAAACGGTTTTGGTCGGCGGCGTCGAATTCTCCAGTGGTGACAGAGTTTGCGAGCGAGACGCGCGCCGCGGGCGCACTCGCCGAGGGCGCGGCGGCGTTGAGGCGCGTGCGTCGCGCGCTCGAAGCGGCGGAACGCATTCCGCACCGAGGCGTCGTGGAGATGGATAAAGATGTATTACCGATCGCGATGAAAGTGTGCGAGTGCGCGACGTTCACCGCCGCCGCGCTCCGGATGGAGGACGCGATGGACGCGTGTCGCCGCGCTCGCTCGCTCGCCGGATTTCTCGCGAAACACGACGAAGACGCCGCCGTCATCTCCGCGCGAGTGACGCTCGACGCGCGTCAGTATCACGACGTCACCGCGCGCGTCCTAGAGCGCGTCGATGCGGGCGCGATGAAGGAGTTGCTGGAGAGCACGGCGTCGGAATTTCATTCGTGTTTGGTGGGAAGCGCTTTGACGGCCAAGCCGACGGCGTACGCCAACGCCGCAGACGTGACGCGGTACCTCTTCGACACGCACGTCGCGGACGGTGCGAACGGTGGCGGCGCGCTCCTCGCGGCGACGCTCGTGGAAAACCTATTCGCAGCCGGCATGACGGTGTTCGAAGGACCCGAACGCGAAACGTTTGGATGGGTAGACTGCAATCCAGAGTTGGACGTCGAGGTGGAGGCGACGGATGAACAAGGCACCGCGCTCGTCAATTTTTGGGACGCCTCGGCCGGACTTCGCGAGCGTTTAGAGACGCGTCTTCGCGCGTTCGGCGAGGCGTCGCACGCGAACGACGACGAGTTGACGCATGAAATCGTCGCGGCGTGCGTCTCCGCCGTCGGGTACGCGCTCGCGATTTCCGCCACGTCGTTGGAATTTAGCGAAAAGTTCCATCGAACGTTGGACTCTGGAATCGTTCAGCTCGCGTTGTCCATTTCTGTCGACGCGCTGGTGCGCTCGACGCGCGCTCGGAACGGCTCCGAATCAGCGACGACGGTGTCCGTCGGCGCGTCAACCAAGTTTGTCAACGTCGTCGGCGCGGTGTGCGACGCGCTCAAGCAAACCGGTCCGCAACTCACGCCCGAGGCGCACGCGTCGCTCGTCGCCGTCATGATGTCCGCGTACGCGCACGCGACGAAAATCGCGGGCGAGGGCGCGTCGCTCGATCGTGGGTTGAGCGAGAGTTTCGACTTGACGCTCTCCGAACTCATCCTCGGCGCCGGCAAGCGGCCGCTGAGCGCCATGTACATCGCGTGCGTCGAAGGCTTCAAAACCGTCGACGCCGAGGCGAGACGATCGCGGACGAATCGCGAACGCATCGACGTCTCGCTCGCCGCGCCTCTCTGGTGCGTGTCGAACCTGGTGGATACGTTTTCGGCGAGCAAGGCGATTCGAACCGCCGCGCAAGACAACGTCGAGATGGTGATGGACGCGTGCGCGCGCGCCATGCGCGTCGCCGTCAAGACACCACGCGGGAGTTCCGTCATCGTTAAAATTCTCTCCATCGCCGAACGATTCACCACGCTCGGCGCGCGATGCGAGATGAGCACGCGGTGCGTCTCTCGCGTGTGCCAACTCCCGAGCGTCGCGTGTTCGGCCGACGCCGTCGTCGACGACGAATCGTCCCACGTCGATGTCTACGCCCACGCGTGCGCGTTAACCATCGCCCTGCTCAAGGCGCGTTACGAACACCTGCGTCGATCCGTGGCGAGCATCACCGTGGTGTGTTCAGACTTGCTCGCTGACTTGCGTCGACGCAAATCTCGAGGCGCCTCCGACGCCGTCATGGACGCGTGCGCCTCCAAACTCTCCCGCGTCTACGAAGCCGCCGAATCCAGCGGTCTCGAGCGATACTGCGCTCACTTACTCGCCGACGCCATCACCGCCATCACCGGCGGCGGCATAGGTCCCGCCGGCGAGACGGCGCTCAAACCGGGTCTCTTCGCGTTGCTCGACGCCGCCGGCGACCGCGAGCTCCAACAACTCCACGCCGCCCTCGGCACCGGCGCCGGCGGCGCCAGACGCGTCGTCTTCGCCGCCCTGCGCGAGGAACACGAGCGCACGCATAAATTCACCGGTCGCGTGTAACACAAACATCAACGCGACCGCCGTAGTAGACTTTTTCCTTCCCAAACGCGCAGAGCAGACTGCAGACGACGCCGTCGATCGGCATACCGACGCGCGCGACGCGGTGACACCATGGCGCACGGAGGCGAGCGCGAGACGCTCATAAAATCGTCCACCGTCGTCGACGACGTCGAGCGCGCCCACGGCGTCGGATGGTCCGCCGTCGACGCCGTCGAGCGCGAATCGCGGCGTTCCCACGGAACGAATGGTGTTACGACATCCATGCGCGTCGCGAGCGCGCTGTTTCTCGTCGGTACGGCGCTGTGCGGCGCGGGAGCCATCGTGGGACGATCGCGAGAGACGACGATGACGTCCGCGGCGCTCGGGGCGGCGAACGAGAACGCGCCGGGGACGTGTGATCTCACGCCCCAAGTCGCCGGCGTCGCCGGCGCCGAAAAGACGTGTCACATGGAATTCATGCGCGCGCGTAAATTGTACGATAGAATAGACGGAAACGATGACGTGCCGTTCGAGCGCGCGGTGTATGAGTGTATGAACGTTCCCACCGGGTCGCCCGTGGTGGTGCCGGCGAAAGGGGCGAAGAAACCGTTCGAGACGAAACCGAACCAGGCGTACGCGTGGATGTTCGTCCACGTGCCCAAGGCGGCGGGTTCGTTTTTCATCGAGGCGTTGAAACAGAACAAAAACCACGAAGAGGTGGACCTCGGGCGTCCGACGAACAGAGATTTCACGCCCAATCCGTGGAATCCGCTCAATTCGTTTCAAGCGCGTCACATTCCGCCAATGTTGCGACACGTGGCGCGCAATCGCGCCGACGGCTCGGGGATTTTTTCCAAAGACTTTATGAAGTCGGATTACGACTCTGGTCGTCGCATGTACTTTACCGGCGCCACCGCCATGGGTCTATGCGGGACGATCGACGCGCCGTGCGCGTACATCACCGTCCTTCGCGATCCGATGGAGCGCATGTGGAGCGAGTACGCCTATTTATGTTTGGAAGGGAGCGAGGGACACTTGTCGTGGACGGCGGAGGAACAAAAGAAGGCGAAAGTCGGCGAGGGATGTCCGCTCAATCCCGTGGAGTGGTACAAGGAGAAACGAAGCACCGCGGCACAGCTCACGGGTTTATTAGCGCCTCGAGGCGGACACACGGCGTGCGGCGCCGAGGCGGCCAAGGCGAATCTCGCGAGCGCGTGCGTGCGCTACGTCTTTCAAGACGACATCGAGGACGGCATGAATAAGATTCGCGAGCGTCTCCCAGATCTCGCGCATCTCGGTCAAGACGGTGGAAATCGTTTCGGTGAAAATTTTGCCGTGCTTCAAAATCACAACGGCAGCAAGGGGAAGCTCACGCCCGCGTTGAAGAAGCGTCTCGCCGACTACCGCGCCGACGCCGCCATCGTCGCCGGTTTACGCGCCATGGTCGAACACGACGTCGGCGTGTACGAATTCGCGAAAAAGAATTACGAGAAACACTGGAACGAACCGCTCGGCACGTGTTGATCGATCGATCGATCGATCGATCGAGTAATCGTCTGTAATGAAGAAGTAAAGCATACTAGTCGCCTCGGGCGCGTCCCAACACTAATCAATTAATTTCTCACACCGCGTTTCGCACGCCGCATCATTCGACGTGCGACGGACCGATGACGACGGTGACGACGACGACGACGACGGCCACCGCGGTGACGCCCGCGGTACCCGCGCGTCCGAAACCCGCGCCCGGGGTGACGGTCGACGTCGTCCACGCGGCGGAATCTCAAATTTTTTCCCTCGAGCACACGCGCGAGTCGATCGCGGAGCTCTGTCGCGCCCTCGCGCCGTTCGCGCCGGCGTGGCGATGGATCAAAGATGGATTCGACGGCCGCGGACCGATATGGCGCGCGATCGCGGTGCGCGCGGGGATGGTGACGCTGGTGATGCGGCCGAATCTCATCGTCCCGGCGGCGTGCTGCGCGTGCGCGAGCGTCATGCGCGCGGAGAAGACGCGGGCGGATTTTGAACGCGCGCGGTCGAGAGGTGAGGTGGATCGCGAGACCGAAGCGAGGATGGAGATGGAGATGACGGCTCGGAAGGTGGAGTTGACTTTCGGGCACGAGGACGCGACGGCGGTGATGGAGGCGACGGCGACGGCGACGGAGCGGTTGGCGAGCGTCACCGAGTGGCGGTCGAGAACGGTGAGCGCGGCGACGATGTACGCGGCGGCGGTGATGAGCGTGATGAGTTTGTTTATACCGGCGAGCACGGTGATGTGTTGGGCGTTGTTGTACGCGACGCGTCCGATGCGGATGCGCGTCGTGCCCGATCCGTTGACGGCGTGCTGGTCGCGGCTGCCGACCAAGGCGCGCGAGGCGAGTAAGATTCAATGAGCGCGGGCGATGCGGTACGTGCTTCTACGTGTGTGTGTTGTATAATAATTAAGCTAAGAATGTGTAGTCGCTCGTTCGTTCGTTCGTTCACGCCGTCGGTTTCTTCATTTTGAAGGACAGTTTGAGCTTTTTCGGCGGCGCGGCGCCGTCCTCCGGTTGGGCGAAGGATTTCACGCTCGCGTTTTCTCTCGACCGTTTCAAACCGCCGTCGCCGCCCGGGGTGTCTCCGCCGTCGACGACGGTGGCGGTGCGATCGCTGACGGTGGTTTTATCGTCCGTCAAGTGTTCGGCGGCTTGTTCGACGAACGCGGCTTCGGCTTCGAGTCTGCGCTCCTCGGCGTGCGCGTGCTCGGCGGCTTCTCTCGCCGCTTGACGCACGCGTTCCCGTTCGCGTCGTCGCGCGCGCTTCGCTTCCTTTTCCGCGCGTTTTGCCTCTTCTTCTGCCGTCATCGGCGCGTGCGCGGCGTGCGCATCGATGCCGACGGGAATCTGTTCGCCCGCGCGTTTGATCGCCTCGACGACGGATTCGCGAATCTCGCTCAAGCTCGGATCGCGCGCGGCGAAGAGCGTGAGCAACGAAAACGACGCACTCGCGACTTCGCACCCCTCGCGCATGGCACGATCTCGAAGGTCCATCAAGACCTCGGTCGACACGTTGGCCAAGTTCGCCGACGACGCAAACTTTTGCAAGTAGTCGTGCGCGCTCCAGAGCATGGCGCTCTGCGTCGCCGACGGTTGTTTCGCCGAACGTTCGAGCACGAATTCAAGAGCCGCGAGTTCGTTCTTCGTCTTGCCGTATCGCACGTACATCATCGCGTCCGCGGCTGCGAGCACGGTGGAGTTTCGGCCGATCGAAAAACCTAAATTCGCCACTCTCTCGGCGTCGGCGTGCAGCGCCTCGGAGAGCGTCGTCGCCGCGAGTAAACCGATGGACCGCACGCACGCGCACGTCACGAGCAAATCATCGCTCGGAAACCGTTCGTCGCGACGAATGTAATAGTGAATCTGATCCACGATCGCTCGCAACTGCGCCCCGTCCGCGGGCACGCACCGGCCGAGCGCCATGACGCAGGACGCGACGAATCCGTCGTCGCTCTGAGGATTGCCATCGTTGTCGTTGTACTTTAATCGGCTCACGATGGCTTCCAACGCGTCGACGTGCGTGCAATTCTTCTCGACATCGAAGACGTTGGAGAGCGCGGTGATGACGGCCTCGTCGACGATGACCTTGGCCACGTCTCGAAAATCGTTTTGCTTGGGTCGACCGGTGCGCTCGTCGCACTGATACTTTTTGTAGTGGCGAAGAAGCGCGTGCAAACCGCCCCACTGCGTCTTCTCGCTCGCGCTCTTTCCGAGCGCCAACGCCGCCTCGGCTCGAACTCGACAAAACGTTTCGTCAGAGTTTAAGCACTTGTCGAGCACGAGAACCGCGCTCACGGAGCCGTTGGCGACGCGACGACCGAGGAATTCCACGGCGACGGATTGCGCCACGACGTCCTTTTCCTTCTCCAGCATTTGCGCCATCATCGACTCTAAACCAACCTGTCTCGCGCTCTGTTCTATGTTACCCATCCATTCGTATTCGGGATCGACTCGCACGTAGCGCACCGGACAATCCATGGCTGCGATGAGCTCGGGATCACCTCCGGATTCGATGATCGTCTTCGGACGTCGATCCTTCGGGCGAGGCTGCAACGGAATTTCCATCAACTGCCACGACGAGTGACCGAGGGAGACGACGTGATCGTTCGCGTCGGGTCTGTGTTCTTCACGCATGCGCACGGTGATGGAACTGCGGTGATTTCTCGCGACGGCGAGCGCCGCGCGATCTGCCGCGGCGGCGGCTTCGCTCCCTTCGAGCTTCACCGCAAACTCCATGACGTTCTTCCGACGCTTCACCACGTACCCGACGCACAATTTCGGTACGCCCGCGCCGTACACCCACCGTTCTAAGAACGAATTCACCTCACCCTTACCCAGGTTGACCGTCGCGCGACAGTGATCGAAGAGCTGTTGCGTGTGAATCCACCGCGCGGCGCTCGCGAGCACCTCCGCCGACGGACCGGCGCGCGTCGCTTGCTCCTTCTTGTTCCGACGCACGTGTAATCCCGCAAAGTACTTGAGCACCTTTTGCATGACATCCGGACCCAGACGTTTCTCGAGCATGTAGATGATGGTCGCTGCCTTGGCTTGCAACGCGCGTTCGACGTCGGTGGCGAGCGGTCGCGGCGCGCCTCCGGCGGCCGGATCCTTGCCCGCGTATTGGCCACCGCGCCAAATCCTCGCCGCGCGACTCGCCAGAGGTGGTAACGTTTCACCGTCGTCCATACGCGCCGTGAGTTTCATGTCCAACATGCGCCTGAAGGATAATTCATTCATCCCCGTCAAGGATTTAACGTACGCGCCGGCGAGGTATTGCGCCAAGCCCTCCACCACCCAACAATCCGTGGTGTCGGCGGGGACGACGACGCCGCCGAACCATTGACGCGCGATCGCGCTCGCGATGTGCACGCGCGATTCCATGAGCGCGGCGTTCAAGGTGGGATCCGTGAGCCATTTGACGGAGTGCACGTTGATGCACGCGCCGAAACCGTCACGCGCGCCCACGTACTCGTCCGGCATGAACACAATGTTCAGACACGAGATCGGGTACGGATGACCGAGATACTCCTCGTACGCGGTGATCGCTTTACCCACGCCCGCGGCGGCGACGGCTAAGCGCTCTTCGTATCCCTCGCGCGTCGGCGCGAAGAGCGTCACGCCTTTAATCGGGCTCGACACGCTCGTAAACTCGCCGCAAATCAACCGCATTTCGTGCGCAAACGTCGGGTACAACCCAGAAAAGTGGTGAACCAATCTAAACCCATCTTCATCCTCCACGTCTTCCGCGCACCTCTCCACCTTGTCCCAGCGCGCGGACGCGATGACGGTTAACTCTCGCGGCGCGCTCACGGAAAACTCAAACGTCGTCAACGCGTCCCCTCGCTCAACGCACGGAAACCAACTCGCCGGTCGTCTCGACGGTCCGGGACACGAAAAGAACCGCTCATCCGCGACGATTCCCGCGCACTCCGCGTCCGTCTCGTACTCTATCTCGATCACGATTTCCTTTCCCCGCGCGCCGCTCGCGTCGCCCTCCGCCGCGCGCGCCTCAATCTTCTCCCCGCTCGTCGTCACGAGCACCACCTCTCTCACCCGCGCCTCCCCATTCACGTTACACTCCGAATCCAAGTGCGCGCGCACGTCTCGCCCCACGCTCAGCGCGTCCCGCGCCGTCGTCGCCGTCGTCGCGTCCCGCGTCGTCGGCGTCGCGCGACACTCAATCCCTACGTCCGTCATCATCCATCGTCAGTCGGTCCGTCGCGCGGTACCATCGCGTCGCGCGTCACCACGCGCTGTCGTTCACGCGTCTCTCCATCGCGTCTCTCTCTCGCGTACCGTTCGCCCGCGCGACGTCGATCTTCAATCCCTCGGCGTGCACGCGAACGCCGTCGAACGCGTCCGCGCCACCCTCCTCCACCGCGCACACGAGCGTCGTCGTGCCGCGAAGTCGTCTTTTCACACGCTCTATTCGCACGTCCACGCGCTGTCTCGTCACCCTGCGTCGTCGGCGGCGGTCGTCGTCGTCAGTCGAATCATTCTTCGAGTGGAAAACTCGAAATCATAATCGTCGTCTCGCGTCGTCGCGCGCGTCGCCTCCGCGTCGTCGTCGTCGCGCGCGCACCTCGGAAACAAGACGTTCGACGCGTCCGCGTCGCGCGTCATCGTCGCGCGTCGTCTCGACCTCGCGTGCGCGCGTGACTGACGCATCGGGCACCGTCACTCGTCGACGTCCCGCGTCTCGCGTCGCGCGTTCCGACGCGCGACGACCGCGCGCGCGCGACGATCGCGTCGGTGACAGTCGTCGGCGCGCGCGTCGCGTCGCTTGACGCCGCGCGTCGACGCAGACGCGTCGAATCGGGGACGAATCAGAGATTTCAATTTCATCATGGCGCCCGTGTTCGACGGCGCGACGACGCGTCGACGCCAGATTTCTCTCGGTGGACGCAAGCGCGACGACGCCGGTGCGTCGTCGCGCGAGATCATCGCGCGCGCGAGGGAGGAACGCGAGCGACGCGCGAGAGAGAGGGACGAGTCGCGGTGCGCGCTCAACGCGCAACGCGTCTATCGAGCGACGCGGGCGGTGCGCGAGGCGAAACGCGCGGCGCGCGAGGCGTTCGATGAGGACGGTGAGGGGTGTGATTTTGTGCTCGATGCGAATCGCGCGCGGGCGTTGGTGTTTTTCGGGGATGGGGGGAGAGATTACGTCGCGTGCGCGCGCGCCGCCGTCGACGTGTCGGCGAGCGGCGAGACGTTGCGAGACGTGTTCATCGACGCCGGCGCGTGGAGGCGAGGGAAGAGGACGAGCGGTGGCGATGTGATGGATGTGGACGATGACGACGCGCGCGCTGCAGCGATCGAACGCGCGCGATCGGTGTTGAGAATGGGCAAGTTTACGCGTTTGGCGACGCGATCGCTGCGCGAGGCGACGCGACGGGCGCGAGAGGATGACGGCGAGGGAAGAGAGGTAGCGCGTCGCGCGGTGGTGAGTCTGTCGAACGCGTTGGTGGCGCTCATGCGCCGAGACGACGCGCGGTGGGGGGACACCGGGGTGGAGCTGTGCGCCGCGTCGTTTCGAGACGCGGACGACGCGCGATGCGTCGGCGACATTTTAGAAGATTTGCGCGAGAGCGAGGCTTTCGAGGATGACGTCACGCGACGCGCGATGCGTTTGTTGTGCGAAAACATCGCTCGCGGCGGCGGTGGTGGGGCGTTGGCGTGGACGCTCGCGCGCGTGCCGAGAGTGTGGGACGCGTTCGGGGAGGCGTCGACGACGCGCGAGTTGTGGGAATTTGTCGCGCGGCGGTTGGAGACGGATACGAGCGGTGACGCGTCGACGTGCGCGTCGTCGACGTTGCGAGGCGTGGACGTCGCGCTCGGGAATGTGATTCAACCGGTGAAGACACACATCGAGCGTATGACGCCGCGACTCGCTTGCGTCGTGGTGCGAGTGGCGACGCGTCTCATGTCGTCGGCGCATTCGAGCGCGGCGCTCTTCGTCGCGTCCGAGTCAGACGGGGGCATCGAGGCGCAGGATGACGACGACGACGATGACGACGATGATGACGTGAAATTAGACGTCATGAACCTGCGCGCCGCGCGCACGGAGGTTCGAAGAGCGCGAGAGGTTCCGGCGGGAACGGACGCGAACACGACGCGAGACGCGCCCACGTTTCGGCAGGTTCGAGAATTCTTCAGAGACGGTGCGTGCGCGACGCGACTCGTGAAGGTGACGTTATCAGAAAGTGACGCACACGTGTTCTTGCAACATGCGACGCACGTCGCCGCGTTCGCGTTCACGTGCGATATGGTTCTCACGGGGTCCGAACGCGAAACGTTTTTGCGGCTGATGACGTTTGACGGCGCGTGCTTCGATGCGTTGTGGCCGGCGCTCACTCGTCTGCGAAACGTGCGCGACCGTGGGTACCGACTCTTGCTCGGCGTGTACGCCAAGCTTTACAACATGTACACTATGATTAGCGACGATGAAGAGTTTTATCGTCTCGGGAAACCGATCGGTTTAGATGCGACGAAGACGTTGGTGGGAATGCTTCGAGACGCGCTGTGGGAACTCTTGTGGGTCGAGCGAGGACCCGACGGCTCGCCGTACGAACAGATGACGCCGATGGACCAATACGTGGACGCGGAGACGTGGCATGCGTGTTCGTCGGCGCTGTCCAGGCTGCACGACCGTAACGGGAGACATCAATTCGTCGACCCGCTCGCGTTTCAAGCCAGGGGCGAACACGTGGACATTCCTTCTCTTTTACAAGAGGCGCGCGATCCGAAATCACGCGCGTCCATGCTATTGGCCGGCGCACCGTGTCTCGTCCCGTTTGAGGTGCGAGTGCATAAATTCATGGACGTAAGGCGCCGCGAGCGTCAGAGCGGATCGGTGGGGTACTGCACGATTCGCGTTCGGCGCGGGCACCTGCTCGAGGACGGCATGAACGAACTCTCGAGTCGTCTCACGGAGATGCTCGGCGGAATCATCCGCGTCCAGTTCATCAACGCGCAAGGTTTAGAGGAGGCTGGCGTCGACGGCGGTGGGTTGTTCAAGGATTTCCTCAACGATTTAATCTCTGAATCGTTCAATCCAAAGTTTGGACTCTTCATCGAGACGCCCGAGCGAACGCTGTACCCGAATCCAGCGTCGGCGATTCACGCGGGGCCGAGACATCTCGAGTACTTTTACTTTCTCGGCGCCATCCTCGGCAAGGCGTGTTACGACGGCATCCTCCTCGACGTGCCGCTCGCCGGCTTTTTCCTCGCCTCTCTCAAGGGAAGGCACATCGAGTTCAACGATCTCACCACGCTCGATCCCGAGTTGTACCGAAACTTGGTGTCGCTGAAACGGTACCCGGGCGACGTGTCGGATTTGTGTCTGTACTTCACAGCCATCGATCGAAGCGGTGCGGAGGAACGAGAGATTCAGCTCATTCCGCGAGGAGACACGGTGGCGGTGACCAACTCAAACGTTCCGCGATACCTCCATTGCATGTCCATCTACTTGCTTCGCGCGCAAATGTACAGGCAGGTGTCGAGCATGCGCGCTGGATTCGAGATCATGATGCGAAAACGTTGGTTGAACATGTTCACGCCCGCCGAGCTTCGATTGCTCATCAGCGGTAACCGCGCCGGGTCGATGGACGTGGACGACATGGCGGCGAATTGCGACTTCTCCGGAGGTTACGACGCGTCGCATCCCACGATTCGTGCGTTTTGGAGTGTCATGCGAGAGATCACACCGGACGAGCAGAGACAAGTGTTAAAGTTTATCACGTCGTGCAGCAACACGCCGCTGTTGGGATTTTCGCATCTCGAGCCAAAGCTTTGCATTCACAGGAGCGGCACGGCGGGCACGGACGCTCCCGACGCGACTGCGGATTTGAGCCGTCTTCCGACCGCGGCGACGTGCATGAATCTCCTCAAACTTCCGCCGTATGATTCAAAAGCGTCTCTGAAAGAAAAGCTCATGTACGCCGTCAAGTCTGGAAGCGGATTTGATCTCTCCTAATGTTGTCAATTCAATTCTATTTCTACTGTACCTAATCTGAGTCGTCTTCGCCCGAGTCGTCTTCGTCCTCCGAGTCCGATTCCTCGATCGCGCCCGCGCCGGTGAGCTGCGCTTGACACTCATCGCTCAGAGGGGTGATGCACGTCCACTTCGGGCGACTACCGAGATCTAATTTCCATACGTCGTCGAGCGACACCTCCACGTCGCCGAGTTCGACGACGCCGCCGAACAAGTACATGCTATTCGCCTTGATGGATATCGCGGCGTTGATTCGACCTCGAGGTTTCGGTAACGTCTTCGGCGCGGCTTCGCCGCTCCCCGGAGAGTATAAAAGCTCGCTCACGACGCCGCCGACCTTGTACAACTTGTACGCCTTGCGCACCTGGTACCCACGGAAGTGCGCCTGAATCTTAATGGCGGCGCGGTGCGCCTCGCTGCGAATGTTAAAGTTTTCATTGACGACTTCACCCGCGGCGACGCGCTCAGCCTCCTCGAGACTTCCCGCCTTGTGCGTTTTCGTCTTATCCTCGCCGTAGAGGGTGACTGGAAACCACTTTTTCGCCTCTAAATTCATGTTGTACGAATCGGTGAAAAATTCAGACACGATGACGTCGCCGCGTTTCACCTCGTGGTCGACGACGCCTCCGAACAGGACGAGACGCTTCTTTAGCGCGTGCACGGCGCTCGACGCCCCGGCGCGCGCGCTCGGCGCCAATCCTTGACGCTTTAGTTTCTCCCATCGCCACGACGTAAGATCCAACTTCCACGCGTCTGAAAACGTCGCGCCTCGTTCGCTTCTATCCTCATCCTTTTCGTCCACGTCGACATTTTTACAGTACCCACCGTACACGATGAACGAATCTTCGTGCACGGCGACGTGACACGCGCTTCGCGGACTCGGTCCGAGCGCCCCTTCCCCGCCCGCGCACCGACACTTCCACTCGTTCTTCTCAAAGTGATACTCCCACACGTCGTTGTAATACCGAACCTCCCCACCCGTGTCGTAAAATCCACCGAACAAGATCGCGCGCTTCCCCCACGTCGCCATCCTGTGACCCGACCTCGCGCTCGGTCCACCCTTGGACGACATCTGTTCCCACGCGTTGCTCTCCAAATCGAACCGCCACGCGTCTCGATGGTGTAAAAAACGCTCCTGATTCGGCGACGTAAACTCTCCCCCGAACACGTACACGTACCCTCCGTGACACAACGCCTGATGTCCAGACCTCGGATGCGGTCCCTTCGACGTCGACACCTTGGTCCATCGATTCCTATCGACGTCGTACCTGTATAAATCTCCGTACACGACGCACTTTTCGTCCTCCGCCGTCACGCGCTCGCCGCCGTATAAAATCAACTCGTTCGGTTTCACCGCGTTCGTCGCCGTCAACGACGCGTGTCCGCGCGCGAGAGGTCTCGGACAATCCTTCTCGATCACGACGTCCGCGCGTCGCGCGTCCTCGATGGCGAGCGCGGCTAATATCGCGTCGATGTCATCCTCGGCGAGGCCCTTGTCCAAACGCCGCTGATTCTTCGCCTGGTTCCGCTCCGCCTTGTGCGCCGTCTTCGCCGCGCCCGAGGGCTTGGCGTCCGACACCTTACCGAGCTTTTTCGCAGCCTTTTTGCGCTTGTCGCGTCCGCCGCCCATGTCGACGGACGCGCGCGGAGGAGGAGTGAGGCAAAGCGCGGGCTCGTCGACTCGGCAGTCACCGCCTCGCGCGCCGCGCGTCGCGCGCGTCGGGATGGCGAACCAGCTCGAGCAGTGGTACGCGTCGATACCGACGGTGACGCGCGTGTACCTCACGCTCACGTTCGCGGTGACGGTGGGATGCGCGCTCGAGGTGCGTTCGACGATTTCTTCGTCTCTTCACTCACGGCTTTGACGACGCGCGCGGACGAACGAACGAACGAACGAACGACGCGGAGGAGACGCGCGAGACGATCGATCGCGGTCGGGTCGACGACGACCGATCGATCGACTGACGGCGCGCGCGAACGAACGAACGAACGAACAGGTCATCTCTCCGCTCAACGTGTACTTTAACAGTACGCTCATCTTTCAAGAGTACGAGCTGTGGCGCCTGGTGACGAATTTCTTCTTCTTCGGCTCGCTCGGCGTGGATTTCGTGTTTCACATGTTTTTCCTGAGTCGATACTGTCGAATGCTGGAGGAGGGATCGTTTCAGGGACGGTCGTGTGATTTTTTTTACATGTTGGTGTTCGGCGGGACGTTGCTCACGGCGTTCGCGCCCTTCGTCAACGTGCAATTTTTAGGAACGAGCCTGACGTTCATGATGGTGTACGTGTGGGGACGGAGAAACGCGGCGACGCAGATGTCGTTTTTAGGGTTGTTCAATTTTACGGCGCCGTATCTGCCGTGGGTGTTGTTGATTTTCTCGACGCTCATCGGTTCGCAACCGGTGACTGACGCGTTGGGCATGATCGTCGGTCACGCGTATTACTTTTTGAAGGATGTCTACCCGGACATGACGGGGAGAGAACCGTTAGCCACCCCGGCGTTGGTCTGCGCCATGTTCGGCGCTCGTCGCCGCACCGTAGTGGACGCCGCCGGCGCGCGCGAGCGCGTAGAGCCTCCGCCCCGCCGCCGCGTCGTCGACCGCGACGACTGATCCCTCCACCCTCACACCGACCCCGACTACAGAACCACGAATTCTAGTGTATTAAAACTTAAAAATTTCTACTGCCTCTTGCATTTTCACGTCTATTGCAGCGCCCGCACGAGCGTCTCCATCACCGCCGAGGTGGCCGTGGCGTCTAGCGACGCCACCGTAAACCTGTATCTTCCTCGAACGTTCGCATCGCTTTCGGCGCGCACGGCGACGAACACCTCTCCACATTTTTCTCCTACGAATCTACTCCCGGCGACTATATTCGCTGGGTTTGGATCCAATCCTTCGTGTACCGCCAAACGCATTCCCTTGAAGGCGTTGATCACGCGATCGATGCTCGAGGCGTACTGTTGAGACACGTCCATGATTTTTTGTTGCTGACCCACCGACGCCATCTGATGCCACATCGCGATGAATTCTTGAGGGGAAGAGATGGTCATTGGGCGTAGGAATTTGTTCACTCTCACCGGCAACTCCAACGAGCGCGAGACGTCGCCCGCCGCCGCGGTGGCGAACCCAAACGCGAGCGTCGGCGCGGCGGCGAACGCGTTCCCGATGGCCACTTGTAACATGATTTGAATTTGTCGTTTAGGCCCAATCGTCGACGGCACCGGTTGAAGACTGTGTCGCAAGCCGTTGACTTCCGCGACGGACATTCGTACGTTTTGCAGCGTTTCGTCGGCGAGTTTGTTACCGATGTAAAACATGACCCTGCCTTGCGAACCTTGCCACTGCGATTTTACTCCTATCTGAACGCATGCGTCCTCGTACAATAACCCATTGTCGGCGACGAGAAGGTGTTTGGCGCACTCATCGACGTCTACGGTTGGTTCACATCCGGATTGCGGTCGCGCACCCGCGTGCGTCTCCGATGTCAGTCCCAGCATCTGCGGAGTAGCGGAAGGCCTCTGCGCTTGTTGGCTTGGGACGACGGCGTTCGATAAAACGCCTACATCGTTTGACGACGCGAGCGCGACGGACGACGACGTACCGCCGATACCGAGAAGATCTTCGATATTCTGCGCCGTCGACGCTGTCGACGCGGGTTGAGCCGAGTTGGCGGTGCTCGATGATGGTTCAATCGCCGGGAGCGCTGGCGGCGGCGGCTGCGTCGAAGGGGGCGCCGCCGGAGCGATGCCGAGTAAATCTTCGAGGTTTGATCCGGGAGACATCGCCGGACGCGCCGCGGGAAGAGCCGCGGGTGTCACAGCGCCTTCGCCTAGCAAATCTCCCAAGAGATCCGTGCTCGTCGTTGGTTTCGGCACCGTCTTCATCACAAGCGAAGCGCTCGTACCCGCCGCTGTCTGCGGCTGCGCCCGGTTCTTATCACTCGCACTGCTCAGGCCGAGTTTACGAACACCGGCCGCTATATCAGACGACACGTTCTCGACTTCAACGTGTTTCTCTAGGATGCTCGTTCTCTCGGGATACTCTGGCATCGGTTCGAGAATGTGTCGCATGCTCGGACCAAGTCGTAATAGACGCAGATACTCGGAAGCGCGCTGCTGTACTTCTATGTCCATGTCGGTGCTCATATCCGTGAATACTTGCACGATGTTACCCATCGCGGCCTGGTCGCAATTTTTATGCATTGCCATCTTCACGAACGCCGTCAGCATGATGGCTTGCGTGACCTCGTCTGTCTCCTTGAAAAGAGGCACGAGAATGTCCACGTACTGCGAAGCCGGAATCGGAAGCAAGTACCCGAACTCGCCCATACAGTACGATACTAATCTAAGGACGAGTTCATTCGACGCCCCTTCATCGCGCAAATGAGCCAACATGACTTGCGCCGTGCTCGCGTGAAGCTTGGGGTCGCTTGTCGCGATTTGCACCACGCGGTGCCAAAGATCGTCGTTGATGAAATCTCCCGCCTTGTCGGTGATCTGAAGAGCGATATCGACGAACCATTGACGATCGTTCACACTGTAACGTTCCGCGAGAATCGCAGTCTTGATTGCGAGTTCCTCGCGAATATCGAAATCAGCCGTGACGAAATATTTGACGAGTTCGTCGATGATGGAGTGCACGTTGGAAGCGTCGCACATGGAAAACAACAACGTCAGTGCCCGTTTACGGATCGATATGTCCGCATCGTGCAAGGCCTCCACGATTTGCTCCTGATACATCTTGATGGCCTCTCGTAGATCTGGCATGGCTGCGAGCGTATTTAGCGTGTTGAGAGCCAAGTACCGGATGTTCGGTTCCTTCATCGTGAGAAACTTGCCGAGAATTTCGACGCACAGATCGAACAATTCGTGTGCGTAATCCATGCTCGTCACTAAATTAATCGCCTCGAAAAGAATTGCGTGGAGCGCGTTGTTCTTGTTGAAATTCTTCACGGCTGTTGTGCCGGAAAGAATGTTTCTCATGGCGACGAGCTGCGCGTTCAGCAGCGCCGGGTCTTCGGGCGTGGGAAAGTACTGTAAAATTTTCATGCACTTAACCTGCAGCCACGGCGATGGAATGCCGTAGTACAGATACTCCGGCGGAATGTCTTTGTTCACCGTCAACCGTTCGAGAACGTTGATCACCTTGGGCACGCACGCCTCGTAGCCCTTGTAGTCGTGCTGCACGATGCCTAAAAGTAAACTAAGCACGCCAATCAAGACGCCCAAATCTCTCTCCGCGTCGAGTAAATCGACGATTTTGTGCGCAAACGTCTCCGAAAGCAAAATTTCAGGATTTTTGCGAAACAACCTCAACAAACACAACGCCGCCTTCTTTCGCACGACGGGTCGGTACGTTGGCGTGAGCAAAATGGTCTCGACGTCTCCCGCCAACGAATCCGCAAATTCCCGTCCACCGACGTTCGCGATGCACGATAACCCCAAGCACTGATTCGTCTCATCCCTCGAGATGACGTCGGTGCGTATGCTGTTGATGGCCATCCTCAAAAACTCATTTCTCTCGTTTAATATCACCGACGTCGTCATGTACCCCACCTGCTTCTCCCCGTACGACGTCGAAGAGATGAGCTTCAACGCCTCCGTGTGACCGAAATCCACGTTGTATCCGAGCATGTAAATGTATAAGAGCTTGAGCACGTACTTTTTGCGCTCGTATGACGTCAGCGACCGATGCGTCTTGTTAAACTTTCGCCGAATGTTCGCCAGCTCCTTCTCCACGCGCATCCGCTCTTGTTCCTACGTCTCTCGCGCGACGCGCGCGGTCTCGTCAGTCATCGATTCGCGCACGCGTTCGATCGCGCACGCGTACACCGCATCCACCCCTCCCCTCGCGTCTACCGCCTCGCGCGCGCCGTCGCACCGCCGCCATCGTCGACGGAAGATCTTCACCACCGTCACCCGCGCGCCTCGCCTTCGCCTTCACCGCCGCCGCCGCCGCCTCGCGCGCGCCGTCCGTCGCGCGCACCTTGTTGCTACAATTTCGCACGTCCTGCACGAAAACGGTGAGCCCGCGCATGCCGCCGAGAAAGGGCGCCATGGCGCTCGCCGCGCGGCGAAATCTGAAGATTGACCGTTCCCGCAGTGCGCGCCTCGACCGCGCGCGTCACGTCGACGGCGCGATCGCGCGATCGCGAGCTCGCGCGAGATGATCCAGGGACGCGCGTGGCGTCGATGGGTGACGTGAGACCGAGGGACGAGGGACGACGCGAGCGACGGTGACGATGGGCGCGTCGAGACGATTACGAAGGCCGCGGCTCGACGGTCGGGGAACGCGCGCGTTGGCGCGCGTCGCGGTCGTTTTTTTGGCGGCGCTCGCGACGAGACCGACTCGAGGTTTATCCTTGGGTCGATCGATGGCGTTGGACGCGGCGTATCCGACGACTGGACCGGCTTTCGGAGGGACGCTCGTCACGCTGGAGGGCGAAGGCTACTCGGGAAGCGCCAACGCGGCGTGCGCGTTCGACGAGGTCGTCGTCGCGCCGAACGCCAAGACGAGCACGCAGATGGTGTGTCTGAGTCCGAGGTACGCGGACGATCGAGGTGGGTTCGTGACGGTGGGGTTGACGCTGCGACGAAACGGACGGGACGCGTCGACGGCGCCGGTGGACGGTTTGGAGACGTTCAACTTTGCGAAACAGATGACGGTGTCGAACGCGTATCCCACGGACGCACCCGAGATCGGGGGTGAGGTGTTTTATCTGAGCGGGAGACATCTGCACGAGACGGTGAGCGTGCGATGGACGAAACCGGTGACGCACGTGGGGGCAGACGTGGTGTCGAGCGCGTTGATTCGATGCGAGAGCCCGCCGGTGACGAGCGGGGAGATTTCGATGATGATCGTGCCGACGTATTCGCCGTCGCAGAGCGCGTACGATGCGAACGTCGCGGCGTCGACGACAGCGAATCAGACGGTGTCGATTCCGCCCAGATCGAGAGGGGCGTTGGGTTTTGTTTTAGAGACGGATGATTTTTCGCTCACGTCGGCGACGGGGAGCGTCAACGTCACGGGTGGCACGCCGGTGCTCGTCACCGGGGATGGATTTAGCACCGTAGGCGGAGAGGACGACGGTGACTTTTTGAGCTGTTACTTTGGAACAATAGGTCCGATAGATGCGCGCGTCACCGCGCGCAAGACGGCGACGTGTTACTCGCCGGCGCATGTCGCGGCGACGAACGTAACGTTTAGATTAGGCATCGGTAACGGTCGTTTCGTCCTCGCCGGGTCGACGACCACTAACTTCACGGACGAAACCGCGAGAGGGGTGACGGATCCGTTGGAACCGCCGGAAGAAGCGGAGAGTTTGGTGGTGATGAATCCCACGCTCAATCTCACGACGGGCGCGACGCCGTTTGACGTCGTCGTAGGTGGCAACTTTTTCGTCAGAGGATCGGGATTTTCATTCGACGAGGACGACGGATGCGTGTGCACGTATCCAGACGGAACGATGTCGACATTGGTGTACGTCTCGAGCGGGCTGGCGAGGTGTTTGCACACGGCTTCGTGGACGTCGGGCGAGGTAAAAATTAGTTGTAGTCAAGACGCGAACGCCGTCGTGCGGAGCGTGTACGTGTCGCCCGTGGCGCTGCCGAACGTCGTCAGTTTGGGGACGACTGTGATCACGTATCAAGGCGGCGCCGCGTTATTAGTCACCGGGACGTCGTTTCCCGACGAGGGAGAGAGCAGAGAGTACGCGGGATGCCGTTTCGGTTCCATCGGTCCCGTGCACGCTCGGTACATGAGCGCATCGCTCGTCGAGTGCGTCACACCGGCGCTCATGCCATCACAGAGCGCGTTAAGCGTCGGTTTCGGGGCGACCGAGTCGGTCGATTTAGTGCAATACGGGCCGACGCTCACCGTCACCTCAGACGCGACATCGTCGTACGTCGATCCGCCGTTATGGTTGACGCCCGCGACGACGTACGTCTCGGCGCGATCGGCGCGGATACGAGTGGCGGATTACCAGGAGCTCGGCGCGCTTTCGCTCGGCGTGCTCGCGTGCGAGTTCGGTCAGGATAACTTCACCGTGACGACGGGCGCGAACAACGCGCCGATGGTCCACTGTCCCACGCCGCCGCTCATGTCCCCCGGATTCGTCGTCGTGCGCATCTCGCGCGGATTTGCCGCGGCATCTCTGGATCCACCCGCCATTCTTTTAGTCAAGGACGACCACACGGTGAGCGGCGCGCACCCTCGGCAGACGTGGGGCCCCGTGGACGTGATCGCCGTCTCCGGATCCAATTTCATCGCGACGCACGTCGAGGGCACGACGGACCCCACGAAGTCGCTGTGCGTCTTCGCCGGATCGGGCGCGAGCGGCGGCGTCATCGTCTCCTCCGCGCTCATCCTGTGTGAATCGCCGCTGACGGAGCCGACGCGCGCGACGGAGCGTTGGTTGGCGCCGTGTTTCGAAGAGTGCGACTCGTCCACGGCGCTCCCCGTCGGCGCGACGCCCACCAGGGCGCACGCGCGCGTCGCCCTCACGTCCATGCCGCACTCGTACCTCTCGAGCGTGGACGCGCAGAGCGGATGGACGTACGGCGGCACGCCCGTGCGCGCGTCGCTCTCCATCGCCGTTGCCAGCGAATTTCTCGTCTGTCACTTTGGCGCCACGCGCGTGCTCGCGCGTCCCGCCGGCGTCGCCGTCGTCGAGACCGTGGCGCAGGCGCAGGGAGAAAATATAGAGATCGACTGCATCTCCCCGGCGCGTCCACGCGGTATCGTCACCGTGCGCGCCGCGCTCGCGCAATCCAACGCGCCGCGCGTCGACGGCGGCGTCTCTTTTCTGTACCGCTGACGCGCCGCGACGATTTCGGCGACGAGCGCAGGTGCATCGACGACGACGATGAAAACGGCATCGCACGCGTACAATGCAATCACAGACGCACACCTAGCTAGCCACCCGAACCAACCTCTCGAACCTCTCGGAACGTCCCGTCGCCACTCGTCGACGCGCCGCCCGACCACCAACCATGTCCACCACCCTCGTCGCGCGTCCCGGCGTCGCCTACGTCCTCCGAGGCGCCCTCTACCTCGGTCTCACCGATCGAACGAACGCCCTCGCGCTCGTCGACGCGCGCGGACCGGGGTTTCGCCTCCCCGCCGACGCGCGGTGCGTCCCCATCGGTGACGACGTCCCGACGGTTCACGAACTCATCACGGCGGTGGACACGTTTTACGCCTCGCACGACGTCGGCGGCGCGGGCGAGCTCGACCAGGGGGTCACGTTCGCTGGGTACGGGGACCCGTTGTTGGAGCTGGAGACGCTGTGCGCGACGACGCGAGAAATTTGTGCGAGGCGACACGGCGTCGGCGTGCGCGTCAACACGAACGGGTTGGCGAGCGCAGACACGGGGGCACCGCGCGCGCTGGCGGAGAGCGGCGTTCGGCGCGTGTCGGTGCATTTGGCAAGCGCGATTCCACACGAGTACGAGCGAATCATGCGGCCTCGAGATGGGTTGACGCACGGGGACTGTTTGCGTTTCATCGAGGAGTGCGCGTCGCTCGGCATGGAAGTCGAGTGCACGACGACGAAGACGCCTGGCGTCGATGCGCGAGAGGCGGAGGCGTTGGCCATGGCGATGGGCGCAGTGTCATTTCGCACGCGAGAGTATTTTCCGTGATGCGTCTAGACTAGGTTTGTGTGTACACTATTACGAATCCAAAAAGCGCGACCGTTTAGGCGCCGGAGTGTCGAGCGCGTCTCCCAATCGACGAGGCGTCGGCGCGTTAAATTGTCGAAACGGACGTCCGACGTTTGGAGTCATCTCGACGACTCCATCTGCACGCGCGGCGGGCGTCGCACGGACGATTCCCGGAGTTGAGTTCGCGAGCACAGGCGTCGCCGCAACGACAGTCGGGCCGCCGCGTCTCGGGCCCGGCGTGCTAAACGTCTTCATGAGGTTTCGACTCGTGCCCCCGCCGGCGCGAGGCGGTCGCGGGGTCGGTTTCGCGAAGGATGACTTCGTCGGAAGCATCTGCACGGTGATTTGACGTCGCTGCGCGCGCGCGTTGAACCCGCGGTACGACTCTTGCGGGAGTCGCGGCGGCGGTTTCGGTTTTTGCGCCGCCGGTTCGGGCAACGCGTGCGGCCGTGGTTTCGGTTTCCGCGGCGACCGACGAAGCGGTTGCGGTGAAAACGGCGTCAACGCCACGGAAGCATCCTCCATCGCGCTCGGTGGGGCCTCGGAGGACACCCCGAGGGCCGATTGAAGCGCCTGTAACGTCGACGGAAGGGCGCCGGCGTAATGGGGCGCGAATTCAGACTCGACGAGCGCTCGAACGCCCTCTTGTCCCGGCGGCGTGAGGAGAAACGAAATCTCGTCCACGAGCTTTTTCACGCCCTTGACGAGCTTTTTCTGCTCTTTTTTCGACATCGCGCGCTCCTCCACGCCGTCGCACGAGTCCGCGTCGACGGCGTCTCGCGCGAGTTCCACCTTGATGGCGGCGACGCGAAGCGCCACGTGCATCTGGAACGTGAATTCGCGACGTTTCGCATTCTTGGACGCGGCGGAGCCGACGTATTTGGACTGAAGCGTCTTAAAATCGACCACCAAGGCGCGCTCGAGGCGTTCGACGAGCGCGTCGTCAGCGCAATCCGTCGCGCTGAGGCGAAAACGGTACGCGAGTTCGGCGACGCCGTCGTGCGCGTTCGGTTCGACATCGCCGGCGAAGGACGCGGCGATGTCGTCGTACGCCGCGCGCGCGGCGGCGTCGACGTCGCCGACCCACGGCGTGGCGTCGAGGTCCATGGAAAACGCAGTCAACGTCGACGCGAGCGAACGTCGAGCCTTTGATTGCCGAGGCGGCGAGACGACGACGTGTTGGTTTTTAAGCATCGTCTTGAATCGCGCGTCGAGCGATTTGATCAACTCTTCAGAGACGCTCGCGCCGGGCTTTTCCCTCTCGACGCGCGCGAGCATTCCTGACACCCGCGGCGCGTACTCTCGCGCGCCGTACCACGATTCGAGTCTCGACGCGCATTGACGAACGCCGAGCGCCGCGTCCGCCGCGAACGCTTCGGCGAGCGTGCGCGCCTCCGCCGCCGTCTGCGTCGTCGTCGTCGCACACTCGCACCCCTCATCGCGCAGTTGCGACCCACCGCTCGCCGTGAGCACGGTGTGTTGCGTCAGCGCCAAAGAATCTTGCGTCGTCTGCGTCGTCTGTGTCGGCAGAGGCGACATCGTCGTCTCGCGCGCGACGTCGTCGCGAATGCGCGCCAACAACGCGCGCACGCTCTCCAAGGACTCCAACGCTCTCCCTCGCGCCATCAACGCGTCGAGTTCGCTACCCGCGGTCGACGCCATCGCGTCCTCGCGCGTCGTCTGCATGCCTCCGCCGCCGTCGTCGTCGTCGTCATCCACGGCGTCGACGCGCGCCATCGACTTGAAGGACGTGACGGAGAAGGACGAACACGTGAGCGGTTCGAGCACCGCCAACTGGTGAAACCGACGCGCGTCCCTGCGCACGATGGCTACCGCGTCCTTCAAAGCCAACATGGCCATGAGCGCTCGAACGGGTGAATCGTCGAAAAACATGATGGTTTGCGATTCCGTCGCGAGCGTCGTCGACGGCGCGTCGACCCGGTCAACGAAACCGACGATGGACACGACGCCGTCGCCGCGGTCGCGCTCGCCCACCTTGTGCGCCTCGCCCAAACGCAGAGACGACGACCCGCGAGTTTCCACGACGAGATCCACCGCGCTCGTTGACGCGATCGTCGCCGTGTCACGCGATTCCAAACGACGAACGCCTTCGCCGTCGTCGTCGCCGAGCGCGTCGAGCGCCGAATACAGAGGCGTCCACGCCGCGATTTTCGTCGCCGCATCGAGCGGAACCACGGCACCGCGAAGCTTGCGAAACACCTCGCGCAGACACGTCGCGACGACTCCCGTCGGCGGTGCGCCGACGTACACCAAGTGCGCTCGAACGCGTTCGCGCTCGAATTGTTCCTCGACGCGCTTAAACGTCGCCGCCACCCGCTCCGGATCAATCGTTCGCATCTCCTCCGCCGTCACCTCCGGTAGAGGCACCACGATGAACAACACGCCCTGAGACTCCCCGCCCGCGTCCTCGTCGTCGTCCGCGAACGCCGTCGCGAACCCACCGCCCTCGCTAAAGTCGACCATCGCCGCGCCGACGTACCTCGTCAAATTTTTCATCCACGCGTCCAACGCCCCGCGGCGCTCCACGAACGCGTTCGCGCGCGACGCCATCGCCCCACTCTCCGCACGCGCGTACTCCACGCACGCGTCTTCGACGTCCACGAGCGCGCGCGCCACCGCGTCGCGTCCGCACGCGCGAAACCCGTCGCCGCCGCCGCCCCTCGCCGCGTTCCCTCGTCGCACCGCACCCTCGAACGCGTGCGGCGCCGTCGTCCAATCGAACGCGCTCGCGCGAAACCGAACGTCCTCGCACCGTCGACCGTCCACCGCGCGCGCCAACGCGCGTCGCGCGAACGTTTTCCACGTCTCGTCCGCGGTCGCGTCCTCTTCGTCATCGTCACCATCGTCACCGTCCCCACGCGTCGTCTCTCGAACGACCGCGCGCGCGTCCACGTACAACGATACGCGCGTCGGTCGACCGCGTCGTCCGACGCGACGCGCGCGCATGCGGACTCGAGACTCGAGACTCGAGACCGCGCGCGACGCCGTCTGTCGTCGAGGAATTTCGAAAATAATGAATCATCCTCGCCCCGCACTAAACCCTAGCACCACATGATCAGTGTCTCCCTTAAAAATATCCACCGTACGACAATTCAAACAATACTATAGACCCCGAACCCTCTAACCGGGCGATTTCGACCCGATCGGGGAACGAACGAACGAACGCCCGACCGAACGCGGCGCGGTGCGGCGCGAGTCGACGTCGCGCCACCCCGACGCGGCGGTGCGCGACTCGGCGTCGTCGTCGCTACTCTGC
>Ga0181570_10000068_pt1 | contig 92832 bp, 125 predicted proteins | sample 101ome_18_FD_148667 | JGI IMG/M metagenome (GOLD analysis project Ga0181570, IMG submission 148667) | Coastal salt marsh microbial communities from the Groves Creek Marsh, Skidaway Island, Georgia - 101406AT metaG (spades assembly) | ecosystem: Environmental > Aquatic > Marine > Intertidal...
TTGTATAAGGTTTCACGGATGCGTTAGTATATAGTATAAAAATATTAATTATTAGTTATAATTTTTTTTGAAAGAAAGTTTTTTTTTTCGAACGTGTATAGGGCGTATAAATTTCGAAGTTTTTTTTTCAATTTTTTTTCCCGTACATTTCTTCCGAACTCATAATTTGTTTTTCGATAAAATTTCTACCCTTTATGAAATCGAGTTCACTATCCCTTACCAAATTGTAATCTACAAATTCTTGTGATTTGGTCGGTCGGACAAAAACGTCTATGTTATTTGGTTTGTCCGTGTATATGGGTTGTGTACGCATAGACATGATTGAAACTTTAGGTTTTTCGTCTATTTTGGTTTTCAGATTTTTTTCCAACTGTTTCATTTTTTTATAGTCTCGTCTCAAACGTATTTGTTCGATCTCGTTCAATTCGTCTATGTTTGCCATTCTTTCCTCGATGTCCCGTTTCGTTTCTTCCATTATATCACTCGTTTGTCTTCCCTCACCACCAAAAAATTCCTTATCGACGTCGAGTTCCTCGAACCTCGGTCCTTCGTTTATAACGTCAACGTCAACCGACACCAAAAACCCAAAATCGAAACCGGGGTTACCGTATTTTACAGTCATGAACATACACCTATACACAATTTTACCATTTTCCTTGTGTACGAATTTCTTGATCGCCGTAGTTTCTATTATGTACGTACACATACCCGTTTTTTTGGAAATTTTTTCGTTCGTTCGTAATATGATTTCTTGCATGAGGTCGTGTGTTATAGAAACTTCCTCCTCTTCGACGTAATCAGACAAATCTATTTCATCTTCAGTCAAAACTTTTTCGGGTAACGTATACGTTTCCACCCTGATTAGTAGATAGTATATAAAAAACACAAGTGAAGCGAAAACAATTGTATTCATCTATATATAACTGTGATTTTATTTAGAAAAAAAATTAAATTATAAATTTAGTTAGTAGCATGTCCCTCTTAATATACAGTCCACAGTGTAGTCACAGCATAGATGTGATTAACTTTATAAACAAACACGAAGAGTTAAAACATATTGTTTCGTACCATAACATAAACAAACTCGGTATACCACCCCAGTTCAAAAACAAAATTAGCCGCGTACCGACCATGCTTACTAAAAACGGTAAATTTCTCGTCGGTAACGAAATACGAAACTGGTTACAGTCTCTTTTACCAGTAAAGGAACTGGAACTGGTTGGGTTTGGTTCGTGTAATATGACGACTTTAGACGGTGAAGGTATGGATGAAATATTCGAATTAGACAGTTACGGCATGTCTTTACAACCCGCCATGACCCCGGAACTCGAAGAAAAAATAAACAGGAGTGTTTCGGATGCATATAACCAACAAACTAAACAATAATTAAAGAATTAAATAGAATCTAAACTAATGAAATTAGCGACCGTACAGGCATCTGCTATAAAATCAACTTTCGAAGTTTTAAAGGATATACTCAACGATGTAAACGTTTACTTCAAAAAAGACGGAATGTATATAGTTACTCTAGATACGGCGAGAACTTCTCTCGTGGACATGTATCTTTCAGCCGACAATTTTGAGGAATACAATTGCGAAAACGAAATTGTTGCCGGTATAAACGTCTCAAACACGTTTAAACTCCTGAAATCTATAACGAACAACGATGTTCTCGTGATTAAAATAGATTGTAAAGAATTCATGAACATAGAAATTCATAGCGAGTCTAAGAAATCATGTACGACATTCTCGCTAAAACTTCTGGATATAAACGAAAACCAAATCGAAGTTCCGCAAATGAACATGACTACAATAACACCCATGCTTTCGTCCGATTTCCAAAGAATATGCAGAGACATGTATAACATTGGTAACGATATAGAAATAACACGGGACGGAAAAATGTTAAAACTTCACTGCGATGGTGATTTCGCGAACCAAGAAACGAGTATTGAATGTACGGAAGAGAGTCCCAAAATTTCGGGTAAATATTCCCTTCGGTACCTTAATATATTCACAAAGGCCACGAGCATGTGTTCTACGGTGCAAATTATGCAAGAAGAACAGAACAGATTTTTAATACTAAAATATAACGTCGCAAATTTGGGCGAACTTAAATTTTACCTCGCGACTAAGGTACCCGAAGATCAGTAACGTACCCGTCTACCGTACTAACGTGTTTTACCATACCTAACGCGTTTCGTAATCGTATAGTAGGAAACTCCTGTTCGAGTGTTTCCTCGTCGTAATATAACATGTCGCTTATCTTTACTTTTTCACCGTGAAAATCGAAACGAGGTCCCGCGTACCTTTTTATTTTGTTTAGTAAATCTTTTACTGGTTTATCGTACGAATCGAGCAAATGTGCACTCACGATTGGTATGTTAAATGAAATACCATTAGATGTTTGGGGAGGCCAAGCGTGTCCCATATCGTAGGTAAGGTATTTGTACATTTTGTCATTGTACCAGTACTTCAATCGAACAACAGTCTTTTTAATGTTACCCGGAATTTGTGTATTTTTATAGTTGGTATTCATAAGATTTTTATAAAAGTGTTCGGTTTCGCCATCCCACTCCTCGAACTCGTCTTCCCAGAATTCGTCGAGTTCGCTAGGTGTTTTCTCGTTGTTTATCTCATACTCCATGGAACAATCTATTATCTCATGATCGGGTTTTGAAAAAATATTTTTTAAGGTCATGTGAACCCACACTATAACGTTAGTTAAAAGATTAAGTAACATATCTAATTAATTATTATATGGAAGGCAATTTTTTAAGCCGTTATAATAATAAGATAAAGACGTGGGAAGAACTAATACGAAATGACCCTTTAAATAAATCCATGTACGAATCCGAAATGTCGGATTATATCATAAAGTGTATGCCTTACATGAAACAGTATACCGAAGATCTCGATCGTGAAGTGAGTACGGATAACATATTTAACTGTAAAGAAACAACCGGGTTACAAAGGAAAGATATATTTGACGATTACCTCATAGAAGTTGAAAAGGTAAACAATATAGATAGACCCGTGGAAAAAAAGAAAGAGAAGTGTCTGAACTGTCCCGAGAGTAACATTTTTCACTTTTCGGATACGAGTGATCTCGTGTGCGATAATTGTGGCGCAATAATTGCAACACTCATAAGCGAAGAACTCACGTACAGAGAAGAACAGGAAACGTCCGAGAAAATCGTCAATTATTCGTATAAACGCGAGAACCATTTTAACGAGTGGTTATCACAGTTTCAAGCACAAGAAACCACGAACATACCACAAGAGGTTATAGACCAACTAAGGACGGAACTCAAAAAAATTAAAATAAAGGTTGTTGAAGAAATCACACACGCACGCGTTCGGAGTTTACTTAAGAAACTCAAACTCAACAAGTATTACGAACACGTTCCGTATATTACAAACATTTTGAGTGGAATATCGCCCCCGAAAATGCCCCAAGAACTCGAGGAACGTTTACGTATAATGTTCAAGGATATCCAAAAACCGTTCGACGATAATTGTCCGAGCGAACGTAAAAATTTTTTGAGTTACTCGTACGTTTTGTATAAGTTCTGCGAACTTTTGAGTGAAGATTCGTACCTCAAATACTTTCCTTTACTCAAGTCTAAGGAAAAGTTGTACCAACAAGACGTCATATGGAAAAAGATATGCGAAGAACTCAGGTGGGAATATATACCGACGATTTAAAAAAATGTTGCGTAAAAATATATGAATAATTTTAACGAATTAAAACCTGATGAATTGATTAATTTACTTGAAAAAACACATGGTAATAATTTACATTTAAGACCATTGAGTCCACTTAGAAACAACAAACCGAGTCCTAAAAAAACATCAAAACCGAGTCCTAAAAAAACATCAAAACCGAGTCCTAAAAAAACATCAAAACCGAGTCCTAAAAAAAGACCAAAAACAAGGAGTCAGACGAAAAAAAAATAAAAGGTAATATTAAAAAAATGGCAAAATCACCAAATCAAAAACCAAAGGTCAATAAAAGTAAAAAAAGAAATAACCCCTTACGTAAAGGTGTTGCATATAACAGTTTGAGTAACATGCTCAAAAATTTCGCGGTAAAAAAACGAAATAATCCAGAAAAATTTGAAAACATAAACGATAAGCTTAAAAGATAAAGCTTTAATACAGGTAATGAATAGTAACGATCCGTACTACAATTTCTGTTTAGAAGAAATCAGGTTCTACACAGAAAAGATAAACGAAATTATAAATGAAGGGCTTAAAGACCCTAAAAAGTATTACGAGGAATCCAAAAGTGAATGGAAAAAGATATACCAGATGATACCTATCATGTATTATATGAATCAGATGGACCAGGAAAAAAATAATTAGTTACTATAAATGTCAGCAGCGTTAGGCCTTCTTGTAATCGTATGTTGTTGTTCGAGTTCATCTGTAGGTGCTTACTTTGCACTGAGTAAAAACGCTAAGTATTACGAAGATGAAGTAGACGCCCTTGTTGATAAAATAATAGAGAGTAAAGCCGACCCAAAAGATTGTAAAGAATTGCGTGATTTCGTAATTGATAATAGTGAAGATATGAAGAAAAAGGAAGTAAACCTTCCACGTATAGGTACTAAAAAGGGTAATATTATCGAAGCTATAATGAATTGGGATACATTGAAAAGTTTGGATACAGATATGGGAAGAACAAAACAGGAAAAACTTGCTACTTTGTGTGATAGTAAAACGGGTATAGATTTAATTTCAGAAATGATTACAAAAATCAAAAACAAAGATACTTCTGTATGTTCTTACGATAATAGTAAAATGAAAAGTGTTCCAGAATTTATATGGGATGAAGAAACAGAAAATTTTATAAAACTTGATAAGTATACTCATGATGAAATTAAAAAAAATGACGTGGAAAGTACACTTAATAAAATATGTGATCCTTCATACGTTCCAGAAATTCCGTACGAAGATCTCTCGGAAAATGCTAAAAATTTAATTAGCGCTATTGAAAAAATATATGATGGTATTAGCCCAGAAAAATGTATGGATTTAAAGGAAAAATGGGACAAAATAATTGATGGAAGATCATTAGATGAAATTTTCGAAAGGGATACGGTAAAAGATCCCGAACTTTATTTCATTCTTTCAAACCCAAAACACAGGGGAGTATTAGAAATAGTTTCAGAAATTAACGATAAAATTGCCTTACGTGACAGTATTAGTACCAGTGAGTTGCCAGAAGGGGTGACTATGGTTGAAATGTCAGATGAAGAAATTATTAATAATTTTTGTATTTCAGATTTAAAAAGAAAAATAGATGAGAAAGTGGCCCTTCTTAAAAATGAGGATATATCGGGATGTGATTTATATGATGATACATGGCATGTTATAAGAGAAGATTGGAATAGTGGGATGATATGGGATAATGAAAATAATAAAATTTTAGTCGCACATAATTATGTAAGTAAAGCATTAGGCGAAACCAATGAAGATTTAATGGCTGGTAAACTCAGTGTTAAGGAAACATTGTGTGCACCACCTTCGTCGTCAAGTCCGCCCCAAACAGAATAGATCATGACACTGGAAGTATTGAAATAACTAGTTCTTAATATACCTAACTTCTAATTCGGTATTTAGTGTAGGTGGAAAATTGATCAGGTACGCTTCCGGTAGACCGGTAAGTTTGAGGTAATTATGTGTTTGTGTAATCATGACGTCATTCACGGTTTTAACCGATTTGAGTTCGAGTACAGTTTTGTTATTTATAATTAAATCGGCGCGAAGATTCCCTATTGTGTGCCCTTCAAACACAATAGGAACTATTCTCTCCGTTTCGTAGGGTATTCCGTTTTTGCGTAAAACGACTTCCATTGCGTTGTGATAAACACGCTCGCTATACCCGGGACCCAGTATTTTATATACGTGTTCGGCATACTCACGTATCATATAGTATACACTTGTTTTTTACTTTTTAAATATTTTTTGAAAGAAACTTTTTTTCGATTTTTTTATAAAAATGTGCTTTTTTTACTTTTTTGGGGTAAGTAAAAACCACTTTTTTTCGGGCTTAAAATAAGACTATTAGAAGTGAAAAATAAAGGGGTGTCTATCTTTTTATGTATAGTTTTGGTTTGGGTTGTGATTTTACTTTTAAAAAAAAAGAATTTTATTTGTTATATTTTTTACGATCCTTATGACTTTTTTTATTTTGATCCGTATATGTTATATTTTATACTGTATATATTGTATAAGGTTTCATGGATGCGTTAGTATATAGTATAAAAATATTAATTATAAGTTGTAATTTTTTTCGAAAGAAAGTTTTTTTTTCGAACGTGTATAGGGCGTATAAATTTCGAAGTTTTTTTTTCGAAAAATTTTAAAAAAAATGTTAGATAATATTAAATGGATAAAAATTTTTTATACACCACGATCGCCATCACTCTGTTATATGGGTACATGTACTCTCAGATGAAAGAGGATTTTGGGTTCACGGACGACCCACTCGATCCATACTACTTTTCACTCACGACCATGAGTACCGTGGGTTACGGTGACTTCTCACCAAAAACACAAAGGGCCAAAATTTTGGTCATGACGCAACAAGCCGTGATCTTATCGGAGATAACAAGTTTTTTAAGTAAAATCATACCTTAATTTTTTGGTTTGTCTTCGCACTCTTCTCGTGATATATTTATTTCTGGAACCTCTTCAGGCATATCAATAACGAATCTACTTTTATTATCAGTCGGAGAGACTGTCGCTACACGACACCATTTGGTCGTGACGGCACGCGTTTCTGGTATGACCATGGGTTTACACACCAAAGTCCACATTATATACATTTAAAGACTATATACTCTTTAAATGTATACATGGCCTGTTTTGTCACTTCCTGTAAACAACTCGTTAATGTTGATACGAACGAAGATCTAGTAGAAATAAACTATAACAAATACATAGAAGGTTTTGGGTACGAAAAGTTTTGTGATTACTTTAATACGACACTCCGTGGAAACATAGACGTGTCTTCTAAATCTATTCGGTACGAAAAGTTTTTAGATGCAATGGTTAACAAGACGATCGAAACCAGAAGGCGTATGGTTTTGATCCAATTGGAGAATGTTCTTTTAGAGAACAAAAATATCCATTCACTTATACGAGTTATGAATTCTGTAAAAATAATCGATCCTACTTTTAGTCCACCTTACATAAACAAATCGTGTTCGTGGCAAAAACGAATGGTTCGTGATTTTTGTAGTATTACCTTATCTAAAGTTATAAACACGTGTACTAACGATACTAAGTTAGAATTAATGTTTAAAGTACTGCAATTAATAGAATCAGAATCGATATGAGTATTAAATCGTAAGGAATTCTGTATCCCTCTTTTTTAACTTTGGCATTTTCAATTTCTGAAAGTTCGTATTTCGTAAACCCCCTATCTATATTTCTCCCTGGAAGGAGATGTCTAGATAAGGCGCACTCCTCTTCTCTAAACCCTGGTCTTCCTACACCTTTAGATAAAACATCACACGCTGGACTTTTATACTCTCCCTGTTCTGGTTCGTTTTCGGGTGGTTTATACTTTTGAAATTCTAACACGTGTTTAGAGGTACCCGATGGGAAAAAGTTTCCCGGATCGACGAATGGGTTTAATCCATTCATGGCATTGGTATCATCGAGTAATAATTGACTCATTATATTATTGCATAACATATTTTTTGTATTTCATTTTCTTGTTGTGCTGATGCCACATATCGTCTAAGTCTACGTCTAACATGTGTGCTAATTGGAAAAGGTAACTGAAAACATCACCCATTTCCATGGTAATATCCGTACCCCTTTCCTTTTTCAAGTTTACTTTTTTGAACGTTTTCTTATACTGACGAATAGCCGATGCGAGCTCACCAAATTCTTCGGTTAAGAGTAACCATACGGTATCTATGTTTGCCTTATCCCACCCTCTTTTTTTACATATTTTTTCGGTTTCATTTTTATAAAAATTTAGTGTCATTTGCTTATTACATATTATAATCTAAACTTTATGTAAGAAACATGTTATTAGTTATTGCACCTATTTTTTTAGCAATTTGGGTAGGGATATTTTACTATATATACGTAAAGTATATTAAACAAAAACCAGTTGAAATCGTGGGTCCAACACCAGGACCAGCACCAGGACCAGCACCAGGACCAGCACCGGGTCCAGCACCGGGTCCAGCACCGGGTCCAGCACCGGGTCCATCTTCGGATGTTATAGACGAGGCTATTTTAGGGGGTGGTGATGAACCAGAAGCCGATGAAGACGAAACCTCGCTCGAAAATGCACCAGTCGCCGACGAAGAAGTCGAAGACGAAGAAGAAACTACGAATGTAGTTTCGGGGTACATGATAAAAAAATAATTAATGCATAATACAAAAACTTTGTATTATAATTAATGATATTTACACGTTAATTATAGTATATTATAACCCAATTTGTTCGTTTTTACCGAACTTGTTCCCGTAAGTTGTTGTACTTACTGGTCTATCGATTGGTTGGAGACCCTGGTCCACGTCGTGGACGTACCCCATATATTGAGAAACGCCAGACTGAATCTGACCAATGGCCGTTTTAATCACGATACCGTTCATGTACCTGACCTGTTCTTGAACGTTCGTGTTATGATCACCCGAGTTGTTTATGAAAACAACGCGCATGATACTATACAAGTCGTCCGGGTTTTGGTAATCTATGGCAATACCGGTTTTGTTCTTAAAGTCTTGGCGTATACCACGCTGAAGAACGTTCATGTTGAACTCGGAAAAAAACAGAGTGTTCAGAGGTGTTGGACACTGTTTGAGTGAATTTATGTGAAGAGCGTCGCACATTTAATATAGTCCTGGAAAAAAAGTATCAGTAAATATAAATGTTAGTGCTTGCTGATTTTGATAAAGCGTATTCGACTAAACCGTGTAATTACGAAAAACCAACATGTCAACCACCAGAGTGTTTCGTTGCTTCCTACCCACCAGTTGCCAAAGTTGGTGACGCTGAGGGTAAATTTTATGTGAACACGTCTCTTCTCCAGCCCAACCGTTTAGCCGAGACTTTAGGTCCTGTGACGGTAAGAAGTGCTGATTTCAAACACTCGTGCAAATAGTTTAAAAAAATAAAAAGTAGTAGAATTAAAATAATGAGGGTCACAAAACGTTCCGGTCGTGTTGAAGACGTAAAGTTCGACAACGTCACCAACAGGATTTCAAAACTCACGTACGGATTATCGGATACAGTAGACGTTTCTAAGGTTGCGCAACAAGTTTTTTCGTCTATTTATGATGGTATCAAAACTCACGAAATTGATACACTCTCTGCTGAGATATGTATCGGTATGATCACATCCGATCCCGATTACGAAATTTTGGCGACGCGTATCACGGCGAGTAACATCCAAAAACGGGCCGCAAACAATTTTAACATTGCCATGCGTAAGCTTCACAAGGCGGGTATTGTAACCCACGAAGTTCTCGAGGTTTCGTCTAAAGTCAAGGACGATATTCAACCCGAACGTGATTACGATTTCGGGTATTTCGGTCTTAAAACACTTGAAAAGGGGTATCTCCAAAAGATCGATGGTGAAATTATCGAAACGCCTCAGTACATGTACATGCGTGTTGCTATTGGTATTCACGGTCACGATACCGAACGCGTCCTGGAAACGTACGATGCACTTTCTAAGGGTTTGTTCATTCATGCCACCCCAACTCTGTTTAATGCAGGAACACCCAGGCCACAAATGTCGAGCTGTTTTGTTGCTGGAACAGCTGTATTTACAACGAACCGTGGTCCGGTACCAATTGAAGAGGTTTGTATAGGGGATAATGTTGTCACACACACGGGTTCAATTAAACCAGTGCTTCAAACTCATAAAAATTTATTAGGTGATCGAACACTCTTCGATGTGAAAATATACAAAACACCAGGGTTTCAAGTGACAGGAAACCACCGGTTTTGGTCTATCACAAAAGAACAACTTCACTGGAAAGATGAACCCCAATGGAATAGTATAGAACACCTCCGTGTAGGTGATTGGATTTCTATACCGAAAACAAATTCGAACACTGTTTATGAAATACTTGATATGTATGAATTACTTAAGGATGAAAATGGTGCTGAACATTGGACATATTCCTTTGAATTTGACGGAACAAAAATGCGTCGTCTTACACATTTTACATCCGAATATCGCCCTAATGGTATTACACTAAAAGGTGAATGGTTTGAACGTTATATTAAAGTCGACGAAGATTTTGCTTGGTTCATTGGTTCGTGGTATGGAGATGGATGTATCACGTATCAAAGATCTAGTGCGAAAAGTAAACGAACACCGACGCACCGTGGTATATCTTTTGCACAGAACCCTAATAATACCACGTTTATTGAAAAAATTGAAAAAATAGGGTGTAAATACCTAGGTGTTCATGCGTGTATATCTAAGTCCAATAAACGAAACTGTCTATCTATATCTTTTAACAATTCTGCTATTGGAAATGCGTTTAATATTTTATTTGGGAGATGGTCAAGTGGGAAATTTTTATGGCCGAATATGTACTCATGGAATCGAAATATGGTATCGGCATTTATAGGTGGTTTAGTGAGTACCGATGGTTGTTGTACACTTAAGGGGAATGTTACGGTACAGTTAACAAACCAACCCCTCATTAAATCTATATTTCATTTATCTCGAAGTGTAGGACTCGATACATCATTGACTGTGGGGTCCAAACCATATAAGGATCGTAAACAGTATATTGGTCGTATACAATTCCCATGGATTCCCGAAATTATGAAATGGGTTTATAAACACTACGACGATAATCGTCTCTATAAATCCGAGCGAGCAAATACAACATTGGAGATTGATGGAAAAATATTTTTGCGTATAAATGCCAAAACAAGAGTGAAAGATAATTTACCAGAGTTTGTATACACCCTCGGCGTTAAAGATGACCATTCATATACAGTTCAAGGTGTGATTGCCGAAAACTGCTTCCTTATTGCAAATAAGGAAGATAGCATTGACGGGATTTATGATACAGTGAAAGAGTGTGCACAAATCAGTAAATGGGCGGGTGGTATTGGTTTACACATTCACGACGTTCGCGCGAATAAATCACACATTCGAGGTACAAACGGGACCTCGGATGGGATCATACCTATGCTTAGGGTGTATAACTCAACCGCAAGGTACGTGAACCAAGCTGGGCGTCGTAAAGGGTCCATTGCAGTTTATTTGGAACCGTGGCACGCCGATATACTCGATTTCCTCGAGATTCGTTTGAACCAAGGTGACGAGGAAGCGCGGTGTCGAGACCTATTTTCAGCAATGTGGATCCCGGATCTGTTTATGAAACGTGTCGAATCTGGTGGGAATTGGTCTTTGTTCTGTCCAGACACGGCAAAGGGTCTTTCGGACGTGTATGGTAAAGAGTTCGAAGACTTGTACGAGAAATACGAAGCCGAGGGACTTGCAAAGAAAGTTGTACCTGCATCAGAAATTTGGAAAGCGATCATTAAATCACAAAGTGAAACGGGAACACCATACATGCTCTATAAGGACGCGTGTAATGAAAAGTCGAACCATAAACACATTGGTACGATTAAATCGTCTAATTTGTGCAGCGAAATTGTGGAGTACACGGACAAAGACGAAACCGCCGTGTGTAATCTTGCATCCATCGCGTTACCGAAATACGTCGACGTCGAAAAGAAAGAGTTCAATCACGAGGAGTTACACCGCGTCACGAAAATGGTTACACGAAACCTGAATAAGGTTATCGATAAGAACTTTTACCCGACCGAAAACGGGGAACGTTCGAACATGCGTCACCGACCGATTGGTATAGGTGTTCAGGGTCTTGCTGATGTATTCATCATGCTCCGTATGAGTTTTGGTTCCGAGGAATCGCGAAAACTGAACCGCGATATATTCGAAACCATATACCACGCGGCACTCGAATCGTCGTGTGAACTCGCCGAAATGTATGGGACATACGAAACGTTTAAGGGGTCACCTTTCAGTCAAGGTATTCTCCAATTCGACATGTGGGATCGTGACCCGAAGTTTAGTGGTCGGTACGATTGGAACGCCATGCGTGAACTCGTCAAAAAGGGTACGCGAAACAGTTTGTTACTTGCACCCATGCCTACCGCCTCGACGTCCCAGATTTTGGGGAACAATGAGTGTTTTGAACCATATACGACCAATATCTATTTAAGACGAACACTCGCAGGTGAATTTGTTGTCGTAAACAAACATTTAGTCAACGATTTGAAAGAACGTGGACTCTGGTCGAAGGAAATGAAAGATCTTATGGTTAAGGCGAATGGGTCGGTCCAAAACATTATTGATATTCCCGACGATCTTAAGGAACTGTATAAAACCGTATGGGAAATGAGTCAAAAAACAATCATCGATATGGCAGCGGATAGGGGTGTATACATAGACCAAAGTCAAAGTATGAACTTATTCGTCGAGAGTCCGACGTTATCGAAACTTTCGTCCATGCACATGTACGCGTGGAAAACGGGTTTGAAAACGGGTATGTATTACCTTCGAAGTAAAGCAAAGGCGCGACCGATCCAGTTCAGTTTAGAGGCGGAGTGTGCTATGTGTTCCGCCTAAATAATTTTTTTATGACTTTATACCTCATCATCATATACGAAAAGTGTATCTCTATGATTTTGAGACGTAGCCAATTCATTACTTTCCTGGAAGATAAAATTATGTGTATATATAAATGCCAAGACGTGCTAGAAATAATAATAACACAAATTCAGAAAGTAATAATAATCAGCAGACTAGTCCGAGATCCGTTTTAAATCGTAAAACAAAATCACGTACACAAAGACGTCAACGTCGTCGTACTTCATCACCACCATCACCGGTATCACCACAAAATCGATTAATCCCGGGTTTTTTAGGAACTTTGTGGGCATGGGCATCTGGACAAATTTCTAATTCAAATAATAATCGCAATTAATATAAATGACAACAACACCAAAAAAGACTAAAAAAAATAACAGTCCAAAAAGATCATCACCCCCTTTTTCGAATCGTACCGCAAAGTCTATTGCAGAAATGTTCGAAAAACTAGAAATTAAAACACGACAAAGTAGTCCAAAAAGATTATCACCCCCTTTTTCGAATCGTACCGCAAAGTCTATTGCAGAAAAGTTCACACCAAAAAAGTTATTTTCACTTAACACACCTGTAAAAAAGAAGAAAACGAGTAGTCCGAAAAAGCACACCTCCTAGTTAAATGGTTAAGAGACAAAAATAAATATTAGTATATATAAATGAAACGATCACGAAGAGGTGACTATACACCCGATATACACAAAAATATACTACAAGAAGAACTTAGAGTCTTAAGAAAAAGGTATACAGAATTAGCAAGCAAATATGCTGAAATAATGAAAAACGATATAAATCGTTACCAAAAAACTAAAGAGTTGGAAAAATTGTCTAAAAAAATAAACAATTTGAAAAAACATATGGATAAAATTAGTAAAGCTTAAAGTTTATGTCACATGTACATTTATAAAGCATGGCAAAGTTTATAAACGCTAAAGATACATTAAAAATCGCCGATTATGACGGTCGTAAGATTTCTTTGTGTACGACCGAAGATAAACTCATGAAAATCATATTTCCACGCATGTATATGCCTTTTGGTATTTCTGGGTTTACGCCTGAGGTCGGTCCTACTAAGTATAACGTAGACTTTGCGATGAAAGGATGGGACGAGGAAGGTAACTTCGTCCAAAAATTTTATACGTGTATTCGCGAACTCGAGGAAAAAGTTATTGTATCGGTTTCGGAACAGAGTGAAACGATTTTCGGTAAACCCATGAGCGTAGAAGAATTGCGACCCATGTTTAATTCGAACGTTAAGGAATCACCGGATCGCGAACCGAAGTTTAGGGTAAAAGTTGATTCTACTATCGACGGTAAGGTTAAACCACACGTTTACGACGAGGAAAAGAACGCGTTATATGACGAAATAAAAGACGGTTTATACGCGAGAAATTCGGGTACTTCTATAGTTGAGATGAATAGCGTATACTTTTTGAATAAAATGTTCGGAATAAGTTGGAAACTTAACTCGCTCGTGGTATATGAGCCACAGAGACTTAAGGGGTTCCAGTTTATTGATGTTTAGATTCGTTTGCGTTCGTATCTGCTATATTTAGTACTGAGTACAATAGCTGTTATTAATAGACCTATAAATACTGCGAGAGATGCACCTTGAGTTGTAGACATTTTTTATTTATATTATAGTTTAGATTTATTTTCATTTAAAATAAGTATTTGGTATATGGCCTGAGCTTCTTTGAGAAGTTTGCCTCGGACCGCTACGTACGATTTAGGATCCATGCCTAGTTTAATTTTAGCGACGCGAACGGATTCGTTCCATTTAGCGAGTGTCATTCTTATTCTATTACAACATTTTCTTAATTTTCTTTTTGTATTCTTTGGTACCTTCTTTTGGTTGGAGTTTGAAACCAGTTTTCTTTGGCTTGAACACTTTTACCAAATGCTTGGACCCTTCTTCTGCGAGACGCGCGAGTGCAGCTTTTCTCGCGGCCTTGGAGATAATTCTTCCGTAACCGTCTTGCATGAGATCTTTTTTCATGAGACCACCAGTTGTCTTGAGGGCAACACCATGCCAAACTTCCGCACGTGAACCGAACGTTTTTTCAACCATTTTGTTTATATACTATACGCGGAAAATATTCTTGATTGCAGCAATTGATATAGAACCACTCGTTTTGTTTCTGGTTGGTATTTGTGTTTCTAAACGTTTATCGTTGAGTACTTCTGCACTGATGAGCGATTTGTGACCTTGGAGTGCCATCATAGATTCTTCTACACTCGGAAACCCGGGTTCGTCTATGTATACGAGTTTTTTGACGTGTACGTTTCTGGTTTGGCCCGTGCGATGACACCTCCCTATAGCCTGAAGTTCAGTCGCTGGATTCCACGAAGGTGCTGTGATATACACGCGCGAAGCGCACTGAATATTGAGACCTTGTCCACCCGCCTTTATCTGTATGAGAAAAACGCTATTGGGTGGTGCACTTTTGAAACTTTGAAGCTGGTGTATTCTGTCTTCTTTGGAAACATTTCCATCTATACGAAAAACGGGACACGTGAGTTTAGAACGAATATAGTTCATTTCGCTCTTAAACTGACAAAACACGATCGCTTTTTCATCGGGGTGTTGCGATATCAAATCGATAAGCGTTTCCATTTTTTTAGAACGTCCTTTCCATATTTCGGGAACGTCTCCGCACTTTTTAGCGGTACCGTCCAAGTACATTTGGGGCCAAATCATGACTTGACGCGCTCGTAATAAACACTCGAGAAATTGCATGTTACGCATGTTAACGTTACGCGTTGTTTTTAGAATTTCCTTGATAAGTTCTTGTGATTCTAAGAACACGTGTTTGTAAAGTTTCTTTTCTTCGGGAAACATTTCGAGTTCGACGTTATCGAAATAACACGGTGGGAGTTCGAGATTCGCGTTAAACTCTTTGAGATCGTTTTTAGTGCGTCTCAAAATATACGTATCTTTGACGTGTTTAGTCATGCCTTGAGAATACGATCTCGGTATACCGAGAAATGTACTCAGATTTATGAAATCGTGCATAGTGTTAAACACGGGTGTTCCCGTGAGTAACCATCGGATTTCGGATTTCAATTGACACGCTGATTTAAACTTTGCTGATTTTTCGTTTCTGATTTCGTGTGCCTCGTCTAATATAACGCGACCCCAAATGATTCTGTGTAACATTTTTGCGTCTTCAATGAGAAGACTATACGTTGATATAATAACGTCGTGATTACACAAATCGCTTACATTTTTTGTTCTATCTGGACCATCGTATACGAACACGGAAAGTGAAGGTGCAAACTTGTTTATTTCCTCTTTCCATTGCGTGACTATAGATTTCGGAACGATAACGAGTGTATTTTTTTGTGGGTTCCCCAACATTGTTGATATGGTCTGGATGGTTTTACCGAGTCCCATTTCGTCGCACAAAAAACCACCTTTTGGACCGTTTTTTTGATTCTCCATCGCCAACATCCATTGAACACCTTCTTTTTGGTAAGGTGCGTAGAGTTGGCCATTGAGTTTGGTTTTTACAAGGTTACACTGTGTTTCAAAACTTAACATTTTTACTTTAAAAAAATAATTAGTTTTTTTGACTTAGGTTAATTAAAACACTTGCAATTTGTACAGCGAGTGTTATTGCCTCTGCTTTTGCTATTGTATCGATATAATATTCGATGTGTTGTGGACTAAAATCGTTTGAGTTTATTAAGTCGACACAATACGGTATAAACCTCGTCGAGGCTGTTCTGAACTTGTTCGTTCTTAGTTTTATGGTTCTTTTACCTATTACATACGACACCCTTGCAACCCTGTTAAGTTTCATTCATATACTTTTATATTATTCGTCAAAATAATCGTCGTCGGAATCCGTGAAAATGGGACACTCTGGCCTGATAAGTTCTTTCTTTTTCCTCGTTTTTTTAACGGGTTCTTCTATACCATGTTCTCGGTGATACAGTACTTTATTCCAAAACGCTTCCATAACGGGTAAATATTTTTCAAACCACCCACGGTCTCTTTTAACGTTAACGACGACGAACTCTTCGGGTTTGGGCCAATTAAAGTCGGCTGGTTTATACTGAATAAAGTCAGCTTCCTCGAGATCGAGAATTTCCATACAAAGTTGGAGTTGTGGCATGTAGTGTTCGGGTACTTCCGGTTTTATTTCACGCATCATGGGACACTTAATTTCGACGAGTTTACCTGATTCGGAAACGCCATCGGGTGACCCCCCTAAGAACGAATACTTTGGGTGTGGACACAAACCAAGTTCGTGTACGACTTCGTCGTGTCTTTGTTCGTAAAGTATTCGCGCCTCGTCTTCGTACTTTTCGCCGTGTCTCGTTGCCTCGTTACCTTCAAACTTTGGACCTTTCCCACACTTTCGTAGTAGAAGTTGGTCGGGTGTTTCGTATTTGTTTACGCCAATAGCAGATGCGGCGTCCGATGCAGTAAGCATACGCATGCGTAAATCCAACCATTCTTGTGATTTTTGTGGTGCATATTCAAACTCGAGCCATTTTTTTACATTTGGGTGCATGCTAAAAGATAAACTTTTCACGTTTTTAAGCATCTTCTTCGCGAGCGACGCGTAACCTTTCTCTTAAAACACGAACGGTTCCCAAACACGCTATGTTTCTTCTTAAACACTCGTCCACGAGTTCTTCTTTTTTCATTGCCCAAAGTTTTGGTAAATTTTCGTCTATTGTACTCATACTCATATTTTCCGAATCATCTTCTTCCAAGTATGAAGTTGTTTCGTAAGTGACTTTTGGTGGTGGTTTTCTAAAAAATATTTTTAGAACTATTATAGTACTTACAAAACCACCCGCTACGAGTAAATAGTTTTTTAACATTATTTTAGATAATTGGTGTTTTTATTGTTTAAGTAGTTTAGGTGTGGTGGATAGAAGAAGCTTCTTGCAGCGTATTGTTCGGCCTGTTTTTTATTTTTAGCCCACCCTCTTCCGAGAAACGTGCTATCTACATAGACGTCTATGTAAAAAATACCATTCTCGTGTGATATGACGCGATAATCTGGTAAATTGAGATTGTTTGTTTGACAATACCTCATGAGGTGATCTTTAAAATTATCATCGATCATGATACAATTCATGTTTACATAGTTTGGGTTATTGTATATGTTTAGAATGAACTGTTTCGCGTGAAGCAAACCTAGATCCATGTAAATTGCACCAACGAGAGATTCAAAGACGTCTTCTAGAATTTTAGGGTTTTTATTCCATTCGTTACGCATACCTTTTTCGTCCATTTGAACCCATTTGTAGAGTTCGAGTTTGGTTGCTATGTTGGCGAGAGTTTCACCTCGAACAAGTTTCGTTCTTGCTTTTGTTAAAAAACCTTCCTGTTTGTTTTCGTACCTGTCAAATAAAAATTTAGTAATCACAAAACCTAATACGGAATCGCCTATAAATTCAAGTGTTTCGAAAGAACCATCTAGAGTTTCATCTTCTTTTAACGCAGATTTGTGTCTAAATGCTTTTTGGTACAAATCTATGTTTGATATCTTTGTACCAACAAGGGTCTCGACAGTTGACCTATCGATAATCATGTTTATTTGTTATTATATGTTATTATTTTTTTAAGTTACTTAGGTTGAATATAGTGTGGACTCAAATACTTTTGCAAGTTTAAGAATGTGATTTGAACATCATCTGGTGGTTGAAGAAGATCCTTGAGACTTTCATCCAAAACCAAGACTCTACCGTTGTCTGGATGCTTCAAACCCTTTTCGGTCACGTACTTATTGATGGCACGAGTAACCGCGCTTCTTGAAATGAGTTCACCTTCCGCTAAACCGAGAAAGTTTCTAAGTTTTTCGGAAACTTCTTGTTTTCGGTTAAACCCGTTATTTTGCGCACGAGCGGCAGCTTTTTCACCGTTCGGGTCGTCTTGTTTGTTTTTAACCTTTCTAACGAGTTTAGTCAAGGTCTTGATTTCGGAGCGGAGTGCGGTGATTTCTTCGAGTACAGTTTCTAAGGACATTTTATATCTATATTAGACCATGTATCTTTAAGTCATTTTTTATAAACAATGTAACTACTTAACAAAATAAGTAGTATTGTAAAAATTATAGCTAATATAAAAATACGGTTTACTTCGTAAGGGAAATCTAAACGACCAAACCCGTGAGGTTGACGAGGTGAGGCATTCTTGTCCTGACCGGGACAACCACCAGAACAACATTCTGGATCGCATGGTATGATGTATTCGTTTTTTAGTATACCACACTTCTGTTTCTCGAGGTAATCGTAACTGTTCACGTCGGCGTAACATCTACATTCACCGAAAATGTCTTCGCACGCCATTATTATTATATATGCAATATAATAATGGTAACTGCCCAACCGAAAGAAAAAAATGTAAAGAGATTACCAGACACTTTTTTCCCCTTGTTCAGTGATTACGAAAAAAGAACCATAAATGAATGGGTAAAGAAGAAAGTGTGTTTTGGTGATAAAACTTTGTATAAGTACATTTCAGAAGAGTATAGTCAGGATAATGTAAAAAAATTTAGGGCGCGTGTAAAAAGATTATACCCTAACGAAACGTTCGAAGATGCGGCTAAAGTACTTGTCACGGAATCTATTCGACCTTTAATGTACGGTATAATTGACGAACTCACGAAGTTTTTAAATCCAATGGGTGATTTAATAATTAGTGGGGGTGAAGCTACGAATTTCTATCTGAAACCCGTAGACCGTGTTATAACGACCGATATAGATACGAAATTTGTACCAAAAATGAAACCTGATGATAAGTATTTCGGTAAATTACAAGCCGTTAAACTTTTGTTATGGAACAAATTAGGTGAAATCGCACAACGTGACAATTATAAAATCATAAACAAAGTTCTTAGAGAAACGGGACAATACTATAAAGATAATTACAATGAACCTGAAACAATTTATAGAACAAATTGGGGATATAAGATCGCTCGGTTTATAGGATTAACATCTGCAACGTCTAAAAAATCAGAAGGGTACCATGTTACCAGAAGGTACACGTTAATGCCTAAACGTAAAAACGTGAAAAATGCTGCAAATGTACTCATAGATGTTGAACTGTTTACGTTAGACATGAAGTTTCGTGTGTTTAACATTAAATCGGGTAAACTCGAGGATCAAAATTTTGGTGGTATTCTCGATATTGCGTTTATGCGTCCTAAACAACTCGGGTATAACGTTGCTAAGAAAAATGTTAGAAACGGTACTATAATGACGTTTAGAAACCGTAACAAAAATATGACGTATACTAAAAAGTATAAATATATACAAGTTCCGACAGTACACTACCTCATAGAGGATATATACATGATGCAAAAGATGGGTCTCAGACCTGGTAAAAAAGATAAGGATAGAAAACGAATGTTAGCCCTTTCTCGACAATTAACATCAAAAAAAGTTTTGGGAACGGATACAATTGATACAATTGCTAAAAAAGTAGGTATAAAACTCGGTAAGTCTCCACATGCGTTTCGCAAATATACAAAAGTCGGACCTCGAGTAATGAAAAAAGCGGCTGATGTGAATCCCAAAAAGTACCAGTTATCCACAACGACGCCATCCAAAGATAAACTCAGTAAACACTTGTTTTACGGTTTGAAATCGACGAATACAAATTTAAAAACACCACCAGGGTACCTTAAAACACAATCGAATCATATATTCAATCTCGAGAAAATGGAATGGAAAAAAGTTAACAATTTGGATTACGTTAGAAACGAAACCAATTTCAGACCAATAAAAGCAAAACCTTTACCCTCAAATATAAACAATGTTAAAATGGAAGAGACGCTTTACGGTTTCAAACCTGTTAGAGACCATTGGGTTCCAAAACCTATACTCGAAAAATCGTCGATGATACCTTTTATTGGTTTAAAGAAATGAAACCAAAGCAATATATAAAATGATTTACGACTCACCATTCAAGACAGATGACGGTATGCGACACGTGAAGGCGACGACAGATGACGGTAAAAGATGTTTCATTCAGCTAAAGGGTGTTAAGGTATTGGAAGTGGATAACGAAGACGTTTCGTTTGAACTCTCAGGCGACGATAATTTGGCTAAAGTAGAAGCTGTTCATATTACGAACATTCAATCTGCTTTAGAAAAAAGTAAAGATTGGTTTGGTAAAGAAGTTTCCGAAAAAACGATCGCGAAAGCTTACATCAAAGACGAAGTTATCACAGCCGAACGTATTAGTGCATCTAAAGTTTTTGATGCAAAGAAACAACCAATTGATTTCGAGGGAATTACACCAGGTGCAACCTGTTCCGTTTTTATTGAATTTTCCGGGTTATGGTTCGCGAGATCGCACTTTGGTCCGTCATGGAATGTTGTTCAGGTAAAACTTGAAGAAGAAGAAAAAGTTCCAGAACTCGAAAGTGTAGATGATCCAGTCCCCCAAGAAGTAGAAGTAGAAGCATACCCAGAAGAATGTATGTTTGAAGACGAAGATTCAAAATAAAAAAATTATTTATTATATATAAAGATAAGATGATGAAGTTCAAAAAAGTCACTCCAAGACAGGTCTTGATCGCCCTCGCCATCGCGGTTGTAATATACCTCATGTTCACGACTAGAAGCACTTCCAAATATTCCGTAGAAGAACGCATGTATGCTCCAAGCGGATTTGAGGAGGTTGCCGGTCCATCCGCGCAACCAGGTGAAGGTTGTGAAATGAAAGCGGGTACGGGTCTCGCGTCTTCTTTGCTCCCAAGAGAAGTTGCCTCCCAAGAAGATTTTGGTGAGTTTGCACCAGAAGATATCCTCGCGGGCCAAAACTTTCTCGAGCCACGTGCCCAAATCGGTTTCCCAGAAACGGTTGGTGGTGCTTTGAGAAACGCCAACCAACAAGTTCGCGCCGAACCACCAAATTCTAAGGAACCATTCGTGTGGAACAACTCTACTATTGCTCCAGATACCATGCGTAGACCATTGTGTTAAATATTTATTTAAAGAATAAGAGTTTAGTTTATAATATAAAACATGTCCCAAAATCCTTCGGACGAACTTTCTAACAGCGTCTCTAAGTTGGTTGAACTTAACAAGCAAATTACAGAAGCCAGAGAAGATATAAAGATTTTAGTTCAGGCTGAAAAATCTTTAAAAATGCAAGTCAAGAAACTCATGACCGATAATGGTCTCGATGTTATTAACCTTAAAAAGGGTAAAATTTCCGTCAAGACAAGTTCCAGAAAACAAGGTTTAAATAAAACCTCAGTTAAAGACGGTTTGGTTACTTTTTTTGATGGTAACGAACAACAAGCTGAAAGTGCCTTAAAGGTTATACTTGATAGCTTACCAACAAAAGAATCAACATCACTCTCACTTACTGGTTTGAAAGATAAGAAACAAGAATAATAATGGTTTGGAATCAATACGTTTACGAAGCTACGCACGGTAATGATGCCGAGTATAGCGATTATGAAGATGAAGTCAACATAGACGAACCTTTACATATAAACGACTGGGAATTGGAATACCAGGACGAACTCCGATATATGTGGGGGATACTACAACAGTACTTATACGATGCAGCTCTATCACACCGCATTTTAAATTTTGCAGATTACAATGATTTTGTTGAATTTTGCTTTTACAATTCCAAATATGGAAGTTAGATTATTATGTAATGAATATATATACAAACATGCTCCCAGATATTACCTCACAAAAAGTTACTTTACCAGCCTCGATTTTTTTAGCGCTCAGTCCAGGTATTCTTCTCAGAACAGATGGAAGCAAGATTGCTTTCAGAGACGGTTTAACTGGACGAACGGCCGTTTTGTTTCACGCTCTCGTATTCTTTCTTGCATTCTCTCTCATCGCCAAGGGTATGGGTCTCGTTCTTACAAAAACAGATTTGATCGTTACGACCATGCTCTTTATTCTCCTCAGTCCAGGCATGCTTTTGACCATTCCACCAGGATCCAAGGGTCTCTTCACCTCGGGTCAAACCAGCATCTCTTCGGCCGTTGTTCATACGATCGTCTTCGCACTTGTGTTCGCTCTTTTGAGAAAGCAATTTCCTCAGTACTATTAAACGATGAAATGTTCGAGTATCTCGTTGTTGGACCGGGTGCTATGGGTGTATTTTCTATGCTCGGGTACCTCAAAACAATAGAATCTTCATTGGAAAATATTAAAGAATATTCAGGTGCATCAGCAGGTGCAATAATAATACTATTTCTCTCTTTAGGATTTACTATAGATGACATTGTATATAAGTTAGCTCTATTAAATGGTAAAGAACTCGTAAAACTAAACTTGAAATGTTTTTTAAACGAGTACGGGTTAGTCGATTTGAAACCTATACGCCAAAAGTTTGTAGACATTTTTGAATCCGATCTTACTTTTTCGGAAATAGATAAGAAAATATACATTTCGGCGTTTTGTGTAAACACGTCTAAAACGGTTTATTTTTCAAAAGATACACACCCGGATATGAAGGTCATAGACGCTTTGTGTATGAGTATAGCTATACCACTCATTTTTTCATCTTATAGGTACGATGGTTTAGTTTATGTTGATGGAGGGACACTCGAAACTTTACCAACAACACCATTTTTAGATAAAAAACCAGAAAAAATACTTTGTGTTCGTATGAAAATGGAAAATGAGTTTATAGAAGATATAAAAAACCCCAAACAATTTGCAGAAGCGCTTATTGCATCTACTTTGAACAACAGAAAACAGAATGTTATCAAGAATAGTAAAATCGTAGATATAGACATTGGTCAAACCGATGTTTTCAATTTTAACATGACATACGAGGAAAAAATGAAATTATATATGAAAGGCATATCGCTATAAACTTTTTTGTTGGTTTATATCAATATGGACGCGTGTGATCCAGGAGTAAATTCACAAAATCTTAAGACGTTCCTTAAACAAAACACTGGTATAGATTTGAAACTTTCTAGAAGTGAAATATGTGACGTATATTCATCTATCCAGGATGGTAAGTTACCATTACCACCTTTAGTTTTGAGTAGGGATAGGTCTTACATGTTAGATAGGAAATCGCCATTAACAATGGCAGATTTCGATAAACTTTTTAGTTCGTCTACTAAAGTCACGAGTATAAGACGTATAGCTAAGAAAGTGGGTGTAGCGAGACATGCGGATAAAAAACTCACGAAGGCTCAGCTCATTTCTATAATAGGTAGACGACTTCATGCGTTAAAAATTCACGAACCTATCAAGTTTCACTCTACGCAAAAAACGAAAATTATAAGAGAGAGTAATAGGGGTTTTGTAAACAATACAAACTTGAGAAATGATGAGGTAAACGGAGCAAACTTGAGAAATGAGGTAAATGGAGCAAACTTGAGAAATGAGGTAAATGGAGCAAACTTGAGAAACGATCAGGTAAACGGAGCAAACTTGAGAAACGAGGTAAATGGAGCAAACTTGAGAAACGAGGTAAATGGAGCAAACTTGAGAAACAATGCGATAAACGAAGTAAATTCAAGAAAACGCGTTTCTTTCGGTGGCTTACGACGTAAAACTTTTTTAAGAAATAACAAAAATAATAACAATCTTTCACCATATTCTATGAGTGAAAAAGTTGTGAAAGTCCAGAAAAACAAACGAATAAGTAATCTTAGTAGAATTATATCTGGTTTATCTCGTTCTAAGAATAATACGAACAGAAATAAGAATAATAATAAAAATGTTTACGAACTTGCTAAGAAGAGACGTTTCTTTCAAATGGGTAAAGATAGAGCTAAGAAATATCTTCGTAACATGGGTGCACTTAACATGACAAATTCTCAATTTAATGATGAATGGGAAAGATTATACAAAGAACTTTACCCTAAAACTATCGAATCAGAAAGTAAGATACCGTTTCGTAACAGTATAAAAAGACAGGGTTTTAAGAGACCGACATTTTTGTCACCAAGAAAAACGTCGCTTACACCAAAAACACCGTCTACGCCAAAAACAGGTAGAACTAATGTTTCTGAAACAAATGTAAAACAAATTCAATCAAATTTTAACAAAAGAATGGAACAAGAAGAATTCGAATTACAACTGAAAAAATTGACTAATTTACTTAACAGTTCCAAAAATTTAAATAATAACACGAAACAAAAATTTTTACAAAACTTTAAAACGACTAAAAATTTCAATAGGGTAAGAAAAAACATAGAAGAAAGGTTAAACATGTCTAACACACCACGAACCAACGCACCACAACCTAATACACCACGATCCAACGTACCACAACCTAATACACCACGAACCAACGCACCACAACCTAATACACCACAATCAAAACCTAATACACCACGATCACAACCTAATACACCACAATCCAATGCACCACAACCTAATACACCACGATCCAACGCACCACAACCTAATACACCACAATCCAATGCACCGCAACCTAATGCACCTAACAGAACTAATGTAAATAATGAGAAAAATAAACGCGTGCGAAACGAACAACAAAAACTTTTAAGTAAAATATTAAACAATTCGAAAAACATGACAAACGAAAACAAAGTATACTTTTTACGGCGTTTTAACAAAGGTGAAAATTTTAATACAGTAAAAGCTAACGCAATTCGTAAAGCACAAAATTTGAAAAGGAATCGACTTCAAAAAGAGAAAAATCAGGAAAACAAACGTATTCGAAACGAACAACAAAAACTTTTAAGTAAAATATTAAACAATTCGAAAAACATGACAAACGAAAACAAAGTATACTTTTTACGGCGTTTTAACAAAGGTGAAAATTTTAATACAGTAAAAGCTAACGCAATTCGTAAAGCACAAAATTTGAAAAGGAATCGACTTCAAAAAGAGAAAAATCAGGAAAACAAACGTATTCGAAACGAACAACAAAAACTTTTAAGTAAAATATTAAACAATTCGAAAAACATGACAAACGAAAACAAAGTATACTTTTTACGGCGTTTTAACAAAGGTGAAAATTTTAATACAATAAAAGCTAACGCGATTCGTAAAGCACAAAATTTGAAAAGGAATCGACTTCAAAAAAAAGAGCAAAACGTGAGTAATTTGAAGACTAGGTATAATGTTAGTAATTCCGATATTGCGAAAATAATAAAGAATTTTGAAAACGGTGCTAAAAAAGGTTTTTTTGGTGGTGGTAATAAAAAATACGCTAACAAACAAAGTGCCGAAAATGCGATCGTAAAATTGCTTGAAAATAAAAGAGCAGAAGCTAACCGTTTGGCTAAGGAAGAGGCTAATCGTATAGCAAGAGAAGATGCGGCTAACAGAAAAGCGAAGGAGGAGGCAACTAGAAAAGCGAAGGAAAAAGAGGAAGCGAAACGAAAGGCGAAGGAAGAAGCAAATAGAAAAGCTGAAGCTAACCGTTTGGCTAAGGAAGAAGCAATTAGAAAAGCGAAGGAAAAAGAGGAAGCGAATCGAAAGGCGAAGGAAGAGGCAATCAGAAAAGCGAAGGAAAAAGAGGAAGCGAATCGAAAGGCTAAGGAAGAGGCAATCAGAAAAGCGAAGGAAAAAGAGGAAGCGAATCGAAAGGCTAAGGAAGAGGCAATCAGAAAAGCGAAGGAAAAAGAGGAAGCGAATCGAAAGGCGAAGGAAGAGGCAATCAGAAAAGCGAAGGAAAAAGAGGAAGCGAATCGAAAGGCGAAGGAAGAGGCAATCAGAAAAGCGAAGGAAAAAGAGGAAGCGAATCGAAAGGCGAAGGAAGAGGCAATCAGAAAAGCGAAGGAAAAAGAGGAAGCGAATCGAAAGGCGAAGGAAGAAATGATCGAAAAGAAAAAAGCAGAAGGACGCGAAAAAAAGAAAAAGGAAGAGGAGGAAAAGAAGAAAAGGGAAGAGGAAAATAAAAAGAAAGCTGCAAAAAACCAAAAAATGCGCGAATCCCTGACTAATAAAGTTAAATCGACACAAATGAACCAAAAAGTTAAAAACAAATTACTCAATCAACTTAAAAATTACCGTGTTCAGATTAAGAACATTGCACCGAGTATAGAAAAAGTCATAGAATCCGAAAAACTAAACGGTAATTATAACGAAGCTGCAAATAAAAAGAAACGTCAAGAAGTCAAGAAACAACTCGCAGAATACATATCCAAAACGTACCCAAACATGACGAATGCTGATCGTAAGAAATACATAAATAGTGCAAACCTTACGCAGTGGAGAAAAGGTATATTTACTGGAAGTCAAGGTATGGAAGCAAATCGGGCGTTTAATAGAATTAAGGGTAATATAAAACGAAACATGGATGAAAAGAAAAGAAAAAATGTTCAAGCTAAATTGATAAAAGCTATGCAAAATAAACCTCCACCACCGCCCAGAAATAAGAAGGCGAACCTTAAGAAACTCGTTAACAATACTATGAAAGGTCGCGCGGCTAAAAACGTAAGCAGACTCAAAAAGAACATTAACGAAGGTATAACCGAAATAGCGGTAAAGACGCGTCTCGCGCAATTAAATAAACAAACAAAGTACCAACAAAAATAAGTAATATAAAAAGTAAACACAAATCGTTAATAAAATATGTACACTGGACTTATTCGATATATCTCTTTTATTAACGACGTGAAAAAGGCAAAAACCATTGTCAAAGGTAACAAGACGGGAAAAGTTACTGGAAGTAGAGAAGATATGGAGAACCGGGTTAAGTATAAGTGTGGTTTAAAAAGACGTGAGGTTTGGGATGCTAATTCAAAGTCGTGGTATACTAAAGTGTACTATGCCGATGGAACGTATTATAATCCGGTTGTGTTTCACGAAGGTAAACTCGAAAAAAATCCTAAGTTTAAATTATAATTTTATTACGTTATATTATATAAAATGATACTACTTGTTTTTATCATTATAGTAATAATTTTACTTTTTTATTATATTAAAAAAATAGAAAAATATGATTTAGTCACAGACTATTATGGTGTTCAGGTTAAACCAGTGGAAACACTAGATTTAGAAGTTCTTGATGAAGGTTCACTGCATTTAAGGTTCGATCATAGTAAACAAGCTTGGGATTTGTACTTTGGTGATTCTTCAGACGACAACCCAGAAATATATCGAGAATATTTAATTACTTCAATAATGAAAGATATTCATGATTCTAAAACTGGTAATAAAAAAGTTCCTAGTTATGATTTTGGTACAGATTATGGTTATAAACTTTTAAAAAGAAATGATATGTTATATTTTTATGAAGACAGTTCAAAACTGAATTACCTTATATTTAATTGGGTAATTCCAACTAACGATTTATATGTTCCTATAAACCCGCCAACTTTTACTGTTAATATAGTTAACTCCGGTTTAGATGTTACTGCGAATTTTACTAACGTTAAAAACCCTAATTATAAATATACTGTATCTATACACGAAGAAGGGGAGAAACCAAATACAAGACCGTCGAACTTAATGAGCCAAGAAAAAAAAGGGTATAATAAAGAGATTATTTCGTATAAGTTTAATGATAATGAAGAAGAAACTTTTAGTTTAAATTGGAAGGAAAATTCACCTGGTACTAAAAAATATATAGTTAAACTTAATGGACGAACACATAGTAAAAATCACGAAATTACAATTAATAATGATGATAATACAGGCAATGGTATTTATAAAATAAACAAAATAAATTTTAAATGGTATAATACTAATGGTATAAACGAAACCGTCGAGGAATGGGTAATCGTTGTTAAGAAAGATGGATATGCACCATTAGAAACTATAAACATTGTAAAAGATGACAGTGATTTTTTTAAAAATTTTAAAGAAACACCTAACTTGGAATTATTAAAAGATCACGCTTTTAAAAACACGGATGATATAGCAGGTATCAAAGTGTATTTATATTATTTTGATAATTCTGGTATTAAGAAATTATTAAATACTTCCGAATTTTTACCATTAAATCAAAAAGACTTTAACATGGAACTTTCAAATTATTTTCAGCCTATAAATGACGATTTTACAAATAAAAATTGGACAGATATATATAGTGAACGTAACAAAGACTGTGTTGCCGAATTTGTTAAAGATGGGAATGAATATATATGCGATAAAGATGCAAACGAAAATAATACTGGTGGTTTTAATTGTCAAAACTGGAAGTATAATATAACAGTAGAAGGTATTGGTGAAGGTAATAAATGTTTAAAAAATAACAATGATGTTATTACTGTTAATTGGCCCACTCAAACTAATTTACAAAAATATAAAAATTTCGAGGTGTCAGTTTCTTTAAACCCAAATGATAATAGTGATTTGATAAATAATCCATTATTGAATGCAGTGAATTTTGGTGAACATTTTAAGGATCCTGAAAATAATCTTGATTGTATAGGTAGTTGGGAAACTACTGATGGTATAATTGAAAATTGTGATGATAAAGATTATCTAACGTGTCAAAAATGGACATATAATATTACACGGGAAAAAACTGGTAACGGTACTGAATGTAACAAAAATAAAGGTGATGAACTTATTACAAAATATCCATCTTCTGAAAGTATGATACTTTATAAACCTGATATTGACACAAAATGGAATAGTATCGACGATTTAAATCCTAATAAAAACAGTTTATTGGAAGAAGAACCTACAATGTACGTAAAGCCTTTTGAAGACTATAAAGAAATAAATGGTAATTCAGAAACGGAAATACAAAAAGAATTAAAAATTACAGATGAAAATATACATTTATACTCTTATAACTGTTATAATAATGATACTGATTTGATGATGGCTATGAATGATAAGTATACAGTTATTTACGAATATACTGATTGTGACCAATATAAAGGTCTTTTTCATTTAATTTATAACGATACAAAAGAAGAAAAAAATAATATTGTAGTGGATATAAAAAACGATAGCAAAAAAAACATTTCTTCTATTGACATATTAGATGATTACGTAATTGTTGGTTTAAAAGATGAAGGTAAAGTGTATATTTTCGAAATTGATAGTAATGGTAACTTAACTACTAAAAATACTAAAACTGAAAATGATGGTGCTGCTATTATAGAATTCCAAAAAAGTATATATGACACTGGTGAGAATCGAGGTAATTATTTTCGAATGAATGGTTTTGGTACGAATGTTGCTTTTTCAGGAAATTATTTAGTAGTTACCGCACCTGTTTATAAAATGTATGTCCTAGAACCAAAAGACTGGCAGAATAAGTGGCAATGGGACTCAATAAAAACAGGTGTCACGTACATATACGAAAAAGGCGATGGAGATTATTGGGATACTAATGGTACATTAATAGAAGATATTAGCGATAACATTGCTGTATCAGATAATACCGTAATTATAGGTAAAAACATATATAAACAAAATTTGGAAGGTAAATGGATTAAAATTCAAACACTTACTCACGAAGGACCTGTTTCTATTTTAGATAATTATATGCTTGTAGGTTCACCAAATAACAACGCAGTATACATGTATATAAACAAAGGTGGTACTGATCCATGGAATAAGGAAGAAACTATAGTTCCTAGCGATAATCCAAAAGAATTTGATAAGTTTGGGTGTTCTGTATCATTAAGTAATAATTATGCAATAATAGGAGCGGAAGGGGAACAAACGAGAAGAGGTGCTGTTTACATATATAAACGTATATACGGTAAATTAGATAAGGGAACAAGGGTGTATAAACCTGAACACCCGGTAGATAAAAAATTTGGTAGTTCCGTTGCTGTTTCGGATAACTACGCGGTCATTTTACCTAGCACTCTCGGGGTATATGTAATTGATTTATTAAATGTTAATTATAGTGAAATAGAAGTTTTAAATGATGATGAACGTGATTATGTAAGATACGTGTGGATTGGTTATGAATGGGCTGGTTCGTATATATGGTGGGATAAAAGCAATAATAAATTTTTTGATGCAACTACTGATGATTCTGCTTATGAGGGCTATAAAGCACAAGACAAGTCATTAACTCTTCATAAAATTAAAGTAATATCTAACGATGAAGATATTGTAGAAGGTTTTGGTGAAACGTATGGGAATGTCGAATCTAGAACTACGGGTCAATCTAAGAAAGGTGGTACTGTTAAGTGGGGTGAGCATAGAAGTATTATGTTCGATAAAAATGCAACTTCCTCTAAAAATGACTATTTTGGTACTCAAAGAGATAAAAATGATAACTGGATTAAGATTGATTTAGGTAAAAATTATCCTGTTGAAGATATACAAAGAGTTGAAGTGTATAATAATAGTGATAATTGGTTTAAGAAGTATTGGGGAGGTACATATGTCAAATTACTGAATTTTGAGGAGGATGAAATTCGTAGATCTAATGAAATGGTAACTAAATATGCAAATGAAGCTAGTACATATTATCAACAAGATTTTACATTTCCAACTAAAGATGAAATTGTTAAATATATATGGATAGGTTTTGAAAAAGATGTAGATTATTATTCTTTAGCTCTGTCTGATATTAGAGTTTTTGCAAGTGTCAACGGTAGTATGACTAAAAATATTACAAGTGGTTTTGGTACACGTTATAGTCAAGTTGAAACTAGTGGTTATAAAATGGCTAAAGACCAAGATAAAGAATATAAGGAAAATGAATTACCTGCTCAAGTACTATTTCAAGGAAAATTTGATAATTATTATCAGACAACCCCTGGAAAATTAAACTGGATTAAGATTAATTTAGGTAAAGCATATAAAATTGAAGATATAAAAAGAGTTGAAGTGTATAATACAAATGCTACTAATCTTAGCTATTCCACATGGGACGATATATATGTTAAGATATTGGATTTAAATGGTAACGAAATTAAAAGAATAATAAGTTATGATTCCGAAACTAACGTAGTCGCGTCATCAAAAAAATTTATAAATGATAATTAATATTTTTTTGTTATATAATATAAAACACGATGAATAATACTATTACTTTCATTTTAGGATTTTTTCTCTTGATTGTCTTGATTGTCATTTTTTTATTAGGTATCTACTTATTTGATAAATTAGTTAAAAAATCAAAACAACTAGTGTCTGATATAGATTATGATAATAACGCATATAGTAAAAAATCAAAACAACTAGTGCCTTATATAGATTATGATAATAACGCATATAGTAAAATTATAAACCCAATGCCAATGGACGAGAAAAATGATCTTAATATCGAAAATAGTTCGTATAGTGGGTATGAGATTGAAAGATATCAGTACGAAAATGAAGATATAGAAAAGATCTTGTCTAAGAATGTAAATTTTTCATTTAAATGGAAAAACATGCAAGACTTTACAAACGTAAAAACCATCATTTTTAAAAGATACGTGTTCGATGAAACCATGAACAAGTCGGGACCTTTAGATGAGAATGAATTAAAGTATGAAACATCAGGGGATGGTTATGTTATTGACGTGTACTCTATTAATAGACCAACAGATAGTAATGATGAAAATATGAAATATTTTAAAAGTTTAAGTAGTTCTGATTTGGTTATTACGTTTGATAACGATAAAACAACAGTTAATAATGAAATAAGTACATGTATGAAATATAGTACTGATAATGATGAATTAAGTACATGTGTAAGAGAAGATTTGTATAATGTGATAGGTAGAAACTATATTACAATAAAAGTGAAATACTTAGAAGATGTTATGTACCCAGAAATTGTATCGGAAAAATATTTATATAAAGGTGGTAACGGTATTTCCATACAGGTAGAAGACCTCGATATGTCATTAAAAATAACGAGTACTTATACATCTACATTTTCGCCGAATATAGATGTTAGGGAATTTACAACTCAATATGATAATATAAAGTATTTACTTAAAATCGGAGATGCCGAAATAGCCAGGGATTTACAATTAGAAAATGTTCCCGCATATGGCAATAAGTTTGTATACTTTAAAAAAGGTGATGAATATTTTTACATTGATGATAATAATATATTACAACAAAATGGTACTGTTCAAAATAAACAACTATTTACATTAATACAATCTAGTAAACCAGATGATAACAATACTACTTTTAGAATTTTAAGAGTGGGAACACAACCTAATGAATATCGTTATGCTACTTATGAAAATTCTAGAGTAATTTTTAAATCACAGAGTGAAATAAATACAGAAACATTATGGGATAATATGAACATTGCCTTTTCATTAGTGTAAACTCAAAAAAAAGAGCAGGTCCATCAGTAAGAAAAGAAAGAAAAAAATCGAAAGGAACAACCTTTTACATTTTGTGTTATATTATCACTGTCGTACTTTTAATAGGTGTAATTCTAGTTTATACTGATTTGATTGATGCTATAAGTCTATTTTTACTAGCAAATGCTTCAAAATAAAAATCCTAAGTTTAAATAAATGAAAATTCCAATAAGTAACACAGGGTACCTTTCAAAACACGGGTACGTTGACGTTAAAGAAAAAACGGAACTTGCGAGACATAGGGCGCTTGGTAAAGTCGTTCGTGCAGGTGAACCACCCCTCGGTCTTTTTAGAAGACTCAATGTACTCATGATTTTGTTTAAACGTAAGGACCCAAAACTTTCTAAAATTTTCAAGAAAGATCGTGATTGGGTTAAAAAAACGTATATGAATAATTAATTAAAGACAATTCTCTATATTTAAATTAAGAATAATAATGGACTCGTGTAAAGTTTGTTGTGAAACGTATAACAAAACGATTCACAAAAAGGTTGAATGTCCTTTTTGTTATTACGATGCGTGTAAATCGTGTGTTCAGACGTATTTATTATCTATTATCCAAGAACCACACTGTATGAAATGTAAACGTGAAATAAACAGGGGTTTCATAGACTCGTTTTGTACGAAACGTTTTAGAAACGTCGAATACAAAAAACATAGGGAGAAAGTTCTTTTTGAGCGTGAAAAAATACTCATACCAGAAACACAACCCGAAGTAGAACGTATAATTCGTATTAGAGAACTTCGGGAAATGTATTACGATAAATTGAATGCGCTAGCACTAATAGAAAGAAGAAAACGAGATTCTTATGATAGAGGAATGAGAACTACAGAATATGACGACATGGAAGGGGAAATACGCCAAGAAATAGAAGATATAACTTCTGAAATGAACAGGTTAAGGTACATGCATATTAATGAAGATTCGGGTAGAAATTTCATTCGCGCGTGTCCATCTAGTGAGTGTAGAGGTTACATAGATGCCGATTGGAAGTGTGGTTTGTGTAAAAAAAACTTTTGTGTAAAGTGTAATGAAATTTTGGATTCCGAACACGTTTGTGATCCAAACAATGTAGAAACCATGAAACTTATAAACAAAGATACACGTCCGTGTCCAAAATGTAGTACGATGATTTCTAAAATAGACGGGTGTATGCAAATGTGGTGTACGAATTGTAAAACAGCATTCGATTGGCGAACGGGTAATATAGAGCTTGGAAGAATACACAATCCACACTTTTTCGAGTTTAAAAAGAGAACGCGGGAACACGGTGATATACCGTGCGGTGGAAGACCTAGTATTAGTGAACTGAGAGAAGCAAATGCACCCGAGTTCCTTTTAGAAATATGTATACTTTTGTACAAAATGGACCATGAACTTATATATAAGTACGGCGAAATATATGATGCTAATAACATGCACTTGAGAATACAGTACCTTTTACAAACTTTAACCGAACACCAGTTTATAACAGAGTTACAAAGACGCGATAAACTCAAAGAAAAGTTTAAAGATATTCGCGACGTGTACGAGATGTTTACCAATTCGTGTGGTGATATATTACGACAATGGGTTCTCGATACGTCTTTGGAAATTACAAGTACAATCAAAGAACTCATGAAGTATACGAACGATGTTATACGCGAGATACACACGAGATACAATTCAAAAACACCTAGTTTTATAGGTTTGCCTTAAAGATTACGCGATACGTATATAAAAATGAAACTCATAAGACCAGTTGAACTTTTATCTGCATACACGTGTATGATACCATTTTCACTAACATACTTTTTCGATCAAAAAAGTTTTGTTAACCTCGCTCTATTATTACACATGCCTCCGCGTGTATTGTACCATCTACACAGGTCATTTAGTAATGATAGACTTGTTTCCGAAGAATTGTATAAGTACTATTTGGTATGTCTTTTTACGAGTATTATGTTAATACGGTACGAGTGGGAGAAGTTTATTGATATATTCGATATTTTATACTATATAATGTGTGTATTGTTTGTTACACAAGCTAATTTATCAGCACCTGTACAGTATAGAAGATTGGAATTTTATGCGTTTACGAGTATAGTTAAGAGTACTTTTTACATTTATAACATCAGTAAGTTCATGTACTTTGCGTCTCTGTATTGTTGTGCGATAAGTTTGTTTGTGTATCACGATAAAAAGTATGGTGCTTATACGGTACCCGTTATAAATATTGTCATGTTACCAGCTTACTATTTCATGTTATCTGCGGTAGAAAGAATTTCTTAGTTTATTAAAATGAATAAGGTACTCGTGCTTATTTCTATATTAGTACTCATATGGTACATTATACCAGTATACTATGAACCTCGTAGAATAAAAAAAGTTTTATCCGAAGAAGAGTGTGATCACATAAAAAATATAGCTTCTAAAAAACTACACAAATCAACCGTCTCCATGTCTCGTGACATAGACGAGTCTATACGTAAAAGTGAAACTGCATGGTTAAAAGCGTCTGAAGACCCCGTCGTCGATAAACTTATACGTAAATGCGTTTCGATGACGGATCGTCCTTTAAGTAACTGTGAGGATTTACAAGTTTTGAAATACGAATCAGGCGGGTTTTATAAACCACACCAAGACTCGTTTCCGGATGATAAGAATAAACGCATGTACACATTCATAGTCGCCTTGAATGACGAGTATGAAGGTGGTGAAACCGAGTTTCCAAACATAAACAAATCGTACCGTTTAGAAAAAGGCGACGCTTTATTTTTTAACACGTTAAATAATTATGAGTGTATGACAAAAAAAGCATTACACGGTGGTGCACCTGTAAAATCAGGTGAAAAGTGGGTATGCAATTTATGGATTAGAAAATATCCCTACGGAAATTAAAATAAGAAGCGTTAGTTACCTTTTAAAATACGGTTCGCCATGTTTATCAAAGGTTTATACTTATTTATATCTTCTTTAGTCTTTGCCTTTTTCATTTTATTTTCAAGATCTCTTTTTATCTTCTTTGTATCTTGCATAGCTTTCTCTTTTTTTAAAACGGTATTAATATTTTGTTTTTTATTAAATGTTTTAAATAAAGTTGTTTTATTTGCAATTTTCTGTCTCTCTTCGTTTGTTTTTGCTCTTTTGTATGAGTCTCTGAGTTTTTGACTTCTATCTAACATAGATTTCAAAGTGGACTTATTCATATACATTAACATACGAAATTATTTATGTTCGGTAACGATACCTTTTTCGGCTAACATTTTTCTGTTTGCCATGTGTTGCGCCTGAACATCGTCCTTGTTTTGACCGTGGTATGGGACGGCGTGTCCGTTTTCACACATCCATCTGTTTACGTTGGTCCAGTTCCCGTCTTCCGAAACCCAGATTTCACCGAGAACGCGTCCGAACTTACCGCGACTATCCATTTCCGGACATCTTAATTCGATCTCAATATCGTCCTTTTCAGATGCAACCGCTTTCATACACCATTCCGCGAGGTTTTTCTTTGCGAGTTTTCCGTAGACCTTTTCGACTTGATCCGAAGTTCGTGATTCTGGGGTATCGATACCGAGAAGTCGTACGCGTTGGCGCGTCATGACGTCAAACCCCAAATCAATGAGTACGTCCATGGTATCACCGTCGACGACCTTTTCGATCGCGGCAATCTTAAACTTGAAATTACACGGAGCTTGGTTGTAGGTAGTCATTTTGTATATAGTTTAGTAGTTTATTCTTTAATTAAAATTTTATACAGTACTAGCGTAACTTGTATTTTTACAAACTGAGAAGATGTTTTTGGTATCTTTGTAATATTTTAACATATATTTGTAGTTATTTGGATTTGTTTCGTTTTCATCATAGAATATAAACAAACGTTTTCTCTGTCTTTCATTTATACCACCAATACTTGGAGACTTTAACTCTTCTTCTGTCATGAAAAGATTTCCACATGCATTGTTTTTGATTATATCCCGCCGAGATGAATGATGGTTATTGGTGATAAATCCTTCGCGGTGTCTATATTTATTCCATAAATCATTATTTAGAGTAATATTTTCATTTTTAAGTGTCATTGTTCTTCTCAAAATGTTTTGATTACGGGTGGCTGGATCGGCTGTACATATACTTAATTGATTACGTTCGCAAAAATCGTTTACTTCTTGAAACGAATTAAACACTTCGTATAATACGTTGTGAGATGCACGTTTTTTATGTACGGTACATGTGCTTATTTCTCTTCTAATACTTAATTGATCAAAACTGAGTAGACCAGCTGAATATTTTCCGACTTCTACGTTACCGTATATAGTAAAAGTGCAGTTATTTAACCAATCATTATTTTCGAAATAAACTACTCTTTCTTGATCTTGAACTATCGTGTTTATAGGTGTTTTATCACCTCTATAAGTATAATACCAGACCAATACCGGTTGACACTTAAACTCTATACTTCTCTTCGAAGTTTCGTTTAATATATACAAAGTTTTACAATTTGTATTTGAACCTCTCCATATCCATTCATCATGCCATTTTATAACATGGTCTTCGATTTTGGAAGAAACAAAAATAGGTGGTTTCATATAGATATCATTTCTGTTATCATTATTGAAAATATAATCTTTGAAAATATCTAAGTAATATTTTTTACATGTCTCAAACTTTGATTTACCACTTTCTTTGAATTTTCCGGTTAATCTCAAAATAGATACATATTTTTCTCCACCTTGTAATAATTCTTTCATACGTTCTTTACCAAATTCAGATAAATGATATGAAAATTTACCATTTTCGTCTTTTTTTTCTAAAATAAACTCTTCAGATTCTTTAAATCTATTTTGACTTAGCAGTTTACTTACACCAATATAATTATAGGGTGGTACGTAAGTAAGATTTTCGCTATTATTCTTTAAATATGAATCCCCATTCACAATATTTTGTTCGTGTATGACATCGGGTGTTGCTGAATAATATACCACTTTACTTAGTACGTGTTTTTCAATTTCTGGTTTGATAATATCACACACTGTTTTGTATAACAAATTTTTTTCTGAAGCACCATAATCCAATTCATCGATATGAAAAATAATAGGTTTTGTCCTATCAATATCCTTATAGGTTTTGTTTAAATCAAGAATACTACGTTTTGATTTTAGTTCGGATACAGATAATCCATATTTTTTCAATTCTTCAATTTGTGATTTATCCCTGTTTAGATGTGAAGTCACGAAAATATTAGTGTATGTGTCTTTAGTCATTGAAGAACATATTTCAACCATAACACGTTTACCAGATTTTACAGGTGCTTTAACAATGATATTCTTTTTATTGCACTTAAGTACTTCGTCCTCTACAAAATTAAAAGTCTTTAAAAAATTAGATTTCAAATCATTGATTGATAATGGGTGGTGAAGATCAGACATTATTATTTATATTTATATATTGATCTTATCTTATTTCTTTAAGTAATTTAAGATCAATATACACAAATTATTAACTTAGGTTGATCTTAAACTATTTATAAATTTCTTTTACTTTTTTTAGTTTAATTTATTTTACAAAAAAACTGTGTTATTAAAAGACTAAGTTAAGAAAAAAACTAAAAACAAAAAAAATGGTTGTTAAAACACGTCGACAGCTTTCCAAATTGAAACGCGTGGCTAAGATCGGAAAACACGTTTACCTGCCAGAGAAGAGGGGGTTCACTGTCTTAAGGAATACACCTGGAACAGGTAACCCTAAACATCCACTGTATATACACGGTGACAAAAAAAATCAATTGAAAAAGAAGTTGGAAAAAAAGCAAAAGTGCGCTCGATATGAGTGCGCTCGATGGTTTGAAGTAGCAGGTCACGTTACTTGTGAAAACGATGGAAAGCATTATCTGGTCCCGTTGTGCCGCAAGTGTAATAATCCTCGGCGATTTAAGCCTTTTTGGACGTCTCCGTATATTGAGATGGTCCGTATAAAACGAGTCTATACCAACAAACCGTCTAAGCCTTTAAATGATAGTGATATTATTATATAATAAAATTACAAAGTTCTCAGTTTCTTTAATTCATCACACAATCGTAAATAATCACCTTCCGGTATATTTGCCGAATTTTTATCGATAAGTTCCATCACGGATTCCGATACGGACGTTATGGTACTCGTTCTCACTTCGTTTTGTTCGTTTTCGTTTTCGTCTTCGAGTGATGGTTGAACGAGCCAATTCGTTCCTACTATTGCTCCGGAGTAGTTGTACGTTTCGCGAACGTGTTGAAAAAACGCGTCGAGTGTTCCGAAATACGCGTTCGGTGACCAAACGTTATCGTCCATGAAAATATAGTCGAGTTCGGTTTCGGTCTCGAGTGTCGTTGTCCAAAAACTCTCGTTATGGTTAAATATAGATACCGGGTGTATGGTACCGTAATCTTGGGGTAATAAATCGCGCGAGGTTTCGTACTTTGCGTTATAATTGAACGCAAAAACGGGTGATGCGTAAGCTTCTATGGATTTTACCGCACCTCTACCTCTACGACCGTTTTGTATTTCATACACGATACGTAAACATATGTGATAAACGTCTTCAACCGTGTTTGCAATAACCGAACGAATGTTACTGTTTACGAAAGGTGTGGGTCCCATTTATTTACTTATTTATAATGTATGTTCGCAATTTTTTAATAGCATTTCTTCGTACTTTGTGTTAAGATCTTTGTATTTTTTATGGTACGCGACGAGGTTTCTACACGCATACATAAGTGACTTGTCTACGAGGTGAAAATTCCCGATCTCTATAGAATATCCAATGTGTTCTTTGTACTTTTTGGATATTGTATCGATGGCATCGAGAAGTTCTAACGAAAAGTCCATACCTTTTTCAATGTGATTTTTCACGTAAGGGTGAGGTGGTAAAGTATTCATGTTAATGTTACTATAATTACGTTTCATTTTTTTATACCATACCGAATTTCTTATCGGGTTTAAACTCGAGTTGTTTTTCTAGCGTATTTAACTCATCGTCTTTTTTTGATTCTATACCTTTACACGCGTGTACTTCAAGTTGAATACACCCAGAACAATACCCTAAACCACAATATTTACAATCGATAGGAATTCCTTTCTTTTTTTTACAACACAAACACCGCATGTTTTAAAAGCCTAAGTTAACTTTAACCAACTTTTTTTTTAAGTTGAAAAATGAGCGAAATATCTTGTTTAAAGTACGAAAAGAAAAAGGGGGTTTATAGAAACATTGCAAATAATACGTTTTCATATGCTTTGACCTTGGACGAGTTTAGGAATGCAATACCTGAAAATATTCGCCCATCGTGGGTGAAACTAACAACTATAACTATGGTCTCTAAGTTTCAAAGGGAAATAGATATCGAGAGTGTGAAGAGCAAACTCAAACTTGCGAGTATAAAAGACTCTATTTACATTAAGAGAGATGTCGAAAACAATACGACGAAATGGAAATGGTGTTTGAAAGAAACTAAATTTTATAACCAGATTACTTTAAACTTTATTGATGATTACAGTACAAAATCCATAAAGGTTTTCCCGAACGGGAGTATTCAGGTTGCTGGTGCATCCGATCTTTTCAATTGTAGGAAAATAATAACGCAGATTTCGTGTCTCTTTGACGTGTTCGTGGGTAAAAACGTCTTTGCACCGATAGAGTCGTTTAAAATCGTCATGATTAACTCGAATTTCAGTTTAAATTATAAAATAAATTTGAGGAAAACGTGTGATTATTTCAGCCAGTTCCCGGGTGTTTTTAAAGTTTCGTTCGAACCAGATAAGTATTCGGCGGTAAAGATTAAGTTTCAGCCGGCGAATGATATGAAAGAAATAACGACGAGTATATTCGGAACGGGTAAAATTATAATAACAGGTGCAGAAACCCTAAAGGAAGTGGCTTTTGCGTACAACATTATTAACGATACGATAAACAATATCGAGAACGTCAGGGTACAGCCGTGTGATGAGGATAAAAAAGAATTGTTTGACGATTTTTCAGGATACAAGATGGATAAGTTCGTATCTCTTCTAAAATCTAAAGGGTTTAGGTCTTGGAAGTTTACGACTAAGAATAGACAAATTAATTTCTAATGTAATAATAATATATAAAATGTCTCAACGACTTGGTATGGCCGATGGTCGATGCTTCACAGTAAACAGCTCGTCTCAATTGTATAACAACTACGTCATGAAACAAAATGGTATTTCTTTCGAAGACAACTATTCGTTTCGCAAACTTCTTCAAGAAAAAGGTCCAGAAGTCTTGAAACCAACTCAAGATTTACAAAAGGATCAGTGTGGTTCGTGTGATAAGGCACTTCTCAAAATGCCAAACATTTACTAAATGCACGATAAATTTTGATTAATATATTCTTTAAGTTATCTAGATAATGACTCAATGTGCTATATGTCTCAATGATGTCAGGGAGACGAGACATAGTAAAGCTATACGGTGTGGGCATATTTTTCACTCACATTGTCTAGAAAACTGGAAAAAAAGAGGTAAGGTTACGTGTCCCGTATGTAGAAAAGTGTTCGATGGTTCTAAATTTAGGGTTCAGATATCTATATTCAATGATTATGAGTCAACTTCAAACACAATAACGTTAGAAAACGAACTCGTATTTGATGCTCTCGATGTATTTTTTGCTGTAGAAAACGAGGATGATTTATCGAGTATTATTAGAGACTTTGGGGTGAGTATGTCCGACTTTGATCCCTCTGTTTTTGACACAGAATGAGCTACAGTATTTTTTATACGAAAGTCCAGGGTAATCGCGAGACGCTTTTCTCGGATCGGTTATTACTTTACCTTTAGCATCTACGAGTAAAGGACCTGTCGCCCAACCACGTTTGTGACTAAAAACGTTTGCCTTAAACTTTAAAAGTTTACCTGGAATACATTTACCAGCACGTTTCACTCGAGTAAGTGGTACTCTAAAAAATTTAGCGATACTCTCGTGTGTGTTACCTTTTTTAACTTTGTATTCTACTATACCGTGTTGTTTGTAGAAATGAAAATCACCTTGTCTAAAATAGTTTCTTTTATCACCCGGGGCTACGAACATCATAACCTTATAAAAACTTTTCTTACACTTTTCATTAGCTTTTGCTAAGTAGACTTTGTTTGGATTATCGGCTATGACACGTCTAGGTAAGTCTTTACAGTGTGTGTATGAATGTGAATTATGTATACCAGCACGCTCACCTGGTATGCTTTTAGACATCCTATACTTTTCGTAATCACCTACGGCATACGCATAGCAGTTATTGTTTCCTATACCAACTGCACGACCCCATAATCTCTGTGTGTACGTTGGTTCGGAGCCACTCAGGGGAAGACTCTTTCTCATTAATAGTATACTAGAAAATAAAATATTATTAATAAGTAAAGTAAAAAATGCTCAGAGATCTCGCTAACGCTAAGAAAATGAACGACGTTTTGACCGAAATTCTTGTTTTCGTTCTCGCCATTCTTATCAGTACGTTTGTACTCCGATTTGCATGGAATAGATCGTTGGTTAAGCACGTCACCGTACTCAAACCAATTAACACGTTCTTGGACGCATTCATTTTGTCCCTCTCTATCGCGATCGTTCGTGGTATCTAAATTTCCTTATACCCTACTATTCTTTCTCCCTTAGGGCTTTCCAATACAGGAAACGCATCGATTCCGTCGCATTTGCCTTTTTCGCAATCGACGAATTCGTGAGTAATACCTTTCTTCTTAAGGTACGATAATTGTTTTGTAGTCCAACCACACCAAGTTGTACCGTACACTTTCCATTTTTCTGGACTCTTTTCTTCTTTTTTAGAACTTGGTACTGACGTGTTCATGAGAATATAAGCATCTACTATCAATAGTATTAAAGCGACTATCATTTATTGTTTATACATATTTTATTTTTATATCGTCGCATATTTTCTTAATTGTTTTACCCTGTGTTTGTACTCCGAGTTCTCTTGCCATTTTTTGAAGTTCCGATTTTTTATAGGATTCACACTTACGCGTACCCAATCTAATATATCCTTTATTTGTTTGAGTAACCTTAACTTTTGGTTTAATATTGACTATGGGTACTACTCTTCTTAGACCCGGTCGTTTCGTTATTTTTTTATTAGGATTGTTTTTTGCCGCGAGTTCTTTTTTGATTTGTTCCAGTGTCTTACCACCGTGTTTTACAATTATATTTACTGGTTTAACTGGTGAACGCCTTTTTATTATGGTACTGATGTCTATGGGCACCATAGACTTTTTATAAGGAGAAAAGAACCTATCGTTAAATATTTGCTTGAAAGTTGGTAAATTGGGGTGTCCTAACGGTGAAGAACGCAAACGCCATTCTAAAACCTTCGAACTTTCTTTACCTATATATTCGGGTTTAAGTATACGTTCAATAAACTGTCTTATTTCAACTGCGTTTGGTATATTATTTGTTGACGCATAAACGTCGTTCAGAAAAAAATGAACATCGTACATGGGATGTGAATCCCTAAATATACCGTATTTACTTTTATAGAATGTTATATCATTATCTATGGGTGGACACTTGAACCCTTTTAACGTGGATAAACCAAAATCTGATATAAGTGTCTGTAAACCGATATCGTGAATTTTTAAACTTGTGTTTCCTATTTTATACATTTTAGCTTTGGGAGGTTTTAAGGTTGTGTTTACGAGAACATTTTCAGTGTGTAAATCGTTATGTCTAAAAGTTGGATACTTATTGTGTATTTTGTATAACGTGTAAAGTACTTGCGTTACTATACTTCTGTAGTGTATAGGCAACAATTTTTTACTGTTATTTTTCATATATTCTTTTAAATTTCCATTGTTAGCGTATTCGGTATACATGACGGAAACGTCTTTGCACTTTTCATGGTAAAACGATTTGACGGTACCACCTAAAGGACTCAAACGTCTACCCATTTTGTATTCGTGTAATATAGAATCCTCTTTTTGTATTTTAATCGCAACTTTTTTAGTACACTCTTTATCTAAACAACCTACATAAACACTACCCCATACACCTTGACCTATTTTTTTTATACCTTTTCTCTTATTTAAAGAGTTTTCCACGGCTATATAAGGCATAACTTTGTTTGGGTGATACAGAGCCTTTTCGGGGTTACATCCCAAATCCTTTATACTTTTAACGAGATTTTTTCCTAAAGTAACCTTTAACTTTTCGCTGTTATTTTTATTTTTGGAAAGTATTTCTATTTTCTTCAAATTTTTCAAATATCGTTCCTTTTCCATGCTTAATATAAATTAATATTTTTATTCGTCAATCAGGTCTTCCATGATCTCTTCGATTTCGTCTTCAATGTATTGGTCATCGTTTACTGGCATGTCATCAAGACCCTGGAATGCAAACGAAGGGAGTTTTGTAGATTCACCACACAAAACTTGTGATAATCTAACACTTACACCGAATTTATTATCAATAAACCAAATTTGGTTTATTTCTACGATGCACATGCACCGTTGACCCTTTTCGATCTGATCGACTTCGATTTTTTCTCTATTTGAATTATACGCTTCGGGAATGAACTGTCCAGATTGATTTGTTTGAATTTTCAATTTGAGAGTATCTGCGTAACCTTCCTTACCCTGACGAACCAATGGTTTATATAACGCTTCGCGAATGACATTGATATCATATTTTTTACCGAGCCATTCTTTAGAATTATCTGCGACATGTTTAATGATAATCTCATCCAAACCCTTCAATTGTTCGGCGAGTTCGAGTGCTTCTTGATTATCGTTGTCGAAAGATAAGTCGAGTGAGTACGATGTCCTGTTAGTAGATTCGTCAGTGTACGCGCTCACACCGAATGGTGAACGCATGAAAGGAAGTTGTAAATAGAGTTTCTTTTTGTTTCCGTGAGAAAGCATCACGGATTTACCACCGTTCTTGTTTTTCTTCAACTGACTGAAGATAACAGTGGATGGGTCGAATTGCTTAGAAACTTGGATAGTTTTTGACATTGTGTTTTTTGTATATTATACAAGATTACAAACTTTAAGTATATTTTTTTTTCTAAGTATACATTAAATAAATTTCAGAATGGGTTTGTTCAAAGATTGTGGTTGTGGGTGTAAAGGAAAAAAGCAGGAACAGAAGTTTCTCATTTCCGTCATGTCAGCACTCGTATTTTTTATCATTGCAAATCCAGATACTTTTAGACTCATGCGAAAAATATTAGGTTCTTGGGTTTCGAGTCCAACAGGATGCCCAACTTCGAAAGGTTTGATCTTACACACACTTGTTTTTCTTCTCGTTACGTGGGGTATGATGAATATAAAGAGAGAAGAATTTGAAGTTGAAGAACTATCTCCATTTCCAGAAGAACCAGTAGAAGTAGAAGGTCCATCCCCAGGTCCATCTGCACCACCAGCGATGGTTGATATTCCATTACCTTTACCAGGTATGGAAGAGGAACAGTTTGCTTTCATAGATAGTGGTTTAGAATTGGGTTCTATGGACTTGACGACGGAAACGGATTTACCAGCAGTTGGTGAATATGAAACTACTGGTGAAGTCGTGACGTGCTCTTGTTCGGATGGTAAAAAGGTTGTTATAACGCCTTAAAAATCTTCCTCGAAATCAATATCGTTTGAATCTTCGTCCATTTTTCCGTAATCACCTACGCGTTTTTCGAAAAAGTTTGTTTTACCATCGAGTGATATATTCTCCATAAAATCAAAGGGATTTTTTGTGTTCCAGATTTTATCGTGACCACTCTGTTTCAAAAGTCTATCTGCGACATATTCTATGTATTCAGACATTTTATCTGAATTCATACCGATAAGGCTACACGGAAGTGCATCTAATATGAAAGATTTTTCAATAGAAACTGCATCCTTTACAATTTCGTAAATTACACTTTTATCCGGTTTATATTTTAACATTTTAAATAATTCAATTGCGAATTCTAAGTGTAAACCTTCATCTCTACTTATAAGTTCGTTACTAAAACACAAACCCGGTAACAAACCTCTCTTTTTTAACCAGAATATAGCACAAAAACTTCCGGAAAAAAATATACCTTCAACACACGCAAACGCGAAAAGTCTTTCCGCGAAAGTTCTATCTCGATCAAACCATTTCATAGCCCATTTTGCTTTATTTTCTATACACGGTATGCTTTGAATAGCTTCAAATAATTGCTTTTTTTCATTTGAACTTTTTATGTATTTATCTATGAGTTTACTATACGTTTCACCGTGAACCATTTCGTTATGTTCTTGGTATGCATAGAATGACCTCGCTTCCGTATATTGAACTTCATTTGCAAAATTGTTGTTTAAATTTTCAAAAACTATACCATCAGAACCAGCAAAAAAAGCCAATATATATTTAATAAAATGTTTTTCATTATCGCTTAAACTATTCCAATCATCCATATCCTTGGAAAAGTCTATTTCTTCAGCCGTCCAATTTGACATTTGTGCCTTCTTATACAGAGCCCACAAGTTTTCATGTTGTATAGGAAATACTGTAAACCTATTGAGTGTAGGTAACAACATTGGTTCGGCTTCGTTTTCGAGATAATCTTGGAAATCAAAATATGAACCTATATGTTTATTATCGAGTAAGATTTGTGGATACGTAGATACTTGTGTACCACACTTTTTTATAAGTTCGTTTTTATCAACCATACTTTTTTTATAGTCCAATCCATATTCTTTACATAAATCAACCGTAAAGTCGCAATATTTACATCCATCTTTTGATAAAATTTCGATTCCCATGTGTGCTAATACTTGTAAATATTTTTGTCTGAAAACTTTAGATATGATAAATTTTTCAGATATACAGCCTGGAGAAATTGTAAGAGTTTTAGTAAATATAGAAGATGATACAGAAGATGAAATGTACGCTAAAGTAAAGGAAAATAACGGTGACTATTTAGTCGTATCGTATTATTCCGAAACGTCTTTAGTATATAAAAGTGCACCTCTTTATGAACTTGAAGATAAAGAGGAACTTGTACAGAATGATAATCTCTGCGAACACTATCAATCGTGTGACATCTTAAAAAATGTGAAGGAAAACTTCTATGCCGTAATAGACGATATAGATTCCGAAGAAGATAGTGATATAATAGACGAATCTGAAGACGAAGGAAGTGATCTCGAAGATTTTATAGTACCAGACAATGAAGTAGACGGTATTATTATACCACCTTCTAATCATGCCATGATAGATAAAGAGTGGAATGAATGGAAACCAACAAGTCCAGGGTCCGTTAAATTTAAACAAATGGTCGATGACATAGAAATTCGTGCAAAATACCAGGCAGATGATCTTAACCTAAGTGCGAAATAACATTTTTCAAATATTAATTTTTAAATATAATGGAAGAATTGGCTGCTAGTATATGGTCCCAGGTGGATTATTTGTTAAAAAATAAAACTATAGAAAAAAAGTCAACAGATAACAAATTGTGTATAAAATGTAAGATTCCAAAAGTAATTACAAAAGAAGGTTTACCGACATGCCCAGAATGTGGTATTATAGATGATATGTTCATAGATGAAACACCGGAATGGACGAGTGGTATATCGGACGATGGTAAAGTAAACGATCCATCCAGGTGTAGTAACCCTAACGCAAACCCGGAACTTTTTTCACAATCATGGGGAAAGGGAACTATTATATCTACACAACGTGGTTCTTCTTATGAAAACAAAAGGATGGCTAAGATTAATTTTCACCAATCTATGAATCACAAGGATCGTTCTCTTTTTCATGCTTATAAGGATATAGACGAAGCGTGTCATACTTTACCGGATTCAGTTTTAAAAGATGCAAAAATGATGTATAAGAAATTTAACGAGAGTAAACTTACGAGGGGTGCAGTAAGAACGGGTATCAAAGCAAATTGTGTTTTGTATGCGTGTCGCATGTCTAAAATACCGAGAACAACAAAAGAAATTGCCGACATGTTTTCAATACACCCAAAAGATTTAAGTAGGACGACGCAAATATTTAAGGAAACTCTTTTAGGAAAAACCACTAAAAATTATACGACTTTACCGAGAGATGTATTAAACAGGTTACTTAATAATTTCGAACTTACGCGTGAAGAGAAAAAAGAGTGTACTAAACTGTCTTCGAACCTAGAAAACTGTGCTGAACTCATGAGTAAAACACCAAACAGTGTTGCATCTGTCGTTATTTATATAGTTGCAAATAAAAAATACTCTAAAAACGAAATATGCGAAAAGTGTAGTGTTTCTATACCAACTATAAACAAAATTGAAAATATTATAAAAAAATACTTAGAGGAATGAGTTCAAATAATTTTATTATGATTAAACTATTTTTAAGCACTCCATGTTATGGGGGACTATGTTTGGAAAAGTATATGACTGGTATAATCAAACTTCAGTTGGCTCTCATGAGAGAAGGTATTCAGCTTATGATAGATACGACTGAAAACGAAAGTTTAGTTCACAGAGCACGTAATGTAGCTATTGGTAGATTTATGCAAAAAACGGATGCTGAATATTTCATGTTTATAGATGCGGATGTTGATTTTGATCCTAACTCTGTAGTAAGACTTATTCGTTCCGGTCATGACGTTTCTGTGGCTATTTACCCAAAGAAGGTTGTTATGTGGGATCAGGCTAAAACCGCTATAGAAGCTGGTGACGAAAGAAATTTGGCTATGCTTTCATCAAGTTTAGTTGCAAATATAGGTGCTACACATAGACCTGTAGAGAATGGGTTTGTTGAAGTTTTGGATGGACCTACTGGTTTTATGATGATTACTCGTAAAGCTATTGAAAAAATGCAAGAACACTATAAGGATTTAGATTGTAAAAACGATCACCAAAATCGCGATTTTGACTATTATTGTGCCTTATTCGATTGTATGATAGACCCAGATAATAGAAGGTATCTCTCTGAAGATTACGCATTCTGTAGAAGATGGCAACAAATTGGTGGTAAAATTTATGCCGATTGTAATACAACATTGGGACACGTAGGAAATTTACCATTCACGGGTTGTTTAAAAGATAGGCTTAAGGTTTAGAAACGTTATGTAATAAATAAAATATGAAAATTGCATCTATACTTGTAACTCGTAGTAAATCTTGTCACGTAAAAACTCTTCACACTATACTTCGTTTCAATTTGAAATGTATACAAAAACAAAATATTGAAAACGAGGTTGTTTTTGTAGACGACGATCCTTATGAAAAAGCTGAAATGATATATAAGTACATGAAAACACACGATCGTATTTTTTTCGTTGATTTTGGTATAAGCGTCGATGATGAATCACTCGATAGAGTTTTTGATAAGCACGAAGCAATAGGTTGTCTCGTTTTTCCAGGGGTTACTGAAGGTATAGATTGGGAAATGTTTAAGAAAAAGGTAAAAAGTGAGTCTAAAGAACCCGTGGAACAGATGGGTTTACATTTTGATACCGAAGTTGGTACTAAAGTTTCGGGTGATATATATACAGTGAAAGAAACTGCGGCTAAATCTTGGGTAATGATGAATAAAAATGTAATGAAAAATTTAAAAGATAGAAAAAATGGTTCGTTTAAAATTCACCCTAGAATGAAAATTATGTTTTCAAAATTACAAGAATCAGGCGTCAAAATTCATGCGTATACAGCATCTAAGTTAATCATGACTTATAGTCACGAATGTATAAGTAATCTTCTAAACGCGGCAGGTGTTAAAACAAATTAAAGATTTGAAAATACAAATAAAACAGAAATGAACCGAGTGTTTGTAAAGAAGGATGATCCTCTTTACAAATACGCGTTAAACTATATAGAAACATCATGGGGTGTTAAGGGAAGGTTTCCAGGTTCTCAACCCGTTTCTATAGAGAGAAAACACTTTCCTCTTTTACAAAAAAACGATTACGTCGTTTGTGAAAAGACGGATGGAACGAGATATATGATGTTAATTTTACAGTGTGGTTCGCAAAGATTATGTTTTTTTGTGAACCGAGCACTTGAAATGTTTGTTTGTCCTTTAAATTTCAGACAGGTGGTTTTTAAAGGTACTATACTCGAGGGTGAACTTTATGGCAACGAATTCATGATATACGATTGTTTAACATCGTGCGGTGAAGTTGTTGGTAACAAAAATTTATTGGAACGTTTGGAAGAGTGTGAAAATGTTGTAAAAAAAGCACTTGTTTTAAACAGTGATTCATTGAAACTTCGTGTAAAAAAGTTTCACTTATACAATGATTTCGACGATTTCTTGTATAAATATTTACCCAAAATAAAACAGGAGATCGATGGTCTTATTTTTACACCCATAAATGAACCTATTCGTATTGGTACACACGAAACTATGTTTAAATGGAAACCAAAGGTTAAGAATACTATAGACTTTTTGGTTAAAAAGAGTCCAACTTTTGAAACACCTGGGTGTGTACCTGGTGTACCCGTATGGAGATTATATATTCAAGAAAAAGGCAAATTAATATTTGAATCGTCTATACCAGAAGAGCGGACTCGTGAATATAATTGGTTAAAAAATGGGGATATTGTTGAGTGTATGTACGTGACTTGGGAAGATGGTCCGTACTGGTGGAAACCGTTAAAAAAGAGAGACGATAAAACACACCCGAATAACAGAAGAACGTTTTATAGAACGCTCGTAAACATTAAGGAGAACATTCAGATGAAGGAATTTTTAGATTATATACCAAAACAAAGTGATTGTCCCGTTTAGGAAATTCGTGTAATTTCCCTAACTTATCGTCGTCTTGTATAATCCAATCATCGTTAAATTTTGTAATAGACATGTAATGGCCACCAAATTGTATACCTTTATGCACTATACTAGACTTTAATTCGTATTTGTGATTGTTGAGATTGAGATTTTCATCTATCTCTACAAAACTTTTTTTATCGAAAGAAACAAATAATGTTTTTGGGTAAACCGAAAATATGTTTCTAGTAGTCGCCACGTTATGCTTTTTACCTTCGTCATCCACGTAATCTTCTATAGTGTTCCATTTGTGACTTTCTTCTATCATTTTTTTTACATTTTTTATATCACGATCCATGTTTAGAATGTGAATACAAAAAGGGTTTTTAGTTATATTTTTACCTACTGGTGATATTGTTATTTGTGTAGTTTCTCCGTATACAATCTTTTTTATATAAGGGTACCCTTTTTCCAAAGTGTCTATTATACAAAAAAGAGCATCTTGTGCATCGTGTGGTTCGCCTATTTTAAATCTCGGAAACACTTTAACAAACTCCTTTAAAATTGGTCCTATTGTAAAAACTTTCGTTTCTCTAGTTTTAAAATATATGTGAACAAGATTTTCGTATGCTAAAGTAAAACCGCATTTCCCTGTATATTTATTTTCTAAAATGTGCCTGGATATTTCGTAAGTGTTTAGTAGAATTTGTATAGCAGAATTAAAATAGCACGTGTTTCCTATATTTGAAAAACCATGCATATAAAAATAGGCGATAAAAAAGGCTTAAGAAGAAGACGCGATAATTAAAAGTAAGACAAAATGAATACGCACGAAATCTGTGATATTGTTAAACCATTGCTCGAAAAGTACCAAAATGAAGAGCACATTGAAATGGAGTTTAGACTCGGAAAATTCAATGGTAACTTTTTTGATACAAACGTCGGTGAGAAGAACTATAAGTCTATATTAGACGGTTTATATAAGTATAATGGTTGGGAAAGTATTAACTCAGGAACTTTCGAAGTATACTTTCGTTCCGAAGACAAAACAAGGTTGACTATAAATGAAGGTACAGGTGACGAAGTTATCGTTAAAAAAGAAAATCTACACAAAGAAGACTTTAAACAGTCTGGTGAAGTTCCTTACGATATTCGTTTTGGTGTTTCTAAAGAAACGCCAATAGAAGACGACGGAAATTCTACTTTTTCTAGTAAAAAGATAAAACATAGAACTTCTTTCGTCAGAAAAAATTTATCGATTGATATGACCGTGTGTACTGGAACTGTGGAAGATATGGACTCGGAAGAATCGACTGTTTACCAAATTGAATTTGAAATAATTGATCCTAGAAAAGTCGGTGATAAAGATACACTTTATAATATCATTCACAAAATCAAGGATTTATTTAATATCTTGAATACTTATATATGCTAAATTGGATACTACTGTTATGTTTTTTAGTTTTAGTGCTTTATGTCGATTACGATAAAAATGTATCTGTTTTAGGATACAAAGCTAATTATTTTTACATATCACAAGGTGAATCTGAAAAAATGTATAAACGCATGAAAACGGATGGATTACCAGAAGAGTCCTTAAAAGAATTTGTAATGATGGAAGATAGGTTTTTAAATTTAGAACGAAAATCTGTGTGTTCACAAACCTCGAGAAAGTTAGAAGCGTTTGCCTTATCGGACGAAATAAAAAGACAGTTTAGGGGTTACGATTTTTCGTACCATACAAAACACCTTAAACAAATTTCAGAACCAGAGAAAATCATAAACAGAAGTATATCATGTTCAAAAAATATAACATCATTCTTCTATGCACACTAGATTCCATTCTATTAAAATTATCGTAAACGTACATGATTAAAAACATATCGTCTATTTCGCGGTTTTCTATCATATATTTTTTGGGATCATCTGATTCGTAAAATTCTTCAGACATGTAGTACTCTATTTCTAGATTACCCATTTTATAACTACTACTTTTTCTAGTTTTAGTAATGTAATCACAAATTGTATAAAATATACTATCTATAACAGACGACAAAATATGTTTTTCGTATACTTTTTCGTAAGTGTCTAAATCACACTCATTCTTATTTTGTCGGATGCGGTATAATAATAAATTTCTAGGATTTTCCATCTATTTACTTTTTGCTTTTATTCTTTAACATTTGTGCTTCAAAATTGTTGTATAAATTTTTCAATTTTTTATTATTATTTGAGTTTGAGTTTGAGTTCGAGTTCGAGTTCGAGTTCGAGTTTGAGTTCGAACTAAAATTTAACCTTTTTTTAACTGGTGATTTTTTCTTTCTAATTTGTACTCTTTTTAAACTCGGTTTTTTTGGTATGACTCTTTTTTTATTGAGAGGTAATGGTGGTTTTTGGTTGAGTTCACGTCTTGTTTGAATATACCCTACAACTCTATTATCATTAAGAGGTATAGGTTTATCTAGAGAAGTAACAAAACGAACAACGCCGTTTACAATGTTTTTACCAAACTTACCGTACATTTTATTTGCCTGTTTTTCTATGACTTTTCTTTTAAAGTTCATTTCGCGATTAAGTTTCCAATTCTTAACCATATTTCTTTTTATTTCGTCGGCTACAGTCTTTTTCAAAATACCATTTTTTGTAGCGTAACCTTTTCTGTTTTTTAAATAATTTATCTTATTTTTTACGTCTTTCACGTCTTTATTTATATCCATAAAATCACTGTATTGAGTCAACCACCTTTTTCCATAAAGTTTGATTATATCGTTTTTGATACTAGCGTCGTTAATTCTTCTCTTTCTTCTTATAGGCGATTTCTGTTTGTTTAGTAAAAATTTTTCCATCTCACTCGCGAGAGAATTTGCGGAATTTGGCGAATTTACTTTTTTAGAATTATTTTCGAGTTTTTCGCAGAGTGTTTTTATCGTATCTTGTTCACTTACCGATATATTTTTTGATATGGCGATCGTTATGAGTTGTTCTTTTTTGAGTCCTCTACAAAGTTTACCGTCTATTTTAAACGACGAATCGCCTTTTTCAATTTTATCGAGAGCTTTGCATATATCTTCTTTTTTGTTACGCTGTTTTAATCCGACTACACCGAGTTTTTTAGCAACTTCCAATAAAACTGGCTTGGTAAGTCTTTCGCACTTTCTACCTCCTATTTTCATTATACCATTTTTATCGTACGTTATTTTTGTGTTTTTCGTTTTAACACTTGTTTTTTTATTAACTGGTTTGCGTTTTGGTATTTTATAACAACAATCGTATCCCTGTGGATTTTTTCTGGGTTCATAACCAGTTTGGCACGGTGGTCTTCTTTGTTTTGGACACGTCGAAGCAAAAGCTTCTTTAAGTATAGGCATGGGTTGTACCACGTTTACATTTCTGTTTACTAAACCACCTGTATACCCGAGTCTATGAAGTTCTTGAACAGCTTCTACGCCTATATTGTAGGCTCTTTCCAAAAGATCCGGATCCTTTTCACCTTGAATTTGGACTACACCGGTGCCGAGTTTATTGGATTTAGAAGATAATATATAATTGTGTTCTTTATAAGTCATGTACACGTGCGGTAAAGCAATTTCAGTTTCATAAGATATTCTTTCTGCACTTAAAGGGTTTCTTTGTGCTATTGAAAGGAGTTTAAAATTAACGTTCGTATTAAACGATCCGGCTATATTATTATATTCTATATCGTTGTATAGGAAACTTTCTTTTTTAGTGTATGTATCGATTATGTATTTTCGGAGAGCTTCTGGCTGTCTTTTTAAATTTTTACTTCCTAGAAAACCACCCGAGAAACGAATTTTACCATTAGAGTATATGTTAAAACTGAAATTTTTTCTAGATATTCCATCGGTCATGTACCCTGAAAATTGTGCAGATGAGAACTTCAAATTTAAGTTACCTCTCATACCAAAATTTCTCGTGTGTACTACACCCGTTTGAAATCTACCGTAAATACCTTTTAATTCGCTTAAGTCAATACTTAAACCTGGTGCAATTTGAGCGTGACCTTGCGGTCTTTGTTTGAGTATGTATACTAGATCTACGCGTTGTTCTCCCTTTGTAAATTTATCGTTTACGAGAACGTTATACATACCTGGTTTGAAAAGTCCAATTTTTAATTGACCCGTTTGTTGACCTGATGGAAATGTATCTGGTATAGCATCACCTTGTCTTTCTATTTGGACGTTCGAGTTTCTGACGAATTGTCTCGGATCCATGTTATACTATACTGAGATTTGATTTTACGAGTACCCAAGCTCTATCTCATCTTTTCTTATATCTACACCAATTACGAAATCTTCGTCTCTTCTCGGTTTAGGCTCGTTACCGTATAACATTTCTGGTACTCTTCGGACTTTAATGTCTCTCGAACTAAACGGTCCAATATAGAAATCCTGTGTAAACCTTGGTTTAGACATGTTGTTTGCCAAACAGTGCGTATTGAACGCCTGTTTGAATATTTTCAAAGGTACCATTTTTGTTTCGTCGATGACAACATCGTCGGACTGTAAATAGTGTTCGAGTTGATTCGTATTTTGTGCAACTTGCTTTCTGACTTCTTCGAAATAACGCGGTACGACATTCCAAATATCGTCACTTTGATACTTTTGTGCGTATTCCAGGTATCCTCTGATACATTTTTGTAATATGATGGGTAATTCGAGTTCAAGCTTTTTCTCGAGAAGTGGATCAGTATCCTTATCTTTGATTTGCTTTTTGAAATCCCACGTTAATAAACGTCTCAGAATACTACCCGAATTATCTTTCCAGTTTGGTATTTCGTTACCTCCTAGAATACCAGGTATGTTCCAGGTTATATTTTTAGCTTTCTCACCTTTCACTGCAATAGACACGTCTTCGCCCGAAACGATGGATTGAAATTCAGCTTGTTCGAGACGCAAATCACCTTTGATTTCTGGTGCAATGAACATGTGACCATCGCAAATAGAAGATAATCCGAATTTGGTTTCAATATTGTTAGAGAGTGTTCTTATGTCGTCTTGCTCGTAAAACTTTTTGATGACTTTGGTAATAATAGTAGATTTACCGGAACGAGCAATACCTTTTAAGAATGGTATGATTTGCCACTTGTCTATATCATTCAATTCAAAACAGAGTCTCCCAATCATAACATACATCCATTTACACACTTCTTCTTCGAAATTCTGTGATTTCAAAACTTTATCGAAGTTAGGTGTCGGTATATTGTACCAGTCTTCTAAATGGTGGTAATCTTCAAAATCGATATCAAAGTATTTAGAACTTACTTCTCTTGGATCGAGATTTTTAGCTTCTTTTGAATCATACGGATAAAATTCAGATTGGTAAAGACCTGTTTTATCAGACCAAACTTTAGCCAAAAACAAACCGTTTCTGAAAGAAAATAAGTGTCTGTTCTTTTGTATTTCTGGAAATTGCATATCGTAACAGTCTCCGAGATACCTTATGAGCTGGTTTAGTGTTGCTGTACCTTTAGACGTTAAATCTTTCCACAGGTCGTAGTTCGATTCTTTCGGTGCTACTCGGTGCACGTATTCTTTTATGGTCACAGTCTGTTTCCATGCGCGTGTATCGTAACCATCGGGTGTTTTGATTTGTTGACAACAGTACCCCTTATACTTACGAATATTACTCTCATACAAGTCTTTTAGTATTTGTATGAGTACTTTTTGGAACGTTTCGAGCTCTTCAATGGCATCAGGTGTTGAACCCATGTAAAAAGTGGGGTCACCTTCAGATTCAGCCGTTGGGTTTATGGAACGATCGTACATTCTAGCGTGTCTGAACAAGATTTGGAAAAAGTCTTCCATTTGATCAAAGATTCGTTTCAAACGTCTCGATATTTTACAGTCGGATTCGTCATCTTCCATGTCGAGAATACCCAAAGTACTAGCACGGTGATACATTACCGATACTAAAGATCGTTTGGAATCATAAGATTCCCTTATATCTCTGGTATCGTAACGTTTTGGTTTACCATTTTCATCAAGTTCACTTTTCTCGTAATAAACCCTATACGCGATTTGTAAAGGTTCTTCGAGACCAGGTGGTTCATTGATTCTATAATACTCTTCGTAAATACGAATGTAATTCAGGAGCTCTTCCTGTCGAGAATCTTCTATGATTTTTTTTGTAACGGTAAACACGAGTTCGTCTATGTTAGTATTTTCGGTGATACAATGAACGTCCTCAGTCTTCATTTCTTATCAAGTAGTAGTCTTATTTTTCTAAGCCTTTTTTTGGAGTTGAGATAACATTTTTATTAAAATTTTATTTTGAACTTCAATCTGTCTGGAAATATTCACCAGTGCAGAACACACGGTATCACCTTCCTCTGTAGCGAGTACGGAGCTTAAAAGAGCACCCATATCCATGAGTGGATTTTCTTCGAAATAGTCATCGTCGTCATCGTCGTTATCAGTGAGTTCGAGAGTATCTTCTATTTCAGGAAGATCACCACTCACTGTGGTTTGGTCATCGTCGTCGGAAACAATTTCCGAGTTTTCGGTTTCTTCAGTTGGTTCAAGAAGTGTTTCTTCTTGGTCAGTCATTTCTATATACCAGGAAAAATCAAACCGTGTTTTTTCGCGGGTCTCATCCGAAAAAAAAATCTTGGTATATAGTACAAAAACACACACAATGGCCGGAGGTCTCATGCAACTCGTCGCCTATGGCGCCCAAGACGTCTACTTGACTGGTAACCCAAAAGTCACTTTCTTCCAGGCGGTTTACAAACGCCACACCAACTTTGCGATGGAAAACATCGAACAAACTGTTAACGGTACCGCCGCCTCCGGTGGTCGCGTCTCCGTCACGATCGCCAGAAACGGTGATTTGATCGCGGACATGTACGTTGAATTGACTTCGAACGCTTCCACCGCCATCACCACTTCTACGGATGCGTGGGCTGCGGAGCGCGCGATCTCTACAGTTGAATTGTCCATCGGTGGTCAAAGAATCGACAAGCACTACCAAAAGTGGTGGAGATTGTACGCTGAATTGTACTTGGATGAATCCAAGAAGTTGAACTACGGTAAGATGTCTTCCTGCCGTGTTGCGGGTAACAAGTGCTTTTTGCCATTGATCTTCTTCTTTAACAGAAACCCAGGATTGGCTTTGCCATTGATTGCCTTGCAATACCACGAAGTCCGATTGGACATTGACTTGGCCAGCGATTTTGGCACCAACTTCACTGCCTTGAAGGTTTGGGGTAACTACATCTACCTCGACACTGAAGAGCGCAGACGATTCGCGCAAAAGGGTCACGAATACTTGATCGAACAAGTCCAACACACTGGTACTGACTCTTTGGCTGATTCGGGTTCCCCTAAGCAAGTTAGATTGTCCTACAACCACCCAGTCAAGGAATTGGTGTGGTGCACTGACATCGGTTCCAACTTGTGGAACTTCTCCAAAACTGCTGCTGTTGTCACTTCCAACGTCACCGCTCTCAATGCTGTTTCTAACGTGTTCGTCTCCCCATCCTCTGCGGGTGCTCCACAATTGTTCTTGGACTCCACGCAACAATGGGATGAAGAAATGGCTGGTCCATTGACTTCCTTCAAGTTGATCCTCAACGGTCAAGACAGATTCAAGGAACAAGGCGGTAAGTACTTCAACCAAGTTCAACCATTCAACCACCACTCCGGTTCCCCAATGCCAGGTATCTATTCGTACTCCTTCGCGCTTAAGCCAGAAGAGCACCAACCAACGGGTACCTGCAACTTCTCCAGAATCGACAACGCGCAAGTTGCGGTTACCTGCAGCAGAACGGGCAGTTCCCTTCACATGTTCGCGACCAACTACAACGTGTTGCGCATTCAGAGCGGCATGGGCGGTCTTAACTTTGCAAACTAATCAGGAGCAATACAGGACCAAAAAGCGGGCGTTAAAAGCGTTTGTCCCGCTAGTCTGTATAAACAGGCAAGACATCCTGGTTGCGGGAAGTTCCTTAGAGCTCTAACTACCACCTTCATTTGGAAACTTATGAAGGGAACTCGGTTAATTACCGAACCCAATGGTAAAAAGGTTAGAGATTGGATAATCCGCAGGCGAGAACCTAAGGTCGTCATGACAAGGCTATGGTTCCGTTTCAACGATCGCTAAGGTGTCGGTGGTAAATGAGGGATTAGTCATCCTGATACCGCTTAAGGTACGATCTGGCCTTATAGGAAACTATAGGGGTTAACCGTGCATTCTCTAACTAAGAATGTAAAGTTACAATTAATTATTTAAATATGCATTTTAAAGAGTAGACTATACTAGTATTTAAAATGGCATCTAAAACGTGCGTGAAGTGTAAAGAAACTAAACTATTCGAACACTTTGGAAAACACAATCAAATGAAAGATGGATACTTGAATAAGTGTAAATCGTGTGTACGTGAGTATCGCAAAGGTTGGTACAAAGAAAATCGCGAGTGTGATTTAGAAAGACACAAAAAGTATTACGAAGAAAACAAAGAACATATAAAAGCGCGTGTTCGTAAAAATTGGAATGATAATGCAGAAGAAATCAATACGAAACGTCGTGAACTTTATAAAACAGATGATGAGTATAGAACAAAACGATTAGAACAGTGTGAAAAATATAGAAAAGAGAAACGTCCCGAAAATCGTAAAAATAGGCGTAAAAATGATGAAGCGTGGCGTATGGAACAAGTGTGTCGAACACGACTTTGGAACGCACTAAAAGGTGTCGCTTCAAAATCTGCACCAACGATGGAACTTATAGGGTGTTCGGGTGAAGAGCTCGTCGCGTATTTAGAAACGACTAAAGTTGAAGGTAAAGACTATACGGACGTACACGTTGACCATATTATACCGTGTTCGGCATTCGATTTATCAATACCCGAAAACCAACGTAAATGTTTCCACTATACAAATCTCCAACTCTTACCCGCACACGAAAATTTACAAAAATCAAATAAGATTTTAATATAGGTATGTAATATATTATAAAAATGGTTTTACCTATACTTGCTCGTTCTGTTGCTAAAGGTGTAGCTAAAGGTGCTGCTAAACAGGCTAAGAGACAGGCTGTACAATTACAAAAAAACACAAGACGATATGCTCAAAATCAGTTTAACCAGACGAAACGAAATATGATAACTTATGGTCAAGTTAAAATGAATCAAGCGCAAAAGAACGCAGCTAGGCGTATAGGTGCGGTACAAACTGGTTACGTTCAGGGTGGTTTACCTATAATGCAAGGACCACGTGGTGGAAACTTTAGACTTGGTGAAAATGGTAAACGATACGTCATAGTTTAACTCCCAAAACCCGGCGTAATTTTTGCATGATTTTAGGATCCGGTATAGCTTTACCCGATTCGTATGAAGAGATAATATCTGTTGATACGTTTATGAGACCCGCGAGATCTTTTTGCGTATACTGTTTTGCGACGCGCGCTTTTTGAATCGTTAATGCTGTTTCTTTACTGACTTTTTTGTGTGTTCCTAACTCGGTTTCATCGAGTTTTTGTTCCCTCGTTTTACCTGAATATTGACTCCGTTTAGGTAACTTTATTTCCTGTCCCATGAACTTAACATACTTTTCCTTTTCCTTTTCCTTGTTAACTTTACCGCGAATAATGACAGGGTCCCAGTCTTGGTAATGGTTCATTTTATTTAGTATATAACGAAATAAAATTTTAAGTTACTTATATAACTACAAATGGAGATTATTTACGAAATACTAATAGCATTTTCCGCGTTTGGTGTTTTATATATGAATTTCGATAGAATGATGTATTGGTGTATTCCAAAATCATATTACGAAGACGAAAACGAAAACGAAGACAATGAAACATAAAGAATATAAACGTGATTATAGTAAGTAGATATGATAGAAATTTATACGGACGGAAGTTGTCTCGGTAACCCGGGACCCGGTGGTTGGGCATATATACTAGAAAACGAACAAAACGCAGGTGGTGCTAATATTACCACGAATAATGTTATGGAAATGACGGCGGTTATAAAAGCACTCGAGAAGTGTTTGGAACTCAAACACGATAGGGTCCGCGTGTATACGGACAGTAACTATGTAAAAATGGGTTTACTCGAATGGTCTAAGAACTGGGAACGGAATGGTTGGACAACAGCTTCGGGTGGTGAGGTAAAGAATAAGGATTTATGGATACGCATGTTGGAACTTATGCGTACTTTCGAAACGGTTGACGTGAGATGGGTTAAGGCACACAACGGAAATGAGAAGAACGAACGCGTCGATAACTTGGCGCGCGAGTACGCATACTTATTTTCTAAGAAAATGTATGGATAAACCGGAACAACACCATTGGTGTCCAAACCAGGAAAACCTTCTTAAACGTTGGGCCGAAAAGGCTGCCGGGTATAGGTGGTTACACAATCACGCCCGTGTTTTATATAAACGTCAGCACGATTGGTTATCGTACCCGTCTATAATTATATCGAGCATTACGGGCGTTGGTGGTTTTGCGGTTTTGAGTCCCGATACGAATAGTATGTCGGACGATCAAAAACAAAAGATCGTTATTTTCCAATACTTTTTTGCGTTCATGAACGTTATTGCGGGTATACTTACATCTATATCTAAGTTTAACAATTCCGCGCGGTTAATGGAACTGCACTCGGCCATGTCTGTACAGTACTCGAAACTGTATAGGAACATAGACATGGAACTTTCATTGGAAACGCAACACCGCGAGGACGTTTTGGATTTCGTGAACAAAATCCGCGTCGAGTACGATCGATTACTCGACGAGGCGCCCGATATACCTTCCGAGAGTATCGATGCATTTAACGAAACGTTTCCTACTAAGGAGAACAAACCTGACGTGTGTAACGGTTTGAGCGTTATTAATTATGGTGAAGATACGAGTAGTCACAAAAATATGGTACTCAAAAACTGGCTACTCAAAAAGCGACCGGGTACACCGATATCATCGAGACCTTCGGTCGATTTGAAATCGTACAATTCTGAAGAACAGGTTTAAAGAAAAAACACGTATAATAAACACGTAGGCTCCTATAGCTCAATTGGTCAGAGCGCGGTGCTTATACGACCGATGTATACTCTGTAATTTTAGTATTACGCAGGCACGCCGAGGCTGTGGGTTCGATCCCCACTAGGAGCACTTACTTACTTTTTACACGCGTATCCCGCGTGTAAAAAGTATCTTAATAGAAACTATATGAAGTGTTGGTCTTGTTCACACACTCCAGAGTATAAACGCGAGCAGATCCGTAAGAACGTTTTGGAAGGTACGTATTCTAAGAAACCAAAACTCGGGTTTAAACGTCGCGATAATGCGCGTCTTCGGCTACGGTTTAAGGAGGCTATAGAGTACGCCCACGATACGTGTGCGGAGAAATCGACGGACGAGTGTTTCACGGCATGGGACGAGGTTGACGAACTCGAAGACTCGATGATGCGTTACGGTATAAATTTGTATGACGATAGTAACATGCGGTACGGGTCACTTCTTAGACGCGCGTTTAAGGTTCGTTGGAACGTACGTAACGTCGAGGACCATCACGTCATACCAGCACAGTTCAAAAGCCACCCGGTTGTAGAAAAAGTAAATTACGATATAAACTCGAGCGAAAACATAATTATGATGCCTCGCGAGATCGGTAATTTACGAACGAATCGACATACACACAGAGGCGGACACAAAGCGTATAATAGGTACGTGGGTGAAGTACTCGATTCTATGGAAAACATGGAAACGCCGGAACCAGAATTTAGAAAGTTTGTTGACTTTTTAAAGATTGGGTGTCGTTTTCGTCCACAAGATATACCGTGGAATTAGCGTAATTACCACCCGTACTCGAGAACTTTCGTGGTTGCCGTGGGGTACCGTTTCGAGAAAAACTCGCGGTTACCCCAATTACTGTGTCCAATGGTACTGTTATGACTGCGGTCAATGTGTATACAGTGTCTTAGATCTTTATAGTAGACACGCGCACCTCGCGCGATTATATCTTCGTGTTTCATGTCGACGTGATTATCTATGGGGAAGAAGTATTTATAGTACCTTTTCATGTTATCGACGTGTATGAGATAACACTTGGTACTCGAAATCCATTTAACGCGTTCGAGTCCGCTTTTTTCGTCACTTTCCTTATCGGGGTATCGCGATAAGCAGTGGAAGAAACACATTTCGAAATCGTCACCCTTTTTGTTTATGACATCTTGAATTTCTTTATAAACGCGCGTATCTTTTATGATGACGTTATCTTCGAAAATAACCGCGTACTTGAGGTTTTGATCGAAACACCTTCGGTAAAAGTCCATGTGGCCCATGTAGCACCCAATAGCCCCTAAATTGAAATACGTAATATCCGGTCGCGTTTTGTTCGCGTTATAATGGAGTTTTAAAGCCTCGCGGTAATAGTTCGGTTCGATTATTTTCTGGTACTTTCTGGCGTTTTCGAGTTTTCTGGTATCCGTTCCGTATATGATTTCTAAAGGTACGGAACCGTCGTAGTGTTTGAGAAACTTTTCGCGTCGGTCGGCTGATGTTTCCAGGGTAAGTAAGAAACATTTATACTCGGGTTTTTTCCTGGTGCACGTGAGTACGAGTAGGAGTACGAGTACGAGTACAAGTACGAGTACAAGTACGAGTAGTATCGGAACGATCATCCTTACTTAAAGAATACAGACATAATAATTTCGTGATACCGTGGCCGAGCGGTCTAAGGCGCCAGATTAAGGCTCTGGTTCGAAAGAGCACAGGTTCAAATCCTGTCGGTGTCATGCGTGCGATAGCTCAGTTGGTAGAGCATTGGATTGTAATTGTAATGAATTACCATGACTATTTGTATAGTTGCTAAACTCCAATTGTCCCGAGTTCGATCCTTGGTTGCACGACTCTTTCTCTCGTAACTCAATCGGTAGAGTGTAGGACTGTTAATCCTGAAGTAGGGGGATCGAAACCCTCCGGGAGAGTTTTTTATAAAATTAGCAAACGATCATAGGTTCGAATCCTATCGCGAGCATTTTATCTAACAAGCTCGTGTGGCCAAGTGGTAAGGCATTTGTTTTGTACAATTTTTATTAACTTTAAAATATCAGAGTTAATAAAAATGTAATTTTTATAGTTTTTTTACACGTTGCGTAACGATGCAATAAAATTCATCGACGTTCGTTCTTGTTTCATGAAATCGTATTGGCTTAGTGCCGCTTGTACTGTCGGAACAGGTACCCCACAGTGCACGCAGTGCATGACAAACGACCGCACGTATTCGACGGTTTTATCCATGATAACCATGGGATCGTGGATTTCAAACATGGGACACGACGCGTTCGAGTTTTGAACCCATGCGGTAACTTTACCATTTGAGAGTTGACGACACTCGTAATAGGCCATCGCGTAACAGAACCGAACCGTTTGGAGAATAACGTTAGGATCGTAAAATTTGTTATACTTTTGACGCGTTTCGCTAAACTTTGCGTATTGACTCGAGGTTCGCGCGTTAATGGCGGCGTGAACGACGGGCGTTGGTGTTCGTGTTTTAAACGCATACTCCATGAACCACGCGGTTGTATTTTTGGTCTGTGCAACGTCGAGGTAGTTTCGGGTTACGTAAAGTTGACTTTTTGACCGTTCGATAACGGGTCCGGATATGTCCATGTGCATGGCCTTATCCATGAGTGAAAGCATGACAGGTATATTTCCGTTGGCGTATGCGAACGCGTCCCCTACCGATTGGAACATGGCACACTCGAGCGAATCGAGAACCATTTTCGCGAAATGCCCCGAACCTGGCATATCCCCCGCGTGTTGTACGTTTTTGGCGAACGCGTAGAATAAGGGTTCGTGGGTACTAAAAATCCGTTTTTTACCCCCGACGAGAAGTGCGTCGTTCGTGAGGGACGCACTGAGGTAGTGTACACTCTTTTTCGAACACGCGTTTTCGTAATACATGCTATGTTTGAAGTGTTCAAGGTTACAGTTTACGACGGTATCTTCAGGGTCCGACCACTCGAGGATTTGGAGGAGCGATTTGGGTGAGGTCGTAAATACGGTTCTCGGTCGATCCATGTTTACCATGAGATCGGCAATACACAAATAGTTTTGTGCATTGAACATGTTTACGGCATGCGAAACATCGTATGCGTGTATTTTGTTTACCTTTTGAACTTTGTTTGCGATTTTGAGCGTTTGGGTCGTGGTTCCAATGATTCCGATAGACATGATTTCTTATAAGATATTGTAGTGTGTTTTTTTTATATATGTTTCTAAATCCAAGCTCTTTGCATACTCGATTCAATGGCCCACGGGTACCGTATTTTACCGTACCCGACGATATTATACGCATCAATACCGATACGGTTACACTTTGTACACACGTCGAAACTATCGTCTATGATTGAGTCTAACGCAAGACTTCGACAGATTTCGTGTTTTTCGATTTCGTGGTCCGTATAACTGTTTGTCATGATAAGATCATCGAAGGTTTTGGGGAACCAGTACTCGAGCCAATTCTCGGTTTGTGTACGCGCGTAACTTTGGCGACCCGTGACGATATATATTTTATCGGCGTGTTTGCGTAAATGCCCCATTTGTTTACACACGCCCGGGATCGGTTTAAGTTTTGCGAACTCTTCGGATTCGTAAAAATCGTGAACCATGTTTCGCGATTCGGTTTCGGTAATGTTAAACATATCTTTATATACGTAAGGGTACTTTTTAGCGGCGGGAAACTTGTACCCACGGAACTTTGCCATGGGTCGTACGAACGAGACGAGAACTTCGTCGATATCTACGGCAACCCTTTTCATTTTTTATTTGTAAAATCGCGCTTAAAATCTCTAAATTAATTTTCATACGAGTATAGTAAGTAATATCCATGGCGGTGCCACCGGTAGTTGACTATAGTCGTATGGAAAGACTTAAACCTCCAGAAAGTCAAGTTATTCCCATAAATGCGAATACTTTGTGTATATTTTTAATAATAGCAACGATCATAGGTTTGTATAAGAGGTATATAGACATTAATCAATCGCGTGAACGACATCGTATTTGATACACTCCTCGGGGTCTAAGTATACGTCGCGTTTCATGAGTTTATTGAACTGTTTTTCGGGTATTTTGGTTTTTTCCTTATACGTTTTCGAAACCATTTCCATGAGTTTATCACACATTTTCATTTCGTCCTTAACTTCCTCGTATTTACCCCAGAATCCCGAGGTCGATATTTGGTGTATGAGAACGTGTGCGTTCTTACCTATACGTCGTTCGTGTCCACCCAAAAGTAGGAAAGTGGCGGCCGAACAACACGCACCTTGTGCTATGGTAACGACCTTGACGCGTGACTTCTCGAGTATGTTCATGGCACTTAGACCCGCGAATAAATCACCACCATCGCTACACACGTGTACGCGTACGGTTGGTTCGTAACCTATGAGTTCGGCTTTCTTTTTGAGAAGTGCGATCTCGAGTTTCTTAAACTCCTCTATGAATTCGAGTATATCTTCATTGGTTATTTCGCCATAGTAAAAGATTTCGTTACCTACGACGCGTGTTATTTTAAATTCTTCTTCTTCGTTGGTCGTAACAACGTTCATTTTTTTTTAAATTATTATGCTATTTCTTCTTTAATCATTTTTTTGATTCGCGTAACTTCTTTTTGTTTGAGTTTGTTTTGTATACCGAGATGGTTCATAACATCGAAATCTTGGGGTGTTAAGGAATAATCTTTGAATTTTGATACGTCACCTTTTTTTGCGTATTCGCGCAAAAGCATGAACTCGTGGTGTAACATCTTTGTATTTGAATTAACTTGTATACTCCTAACCTTTTGTTGACGCATTTTTTGGTTCCCGAACTTTGTCCAGAACTTACCCGGTTTAACTTTATCGGGTTCGAGTTGTTTCGTAAAATACGATTTGGGTATTTTTATCGCGTAAAGTACAAAGTAAGGCATCATTTCCCAATCGCCTTTATACATGTACTCGTCGTACATATCCGCCATACTTAAAGAGTGTGAAACCTTATCCATATTATCGTCGAGTGCATAGGGAAAGTTCTCGGATATTATAGACCAAACGTGACCGTGTTCGTGTATACTATTCGTTATGTTTACCTTTTCGTTCGCGATACACAAAATATCGGTTACGTAATCCTTAGACGATTTGAAAATATCCTTTTCGTGGGGGTAGTCTATGTAGTGGAAAAAGTTGTGTAGATTACCGTTACACATTTTCGCAGATACTAACGCGTTTGGGTGTTTCGGTTTAAGTTTTATAATAGTTTCGGGTTCGCGTTTAGGTATAATCATGGTTACGAAATTGTCCATGAAAAAAACATTTTTGGACGTTACGACGAGTTGTTTCTTCGTAATACTTTTCCCCTCGGCTACGGATTCGATTATATGTTTTAGAACGTGAACATCCGTTTCGTAATCTTCTATTATTGCGTGTTTGTTAGAGTTTCGTATCGTACTAAGAAACAAATCTTTTCTCTGTAACGTATCGTCGTTGATTTCTAAACTATTCGTTTCGTCTAGAACTTGGTTTAAAATGAAACTTTTACCGAACCCCGATGCGCCACACAAAAATACGTTCTTACCTTCGTCGAGATGTTTTTTCAGGTCGGAAACTTCTTTTTCATGGAGGAGCGAAAAACCTGTATTCTTTTTTTGTTTATGTATTGTAACAAAGGCGTCCATGTCCGATAAAAATGAAAGTGGAGAAAGTGATCTCGCTACTCAAGCTTTAGATATTATTATGGAAAATAATACACTTCAGAAACGCGTTTTAGATCCTTTAAAAAGGAAACTTTTCCCTTACTTGATGTGTGTCACAGTCTTTAACCTTGCTCTTTTTCTGATGGTTGCGTATCTTGTGAATCGTCTTTCGGCGATTCTGTAACTACTTCCATGAGTTCAGTTCTTCGTCGAAGTTCTTTCATGAGGTCACCTTTCAGACTTACGAGTCCCTTATCTTTTAAATCCGATATTTCGTTTTTACGTTCCTCGATTCGTTCAATATCGGCTTTAACGGTTTTCTTTGCCGATACTGCGTTGCCTCGTATTTCATCGAGTTCGCGTTTGAGTTCTCTTTTTGCCGTACCTGTTACTGCATCTTTGAGTTTAGTCATGACCGTATTTTCGGCGATGGCTTTAAAAGGCATGATGGGTTGTATGTGCATGATTTCCGGTTTGAAGAACTGGTTATCGTCTGGGAATTCCCTATCGAAATCGTCGATCGTTTTTTTCGGTACGTTTGGTGACTGTTCGATGAGTCTATCGTATTCGTTCCTACAATTCTCAACCATGTTTGTACCGTCTTGTGTTCTTTCACCCAAAGGTAACGTGAGTTCGAGACGGATAGTTCTCGAGAGTTTACCGTATTGTACCGAAGCGACACGGTGACCTTCCATGAGTTCGTTGATTTTTAGAAATTGCATGATTGTCGTTGCAATGGCGGTGATTAAGTTCAAACCACCAATTGCAGACGGTACGTACGGTTGAACCGTAGGTGGAAACGTTTCCTGAGCAAAGTTCGCGGTACCCGTTATCGTACTTAGTATGATGAGAGGTATTGTAAACTTCATACTTAGATTTTTATAAGAACAATAGGCTTGGTAGTGCATGTAACGGTAACATGCGGCGGCTTCGCCCCAGGACTTTAATATTTTCTCCTGTTGTGGATGCCATATTTTCGGGAGTTTCTTTTCTTTGTCCATATTAATAGATATGAACATTATATTCTTCATTCATTTAGTGTTTTTCATAACAATGCTTGTGGTTCCGTTTATGAAAAATCGTCAGAACCTCGAGTTTTATTCTTTACTTGTTCCTTTCATATTTTTCCATTGGTCTGTAAACGACGATACGTGTGCGTTGACCCAGATGGAGATGGCTGTAACCGGTAATAAAAAAGAAGAAACGTTCTTCGGTCGAATTATGGGTCCCATATACAAAATGGACGATACGGAGGCAAACAATTTCTTAAAATCAATTTTGTTCGGTTTATGGTTTATGGTTCAGTTTAGACTTGGTCGAGTAGATCTTTCACCACTTTACCCGCGAAAATAACTTCTTGATACATATAAATGAAAGTTAAGACGAAACAGAGATTATTGTTCGCGGCGCTTTTTATTCTCGTTGCATTGATAGCGTACCAGTTATACAATCCTATAGTCGTTAAGAAACAGGTGCCTGTACCCGTACCAGTTGAAGTTCCAGTCCAGATACCAGTTGAAAAAGAGTATAGAAACCCACCAATCAAAGAGTATAAACCCGGGTATGTTCAACAAATGGGTGTTCTTGTGGGTCCAGACGAAGAAACGTTACCGCTTTTCGGTAAAGAAGTTAGGGGGAGACGTGACAGGTACCATTATTATACGGTAACACCCGGCGAACAAGTATATTCGCTTCCCGTGACACACAATGATCGTGATTGTATGGACGATATTGGATGTCATGAACTTTACGGTAACGAGACTGTTTCTGTTTTAGGACAAACGGGTACGTTCCAGGCTAAATTATACAGAACGGATAACTTTTTTTAATCTTCCTTCTTTTTTGGAACAATGGCTTCATAGGCACAACCTCCTATCGTTATGGTTTGTGAAGACATGCAACAGCATGCACATAACATCAATAATAGTAAAGGTGGAGATTTAATTGGAAACATTGATATAGGTCTATATACAAAAAAGAAACAGCATAAGCAACAACACAAAGTTGAACCTAAACTTATAGGATTACACTGTGATGATGACATTTATATTAAATAAATAAAATAAAATTATATTGGTTAATATAAATGAAGTTTGAAATTCTTAAGGACGAAGCAAAACGCTTGGGTCTTCGCGTGACTAAGAAAGTAAAAGGTAAACGCGTACCTTTATCAGAAAAAGAACTCAAGGCAAAAATCAGACGAAGAAAACCACCTGCGTTAGAAATACAGGTTCGTGAAACGAGAAAACTTTTGCGTACGTGTAGATCTTTGCTCGGTGACGTCGAAAAACGCCAAGTTACTGTAAAAAAAGTACCACCCATTCCACCAGCACCTCCTGTACCCATTCGTCCACAAATAGTACGCTCGGTAAAAGTGAAACGCGATCCTCGTGCAAATTTGATGACGGCTTTGAAAGCGAACCTCGAAAGGCGTGGTATTAGACAAAAGTTAAACCAAATTTCTTAGAAATAATTTTCTTAGCCCCTTCGAGTGTTGGGTAACTCCATAAGAGCCAACGCGACCAAAACCCAGCGGTATAGATACCTGATTTCGTCCAGTTTTCTTTATCGCTTCGTGTGACGTCTAACATGTTTTTGTGAACGAGTTTACGATCGGTTTGTTTTTGAACTATATGAGGAACGTAACCACCGTGGCGTATGACGTACGAACGCATACGTAAAGGATCTTTGTGTTTCGTATAATCCGTGTATCCTTTACCCCCAAAATCTACCGTTTTACCGTTTTCAAACGTGACTCTAAACTTTTTATCAAAACGCGGACTTTTTTTTAAATGAACTCGCATATATTATTACTGGATATAATTTTCGTTTCGTTTTTTTCTTCTATACAAAACAATTCCGAGTGTGAGAGATATAATCCAAGCTTGGAACTGTGTGATTCCGTAAGGCTCTTCAACAGTAAACATTTATTTATTATATTATAACATTTAATGTTTATTTTGTAATCTGACGAGCGTGTAGTGATGGTACAAGTGAACTATCGCGAGTGCGAGTGATATGTACGCACTAGGACTTTTCCTGACCTTTTTGTTTAAGAGTATGAGTAGAGCAACAGTTATAACAACTACGGTTGGTAATGCGAACAAACCTATTTGAACATCGGTCAAACCCAAAAATCGTTTATCTAAAGTTTTTACTTCATCGTTCTTTTCTGGTGCGTAAGATTCTTTTTTATAACCTGGCATTTATTATATTATAAGAAAATGTTCTGGGTACTTGTTCCCATACTTTTAGTATACCACGATTACATTAAAAATCCTATCGATCTTTTATATTTTCAGAAACCTTTGAGACCACTTTTGGGTATGAAAAATGCGATAATAGATTTACTTTTTTACCGAAAGTTTTATGACGTAAACGATTACGACGGTTTGGGTAGAATAAAACTAAATTTTGAAAAGATAGCGAGATCGTATAGAGAGAATAGAAAATCTAAAAAGTACTATTTTCACGAATTGGACTCGTGGTTTCCTGAGTGTAAAAACTATTATTATCACAAACTCGAAGATTTTCCGTTCATAGATTTACTTGTACGAACCATACCTTGTGTGACGAGTGGACATATTTCCGTTATGGAAGGGAAGTACGTTTTACCCGCACATAGAGCAGAGGCGAACGATGAGTTGAGGTACCATTTAACAATAGAGGGTACGAGCGAACTCGAAACCGATTCGGGTTTACACGTACACGAACCCGGTGAAGAGTTTCTTTTCGACCACGCGCGGTACCATAAGGTCGATAAGTATTGCGAGGGTAAACGCGTCGTTCTCATACTTGACGTAAAACGGTTTTAGAGGTGTTTTCTACACACGGCTTTATACAAATCATTACCTCCTATAAGTTCCCTTCTAGAGTTGTTGACAATACGTTTCGTGAAAGGACCGTGTGTTCCGTCCATACAGTCCATACACATGGCCGATATTTTGAAAACTTTATCGGCGAGAGGAATACAGTCTATGATTTCACCAAACTTTCTTTGTTTATAATCACCATCTAGACCCGCTAATAGAACGATTTTTTTATCGTCGAGTGCTCTTTGTACGAACTTTTTCAAACCTCTAAAAAACTGTGCTTCGTCTATGGCAATGACATCTACGTTTTCGTATTTCAAGTCACGAAGATTCTTTACTTTTACACACTCGAACTTCGTGTTATCGTGCGTTTTAAGAACACTTTCTGGTGATCGTGTATCTTTGTGTGAATTTACAACGAGAATACGTTTACCTATGATTTGGTACCTTTTTAAACGACGAACGAGTTCGGTCGTTTTTCCGGAAAACATGTTACCCATAATAATCTTCAAACTCATTTTGTAGTATTTGAATTACATTTTGTTTTTTTATATTGTTTTGTAAGTAAATAAGTTTAAAGATTGAATGCGTAACCGTAATATAAAAAAATGACAGAAACACTCAAAATCAAACGAATAAATTTAGAAGCTACTTTACCGACGCGTGCATCTCCGGGTTCGGTCGGTTACGATTTGTATAGTTTGAACAATATAGTCATTGAACCACAGTCTAGGGAAATTGTGAGTACGGGTATATGTGCGTCTATACCGATGGGATGTTACGGTCGAATTGCACCGAGATCCGGATTATCCGTAAAGTATGGAATACACGTAGGTGCTGGTGTAATTGACCCAGATTATACGGGTGAACTAAAAGTGTGTCTTTTTAATCTCGGGAACGTTGCGTTCGAAATTAAAAAGGGGGATAGGATCGCCCAGTTAATTTTAGAGAAGTGTTTAACACCTTTGATTGAGGAAGTTGGTGAATTGAATAAAACTATGCGTGGAAACCGTGGTTTTGGATCATCGGGTACGAACTAAATTAGTTACCAAATGCGACACCACCCATACCATTCTTAATCCTGAGAATGTTATAGTTGACCGCGTACGCACGTATCATATCTACATTAGTTGCAGTAGGTGTTCCGTTTATTTTTATCGTAGCGTTATCGATTCGCGAAAAGTTAAGAGTACCAGTTGGTTGAGATTTGTTCATGGTAAGAGAGAATGGCCACGTATATATTTGTTCCGAATCGACCGTGTTGTTAAGAACCGAACAGTGTCTCGATGGAACGACGTTTCTATGGTATTCACCTGACATATTCTCAAAGAGTGGAACGCCATTAACAAACATAGACGCGTCTGTGAAAGTGTAAGACGTAGACACGTTTAAGCCCGCAGCTATATGAACAGCCTTTACCGGGTGGTTAAAGTAGGTCAAATCAATTGATGTATCGGAAGCAGACATTGGTTGGTATTGTGTTTGGGTAATGAGAAGTTCATGTTCGCGATTTGCAAAGAATTCGCGTTCTTGTGTGTCAAGAAAAACATACGAACCGTATACCTTTGGTGAAGAAGAACCTAAATTAAACGTACCATTTCTACACTTGATTCTAATTTCAACTTCGTGGTATTGAAGACCGACGAGTGGTAAAGATTTCGTCCAATCTTCACTGAAAAAGAATGGAATTACGTAACTACCCGTGGAAGCATTATCACCTCCATCTTGGGTCGTCATGGCACACGTCGCTTTTGCTTGAGATTCGTTATATAACGTGTTGTGTACAGTATTAATGAAAAGAGAATCTAATTTAGTCACTTCCTGACCACCAATCCACAAAGAGAACTCAGTTGGTGAAGTTTCATCCGATATCAAATTATTGGATTTAAAAATTGAGGCATTGGCATTGCTACTATTAATATCGGGATTTTCAATCCAAACGTAACTTAAAAGATCGCCCTTGGATTTGATAGGGATAGAAACTTCGTTCCCCGAACCAAACGTTCCGATATAATCCATGCGTTCTGGTTTAATGGCAAAGTTAGTGTGACGTTTATAGTTTTGTCTGAAGAAGGAGACTTGTGGGTCGCCTGTGATGTAGACATCTTGGGCACCGACCGAGACGAGGTCAATCAAAGCAGCTGACATATTTACTATTATACTATATTAAAAAAATTGGGCGTTAACGAGGTAAGAAAAATGGTCGTTTTTCAAGCACTTACCTGGGAAACGGAAGACGACGACGAGAGTCACTTGGTACACGTATTCGGTAAAACTCAAGATGGATTATCGGTATGTGTAACAACTGAATTTAAACCGTACTTTTTCGTAAAGTTGCCTCGCGATAACGTCGAGAACCGCGCGATCATTTGGTACGAAAAAATGCGTAAACTGTGTTCGGATATTTCTTTCGAGTATACTCTCGTAAGATATAAGGACGTGTGGGGGTTTCAAAATAACGAACAGTTTTATTTCATGAAAATAGATTGTTGTACTTTGGGTGATAGACGACGCCTGGTTTCTATACTGAAGAAAAACAAATTACTCGATGAGTTTACAAAACTTAAACTTTTCGAAACGAACCTCGACCCTGTTCTGAGGCTCATGCACAGAACTGGAATACAATCGACTGGGTGGTTAGATACTGGTGATTCGTGTTATGAAAACAATATCGCTAACGTTGATATAGATTTGACGTGTCCTGACTGGTCTGAACTCAAACCCGTCGATAAATCCGAAACTGCACCCTTTGTAGTTGCATCTCTCGATATAGAGTGTAACAGTTCTACTGGTAAGTTTCCTGATGCAGATATAGAAGACGACGCGTGTTTTCAAATTGCTATTTCCCTGTGTGCTTTTGGAAACGATGTTCCTTACGATAAGACGTGTTTCTGTTATAAGAAGACCGATTCGAACCTCGAAGGGTGTTCTATTTTGAGTTACGATACGGAACGTGATATGTTGATTGCGTTTAGTAAGTACATGCAAAAGATGGATATTGATATTATAACCGGTTGGAACATTTTTGGATTTGATATGGAGTATATAATGAAAAGAGCCGAACTGAATTCGTGTGGTTCATCCTTTTTCAATTTGAGTAAACTCAGGGATTATTCGTGTAAAATGGTGTATAAAAAGTTATCGTCGAGTGCTTTGGGTGATAACGACTTGAAACTCGTTCCTATTCCGGGACGTTTCGTTTTTGATTTGTTTCACGAGGTTAAGAAAGGGTACAAACTTGATTCGTATAAACTCGATAACGTTTCTAAACTGTACCTGGGTGATCAAAAAATAGATATGCCTGCGAAAGAGATGTTTGCGCGATTCGTCGAAGAGGATCCCGTAAAGTTACGCGAGGTTGCTGAATACTGTATTAAGGATACTCTTTTACCACACAGACTTTTGTCTAAACTGTGTACCCTTATCAATCTCCTGGAGATGGCGAAAGCGACGTGGGTACCGTTATCTTACCTCGTCGAGCGTGGACAACAAATCAAAGTGTTCAGTCAGTTGACGAAAAAGGCACGAGAAATGGGGTACTTGGTACCAACTATATCATGGAGTGAAGGTATGGTCGAAGGGTACGAAGGTGCAACCGTCCTGGAAGCTCAAAAAGGTGCGTACTATACACCCATAACCGCACTTGATTTTGAAGCCTTGTACCCATCAATTATGATGGCACACAATTTGTGTTATTCAACACTTATAATGGATCCTAAATACGAAAATAAGGAAAAGTACCCTAATTTGGAAATCGAAACGTTTGGACAGTTCAAGTTTGTTCAGAACGTACCGAGTCTTTTACCGAGTATTCTTTTGGAACTCAAACAGTTTAGGAAACAGGCTAAGAAAGATATGGCAAATTCTACGGGTTCTTTGAAACAAATGTATAACGGTAAACAGTTGGCGTATAAAGTGTCTATGAACTCCGTTTATGGTTTTACGGGTGCATCTAAAGGTATGTTACCGTGTGTCCCTATTGCATCTTCGGTAACGCGTAAAGGAAGGATGATGATTGAAGATACTAAGAATTACGTCGAAAAGAATTTTCCTGGTGCAAAGGTAAGGTACGGTGACTCTGTAACACCGGATACACCTTTACTTATTCGTAAAAATGGTATGGTACAAACGTGTCGCATTGATTCACTTGTAAATGAATACACTTTACGCGACGATGGTAAAGAAATTGGTAAAATAGAAGCTGAGGTTTGGACGGAGAATGGATTTACACCAATACATCAAATTGTAAGACACAAAACGAACAAAACTATTCACAGGGTTTTAACACACACGGGTATAGTCGACGTGACTGAAGATCATAGTCTTTTACTCGAAAATAAGGAGATTGCTAAACCCACGCAAGTTGGTATAGGAACGGCGTTACTCCATGGAAACTGTGTAAATTCTATCGATACATCTACTGATACAAGTATTACTAAAGAAGAAGCAAAAGTTATGGGTTTTTTCTTTGGTGATGGATCGTGTGGTACATACTTATGTAAATCCGGTGTAAAAAGTACATGGGCTCTGAACAATTCAAATTTGGAGTATTTAGAAGAAATGCAAAAATTGTGTTCTTTCGAAACAGTAATATATGATACGATCAAAAGTTCTGGTGTCTATAAACTTAACGCTAAAGGTTTGGTTGTAGATATTGTTAAAAAATATAGAAACTTGTTTTACAACTCACACAAAGAAAAGATAGTACCGTCATGTATTTTAAATGCCCCTTTGGAAATTATTCAGTCTTTTGTAGATGGGTATTATATGGCTGATGGTGACAAAGATAAAAATGGATACACACGTATGGACATAAAAGGTAAAGAAGGGAGTATGGGAATGTATATGCTAGGACGAAAATTGGGGTACAATGTTTCTATAAATACGCGTACTGATAAAGTAAATGTTTTTAGACAAACATGGACAAAATCTACACAAAGAAAAGATCCACAAAAAATAAAAAAAATTGAGTGTTTGGGTAATACAGAAGGTTACGTGTACGATTTAACCACGGAATCACACCATTTTCACGTGGGTCCGGGTGATCTTGTAGTTCATAATACAGATTCTGTTATGGTTGAATTTGACGTAGGTGATCGTCAAGGTGAAGAAGCTATAAAGTACAGTTGGGAACTCGGTGAGCGCGCCGCTGAAGAGTGTACACACTTATTTAAAAAACCGAACAATCTCGAACTAGAAAAGGTATATTGTCCGTACTTTTTGTACTCAAAGAAACGGTATGCGGCTAAACTCTGGACAAAGGGTAAAGATGGTAACATGAACATGGATTATATAGATGTTAAAGGTCTTCAACTTGTTCGTCGTGATAATACACCACACGTACGTGAAGTGTGTAAAGAGTTACTCGATGTCGTTTTAGAGAGTAGCGATACGGGTCCCCCCAAAGCTTTGGCATTACAACGTGCTATAGAACTTCTCGAAGGGGAGGTACCTAACGAGAAGCTTATTCTTTCGCAACAATTGGGTGATTCGTATAAGTCGGATAACTTATCGCACGTACAGGTTCGTAATAAAATGCGCGCGAGACAACCCGGTTCCGAACCACAATCTGGTGATAGAGTTCCGTATATACTTCTTAAAACACACGACCCTAAAGCAAAGGCGTTCGAGAAAGCCGAGGATCCGAAATACGCCGAGGAACACAATTTACCCGTAGATTACCCATACTATTTCCTGAATAAGTTTTTGAACCCAGTGTGTGATTTGATAGAACCCCTCTTTGACGATCCTAAGGAAGAGATATTTGGGGAATTAATAACGAGAGCTAAACCAAATAGAAGAAAGAAACTTATAGACGATCCTAACCAAAGAAAGATAAGTGATTTCTTTACGAAAAAAGGTTAAAAGGTAGCTTTTATTGTACTATATGATGGAATATAAATTGTATAGTGAAAACGTTCGTTACAGAATATCCGAAGTTACTTTACAAATAATAGAGGAACTAAAACAAAATGTACCGAGACTTAACAGACCCGATACGTTTTACGATTTAAATGTTTACACTAATGTAGATAAACCTAAAGCCTACGACGAAATAATTGAAAATAAAACGCTCCGTACAGAAATAGAGAAAAAAAGCGATAAGTTTTTAAGGAAAGAAATTGCACCTCTTTTAGCGAGGTGTTCTAACATGAGACTTGAAGGTAGAATTGAACCATATTTCTATAATATTTATTCTCAAAGAAATTATTGTAGATGTTCTCGTTTAGATAAGAATAAAAAACGTCATTTTTTGTGTTTTATGTCAGAACAACGTAAAGGTTTGTGTAAGACGTGTTATGAAATGGGTCGAACTATTCCTAAAACAAAAATCCCGGTGTTACCACCACCGGTAAAAACGAGTGATTATGATAAAAAGTTAGAGGGTCAAGATGCTTTAGTTTCCATTAATATTACTTAAAAAAATGAGTCGTGTTTAGTTTAAGATGAATAAATCAGACATACTATTAAGTTCCATAGATACATTTTATGAAGTGCCTGAAAATAGAAAAATTCTTAGTCAGATACTAAACAAATCGGGTGGTATTTCCTTGCGTAATTTGGAGTGGTTTATTACCAATTATTCTAAAAAAACAAATTTATCTTACAAAACGGGTGACGGTAAAATGTTTAGTGTTCACTGTGCATACAAATCAAGTTTGGATGGGTACAGTAAAAAATTATTCGATCCTTTTTGTAGATCATCTAAAATAAGTTATACGATACCAGGGACAAGTGATGAAATTCATACAACGGTAGCGCAATTGAATTTTATCAGATGGTGTATAAAAAATAACATTATAAATTACATAAAAGAAAATAAGAACGAATTGTTTAGTAAGCGCGAGTCATGAACCCGTTTTCGAATTCAAAAGTTTGGTAACCGACGTAGTATAAATGTAAATTATAATTACTCGTAAGTCCTTCTTTCATCTTCACTTCTAAGACGGTTCTGTTAGACTGTAACTGACTAAAATCCAGGCTTCCCGATGGTTCCACATTAATCGGATTCATCGAGAAAGCGTACGTGTATATATTTCTTAAAGGTCGCGATAAACGACTCGAGAAGGGTACGACGTATTTAAAATATTTGTGATCGCTATCTTGAATATTTGGTATATCTTGTCCATTTACGTATATCTTAGCGGATGTCATGGGTGGATTAAAAAACTCGTTTGTTATTGAGTATTCTACGTTCGAAGAAAAGTTATACCTATTAGCAAACACGTTAGCGAGAAGTGTAGTTCCACCTTCGTATATACTTTCATCTTCAAAAGCCTTTTGTCTGAAAAACCAATTGAGTGTTTTAACGGGTGTGTTCGGTACGAGTTCTAATTTACTCTCTAAATTACCGGCTTCTATTTCAAGGGTAGGGTGTTTTTGAACTATATCTGTTATAAACCTCTGTTTCGTATTCGAAAAATAACTACGTTCGCTTGGATCGAGTGTTATTTCTTCAGTTATGACGTCGAAACTTTCGAGTGAAAACGAACTCGATGTATCCGTAAAAAACGTTTTAGGGAAAAACTCAAACTCGAATATTATTTTTTGTTTGTGTATGGCACACGTAGGAAAGTAAGGACGGTTTGGTTTATTCGTTTCGTATTCATCACTTTCGTATTTTCTAGAAAAAAATAAGTGGATTGGTATTAAAACGTTTGATTCACTTTGGCTTAAAAACTGATTACCGGCGAGTAGAGAAGTATCTTCGGCTAAGTTCCTGTTTATGGTGTACCTTTTAGTTCTCTTTTCCGATTCGTCGAGATACAGTTCGTCGTATATTATACCCCAATCGGCGTGGTATTTTTCAACTACCATTTCGTCTACGCGCATGGTTACAGACTTTATGAGATGACGACCTATTTGATCTGCAAAATTTTCGTTTACAGATAAACCGGGTAATTTAATCGAAACGTACATGTTTGAAAGAAGATCACCCATATTTCTGGGGTTTAGCGTGACTTTTACAGTTTCACCAAAAGGCCAGTTCGTGTTTATGGCTTGATCACTAGGCCTGTTGACGTTAAAGTTCCTGTGAAATTTTGTAAACTTTGAATGTCTTTTTGGAGTGTATTTAAATAAAGAAAAATCTGGATCGCTTTCTAAAAGGTACGTGTCTTGTTTGCCTATCGCACTTAAAGAAATTTTAGAACCCGTGTTTGGACCAGTGTTTATGTCACACATAATACTACTTATTACTAACAATTTTTTAAATCTCGTTTAACGAACGATTTTAAATTATCGTACCAAAAACAAATTTCTTTACTGGTTAAAGATAAAGGCACACTTTGTATGCGTTTTATAAGACCAGTTTCCTGTTTGCGTAACGCTGATATACTTGGTTTTTTTGTACGTACAAAACACGAATAACACACGCGTTTTATTTTAGTACCAAAAAATTTATAAAAAGAATCGTTGTTACACACAAAAATTGGGTTTATTTTTCTATACTTTCTTATCGCCTGTCTTATATCACGGTTATTAGATTTTATGTATGGTTTTAATGGGTTATTACAAATCGTACAAAACCCTTTGCACTTAATATACATAAAAGAATTACATACTATTTTTTTATGTATTATAATCAGGTAACACATCCAGATGGTACAATATGTTTAGGTGTAAATACAGAAGAACAAAGACCTGAAGCGTTCGATATAGAACAAGCGAGTGTAGAAAGAGAAGAAGATGAAGTACGCGAAGTGTTTACTAACTACATGTCACACGTTCACGAGTGTTTCTTTTTAGTTACCTTATTTTCTTTTATTTTTATACAAAACGTAATAAACCTTATAAATATCATACTTTCTTTTATTTGTATGATTGGTGTGTATTCGAATGCTAAATATTTGGTACTTATACACGCGATGTGTATGATGTGTTTAATAATGATATGCGTGGCTATTAATTTGTTTGAATATTTATTTTACTACTTTCCGTACTTAATAATAAATGTGTGTTCATTAGCAACCTTAGTCGAGGTGACTTAAAATATAAATCAAGAAAACTAAAATGGAATATTCTCAAAAAGATCTCGATATTGCAAAACGCTTGTATAACACAAAAGATGAAAAGTGTGAAAGGTTTGCAAGAAGTATACATAAATTGAGAGAATCTAGGAAAAGGTATGACGACCAAAGAGATAAAAAAAGAATTATCTTTTTAACGGAGGTGCCTGAACAGATTATTCAAAATAGACACGCTTTTAATGTATGTCAGGCGACTACAATGAGTGGGAAAAGGTGTAATTTCAAGGCATCGTGTGGAAACTTTTGTAAGAAGCATTCACACGGTACAAAAAATTTAGATATTAGTGTATTAGGTACTAAACCAGTTTTAAAAAATATTATGTTATAATAAATGTTAAATCAGGAAACACTCAGACCCGTAATAATCGCCATGGCGCTTTACTTAGCTATTTCGCAAATAGTACCAGAACTCTTAAAAAAACCCACGAACATTAAATTTGTAGATGATATTGTTGCCATGCTCATCGCACAAAAAGGTTCGTTAACTTCGGGTGTTATTCTCACCGGTATCATTGTTTTCATTACCAATTACATTAACGATGAATTCCTGTAAAACATTTTCTTTACAGGTTAACATGTGAGTTTTTGGGTGTTCCATGTATCGTATTTTTTTAGTATAGGCATCTTCCATGAACTCCAAGAGTTGTTCATAGTTTGGTTTTCCCCATTGCATACCCGCTTTGAAAAGAAAATCATCCCTCGGTATTTCTTGAAGTTCACATTTGATTTTATAAGGTGTTCTGATGTATTCCGTAGCACCCCCGTATTCCGGTACTATGACTGGTTTGTTTCTCAGCGCAGCTTCAACTGCACCCATACCAATACCTTCAGAAGACGAGAAACTTACGTAACAATCACCTAGTGCATGTATTTTTTCCATATCCTCGTCACTTATCAGACCGTTTATGATTTCAACGTTTGGTATGTTTATATTAACAGGTTGTTTACACGTTGCTTTTACTAAAAGTCTTGAATCTGGTTTATTCAGGCGAATAAACGCTTCCAAAATTTTGTTAAAGTTCTTTCTAGGATCATAAACATTTCCTATATGGTAAAACGTGTATATTTTTTTAGGTGGTACGTGAGCGTGTACAACAAAAAATTCCTTATCAGGAAACTGTTTCTTAAAAACTTTTCTACAGAATTCACTCGGTACAGCAATTCTATCGAATAAATCGAAAAGTTTACCGTAATCTTCGTGTACCGTTTCCGTTTCACATATGGTCATACACGTGACGTGTTTAATTTTTCTTTTTATTTCTGGTATTTTATCTAACCAATACTGTACTGGTAAAGCAAATATAAATGCTCTATCACATTCTGGAATTTCCTCTTGGATTTCCAAATATTTACTATCAGGAAAAAGGTCGAGGTATTTGTGTGTGAGTTGACCTATGCCACTGAGAAGAGTTGGGCCGATGAATAACATTTAGTATAAAGATAATCTTTCTTTTATATATATTACGCGATGGACTCTGTTAGAGAACAAATTACACAAGAACTTGCACGATCTAAGGTTCGTGGAGATAGACTTTACAGTATATTGAAACAAATCGTTGATCACATTGAACCACCAAAGGAACCAGCTCCAGCTCCAGAGCCAACTCCAGCTCCAGAGCCAACTCCAGCTCCAGAGCCAACTCCAGCTCCAGAACCAACTCCAGCTCCAGCTCCAGAACCAACTCCAGCTCCAGCTCCAGTTAAGAAAACGGTTAAACGCGTCGTTAAAAAGAAGGTTGCGGAACCGAAGGAGTAATTTTACTTTTTGCAAAATAAAATCCCCCAAGTATCAGTGCGATGAATAAAACAAGGTACCTAAATGGATACTTTTTCTTTTTTTCGTTTTCCATTTTTTCTATATCGTGCTTATCTGGAAGTTTTTCAACGTTTACGTTGAGTTCATCTATCTTCCCGATAAGTTTGTGTAATGCTTCTAGTATTTGAAGTTCTCTATCTTTGGGTTTTTCTTTAACGTCTACAGTTGTTATTTCGAGTATCATATACCATGATACATTAGCTTGTATTAGTTCGTAATCACCATCGCCTTGTGATTCGTATAATTTAAAATGGAGTTTTTGTAAAGATATGGGATTAAAATAATTTGTTTTTCTTTGAAAAGAACGCCATTGTTTATCTCTTAGTATAAAAGTGTTACTACCAGTAAAACTTCTTTCTAGTGGTATTCTGGCTAAAATCTGTCCGTTTCGTTCATCCAATAATTGTCCCCTTTTAGGAATATCATCACAAACTATATCAATGTACTTGGCGACATTTGTATCACCATTATCATTAGCACCTATTTGTGTGACGTAAAAATCAACTGGTTTTACACCTATGACTTCAGATATTTCTTCGAGGTGTAAATTTGATTCCAAGTTTAGATCTATTGTAAAATTATTATTGGTACCGTTTACGAATTGTGAATCTATCACTATGTATTGAATTTTTTTAGGTAAGTCCTGGAGAGATACCATCTTCTAATTATACTATATAAAAAAACTATACGAATAATAAGCAATGTATACGAGTTTATATAAAATTATAAAACCAATAAGAACTGCTATATACGAATCGTCTTCTTCTTCGGAGAGTATTAGTTCATCTTCGAGTAACGTATATGTTAAATCACCTGAACGTAAAAAAAAGTATTACTATTACCAAAAACCAACTATTAAAAAAAGTATAATAGCGAGAAATGAAAGTGGTGAACATATTATAATGGAAGTAGAAGCAAGTGACGCAACTTTTTATAAATATAAATAACCTAAGTAAAAAAAACATTTTGATTTTTTTACAAATACTAAAAACAAATGAAATGGATTACACATCAATGCACACTTACGACTACAAACTTGCTTTCTGCCAAGCGACGCGTGAACTCCCGGAAGATTTACAAAGAATTATCTGGAACAAGGCGAACAAATACGAACCTATATGCCCAGGTGCCCCGAAGAAACTCAGAAGAACTTCATCATTACCAATCGAAAGATTCGATACACTTGTCAAAAACTGGAGAGAAAAGTGGGGCGAACCTTAAAGAACATATGCGATTACTCGCTTACGAAGAGTTTTGTTATGGAGAATTTGAGTGTGGTGAGTATAATCGTTACGCTTGTCAATATAAAAATATGTTACTCCGAGAACTAAAAAATAATAAGAAAGAAATTGAATATATACGAAGATACGGTCCTCAATGGGCAACTTTACCTAACAAAAAACCTGAATTTAATCACGACGATAAACTTACTGAAATACAAGTTCGTTTATACGAGTGTGAAAAAAGGTGTATTGAATTTGAAACAATGGAGAATGAGTTTCTTAAAAAAATTTCTTTTCACTGATCGGTTTCGTGATTCGTGTATAAATATTTAAGTGTTAACATGTACCCACTAAAAAATGAACTTAGTGTTGTAGATATTGCTATATGTACTAAATAATTATACCAACTGTATATCGAATACGATATTAGTCCAAGCATGTTTACCACTATAAAAGTTGTGCTTATATCCTCAACTTTTTTAGTCGTATGAATTTTGTATATTTGGGGTACCGTGTTTAAAGTTAAAAGTGTACACCCTATCCATCCTAGTGCATCTATTAGTATATACATGTGTTATTTAAAAATTATACTTTTATATATTTTAATACTAAATTAAATGTTTACCATAATAAACCCCTATACTAAAACCCTTCGTATTTCGTGTCCTACGAAAAGGAAAGAAAGTTTAGCCGAGTACGAAGAAATTAAGAACAAAATTAAAAGTTCGACTTTAAAGTATGGATCCATGGTTTCCGCGTACCACTTTATTTTTCAAGACCCCATAGATGGTTTATCGGCTACACTCGGAACTTTGGCGTCCTATGCATACGTTGATTCTTTATCGTCTTACGTGGATAATATAGAAAAGTCAGCTGGTCTTAATAAAAGAATGCTCATACCTGTAGTAACTGCACTTTTGGAATCGTCGTGGAATTCTATGGATACACCTTTTGATTTTAATATGGGTGCAACACTTTTTGGTTTCTTGGCTTATAAAGTAGCTTTTTACCAAATCGTCGCCGAAGAACTTTTGTTATTAAAAGACGGTGATGAAGACCTAAGTGGAGAAGAATAAGATTAAAAAATAAGAAAAAAAAATGTCTGATATTTTTTACGAACTTGTTGCAAAAACTGTTTCTGTGGAAAGAAGGGAAGAACTCGATGGTCTCGCTTCTTCACACTATAAAGGTGTTGACGGGAAAATTAAAGTTTGGGGAATAAGACCTAACAATACTTTCCCCGAAAATTTTAGACCACCCGATAACGTCGAGTATATCGGTCACCTTTATCTTCTTGATACCGACTATGAAAATGTAAAGTCGTTTTTCCATTTTCACGAAGAAAAGACCAAGGATGGTAACCGTATTGGTATTATTCACCAAGCTCTCAAGATTCTTGATAAACAAGAAGATATAACTTTTATCCCTTCGGTGGATATTACAAAGGATTGGTTTTGGTTTTGGAAAAATTATTACATGGATAAGTTTTCTTCCGACCGATCCAAATATAATTCTTTTGTGAACAAACACGGTTTAAAAGACCGTTTAAGCGTTCTCGAAAGTAAATGTATGCGAGACGATATAGAAATGGACTTAAACAATTAGATTGTAATGAATATATAACATGACTACACTTACACATGAACTTTTAAAAAACTGTACCACACTCGTCAAACTTTCACACTTAAACGATCTTTGTTCTAAATTATGTTCTAAAAATTCTGAGGTATACGCATTACGTTCCGAGTTCGGGTACCCGGAACACCTTATTCCCCATAATAATAAAAGGTTTCTCGCGTATATGGGTATTTCTAAGAAAAAGGTGGAAATGCCATACGGACAGGCCCATTTTATCACGTTTTACCACGAACCTAAAGTTTCTACCAGGGACGTTCCAATTGGTATTCTTGAACACATGTATAACATTTACATGGAGGAACAAGTTGAAGAATTGAGAATGTCTGGGTACCGTGAAAACGAACACTTTTCGGTCGAACTGTTTCCTTTAGAAATAGATAACACAAACCTTGGGTACTGGCGGTGGGTACTTGAAGACGATTGGGGTGTTACCGATAAAATTTCTTTCGACGATCTCGTTGACGATTACCAACTCAAATCATATGTTAAATGGGACGTTCTCAGAGACATTTTACCCGAAAACATAGACGAGTATAATGGTAGTGTAGTTGATAGCGACGAAGAAGAAGAATTTGAATACGGGGAAGAAACGGACGAAGACGAAATTGAGGAAGGAGAAATTGTGAGTGATTCAGAAGCCTAAGTAAATTATAAACTTATTATTTTTTAACATAAATGAGACCAAACTGTACTTACGAGACCTGTCTGTGTAGAGCTGGTAAGAACGGTTTTTGTTTAAAACACAAAGAAATTGGAGAAGCAGTCGAAGCTTTATTATTATTGAATAAACATTGTGATGAAAGAGTTGGACATATCAAAACCTCTTCACGAATTAGTAAGAACACACGCTAGTGCTCTTTATAGAATAAAGGAACTCGAAGAAGAAAATACACGTTTACTGAAACGGTTAAAAAAAGAACCCGTTTCTAAAGTGAGAAAGAGAGTTACTCAGTTCATAAAAGAGTGGGCTATTCAGAAAAGAGCGAGTGAACTTGGATTAAAAAATATAACAACATGGAAAGAGTTATACGAAAACGACCCATGTGTTTATAACGAAACCGAATTTTATAAATCGTATTTAGAGTATTATAACAATAATTTTTTTAATATAAATAAATAAATAAAACAGTATGTCAAATTCTTTACAAAAAATAATGACGTTTATAGATACACACTCACAAGATTTACCCGAAGGTGATTATTTAGAAATGTGTAATAAACTTCGTGACTTATTTAGAGTCGAACAAGAACAACAAACTCGTCGCGTTAGAACTTTACCACCTAGTTTACTTTTAAACCCATCGGATATTATATACGAAAGGTGTTTGATTTTGCTTCGTAAGAAAAAAGAAATTAAACGTTCTCTCGTATACTCTAAAATTAGGAAAAGAATAACACAAAAATTTAAAGATCAGGCCGTGTATAGTTACTGTTCTGTTATGGGTCTGGATGTATCTACAAGTTTGAGTGATTTAAAGGCTATGGGTCAAATCACAAATGAAAATGAGTTTTTTAAAGAGTTTTTGAGAATAATAAACGATTACAAAACGGAATTAAGAAATATACAAGTAACTGAGCTCAATAATATAGATAATGAAATGAGACGTATCGTACATTTTATGAATTCAACCCAAAAAATTATAGACGATTTTAATGCAATAAATATTAACGTGCCTAACCTAAGTTGAATAAAATAATAAAAATATCAAGACAAAAAAATGGACGAACTTACAAATTTAATGCGTTTGATCGATTTGAACTCGAAAATAATACCCGAGGGTGATTATCTCGAGATGTGTAATTCTATAAAGAAAGTACACGAGTGTGTTTCTCGTTCTAATTCGAATTACGATTCAGAAGATGACGAAAACACGTTTCATTTGCGTGTAAACATGCGCGATGATACTTTCGATATACCAGCACCTTTTTCTACAGAAACTAGACACAGGCGTCGGTATTACGAAGACGATTCGGATGACGATGAAGCAGTACAGATGGACCACGATTTACCAACCGCGGATGCTGACGAACTCGACGAGTTACTTGCGAGACCGGACGAGTCTCTTACGTTCGAAGATAGATTCAATCTCGTACACTCCGTTTTACCTTACCTTCGCGTACCGAGAGAAGACGTGAACGGTGATACTTCCTTTGAATCTGATATAGAGAGGGTACAAAGAAGACAGAGAGAATATGATGAAGCTGAGTTACGTCGTATAGACGATAGAATACTCGAAACTGAAACCATGATCAGAAAAACCAAACCGAGACAAAGAATAACAAACATTGTTAAGAGAGATGCCGTGAGAAAATACGCTTCGGATATGGGTATACGTTTACACAGATACACGATTGGTAGTCTCATAGATAAGGGATACAATATCGGAAACGAACGCGAATTTTACAAAAACTATTTGAAATCGTATAACGAAGAGATTGAACATAAACTGAGAGATTTAAACGACGAATTATTTGATCTTTGTAGAGATAGAGATTCTCTTTTAGAAGAGATGAACGATACCGATACTGTTATTTAATTAAATATCATTTTACACCACTTTTCATTAATATTGCCGAAAGGCGAATACTCAAACAATAAATGTATTAACGCACCTGCTAAAATTAGAACACCTGTATCTTTATACACAAATTTCGTAAGACCCATAACTAAAACTTGTAAAAGAAGACCGATAAATAATGCTTCCATCAGGACAGTTGTGAAAGGACGCATTTTTTTTCTTATAGTATAACATAATATAAAAAAATGAATGGTCAAGATATAGGTTTTGGAATCGTAATTATTGGATTAATTATTGGTTTAATAACTTGGGCTGTAAGTGTGTCTCGAAAGTCAAACCCAAAGCCACAAATTGAAGTGAAAGAAGAATAAAAATATAAAAAAAATCTCGTTATAAATAAAATGATACTTTTAATAGCTATCATTCTATTTATCATATTTGTGATTTATAGCACAAAACCTAGGGGTGAAGGGTATAGACTCGAGGGTCTTAAACTTTCGTGGAAAAATAAGGTGAATATAGAGGGTGTAGTGAACAAATGGATCGTTACCTTGAAAGATAAATCGGAAAACATAATTCACGAGTACGAAAATAGCGACGTGGGTAATCTCAAAGACTATACCGATGTGACCATGAATATCGTAGAGAATAAGGAGTTCGATGATAAAATTATAGGTGATAATACACTCGAACTGTATTATAACAAAGTCAGTTCCTATACTAAACTATATACGAAAACCGTGACGTTTACAGAAGAAGATTTCGGGTATACCATAGATACGAGTAAACTTAAGGAAGTTGATATTGACTGTGTAGGTAAATATGTAAAAGTTAAAAAAGATAAGACCACTAAAGGTGACGAACGATTTGCGTGTGGACCAGCAGATGACAACGATAGACACTATTGTCAATTTTGGAAACACGAAATTGAAAGAGAAAAAATGGGTTCCGGTAAGGCATGTACTCGAATAGATAACTATGTTGTGAGAGTTCAATGGCCTACAGAAACTACAGCTTCACTTAAAAAATTGGATTTTCATACCGACCCAGATCCAAACACAGATCAAAATGTAAGTAATGACCCTCAATATTATAAAAATGAATGGGACAGAACACCTGATCCAGATATTGATTGTGTAGGTAAATATGTAAAAGTTTATAAGGGTTGGCCAATTCATGGTTATAATTATTATTGCGGTGAAACAGAGACGCCGAATATCCGATCAACTTTTGGAGAACGCGACAATTGTATGGACTGGAAATATGAAATTCAAACAAAAAAATCTGGTTCTGGTAATAAGTGTATCCGAGAAGATAACGATGTTATTACAGTTCAGTGGCCTAGAAAAGAAATAGCTGAGCTTAAAAAATTGGATTTTCATACCGAACCAGATCCAAACACAGATCAAAATGTAAGTATTGAACCTCAATATTATAAAAATATATGGAACAACACACCTTTTCCAGTGCCAGTTACGTATAATTACACGTATGAATTTATCATAAACAAAAAATCAGCTTTTTCCGCCATACAAATTCAATATATAAAAATCGACGGTGTTTTAATAACAGAAGAACAAACAGTCGAAAACAAATCACCTGCCGCTGGTTGGTATAATATATTTAATTTTGATGCTAAATATGCCTCTTGGAATGTAGACGGTTATGAAGTTGGAACTAAGATGTTTTCTATAAAATCTGTTAAAAAAGTTAATAAAATAGATATAACGTATACAAGACCTAGATACGCACCCGGTTGGATGATAAAAGAAAATGGGAAAATTAAAGTTTTTGAAGAAGATGATAAGGGTCCTGATGTTACTCCTAAACCCGCCACGTATACGTACGATCTAACGAAAACTTTGAATTTAGATTGTAAAGGTGATTGGAGTGATTGGAGTGCATGTTCGAACACTTGTGGTGATGGGACACAAGCAAGGAATTGGATAACAACTAAAGAACCACTGGGTAATGGTAAGGCGTGTCCTTCTCCTTTAACGGAAACCAGAAGTTGTATTGGTACAGAGGGATGTGATGTTCACTGTGACGGTTATTGGTCTTGGTATAGTGTCTGCGATAAAGACTGTGGCGGTGGATATCAAACAAGTTATTGGATAACAACTACTCAACCACAGGGTAATGGTGCGGCGTGTCCTTCTCCTTCAACTATAATCAAAGAATGTAATACACAACCATGCTACAATAGTTGGGGAGGACCTGTAAATTGGAGCGTCGGTCCATGTGTGATTATGTAGACATACCAGATAGACCTGAATCGTGTTATTACCCGAAGGTAAGAGAATCGGTAATATTAAGCATTATATTTTTAAAAAAAACCTATGACTAATAAAAGAAACACCGATATGGCAAAAGCAGCTATGCTCGGACTATTTGGTTTATTAGTTATAATTATTGTTGGAATAGCTTTAGTTATTTACTTTGGAAATAAAAAAGGTGACGAAGAAACGTTAGAAGAAACGTCAGAACAAATACCCGAATTTACATTCGGCGAGACTGGTAAGATAAAGTACAATAAAGAAGAGAGTAGTGGTTCCCAGGAAGGGTACCGTATAATTGAGTACCTTGCAAATGATCATGAAAGAAGTAAACTTATCGATATTACATTATCATGGCAAACTGGTGCAGGTTTTGATAAAGTTAATAAAATTATATTTACACGGTACGTAAGTACTACTACAGGTACTACTACAGGTACTAAAATCCAGGAAGATATAATAATGGAAAAAACCAAATATCCAGAAATGATAAAAGATTACAGTAACGGAACCGTTACATTTAAAGGTGATGATATTTTTAGTAACGTTAGCGTTAAAGGTACGAATACAGTTAAAGCGTATTATAATTCAGTTGATGAGAATAATCTATTAGGAACAGCTGAGATCAAAATTACCGAAGACGATTTTAGTTATACTGCTGATGGTCCATTTGGTGAATATGAAATTACAATTACAATTGTTAAAGGTACGTTTAAACTCGATAAGTTTGTGAAAAAAATTTATTATAATCTTTCATTCATTCCGTGGAAATGGTTTAAATTACAAATTAATACCAACACCACCACCGCCACCAACACCACCCCCGCCACCACCACCACCACATATTCTTTTAAAAGTATAGATGGTAGCGACACATTAACACTTGATGGACAAACAGAATTTAAACTAAACAAATATAAGGGTAAAAACCTTTTAATACACCCTGATGACGATGATAAGGTTTTAGTACTTGCTCCTAACAATACAATATTTAAAAAACAATCTGATATGGAACGAGAAGATTGGGGTTTGGCGTCTTTTACACTTACGGCGGCTAGAACTATAACACCAGGTGAAGAAGACGTAGAGGATATTAAACAGGGTATTGAGTATAAATCACCAAACGATCGGTACAGTCTTAAATTTCAAGACGACGGTAATTTGGTTTTACGTGATATAAATAGATTTAACAAAATTAAATGGGAATCTAATACGGATGCTCAAACGGAAGGGGGTGATTTTGCTAAGAGAATAGTTGTACGAGCACGAACCGTCACCTTTACTGTCGACGGTAGTGCTGCATTGACATTTACAAAAACAGATGATTTTGAGGATGGAAATGTTATAAGAGAGGATGTATCTATTGGTGGAAATTTCAAAAAACCCTATATACTTATACTAGATGACACTGGTGTAATAACCATTATAGATAAAACAGGTTTTGCCACACAAGCTTTAGATTTTCTTAGAACAAAAGGTGGTTTAAAATTTGGTGATACATTTAAATGTAAAAATAACAAATTTATTGCTGATGAACCACCAGCGTTTAGGTATATTGGTTACAATCAAAGAAATCGATTTAAAAGTTTTGATGCATTAAAAAGAATGCATGCACAATGGTCGAAAGATATTAAAACAGTTGAAGATAAACATTGTGGAAACGAGAGAGAAGGTCCAGAAATAACCGACGCTGTAATAGCTGATTTTCCTAAGCTCAAACCTGTCTCGTTATCTTTCACCACCTCCAACGCAAAGTTTAACCAGGATCTTACAAAGGATTTTTGTACGAGTGATGCCTCAGAAATAGAAAAACTGAAAGAAAACTGTGATTTACACAGTACTTGTGGTGGTCTAGGTCAAAAGGGTAATAACTGTTGGTATGCGTATGAAGGTTTAGGGTATGCATGGCCTGAAGGAAGTAAAGATATCTACACTGGTGGTCTATTTAATTTTAATCTGTCTAATACAAGAGGTCATTACTTGTTCCGAAGGTAAATAACCTAAGTTAAATAAAAAAATGAATGGTCAAGATATAGGTTTTGGAATCGTAATTATTGGATTAATTGTTGGTTTGATAATTTGGGCTGTAAGTGTGTCTCGAAAGACAAACCCAAAGCCGCAAATTGAAGTGAAAGAAGAATAAACATTTAATAAAAAAATCTCGTTATAAATAAAATGATACTTTTGATTGCTATCATTCTATTTATCATATTTTTGATTTATAGTACAAAACCTAGGGGTGAAGGGTACACACTCAAGGGTCTTAAACTTTCGTGGAAAAATAAAACGAGTATAGAGAGTGTAGTGAACAAATGGATCGTTGTTTTAAAAGATAAATCGGGAAAAGTAATTCATGAGTATGAAAATAGCGACGCGGGTAATCTCAAAGACTTTACCGATGTGACCATGAACGTAGTGGATAAAAAGGAGTTCGATGATAAAATTATAGGCGATAATACACTCGAACTGTATTATAACAAAGTCAGTTCCGATACTAAATTATATACGAAAACTGTGACTTTTACAGAAGAAGATTTCGGGTATAATGTAGATACGAGTAAACTCGAAGAGGTTGATATACCTAAACCTGAACCTGTCGATTGCCAAGGTAATTGGAGTAATTGGAGTAACTGTTCCAAAACTTGTGGCGGTGGAAAGCAATCAAGGTATTGGACAACAACTACACAACCACAAAATGGTGGTGCTGCGTGTCCTTCTCCTTCAACGGAAACCAGAGATTGTAATACACAGGGATGTAAAGTTGATTGTAAAGGGTATTGGAAAAGTTGGAGTGACTGTTCCAAAGCCTGTGGCGGTGGAACGCAATCAAGAACATGGAAAACGACTACACAACCACAAAATGGTGGTGCAGCGTGTCCGGTGACTCAAACACGAAGTTGTAATACGCACAAATATACACAAATATATGAAGATAAGTGTGGAGGTAATGATGTTATAGGTAGTTACAATTTGGAGACCTGTAAAAAGAAGTGTGCTGATGGTACACATGGTGAAAGTTACACGTGTTACGGTTTTATGCATAAAGCAAGTACTAATGAATGTAGAGTTTACAATAGTAAATGTTCTAGTGGTGGGATGCCCGGTGGATATACTGCTTGGAACAGGTGTGATATTAATTAACAAAGTGAAATACAAAAAAACTATGACTAATAAAAGAAACACCGAGATGGCAAAAGCAGGGGTGTGTTAATGGTAAAACTTTAGAGTCTGGGTGTACACAAGATTAATAAACATAACCTAAGTTAAATAAAAATGTATAA
>Ga0181570_10000069_pt1 | contig 92672 bp, 65 predicted proteins | sample 101ome_18_FD_148667 | JGI IMG/M metagenome (GOLD analysis project Ga0181570, IMG submission 148667) | Coastal salt marsh microbial communities from the Groves Creek Marsh, Skidaway Island, Georgia - 101406AT metaG (spades assembly) | ecosystem: Environmental > Aquatic > Marine > Intertidal zone...
GTGTGGGGTGGCGGACGGATGACGCGAGTTGGACGAGAGAGCGAGGGCGTCGACGCGGGATGCGATGCGACGAGCGGTGACGAGGGAGAACGCGCGATTGATACCGTCTCGTCTCGTCGCGTCGTCGTCGTCGCGCGCGCGGTGGGACTCGGACTCGGGCGCGACGACGACGACGACGGAGGATGCGCGTCGGCGGTTGGAGCGGCTGTGTGACGAGCGCTGGGCGGTGGATGGGAGCGCGCACGGCGTGCGAGTGGCGCTGATGCCGAGACGACGGTGCGCGGGAGTGGACGTACACTTTCCGCGAGAGCTCATGGTGCGGTACGTGTCGGCGGTGGACGACGAAGGGGTGGCGTGGGTGACGCCGGACGCGGGGGGGAGACTGCGAGGACGCGGGACGTACGTCTCGGCGAATCCGCGCGCCGTCGAAGAGGCGATCAAGAGGAAGAGATTTGAGTTGGGGTTTAAGAATAGAGACGTGCGAGTGCCGAAGACGTTGGTGGAGATGACGCGGCGAGGATTGAGGCGAGAGGTGGTGGCGTTGGTGGAACGCGCGGGCGCGTCGGCGTCGGAGGCGCGGGCGAGCGATTCGAGCGAAACGACGCGCGCGGTCGAGCGTGAGACGGTGACGACGGTGGAGGAGGAGATTGAACAATTACTCAGGGCGCAGAAAAGAATTGTTGCAGACGATTGGGTGTTAATTCCGAGCGATCTCGTGGACGAGATGGACGACGAGCGACTCGAAAAAGTATCCGTCCATCGCGAACGCGCGCCATCTGACGTCTCGCCGGGCGTCGGATACAGGCTCGACGCGCTCTCGATGGATGAATTAGTCTCCATTCTCGACGGGGATTCACTGGATAAAACATTTGCAACGAATGTGCGCGCTTGTTTGGAGCGATTTCGACTGTCGAAGAAACTCTCCGACGCTCCCGTGCTCGTCGGCGTGGATGAGGACGTCTCGTTGCGCTTGCGCATCGCGCAAATCAAATTGAAACTTTTCGAGCGCGGATAGTTTCGTCGTCGCGATCGTGCGCGGCGAAGAAAATTTTAGAAGAATATTCATTAGTCATGTAGTGGTCTAGTTTACGCCGCCGAAACGTCGTGATGATTAAATTCGCATTCTCCGACGTCGTCGCGCCTAGAAATGTCCTCCTCACACAAAGACATGGACAACATCGACGGACGATTGACCGTCGTCGTCGCGTTCGATGCGGGATTTCAATTGCACGATAAAGCGTGCTGGCGCTGGATCGAGAGGTGGCTTCTTCTCGATCCGAGTCGGATTCATCTGACCCTTCTCCACGTCGACCGCGCAAAGAATACAGAAGCTGACCTCGAGCTCACCTCTTACCGCTACTTGAATCTCGAAGATTGTTCTCGATACCTGCCGTACGACGTGTGGAAGAATCTGAAGAAGAGAAAATATCCAAGCAATGAAGTTTTAGTCATGACGACGACGTCGTCGGTGTCCGCAGCGATTCTCCAGTACATGCAATACGACGCTCCCGTGCACAGTCTTCTCGTGCTCGGAGGTCGTCACGAACGTTCGAGTTCTGTGATTCCACGCTTTTTGATGGGAAGCGTATCGACGGACGTCGTCACCAAGATTAGTTCTCATCCAGTGCTCTTGATTAGAACCAGATTGTTCAAAGATGTGACTGACCTGCGAACAGACACAATCGGAGCCGCGTATCTCGGCATCGACCGTAAACCGTCTGAGGATGAAGGTCGTGGTCGATTCGTCTGTATCGCCGTCGACGCTGATCACGTAAAATCTTTGATGCACTACTGTCGACGAGAAATCTTGCGGAAAACAGACGTCGTCCAGATAATTCACTGCGCCGCCGACGAGTACCCGTCGACGATCGCGCGCGTCTCGAAGGAAGTACAAGATGTTCGAATCGAGCTGGAGACCTTCCTGGAGGACAAAACGCAGCTCGATAGTGTTTTACTCGACTTCTCAGGAGACATTCGTGACAAGATCGTCGACCACTGTCGAGAGATGCAACCGCAGCTCGACATGTTGGTGATCGGTAACCGAGTGACGCGACGACTCACCCGAGCCATCATCGGATCTACGGCGCAATACATTCTGCAGCACGCTCACGTGCCTGTCTACATGGTCCCGGATCATTTACTAGAATGCATGGAAGGGGCGTGAGTTGTATCATTTTCAGATTGATCACAAATTTACCGATTAAATTTCAATCTTCAAACGCGACGCGAGCATCGACAACATATTATCGGTGCTGTCTTCCTCCTCGTCAGCCTCGCCCTCCGGATCGTTGTCTTCCATCGGCGCCAGCACGTGTTCCTTACCCGCAGCCGACAAAATGGCGCGAATCTCCTCGATGGTATCTTCCGGAATCATGTTACCGTCGAGGTTGAGGTACTCAAAACCAGCCTTGCTTGCCGCCAGCTGCGCCGCCGCGATGGCGCCCGCCTTCGTAAGCTCGTTGCAGCTGGCATCGAGTCTGACGAGCGGCGCGTTCGAGTCGCTAAGGGCAACGCACACTTGCGTGAAACCGTAATCACCGAGAATGTTGTCACCGATAGTCAAGACCTTCAGGTTCTTCATCTCCGCGATGGCTTGAGCGACGCCCTCCGCGCCCTCTCGCTCAAAGTCGTTGCTGCTAACGTGAAGGACTTCAAGCTTCGGACAACCCTTCGCCACCGCCGACAAAAGAGTACCTCCCATGTCAGGACCTAACGCGGTCGCCTCAAGGTTCAAGAATTCAAGGTTCGGATGATTGGGCAAAACCTTCGCAAACGCTTCGGCGCCTTCCTCGTTGACGTTGTTGTCATTTAAATCAAGTCTTTCGAGAGAAGTTCCCTTCGAAAGCGCTTCAGCGAGCATGACGGCGCCCTCACAGAAGAAACGCGAGCCGGCCATTTTGAAATCCTTCATGCCGGTGGCCTTCGCGACGATCGCCGCGATGTGAACCGTGCCTTCATTGCCCGTCATGTTCTTATCTAAGTGGAATCGAGTGAGCTTTTCCGGGCACGCGAGCAACTCAAGAATCGCGCGCGCCGCTTGCTCCGAGATGCCATTGTTCAAAAACGCAATGGATTCCAACTCAGTTTGTCCTTGAAGGAGCTTGGTGCACGCTCTGACACCCTTCTCGCCGAATGCGTTATCGCTCAAGTCGACAGATTTCAACTTGGCCGCGAGCAAGCCCTCGCTGAAAATTTCCATAGCCTTGAGAGCTTCGACTTCCGGACGACCCGCGATCGTGTCGCTCAGATCCACTTCTTTCAACGTCGCCGCCAAGTTGACGAATCCTCGGCTCGCAACCTTGGCCGCATCGATACCGAAACTCTTCGTGCTCAGTCGCACTTTTGAGTACGTCGCGCCTTTGCTCAAGAGTGGCGCCAACACCTGCTCGGCTCGCTGTTGCGTGTAGAACTCGCGATCCTTGCTCGTCTTGGAGACGTCGAACTCGTCACCGTCCATCTCCACGTCTTCACTCGCGCCGTTCGCACCGTCCGCGCCGGCTTCGACCGCCTCCTTCATGAGTTCAGCCGCCTTTTTCACGTACAGCCGCATGACTTCGATCAGAGGTCTATCGCCGCTCGTCGTGCTCGAGGACACGTCCGCGGCGCTGAACGCGCGCTGCTCGATCTCTTCAGCCTTACTCCGAGCGTTGAGCGTGGTATCGCCGTGGCAGTGGAATCCGATAGCGCTCAGCGACGCATCCATGCGCGCGATAAGATCTTCCCTCTGCGCCTCGCTGAGCGCAAACACCATGGCGACGGCGACGGTGTCGTGTGCGCGCGATTCGGCGGTGCGACGCTGGAGACGATGGTCGAGCGCGCGTTCGTTCGCTCGTCGTCCACGGTCGAGGCGTTCGTGCGCGTCGACGTGTGACGACGTCGAGTCGTGGGTGAAGTCCCGAGCGCGAAAAAGGACAGCTCCGACCGTCACAAGCGCGCACTTCGGGTCGTCGACGACGGGCGTCGGCGCAACGATCGGAGGCGACATGGCGAGTCTCGATGACTTGTACGCTGTCTCGCGACGGTTGTGTTTCGACATCTCGGATGGGTTGACGAGACTCGAGCGCGACGAGGCGCGCGGAGTTGCGAGAAACGAGGCGCTGGGACGAGAGATGAGCGCGCGAATCGGAGAGCTCAAGCGGATCACGAGCGAGATGGAGAGGCAGTGGCGATCTATGGCGATGACGGCGTCTATCTCGAAGAGCGATATGTGGAAGGTGCGTCGGGCGATGCGACGAGGGGTGCTCGAGAGGGTGAATTCAACTGATGCGAATGTCGTTGCGTCTTGGTGCCCCCGTCGACGACGACGGCGTAATGCGATTCGAACGCGTGAGACTGACTGACATTCGATCCTCTGCGCCGTAAAACAGAGAAAAGTCGAACACGTCATCGAAGAAACAGATCAACTCGACGCGAGCTTACAGCGATTTGGCTTGCGAGAGACGAGACGGCAAAACGAGCAAAAAGAACGGGAAGAGTTGATGCGACGAGTGACCGATGATGAAGGCTTCCGTTCGCTTGTGGGTGAATACGACGCGGAATCCGGGTCGATGAAGTCTGTGCGTCGCTCGGGAATGATGGTGGATGAGTTATTAGAGACTGGCGCGAGCGTGCTCGGGAACTTGACTGAGCAAAGCGCCACCTTGCGAAATGCCAAGCGAAAAATGCTCACTTTGCTCAATAAGATGGGAGTATCGGCGAGTTTATTGCGAGTCATCGATAGGAGGCAACGTCTCGACGCCATTCTCGTGTACGGAGGCATGATTTTCACCATCGTCTTCGTCTTCATCATTTGGTGGATTTTCTCGAGATGAGTTGAATCATAGAATAGGACTACGGTAGAAACTAGATTTGTAGCTAATCATCCGTTTTCGGCTTTTTATTCGGCATTTCCGACGGCGCGACGTACGTGCCGCTCAAAATCCATCCTCCGGAACCCGCGTCCGTGGTCATGACGGGATGTGTCCTTCCAGGCAACACTTGTTGCGCCCGCATGAAGGGCTCTACCAGCGAAAGACCGATGGCGATGTTCGCATTTCTAAGATGGTGTAACGCCTCGGCCAAAGGTTGCGCGGCGTTGAACCATATCGCGAATGAGGCTGAGGATGCGCACAAGGGCAAAATCTGCTCCAACAGTGACTTTGGTTCGACCGAAAGGGACGCGATAACGACGGACGTGAAGCCTTGTCTGGCCTGACGCGTCGTCTCGGCAGCATCGGCATACTTGATCTTCATAAATTTTCTCTCCTTCTTCTCCTCCGTCGACGCGGCCTCACCCTCTGGCGCCTGCGCTTGTTCTTTCTCTCCCTCCGCGCTCGCCCCTTTGCTCTTCTCTCGACAGGCGATGAGCTTGGAAAGCGACGCGTGACGAATGCAGTCAAAGTGCCTGTCCTCCAAATTCATATTCATCAGCACCTCCATGCCGGTGGGATTGTGCCCGACGTACCCGTTGCATATGCGTCCGAATCCTCCCATGCGATGGGTAACGGATCCGAGCACCAGTCCACCGCACGTGTCCAAGACGAGCGTCTCTCCGCACGCGCCGACGTTGCCCGCGTTTAGGAGCATCGAGAGCGCGTCAAAGCGCATGTACGACGTCTTGTGCGGATTGCTATAAAAGAGTTGCTCGCACACCTGTCTGGGCGACGGAAATCGCGCCAACAACCGAGTCATGTGTTTCTTCATCTTTCTCGCTCGATATTTCTCCTGCGCGAACGCCGTCTTCTCGTCGAACGTCTTACTATTTGCTGCGATAATCTCCACCATCTCCTCCCCCGTGAACTCTGTTCTCAGCGCCGCGATGTCGCCGTCCGTCAACGTCTGCGCTCCCTCGTGCTTATTGGACACGTGTTTATTCGAACGTTCATCCTCCACCGGCGCCGCTCCCGCGCTCTCGTCTTCATCCACAAAATCTGCCCCCAATCGCACCACCTCACCCGTGTTATGCGCGATCTCGTATCTCGACCCGAACGGCGCGCCGAGAAACGTCTCCGCCGGCACCTTTTTCCTCTTTCCAATCTCCACGCTCTTCCCCGCGCGAAGCGTGACGAAGGTCGCCCGTTCACCGTCGTTAATCTCCACCAAAACCACGTCACCCTCTCGCATCACCCTCGCCTCGCGTCTCGTCGCCGTCATCGTCGCCGTCGTCGTCCACGTTCAGACCGCCGCCGCTCTTCCTCGCCCCGCTCCTCTCTTTCGCTCTTCCCACGACGAGACGCGACGTCGACGACGAGACGACGGGTGACGAGCGACGAGCGACACACCTCTCCCTCCTCGTCGTTCGCCACTCACCCTCGTCGATGATCCGACGCGCGCGTCCGAGTGCCGCGTCGTCCGTCATCCAAATCCTCTCGGTCAGCCTTCGGGCCCGACACGGCGACACCGAACCGAACCGAACCGATCGATCGACACACGACGACGACGCGATGAGTTTCACCCCCGTGGTCGTCCCCGAGGGTGCGCCGCCGACCGTGCGCGTGGCGAGCGCGAGCGCGGCGGACGTCGCGGCGAGAGCGCCGGCGCTCCCGGCGACGACGACGACGACGACGACGCGAGGACCGGCGCCGGGACCGGGGACGACGGAGCGGGACGACGGGAACGCGGAGGGGGACGAGGAGGTGTTCGTCAGGCGACGAGGGGCGTTCGCGAAAGATTGTGCGTGGTGATGGCGACGCGTCGAACGCGAGACGCGAGACGCGAGACGCGAGACGGGGGGGGGATGATTCGATTCGACTCTATTCGATCGAGGACGGTGGCTGGGATTCATTCGGATTCGCGTCGACTGACCTCGCGTTCTTTCGTTCGTTCGTTCGTTCGTTCGCAGTGGCGTACATGATGTACGGATTCGGTGACTCCAAAGAGCCCGACCCGGCGTCCATCGAACTCATGGAGGACATGCTCGTGGACTATCTCGTAAACGTCGCGCACCGTTCGATGGAGGTGGCGGAGCGTCGAGGAAGGATGCAAACGGAAGATTTACTCTACGTCATCAGAAACGATCGGAAAAAGTTTGCGCGCGTGGATGAACTGCTCGAGATGAACGCGAAATTGAAGGATGCGAGACGAAACTTTGATTTACACGATCCCGCCGCCGTGCTCGCGCAGCAACGCGCCGACGAGGAAGCGGCGAGACGACGCGAAGCCGAAGCCGAAGCCGAAGCTGAAGCCGAGGCCGAGGCCGAGGAGGAGTGACGATCGCGTCTCCTTCTTCTTTTTTTCCTTCTTTTCGCACCCACCTAGTCCGCGAGCACACGTAGAATCACTTGTTAACACATACCTAGCGCGTAGTAGTCGTTCGACGCGCGAGGCTGGCACGTCTGCGCGTGCCAATGCTTGGATACGATTCCGTCGTCACACGGCGCCGCACCGGGACGACGGATGGCGCCCGCGCTGGACGTGGTGAGCGAAGACGCGCGTGATGCGTGCGTCGACCGCGCGACGAGCGGTGCGCCGCGATCGCCGCGCACGCCCGTGCGACGAAAATCGTTGCACGAGCGGAAACCGGTCTCGGTGGATGCGACGTCGCAGCGGTCGTCCTCGCCGAGCGCGAGGAGCACGTCCACGCTGGGCGTTGGTGCGGATTGCGTCAAGGTGGTGGCGGTCGTGCGACCGCTCATCGAGCGCGAGGTGGAAGCGATGGCGACGGAGGCGTTGGTGGTGGCGGAGGATAGCATCGGAATGAATTCAGGACATCAGTTTACGTACGATGGTGTCGTGCGCGGGAGCGAAGAGGCGCTGACGGAGGTATACGAGACGTACGTGAGAGAAATAGTGGATGGATCCATGGGAGGTTACAACGGGTGCGTGTTGGCGTACGGGCAGACGGGTTCGGGGAAGACGTATACGATGGGCATGGGGGGAGACCATCCGGGCATGGCGCAGAGAGTGTTTCAAACGCTCTTCTCGCGCATCACCGACCTCAAGACGCGGGATCCAACCGCGGCGGTGACTGTGCGGGCGTCCTTCATAGAGATTTATAAGGATGAGATTCTGGATTTGTTGTTGGACACGGAGGACGAAGACGCGACGTCGACGGCGACGACAGTGACGATTCGAGAGAATCCAAAAGAGGGTGGGGTGTACTTGAATGGGACGCGTACGATGGAGGTTGACGGCGTCGAAGGATGTTTGACGGTGTTGAACGAGGGAATCTGTCGACGTTCGGTGGCGGAGAGTACGATGAATGTTCGCTCGAGTCGCTCGCACGCCGTGTTGACGCTCAACATCGAGTGCAAGGTTGGCGGTGCCAAGGCGACGTTGGCGAAGCTGCATTTGGTCGATCTCGCCGGATCCGAGCGAGTGACGCTCAACGAGACCAGAGGACAAAGATTTAAGGAAGGGGTTCAGATTAACATGGGTTTACTCGCGTTGTCGAATTGCATCGCCGCGCTCACCGACGTGAACAGGCGTGAGTGGGGTCATATTCCGTATCGAGACTCCAAGCTCACGAGGTTGTTGCAAGATTCGCTGGGTGGAAACAGTCGTACCGTGATGTTCGCGTGCGTCTCGCCTGCGGATTCGAATACTGATGAAACGCTGAGCACTCTGAAGTATGCGAGCCGGGCGAGGAGTATACGAAACAGAGTCGCCATCAACTTTGAAAAGTCGACCGAGGCAGAACTGAAACTGAAGAGAGAATTAGACGAAGCGAAAGAAAGAATCGCACAGTTGGAGATGCTTGTGAACGTGTTGCACGATGAGAACAAATCTCTGAAGGAAGCTACTCCGGATGCAAATGCTATGTCGAGGCTCATGCTGACGCCCGAGGCGACGCACACTCCTCACACGCCTTTGCACACTCCAATCGTCTCTGGAACTCCTCTCAGTGAACTTTTGATGAGTTGTAAGCGGGCTCGTGCGCGCGCTGAGATTCTATTGTCGTGTAAATCACCGACAAAGTCGCCGATGCGAACGCCCAGAGCAAGCGTCGATTTCGGCTCTTAGAAATTCTTTAGTCATCACAATACATAGAATAGATAGAAAGCTATGCTGTAGCCTCTTGAACAGCGGGTGTCGCCGGAACGGCCACAGCACTCGCGCTCTTCGCGCCTCGACCCTTCTTTCCTCGATTCCCTCGCTTTTTGCGTTTAGCCTGTGCTTCGGCTGGCGCGGCGGCGGCTGGCGCGGCGGCGGCTTCCGTTTCCATCGGCGTCGTCGCCTCGTCCGCCGCAGTCGCCTCGTCATCGTCTGTGCTCTCGCTTTCACTGTCACTATCGTCGTCGTCCGCGTTTCCTCCGAGCGCTTCCAAGATTTGCCCGAGCCTTTGATGCGCTTTCGTCGCGCCCGCGAGCATCTTTTTTCTGCGCGTCTTCGTCATCGACGCGCAATACTGCACGAAAAACTCGAAGAATTCTTCCCTAAGTTCGCTACTGATACCAACCTGCTTCAACAAATACTGATGATGCACCGGATCGACTTCAGTCCTTTCCATCAACGCCCAGGCCGCTAAGTAATCCTCCGCGGCGTTTCGTCCCACTCGAGCCGGCTTGGCCGCCTTACACTTGTGACACGACGTGTTTTTAGAAAAGTTGTTGAAACCGCACTTACACACCCAGTCCTTCTTAGTAAACTTCGCCGCCGCCTCACCGTTCTTCGTCTTCGCCTTTTTCTTCGCCGGCCCTTTGCTCGCCTCCTTGGCCGCGTCCGCGCCACCCGTCGTCGCGTCTCCGCGTTTCCTCGCCTTTTTCTTCGCCAGTCTCGTCCCGGTCGCCTTCGCACCTCCCTCGCCCGCCGGCTTCTTCACCACCGGCTTCTTCACCACCGGCTTCTTCACCGGCGCCTTCTCGGTCGCGGCGTCGTCCTTCTTCTCGGCCGCCGCCGCCACAACCGCCGAGGTCGTCGTCGTCGTCGTCGTCGTCGTCTCGGGCTTCGGCTCCGCTGGTTCAGGCTTGGCCGTCTCGACCTTCGTCGCGGTCGTCGGTTCCGGTCCCGGCGCCGCGTCCGCGACCGCCGCCGTCGCGATCATCGCGTCAACCGTCGTCGTCTCCGCCGCCTTCGGCGCCTCCGTTACCGTCGTCGTCGCCGCCTCCGTCGTCGCCTCCGCCGCCTTCGGCGCCGCCGGCGCCTGCGCTCGAGACGCCGCGAACGGGGACACGTACGTCGTCGTCGCGACAGGCGTCGACGCGGTCGCGGTCGTCGTCACCGCTGCCGCCTCACCCGTCGTCGTCGTCATCGCCGCCGCCTCACCCGTCGTCGTCGTCGTCGTCATCCTCGTCGGTCGTCGTCGCGATGTGTCGGGACACTTTTTCGTCCCGACCGAGTGAGCTGACTCTCCGCCCGCAGTCTGCGTCGTCGATGGCGTCGATGACGTCGCGTCGCGCGACTCGAGCGCTGTTGGGAATGACGCGAGAGGAGATGCGCGCGCTCGTCGTCGATGAACTCGGCGCGCCGGCGTACAGGGTGACGCAGATTCGCGACTCGTTGTTCGGGAAGCGACGGGACGAAACGGTGGGCTCGATGAGTCTCGTCCCGCGGGCGCTGCGCGAGGCGATGGAGGCGTCCGGCGTGGTGACGGGACGATTAGACGTCATTCGTCGCGATTTAGCGCGAGACGGGACGGGGAAGCTCGCGATGCGCGTGGGTGAGAACGAGGTCGTCGAGGCGGTGGGAATTCCAGACGCGAGCTGTTTCGTCCCAGAGTCGTCGGCGGCGGACGACGAGGAGCGGAGCGAGGGGACGTTCAGGGCGATCAGGGGATGGGATAAGAATCGTCTGTCGGCGTGCGTGAGCAGTCAAGTGGGATGCGCGATGAAGTGCGCGTTTTGCGCGACGGGCAGAATGGGATTCAAGCGCAACTTGTCGGCGAGCGAAATCGTGGCGCAAGTGTTGGAGCTCGAGCAGACGTACGCGAAGCGCGTGTCGCAGGTGGTCTTCATGGGTATGGGCGAGCCGATGTTAAATTTAAAACAAGTCGTGCGAGCGATTCGGTGTCTGAACGAGGACGTGGGCATCGGCGGACGACACATCACTCTGTCGACGGTCGGGATTCCGGGCTCGATCAGGAAACTCGCCAAGGAGAAAATGCAAATTACTCTCGCCGTGAGTTTACACGCTCCAGATCAAGAGACGCGCGAGCAAATCGTGCCGTCGGCGAAATACTACCCCATTGATGATTTACTCGAGGATTCGAGGGCTTACTTTAAGGAGACTGGTCGACGCGTCACGTTCGAGTACACGCTTCTCGCCGGAGTGAACGACTCGCCGAGTCACGCCGTTCGATTGTCTCGTCTACTCAAACGTAAGTTTGGCGCCGGATCGACGCACGTCAACGTCATTCCGTGGAATAACATAGACGGCATGGATTTTGAACGCCCTTCTGGAAACCAAGTGCACCGATTTTGCTCCGCGTTGGAGGGCGTCACGCACACCATTAGACGCACGCGAGGACTCGAAACGTCGGCGGCGTGCGGGCAGTTAGCGGGAGATTTCGAGCGTCAAACGCTTCGTAAGAGTGCTTAGAACCTATTCTCTAGTCTAGTTCTACATTAATATAGATTATGTCTCTAGGAAGAGGTGAAATCTGGTGAAGACGCGACGTAATCACCTCGTTCAGATCGACGCGCCATGATTTCGTCGTACACGCCGTAATCTTCGTCGACGATGCGTCGAAGTTGCAAACTGGTCACGACCGTGACGACGGTCTTCGTGAGCGCCCTGACGCTCACTCTGCGCCTACCTCGAAGCCACGTGTTCTTGACGCGAACGAGCGTGGACACTAAGCTCACCAATTTCACAAACTTGACTCGACACTCCGAGGTCTCGTCCTCGTCGTAATCCAAGTTGTCGTGCACGACGACGCCGGGCGGAATGTACAGCCCACGATCTCCCACGTACTCGTCGACGTAGTGCTTTTGCACGCGAGACTCACTGCCGTCTTCCTCTTCAACGAACTCTTCGCACACGCCCGACGTGATCACGAAGAGTCCCTGGGCGCGGTCACCCTTCTTACAAATGAGCTCCCCCTTTTCGTACACGCGCTCCTCAAACGTCCCTCGACGTTGCTTCCCGACGTATCTCGTGAGACGGTAACGGCCTAAATCGTCTTGATGCACCGAGTGACCGTCTTGAAACCACGGGTGTAAAAGCGCCTCCTCGGCCGTCAGACGCCTGGCGGGATCGATCATGAGCAGACGATCGATGAGGTCCAGCGCCTCGTCCGAAACGTCCACCGACATGGGTTCGATGCTTCGAAGACTGATCTTCGTGAACAAGAGCTGCTCGTCCTTCTCGTCGTCCACGTAAAACGGTACCTCGCCGCTCAAGAGAAGATACATGATGACGCCTGCGGACCATAAATCGACGGCGGCGTTGTACTGCGCGCTCTGTAGAATCTCCGGCGCGACGTACGAAGATGTTCCGCAGTTGCATCGACACTTGTTTCGACCGTTTCGCACGCTCTGAGCCAATCCAAAATCAATCAACCGCAGCGAAAGCAAGTCATCCTTCTTTGCGAAAGATATATTCTCCAGTTTCATGTCTCTGTGCACGATGTGCTTCTCGTGACACGCGCGCAACGCTCGTAAAATTTGTCCCATCAACACCTTTGCTTCGTCTTCCTCGTACTCGCCCCTTGCGAGCAACGTCTCCAAGAGCTCCTCACCCTCCAGCAGCTCCATCACCACGAACGCGTTCGGATGATCGTGATAAAAATCGTACACGCTCACGACATTCTCGTGATCCACCGCGTGCGCGAGCTCGTATTCCACGCGCGCCTCTCGCAGTCGCATGCTTCGTTTCGGTTGTTTCGACACGTTATTCGAGCTCAACGACACGTCGTCTCGCGCGATCCCATCGCTCACGGATTCGCACTCCGACCCACTCGAACCTCTTCCATCGATATCTCTCCATCCCTGCACGCTCTCGCTCTCGTCCTCGTCTTCGCTCGTCGTCGCGCCTTCGTCGGCGCTCTCCTCATCCTCCTCTCGGATGCGAATCATCTTCACCGCGCGCACGATCCCATCCCTCTTGCGCGTCGCTCTGTACACCAGACTGAAACCACCGCGCGATACCTCCTCCACGACGTCGTACGCGTCTCGAAACCCCTCGACGCCATCGCCAGACGTCGTCGGCGTCGGCGTCGAAAGACGGTGGTCCCTCTTCGTCTCCGAGACGACGTCGGGCGCCTCTCTCGCGCTATCCTCCGCGACGCGCGTCGGCGCGCGAGACGACGTCGACGTCGGCACCGGCGTCGGCGTCGACGCGGACGTTGATTTCGACGACGCGCATCCCATGCGTCGATTCGTCGAGCTCTAGCGAGTGAAGAGATGTGCGCATTTCGGTTCATTCGTGTCGCGACAGCTCGACGCGCGTCGGCGGTCGCGCGCGCGACGACTCGGCGTCCATCGCTCGAGCGAGACGGTTTCGCGTCGAGACTCGCGCGTTCGATTCGCGCGAGCGCGCGCGTCGTCGACGACGGAGAGCGGCGAAGATGTTGCGGGGACGATGGGTGCGCATCGTGACGCTCGCGACGCTCGTCGCCGCGTTGGCGATGACGACTTCCGCGCGCGGCATCGCGATGGAAGAGGAGGAACGTCTGATCGGTTGGAAAGGCGAGGTGGCGCGCGAGCCTCGAGCGAGAGCGGGCGACGACGAGACGATGCCGAGGGTGACGACGCTGAGTTGGACGCCGAGAGTGTTTCTGTATGAAAACTTTTTGAGCGACGAGGAGTGCGAGCACATGATCGCGTTGGGGGAGAGGAATTTACAGCGTTCGACCGTGGTCGGGAACGCACCGGGCGGACTCTTGTCGGCCGTGCGATCGTCGTACGGAACCTTCATCACGAGGCGGTTGACGAAGACGTTGTCCGACGTCGAGGATCGAGTGGCGGAGTTTAGTGGCATCCCGTGGGAACATCAGGAGCAATTGCAGTTGTTGCGGTATGAGAACGGGCAGGAGTATAAGGCGCATCACGATGGATTGAGTTCGGGGAGCAACGGTGGGAATCGCATCGCCACCGTGTTGATGTTTCTGAGCGAACCCGAGGAGGGCGGGGAGACGGCGTTTCCGGACGCGCAGCCATTGCCCAAGACAAAGGCGGATTTCTTCGCGAAGAAGGACACGTTCAGCGCGTGCGCGTGGAACGATGGGAGAGGGTTCAGTGTGAAACCGAAGAAAGGGTCCGCCGTGCTCTTCTTTTCATTTCACATAAATCGCACGTCGGACGCGAAGGCGGGACACGCGTCGTGTCCCACGCTCAGAGGCACCAAATTTACGGCGACGAAGTGGATCCACGAGAATGCGTTCGCCACCGGCACGTACGTCACGCCGACGTGTGAGGATGTTAATAAAGAGTGCGATCGCTGGGCGCAAAGCGGCGAGTGCGAGAAAAACCCTGGATTCATGATGGGCATAGAGAGCGTCGGCGCGTGTTCAAAGAGTTGTTGCGCGCGCATGGATCGGTCGACGTTGACGGAGATTCAAAAAACCTTTTGCGTTCCGTGCGATAGTTGAATTAGCGCATTGTTACAAATAGTGGGGAACCATGACGATAGAATTAAAGCACTCTGAGCGCTTCGTAGTGCCCGGCGCCGTGAAAGAGCACGGCTAAATCCTCCTCGTCTCCATACTCGTCGCCGTATCGCCCGATGTTGCGCACGCCTTCCTCCGACTCCATGTACACGCTGATCGGACTCGTCAACACGTGCGTGAGCATTAAAATCTCCGGTTCACCGCCCCACGTCGACGATATCTTCATTCGGTGACAGTACTGCTCGAAATCACCCTCGATGAACCACTCCGTCTCTTCCCGTCGCTCGTTGAGTTCCTCCACCGCCGCCAAGCGCAACGCGTCCGCCTCCCTGAGCTCTTCCGACTCGCTCGTTCGCGCGCCACGATCTCGCAGCGAACGCGAGACGGCGACGGAACGAAATAAACACCGTCCATCGCCGGCGACGGCGTGAATCTCGTACGACGTCGATTCCGACGACGAATCAGGCGACGAATCCGACGCTCGGCATCGATAGCCGACGGTTGACGCGATCGACGGGGCGCATCGTCGCGCGGAGGGTACGATGGACGCGCGGGCGTGGCGAAACGTCGACGCGGACGACGCGGCGATCGTCGTTCGCGCGGTCGCGCTCGCGACGCACAGGGCGAGGGTGACGGTTCGAAGCATGACGTCGACGCGACATCTGACGGGCGTTTTCTTGCAGTCGCACTTTTCTTCTACAAACGCGATTAAATCGTATTAAATCGAATCGAAAAGTCGTCGCTCGCGTCACGTGCCCTTCATTCGTTTCGACGCCGAGGATTTTTTAAACTTTTTATCCCTCTTCTCCTTCTTCGTTCTCTTATCCGCGTCCGGCGTCTCCTCCACCTTTTTTGGTTTGGGCTCGAACGCGTGCTTATCCTTGGATCCCGCCTTGCGCTTGACGGAGAGCAGCTTGTTGGAGCGACCAGAGGCGCCGTGAAGCGCGCTCGCCCACTCCTCCTCCGTGCCGACGACGGCGAAACGTTCCAAATCGGTATCCTGCGCGTGGATGCGCGAACGCGCTCGGTCAGTACGGTGATGAATAAAAGAGAAAAAAAGAATACTAAGCGCGCGCGCGGTGGGTTCGACGTCCTCCTTCGGCTCGGTAAGAACGCAGCGATATGTTTCTCAACATAGGGATGTTCTGCTACCTGGTTGATATTCGATTCGTCATCGCCGAATACGTCGACACCATCGTGACGTGTCGCTGTCGAATCACGCACCTCGAGGAGTTCTTTTCTCTTCGCCTCCATCTCCGCGTTGACGGCGGCGGCGCTGCGAATGCAAACGAGAGAACGCGCAGTCAGTCAGTCGGTCGAGTCGTCGTCGCCGCGAAAACTCGTGGTGCTTACGCGCCCCGAAGAGTGATGGATCAGGCCTGTTGAGCTTAGTTACCAACACGGAACCCTCTGACTTATAACCCCGCCTAAACGGTGGCGCCAGAGGGTAAAAAATTCTGGAACTATGTCGTTGTCTATCACCTCCATCCTCTTCAAAACAACCGCCGCGCGAGGAGCAAAGATGCGAAAAACGTACCCTTCATCTAATTCTTCGTCTAAACCGACGGCGTGCGGTTTCAACTCGGGCATGCTCATCGACGGCAGCGCAGCCGCGATTTCATTTTCTCGAGCCAAAAGAAGCGAGCCGTGGATGCGGCGAATCGATTTGTTGAACAGCGCCATTATTTGTTGTCCCGGTAAGTCCAAACTCTTGATCGCGTCGTCGATGGTCTTGAGCTGTAAACCAAGAATGAGCAAAATAACGGCTTGCGTGTACGACAGCGTCACGGGGATGCGCTTCGCGAAGTATGCGCGCGCGAGCGGTGGCACCAAGTCACCGATCAAGTGATGATCGACCAATGCGTTGGAATATTTCTGAATTCTCCGCAAGTCGTGGGGACTCAAAATTTCGTTATCCGCCTTTAAGACCGAGTCACGACCGGCGCCTCCCTTCTCGTCCCAGCTCAACTTCGGGGTCATGAGTGACAAACACAGCGCGGGAGCCAAGTCTCTGAACGCCGATCCCATGAGCGACGTGAATCGCACGCGGAAGTCCTCGTAGAACGAGTCCACCCACTCGCCGTCCGGACTCTCGTCCAATCCCACCGGGAAGCACGGTCGTAACATGATACACGTGTGCTCGCCCGTCGTCTCGCTCGCCGTCTGTCTGAGATACACCGGTTTGTATCCACCTTTACTCCAGTAACTGTACAATTCGGGCGTGAGTCCGAAGGAAGTGCCGATCCAGTTGACATTTTCTGGTTTTCGCTCGGAGAGGTTCGTCAGCAGTGGCGGCAAGTCGTCGCGAGGCTTTAACGTCTCCTCGGTCAATTTCCCAGTCTCTTGCCAATGCTTCGTGTTCGTCTTCACGTCGATATCCTCGGTGTCTTCGCGCAAATCCGTGAGTTTACCCTCGTAGTAGTCGTGGATGAGCTGAATGGCCCGAGATCCGTATCCTTGACGCGGTAAATCTGGATGCACGGCGATGCGAACGATACGCACGCCGGTGAAGGATGGGAATCCTTCATCCTGGAATTGCGACGCCATCGTCCACGGAATGAGATCACCCTGCGGCGATAAGCCGGCCGCGAGCGTCGCACGAGCGCTCTTCTGCGAGATTGCGCCCTCTAAAGCAACCTGAATGACGCAGAGAATTTCCGGCAACACGTTTTGAGTCTCATCCACGGGAGCTAGGAGGACGAAGAGTCGATGCGCCGGAGCGTCGGACATGAGCTGCAAGTCATTCGGCGTGTTGCGGTAGTGGCTAGAGACGTAAAGAGCCATCATCTTCTTGAGGAAATGCTCGCTCGCGGCGTGCGCGCTAAACAAAGTATCGCGAGATACTTCGTACAGCTCGCACGCGCTCGGAGGAGGCAACGCCGTGATGAGGGGAGTGAGCGCATCCGCTGCGTCCAAGCAAAGCAAGTCATTCAGCCATTTCTCGATGCGATCGCCCGGGGAGTAACGCACAGGCTCGGCGAGTGCGACTTCTCTGAGTAATCTCGATCCTCCGGTCGCAAGCTTTCCATCCTTGTTAGTTTGTTGAGTCGTCGCCGCTTCTCGTCGTAAATTACTGATGAGTTTGATGCTCAGCGCGCGACCGGTGCCTTCGTAACCGTTGATTGTTGAGCACAAAAAAACGAGGTACGGCCCGAGCAAAGACTTCACGGTCGGTAGCGGGATGGCGGCCGCCTCGTCTATCACCAGCAACTCAGCCTGCGTGGCTCGTTCAGCGTGCTGAGGGAGAATGTATTGAATAGTCTGTCGGTGACGCCTGGTGACGTTGATGCGAACGATGCACTTCCCAAAGGCTGGGTTCGTCGATTCCACCAAGTCGTAGTCCAAGTGTTCTTTGTATCCGAGCGAGTCGAATCCTTTGAGGATGAAATCGAAGAAGGTCTTCAAGTTTTCGGGACTCGGCGACGTGACGAAAATGTTGGCATAGCCCATTTCCACCGCGCCCGCAACGGCGATGCCCATCGCGGCAGACTTACCTCGACCACGCGCGGCGGTGAGCGCGACCGTCGATCGAAGCGTCTTCTCACTCGCCGCGTCGAGAAACGTGACGACCGCTTTCGCCTGATCCATCGTCTTGCAACAACCCACGAGCGGACCCGCCGGCTCAACCTCCGCCATGCTCTCCTTCAAGTCTGTCAATTCCGAAGCCTCTCCGTCCTCTCTATCTTCCGCCGGCTCGATACCTCTGATGTGCGAACTGATTGGCAAAATATTCAACTCATCGTCCATCATGATGCACGTCGGACACGCTCCTAAACTGAGCGTGAACCTCTCGTTAAATCTAGCGACGACGTCTTGATGACCTTCGGTGCGAAATCGCGAGTGCACGTCCATCGTCATATTGTACAACTGCGTCAAGCTTTGCATGTTGGACAAAAGCAAGACGATTAAACCACCGCCCTCGACGGTTTCGATCGTTCGCGCGAGCAAGTTGGGCGTCAACGCCTCGAAATCTTGCAACACCGCCATTCCGTACGTGTTACCCAAAATTTTCTGCGTTTCCGCATAGTAACAGTACCGAATATTCGTCGACGCCACGAACAGCGAAAACGGATCCTCATTCTCCGTGTCCATCAAACCACTGTTTTGCATCTTTTTAATCTGTTTCGCTCGCTTCTTCTTGTGCGACGACAGGTACAGATCCTTCTTATAACACCACAACACGTTCGGCCTCGACTTGACCACCGCCTTGCTCAGCATGTAGTGCAAGTTGACGATCTGATCCCTCCCTCGATCGCCCACGAGAACGAACATCGTGCGCTCGTTCTTCTTCACTCCATTCTCCACCAGCGTTCGGATCCGCGCGTCCACCTTTTTCCGCATCGCGCCTCTCCTCGCCTCGCCTCGCTCCGCCGCCGACGCACCACCGTCCGTCCGACGTCTCTCGTCCTCGCTCCCTCGACGCGCACCCCTCTCGAGATCGACGCCGTCACACACGCGCGCGCGCGTTCCCGTCACTCGCGCGTCGTCGCGCCTCCTCAACCTCGCGTCGACGTGTGTCGCGCACGCTTTCATTCATTCACCAGGTGGGTACGTCGGCGGCGGCGGGACTCGACGGAACTGGGACGGGGACACTTTTTCATCACCGCCATTTGTCGTCGCGGACGGACGCACGCGGACGCGCGGACGACGGTCGCGAGAGGTGTTCACGGAGATTGTCCTCGTCCTCCTCGTCGTCGTCATGGGTAAGGCGAGCAAGGATAAGCGCGACATTTATTACCGCAAGGCGAAAGAGGAGGGATGGCGCGCGAGGTCCGCCTTTAAGTTGATGCAAATTGACGAGTCGTTTGATATATTTCGAGACGTGCGACACGTCGTCGATCTGTGCGCGGCGCCGGGATCGTGGTCGCAGGTTTTGAGTCGAAAATTGTACCTTCCAGCCGTCGCCGCGGGGGTGCGAGCGGAAGATTTACCGAAAATTGTCGCCATCGATTTACAGCCGATGGCGCCGATTGAAGGCGTGACGACGATTCAGGGCGACATCACGTCGATGGATAAGGTGAGAGAGGTGTTGTCGCACTTTGATGGGAAACAGGCGGATTTAATAGTCGGTGATGGGGCGCCCGATGTCACCGGTCTGCACGATTTGGATGAATTCATGCAGGCGCAGTTGATATTAGCGGGGTTGACGGTGGCGACGCACGTGTTAAAGCCGGGCGGGACGTTTATAGCGAAAATCTTTAGAGGGAAAGACGTGAGTCTGTTGTACTCGCAGTTGAAGATTTTCTTCCCGGAGGTGACGTGCGCGAAACCAAAGAGCAGTAGAAATTCTAGCATAGGTGCGTGACGATCGATTCGACGACGAAGAGCGCGCGCGCGCAAGAGAGAACGCGACAGACTGACGACTCGCTTTGTTTGTCTCGATACGCAGAGGCATTCATCGTGTGTCAGGGGTACGCCCCTCCCGATGGATTCCAGCCCAGTCACCTGACGCGAGTCTTAGAAGAACGCGCCGTCGCGCACGCGGCCGGAGAAGACGGCGCCGCGATCGGTACCGCGTCGTGGCCCGAAGACGTCCTCGTTCCGTTTCTCGCGTGCGGCTCGCTCGCCGGATACGACGCCGATCAGAGTTACGCCCTGGACGACACCAAAACGCGTCTGGACCCGGTGCAACCGCCGACAACGCCCGCGTATAAGACAGCCATCGAGCTCTTGAAGAAAAAGTAGGACACACTGTAACATACCGATCGATCGATTCGCCGCCAAGAGACGCGCCGGTACGCTCGCCGGCGGTTGGGCAGAGCCGACACAACGAAGCGCGCGATCATGTCCCCCGCGCCGTCGACGTCCGCGTCGCACAAAGTGTTCGTGTACGGCACGCTCAAGCGCGGTCTGCACAACCACGTCCTTCTCGAGCGAGGAAACGCGCGGTTCGTCGGTCGCGCGCGCACGACGCGCGCCGAGTTCGCCATGCTCCTCGCCGACGCCGGGTACCCGTACGTCGTCAAAACGACGACGAACGCGCGCTCGATACACGGCGAGGTATACGACGTCGACGACGTCACGCTCGAGCGTTTGGACGTGTTGGAAGAGATCGCGACGGGGATGTACGCTCGAGAGATTGTCGAGTTGACGATGACAGAGGAGGCGGAGGCTCGAGGCGTACTCGACGCGTACGTGTATCTCGCCGGTACGCGGGACGATCTCGAGCGATTACCGAGGATAGACGCGTACGATAAAGCGCTTCACGACGAGGTGTACGTGCCGAAACACCGTCGGTAGCGCCGCGAGCGTCGCGCACGTAACTATCGATTATTATGTACACTACTAATACTAGCCCCGCCGCGGCGAAAAATCCTCGTCGTCCGTCCTCTCACTCGCTGTCGCTTTCGTCCACGTATCCCGGCATCACCCCAACCCTCGTCGCGCGCATGATGTACTCCCCGTTGACGTATTTATGATACTTGTCGAACAGCGCCGTGGCGTCCGTCCCGTACGCCTCCTCGAGCACCGCCTCGCCGCCGGGATGATACTCGACGTAGGGCGTGAGATTGTACACCTTACCGCGCAGACCGATCCAACAATCCTCTCGAGTGTTGTGTCTCGCGAGCTCTTCCGCGTCGATGACGCGTTTCACGTCCGTGGGCGCGTCCGCGGGCGCCCCTCCGTCGACGCGCTCGCGCTTGGTGCGTCTGAGCCAATCCATCTGCGAGTATCCCGGACGCACGACGATCCTCGGCGCGTGCGGTTGAGTCGCGGAAGAGGACGACGGCGCATGCGTCCCCGCGCTTGAGGGCGCCGCGCGATCGCGTCGCGCGTCCTCGCCCATGGATGGATGGATGGCTGAAGGAAGTTGAAAACGTCGAGGCGGGCGCAGAGTGACGTCGGGACTCGGCGACGCGTCGGCGATGGCGACGACGACGACGACGACGCGTGCGGTGGCGACGGCGCCGTCGTGGACGCGACGGGCGCGCGCGGTGCGACATCGCGACGCGTCGAGACGCGACGCGGCGCGCGCGAGGGCGACGTCGGACGCGACAGAGGTGAACGACGTCGACGAGACGACGACGCGCGAGGGACGACGCGCGGCGTTCGGACCGTCCACCGCGGACGCGAGGAGGGTGCGAGACGAACTGTTGGAGCGGTCTCTGGCGTCGGCGGGATGGGACGACGCGCGCGCGTTCTTGGCGAAGCGCGCGTCAACGGCGTTGGGGAGGATGGCGTGCGAGACGCTGGAACCGGCGATGACGTCGAGGGAGGCGATTCGGGCGCTGGACGAGACGGAGGCGGCGATGGCGATGGAGAGTAAACACGGGGTGTCGTTGGATTTCGGTGGGATGCTCACGGCGGAGGTGAGACGAGGGTTTTATAAGACGAGACAGGGGTCGCCTTTGGGTGGGGACGAACTTGCGGCGACGGCGGCGTTTTTAGAGAGCGCGAAACGATTGAAATCGTCGATAGAGGGCGTGACGGAGAGCGGTGAAGTTCCCAGAGCGCTCGAACCGTTGCGTCAGATCGTGAGAGACGTGATGACGCACGGAGAGTTGGCGGAGAAGATTCGCGGCGCGGTGGAGGAGACGGGTGAATTTCGCGACAACGCGAGTCAAGAGCTTCGACGTGCGCGAGCGCAAAAGGGCGCTGCGGAGGGTAAATTGAAGAAGGCGATGCAAGGTAAAGGCACACCAACGATGCACCAAGGACGCATGGTTCTGGCGGTCGCGGCACCGGCGCCGCCAGACGTGTTGATCGTCGGGACGGCGGCGGGAGGCGCCATGGTGCTCATCGAGCCGCCGGGCATCGTCACGCTCAACCGAGAGTTGGCTCAAGCCGTGGATGCTGAGAAGAGCGCCATCGACGCCATTAAGAGAGAGTTATCGAACGACATCTCGCTCGTCGTGGAGGAACTGCTCGAGTGTTTGGACGTCGTCGTGCGTCTGGACGTGGTCGCTGCAAAGTGTCGATACAGTCAGGCGCTGAACGGCGTGCGACCAGTGTTTTCCAAGTTTACGGATGACGAAGACGTCTTCTACGACGAGCACGTCATCGAGGAAGATGATGAACCGATGAGTGAAGGTAACAACGCGGAAAATGAAGCGAGTGACGCGATGACGTCTTCGAGTGGGCGCGAGGAGGAGAGAACGCAGCTACTTTTAGAGCTCGTCGGCCTGAGACAGCCCGTGCTCGCATCGCAGGCCATCGAGGCTGCCGCAGAGAGGCGCAAAGCCGCCGCGGAAGAGGCTGAAATGAAACAAGGTGGAAATAGCGGCGTGAGAGCGACAGGCGGGGCGTCGACAGGGTACAAGGTGGCGACGCGAGGATCTATCAAATCAGCATCCGCCAAGGAGATGGACTTTTACGACGAATTGTACAATGACGAGTACGATGAAGAGTGCGATGATGACGACGGCACCGCGCCGAAACTCAAAGGACCAGTGCCAGTCGATATTTTCGCATCTAAGAAGACGAAGGTTGTGGTCATCACTGGACCTAACACTGGTGGTAAAACTGCGGCGATGAAGGCGGTGGGTCTCGCAGCGCTCATGGCTAAATCAGGGATTTTTATTCCGGCGGAGCGCGCCGTCGTTCCCTTCTTTGACAAAGTGCTCGTCGATATCGGAGATGACCAAAGCCTATTGACGAGTCTCAGTACTTTCAGTGGAAGGTTAACGCGCGCACAAGCCATTTTAGAGCAGTGTACGCCAGAATCGCTCGTCTTGATGGACGAGGTCGGTACGGGGACATCTCCCGCGGAAGGGGCAGCCATCGGTTATGCTTTGCTCAAATCTCTCGCTGGTATCGTTTCTGGCCAATTGGGCGCGTGCTTAACGTTTGCTACGACGCATCACGGTCAATTGAAGGCGCTGAAATATGAGTACGAAGAATTTGAAAACGCCGCGGTGGAATTTGACGAGGTGGATTTGCGTCCGACGTATAAATTATTGTGGGGAGTTCCTGGTCGATCGAGCGCGTTACAAATCGCGACGAGATACAATCTAGACAGCGACGTCGTCGAAGAAGCTCGAAATCTTCTCGGAGAAGGACTCGTCAGTCTCGACGATACGATTTCAAAGCTCGAAACCGCGCGTAGAGACGCAGACGCGGACATCTCCGCCGCAATCGGTATGCTGGACGAGATAGATTCAACAGTCCCTCGGGTTGAAGTCACCATGGGTTCCATAAGTTCGATCAAAGAAGCTACGGAATATTCGCAGGCTGGTGCGATCATGAACATGATGCGCGAGGCGAAAGTCCGAATCGCAGACGCCGCGAGGAAAGAGAAGCAGAAGAACGCCGTCGCTCCTTCCAAAATTTCCGCCGCTGCTGCCGGCGAGACCGATCGAGAGCGCGAGATAAGAATGGCGAAAGAAGCCGCAGAGCAATTGAAGGCGGAACAAGAAGCGCTAGCTGCGAACTGGATTCCATCTCCGGACGAAGAAGTCAAAATAAACTCGACAGGAATGAGCGGCAAGGTTGTTTCGGTCGATGGATCGACGGTGACAGTTCAAGCTGGCCGTATGCAAGTCAAGGTGAACGTCGATGACATTTCGCAGGTGTACACCCCATCGAGCACGGGGCCGAAAATGACGATAAAGAAAGTGCGCGGTGCTTCTCTCGCGGCGAGAAGAGCGGACGATTTACTGGCAACTTCTGGACGAGTCTCCAAACCGCCTCCGGCAAGTGGCGTCAAAAATTCGTTTGGAGACTTTAACCTCTCTGATGACGACTTACGCGCGACTGTGGGCGATAACGTCATCGTGAAGAAATCAGGCTTCAAAGGGAAAGTGATCGACGACGAGGATGGCTTGTTGACTGTTCAAGCCGGACCGAACCGCGTGCTCGCGTCGGCGCACACTGTTGAAATCGTCGCCACGAGTCAAAAGACAGTTTCCAAGAAAAAGAAGGGGAAAAAAGTAGGATTTAATCTTCCGAACGCGACGAACAATGAAGCCCCGAAGCCTTCGGCTGAAACGTCGGCGTCTAGTCTCGCCGCACTGCAAGCAAAGTTTGGGAAAAAGAATTGATGGTAGTAGAGGAATTTTTTATTATTTAGTTTCTATAGGCATTGAATCAATCGCGTCGGTCGTACGAGTCGCGACGACGGTCGTCGTATCCGCCGCGCCTATCGTATCGATCATCATATCCTCTGCGATCATCGTAGCCACGACGGTCATCGTGTCCTGTATATCCCCGATGATAGTCGTCTCTTCTGTAGTTGTCTCTCCTGTAATCGTCTCTCCTGTAATCGTCTCTCCTATAGTCGTCGCGCCTGTAGTCGTCGCGCCTGTAGTCATCTCTCCTATAGTTGTCGCGCCTGTAATCGTCTCTTCGATAATCATCTCGTCTGTAATCATCCCGACGACGGTAATTATCTCTTCTTCGGTCGTCGTACGGACGTCTCGACTCGTAGTTGCCACTCTTCTTGTATATCGAGGAATCCGTTCTACCTCTCTCCGCTATGCCGCATCGAATCTGACGCCCGCCCAGCTCTGTTTCATTCAGCGCGCTCACCGCCGCTTCGGCGCCAGACTGCGAGACGAATCGCACGAATCCGAATCCGCGCGCTCGAAACGACCCGCGCTCCTTCGGAATGTACACGTCTCCGATCTCTCCATACTTCTCAAACGCGTCTCGAAGATCATCCTCGCGAAGCTCGTACGCCAAGTTATCGACCTTCACGCTCACGAGATGATCCACCTCCGGTCGTCCCTCTCTCGGACGTCCCTCGTCCCCTCGCGCGTCGCCGCCGCGGTCTCGCCCGTCGCCGCCGCGGTCGTCTCTCTCTCGCGCGGACTCGGTGTTCATCTCCCGCGCCTCGTCCACCTCGCCGCGCTCGAGCGCCTGATCGTCGTCGCGCGGCGAACCGCTCATCTCGTCCCACGCGCGCGCGTCCGTCCCGCGCTCGCGACTGTCGCGCGCGACGTCCCGCGCGCGCGCCCCCCCTCGAGCGCGCCGACCGGCCCGCGCGATGCGCGTCCCCTCTCACTTTGTCTTAAAAACGTCCTCAACCTGACGAAAAAGGTCATACCCTAGGGAAAAGAACCCTGACAACCGCCCGTGCAAGACTTCCGACCGCGTCCTTCTTCGACGAGGCCGCGGTCGTTTCAAAACGCGCCCCGCGGCCCGCGCTCGTGGTGGCGCGCGAGGCGTCTCGGTCGTCGTTCCGCGCGAGCGATCGACGCGTGATCGTCGTCATCGTCGTCGGCGCCGCGCGAGAGGGAAGACGACGTCGACGTCGAGGGTGATGGTGCGCTCGAAGATGATGCGCGCAGGAGGCCGTTCGGTGTGACGGATTGATTCGAGCGGACGAGCATCGTCGTCGTCGGATCGCGCGCGACTCTCACTCTGCACGCGCGAGTTCGTGGAAGTAGTCGTGAACGTCGTCTCGAAGGGACGTTTTCGTGCGCGTTTTCGGCGCGAGTTGACGGAGCTCGAACGCGATGACGATGACGACGCGCGGAGGGTGGTCGAGGCGGCGTCGGGCGGCGGCGTGGATATTTGCGGTCGTGCTAGCGACGTTGACGACCCTGACGGATGCGGGAGCGAACATGCTTGTTCCGGCGGATTGGAGCGTGTGGCCGTCCTCGCAGTTGAATCAGAACAATTTAACCGTGGACGTGCACGGTTCGGCGTTTTTCTCAACAAATGTGTCGGCGTGTCGCGTGGGAGACTTTGTGGTGCCGCTCACGTACGTCAGTTCGGAGCTGGTCAAGTGCACAATATCACCGAGCCTGCGGTTAAACAAGGGATTCGCATACATCGAGGTGTCTATGAATGGGTTGGACTTCACGAGCGATAGAAACACCTTTACGCTACACGAACCGGTGAAACTAGAGCAAGTATTTCCGTACGGCTGGGATAAAGCGGGAGGCGGTATATTACGTGTGAGCGGCTCAAACTTTGCGAAAGATTCGAGTCAGTGTACATTTGGAGCAGGAGGTACGGGCACGGTACCCGCCGTCAGCACGCTATCACCTTCAGAAGTAGTCTCGAGCGCCTTCATGAAGTGCGAGACGCCGGTATTTTTATCGAAAGGTATGACGGACCTGTCTATACGCAGCTGGGGTACTGCGGGATCTTTGAGTGGTAGCCGCGCCTTTGAAGTGTGGTCAGAGCCGTGTTCCATAGAAGTTTCAAACTCATGGGATGTAAACTCGACCCTCGCCGAGCGTGGTGGCCTCTCCGTCGTATTGCAAGGAAGAGGAAATGATGAACTCGTCGAGCCGCTAAATATGTATGGTTATTCATGTCATTTCGGTGCCATCACAGTTAGTGCGGTCATGGATACTCTGATGATTAACGGTACTGTAACGTGTATCTCTCCGGCTTCGTCGCATCCGAGCACCTATGTTGATCTCTGGACGGGGCCAAACATTGACACATTCCAGCCTTGTACAACTTTCCCACAGTTCTTCTTTCCAGCGGATAGTGAAGAATATTACGATGAAGTCATCGGTGACGAGACGACTATTATATACACAGGCACGAATATTTCAGCAGTGCCGACCTACGTTGACATTGCAGGAGGATCAGTCATATCTTTGACGGGGACAAGCTTGTCCAACTCATCGATTTGTAGAGTTGGCACGGATTCTACCGCTCCGGTGAGATTTGTTTCATCTGCGTTGATCCAATGCGAAATTTCGGCGCACACTGAAGGGGAGGCAAATATTTATGCTTCACCAACGTCAAACGTAGAGGTTACTAGCATTTACTTTGTCGCCTTGGCGGAGGTACGCTCCTTGCAACCAGTGGCGGGTATCCTTGAAGGCGGAACTTCTGTTCGTGTTCGCGGATCGAATTTCAAGGATACAGATGATCTCAAGTGCCAGTTCGGGACGATAAGTGTTCTCGCAAGTTACTTTTCTACCACACAAGTTGACTGCGTCTCTCCTGCACATTCAATAGGAACTGTCTTAGTTGGAGTTGGGCGTCAAGATGGCACATCACTGTCTTTTAATCAGTCGTTCATTTACGATTCAGGTGATATTCTTGGCGCGGTGATGCCTTCCGTGGTTCGCAGCGTTGGTGATACGACGTTATCGCTCGTATGGTCGCTCGTGTACACGGTGGGTACTGGGTGCAGAGTGGGCGGCGTTGTTTTGGATCCATGTACGGTATCGGGTAGCACGACAGCCGGTTTCGTGGAGGTGTACTCGTACACGTTCGCTAGCGACGAGAGCGTGAGTGAACCGGCAGAGTTTGCATATTACACATCTCCTGTGGTGTCAGGTTCTATTCCCGTAGTGATCCAAACTTTGATTCCGACTGTTGTACACGTACTTGGGACGGACTTCATTGACGAAGCAAAAGTGTATTGCGCTTTTGGTGAGAATGCGGTTGATGCGACGTTCGTCTCTTCGTCGCTGGTCAAGTGTACTTCGCATTTGCTAGCAACCGGAAACACAGATGCGAAAGTTGGATTTGGAAGTGCGAGTGACGACGGCGTTTGGAGTCGAACAGTCGTATCGCTGAGTTCGGTTAATATTTTGACCATGAGTAGTATTAGTCCATCTAGGGGAGTGTTGGGAGGCGGAACCTCCATTAGCGTGACTGGCACAGGATTTGACGGTGTCGGCATTGTGTACTGTCGCATTGGGACGGTTTCTTACGTGAAGGCGAGAACGATACATGACAAGCAAGTTCAGTGTACGTCTCCATCGTACTTTGACGAAACCGTCGACATTCAGGTTACGATACTTGGCAACGTGTACACAGAGACAAGCAAACCTTTCATCTACAGCACTGGTGTCGAAGTCGTCACTATTATTCCTCCAGTGAGTCCGTTATTCGGCAACAACGATGTGAGCATCTTTGGTTTAGCTGGTGACGTAAGCGGGAGCTATGACTGCGTGATGAGCGGATCGAGTGCGACGGGTACCGTTAACCGCTTTGGAGAAATCGAATGTGTGGCTCCGCCAGGTGCTGAGGGGTTTGCCGCCGTTGGTATTGGAAGCATTATCGATGATGTCATAGATCAGCAGACGCTTGCATACGTGCGTTTGCCAGTCATCAGATCTATTTATCGGTTCAATGGCCCCACATCAGGCGGAACACTGATTCACATTGCAGGCGAGCACTTACGTGAATCTTCATACTTGTCGCTCGATAGTGGTGGAGGCGTGGGTCATTTCTACAGTTCTGCTCTGATAGTGTCAGAGCTTTCGCCATCGACTGCGAGCGTGTACATCGCTCGCGTGAAGGCGAATGGAAACTTGACGAGTAATGCGCTCACATTCACTTCTCGCGCCGCGATTGAATTGGCCTCCAGCAGTCCAATCAGTCCAAGTGGGATAGCCATTTCTGGTGGCAGTGTCGTGTCTGTGACCGGTTCAAACATACCAAACGATAACGGTTTGTCGTGCTCATTCGGGACCGTTATGATTTCTGCGCTCTGGTCATCGAGCACCACGGCGACGTGCGTGAGCCCGGTGCGCTTACTCGGTACCTCAACACCGTTCCGAATGCACGCAGATGGGCTGGCCTCAGGATCCACTATAGTGACATACGTGTCAACATCTACGATTAGCAAAATATTACCACCGAGTTTGAGTTTAACAGAGTTGCCAGGTGCTGTCGCCGTCTACGGGAGTTGGTTGGCCAGCGCGTCATGCGACGGAGAGGTTCTTGGGCTCAACACCTCGTGGGCGGCTGAGTACAGCTGCACGATCGATCCTGTTTCAGTTGGCTTCACTACCGTGAGTACTATTACTCGCGGACAGACATTGAGTGTCTCGTATTTGATCAAGAAGACACCGTTATTACTGAACGTGAATCCCTCTGGCGCATCTACGCTACCGGATGAGATTCTCACATTGTCCACGCAACACTTCATCGGCGATGACGGCGAGCAGTTCCACTGCCTTTTTGACGCTGAACAAGCAGTTGTGCCCCATATAATCTCTTCTGGAGTCGTTCGCTGTGAATCAATCTCGACGACCAAGGTGTCAACACAGTTGTCGATTGAGGGTGGAGACGGCGCGTACCCACTTTCTCGACAGGGCGTGCCATCGGCATCTACCGTTTCTCCACAAACGAGCGGAGAGATTGGTGGCACTCTGATAACAATCACGGGGACAAACGTTCCAATAATCGACAATTCCGCGGTGTGCTCATTTGGTTCAATTGGCCCGATCTCATCGCAGTACGTCACGTCAACTAAAGTCACGTGCGTTTCGCCAGCGGGAGTGGCGGGTACAAATACAACCATTTGCGTAAGTGTCTTCAGTGTGCTTTCACCATCGAAAAGCTGTACGTCGTCGCTTATCTCTTATGTTGCTTCGGCAGAGCCACCGGTCGTGTTGGACAGTGGAATTGCAAGCAAAAGGGGCGGATATTTATCACTTTGGCGAGATCCGTTGTCTTACTCCTTGGTTCCCACATTGTCGATAATCCAAGTTGGTCGAGAGAATGCCACGCTCTCACCCACTATAAATGGAATATACATCGTGCCGCAGCAGCCTGGTGGTTTCAAACCGGTATCTGCAGACGTTGGAGGAGTCTCCTTCTCTCAGGTCATGGTTCAGCCCGTAACGACAATCATCGGAGCTTCCCCCAAGTTCACTCACGTCGGCGGAGGAGGGCAAATATGGATTTCGGGCAAAGATTTGAAGACAGACGTATTGAGGGTCAGTTTGGATGAGTCTGATATTCCTTACGTGGTCGTATCTTCTGCTTTGCTAGTTCTTGAAGTTCCACAGCACGAAGTCGGTGGCGCAACAATCAAAGCAGGTCTGGGTAATCAGAAAGATTCTAGCGGTGTTGGCATTGGTCCATTCACTTCAACTGGTGTCGATTACGTCACAGAGATTAGCATGGATCGTGTCAACCCTCAAACTGGGCCTGAGGCGGGTACGACAAGCGTTTCTTTCACAGGCACCGGCTTCACAGACACTTCCATGCTTGGATGTAGATTTGGTACAGTGGGACCCATCACAGCTACATACGTGCACGCGCAACAGTTGCGATGTGCTACTCCAAACCATGCCCCAAGTGATGTTCCCGTCACAATCTCGATCAATGGCCGGGATTATGCTTTCGCAAGTCTCGTCTACGCCTACACAGCAACATTGACACACATCACTGCCGTGATTCCCGCTCAAGGTCCAATCAATGTTGCGACAGAGTATACCATCTACGGAGGTGGTTTAAGCACTCTCGCTGGAGACTACTGCAGCTCTTTGAACGTAACCGCGAGGAAAGTATCATCCACTAGTGGTTCCATTACGTGCTCATGGCCTAGCACTTCAACCGCAGGTTTCGTACAAGTCGGTGTTTACGCCATTGCGTCGACTTACGCACGATACGATAGCAGTCAGACGCAGTTCGAATACTTTGCCCGATTGACTTTGTCAAACGTAGATCCTTTGACCGGTCCCACCGACGGCGGGACGGTCTTATTCTTGTCTGGCACCAATTTCAGAAGTGAGGATGCGAGTGAAGTAACATTTGATGGAATGGCGGTCACAGCGCGTGTGGTATCATCTGCGCTCACTGTCGTTGAGAGCCCAACGTTTTCAATCAATGGGGTAAAAACGATATACGCGTCACCACATAGACACGCGTCGTCTACATCTTTCACGGCGCTTGACCAGCTATTACTTTCGACGGTCTCCCCTGCGTTTTCTCCTGTTCAGGGTGGCACGTCGCTGGAAGTGAGTGGTGACAAGTTCTCCGCGCCATCGACTCTGTGGTGCCGAGCAGGTACAATCGGTCCGTTTTATGCACGTGCGTACGATTCTAGATTATTGAGGTGCATATCTCCAGCGCATAAGAAAGAAAATGTGCATCTGCAAGTTTCCATGAACAAGCGCGATTGGAGGTACGAGCTCACTCTCAGCCTGGCGAATCCCGCGCTGCCGCCAGGAACATCATACAACTCCATTTTGAACATCGATTACGTATACCCAGCTAAAATCAGTGACGTACTACCGCAAGGAGCACATGTATCTGACCAAACAGCTGTTGTTGAAGCGTTTTACGATGCACCGTATCCGCCACAGAATGTCGCAACGAGAGGTTGTCTCACGGGCACGACTTCGTTGACGAGTGTGGCATCCGATACTTCTGGTGTGTATTCTATGTTATGTACGTTACAACGGGACTCATTCCTGGAAGGTATGTATCCATTGATAGCGAGCGGGCCAGATGCAGCGAACACGTCGTTCAGTGCCACTTTCCACTACACTCCGGCGCCGACGGTTGATGCCTGGGAGCCAGAAGTGATTCACACCGGTGGCGGAACGCTCGTTTCGGTCATTCTCATAGATGCCGTCTCCGATGGACTCGTGTGCATGTTTTCGCCCTGGAATCAAAACTCATTCTCCGGTTCAACTGTGGTGGACGCACACTTCTTGAGTTCTTCACTCATCATATGTGAATCTCCATACGCCACTGCACTCACCGAAGTTGCACTCACGGCTGGCTTATCGGGCTCAACGTCGGAAGACGGACAGGCGGAGTTGAGCTCGATTAATCGTCCTGGAATTTCAACCGTCGAACCAACCAGCCTCTTTTTGGCCGGTGGAACGACTATCAAGATACTTGGAACTGATTTGGGCCAACAAGTGTACGATCTCCACGGGTCGTTTGGTTCCATTTCACCCCTCGCGTTACGATGGGTGACGGGTGCAGAAGTTGAAGCGATCAGTCCAGCGACTTATGAGGGCGGAAAAACCGTATTTCTGTCGCACAGTCTCTCTGCGAGAAGCTTGCCTTACACGACGGCTCTAGAGTTCTTCTCTCCATTCCAGCCGAGTCCGTTGATCCCCAGTGTGGTACCCGCAAAGGACAACGCCTTTGTGCGCTTGCACGCGCGCATCGGTTCGTTGCATTCATCAGTGCCCACGTGCATCTCCTCGAGTCCAACTTTTACGCTGTGTAAGGAGGCTGCAAATATTGGCGGCATATTGACAAGGACGACCGTACCAAGATTTGAGATTCTTTCTATTCCTGGAACTAATCTCACGGCGAACGTTCCACAGATAGCATACATCGACACAGCGGTATCGTTAAGTTTGCAGCCTGTGATTGCGGTGAGTGGGGGCGGCACCGTGGGGCTCGTGACGGGTAAAAACTTTATGGAAGGCATGACAGTGGTGCGTCTGGGCGACGTCGTGCTACCGATTCCTCACGGTTCAAATTCCTTCTTGTCTTCCGCCGTCATGCGCTTCGAGGCTCCGGAAGGTACGGATACGACGAGCGAGAGGTTGTACACGTCGACTGCTTACACGGATTCGGAATCATGGGGTAGTCCCGGAGGAGAAATGACGTTCTATGCCTTACCTACGTTAACCAATTCGACGGGCGTTCCTTTGGAAGTGCTTGAAGGCGGAGGCACAATTGTGTTGTTCACCGGTGCCGGATTTCAAACTAACAATTATTTGTTCTGCAAGTTTGGCGAGATTCACATTAGAGCGACGTACGAAAGATCGACTGCCGTGAGTTGCGCTGCACCTGCTCTTCAACCACGATCGTATCCGTTGAGGGTGTCTAACAACATGCTAGATTACAGTAGGTACGCAAACGCTGTGAGCGGTCCGACGGACGTGGACTTGGTCACGGAATCGAAGCCAGATTTTGTGGAATTTGTCGAATATGTCGCGGAAGATTTCGGTCCCACTTCCGGTGGAACGTTGATCGATGTCAAGTTCAAGAGTAATCCACCCTCTGCGCTTGCTTGCAAGTTCTTTTCGAGGGTTGGTGGCGGAATCGTCGACGGCTCCATTTTGGCGTCGTGCATGACTCCAGGAAGCGACGCTAACTTTGTGCCGGTTCAACTCGCTCTGAGTTTGATCGCCGGAACGGAATATAAACCCATCGCAGTGCAGTTTGAATTCAAAGCGGCTCCTGAGATCGACATGCTGTTCCCGGAAAGCGCCACCTCCGGAGGTGGAACATTGATCAATGTGCACGGAAACAATTTGGTACAGTCTGTTCAAGTCACCTCTCAGGGCTCGACGCTCATGCCTGGGACCACCATAACGGGACTGTCTTGCCGATTCGGTGGTGCGTACACCGTGGCGGCGCTTTCGATTTCTTCCACGATCATGCGTTGCGAGACGCCACCCTTTGGCGTTCAATTAGAGGAAGTACTCCTCGGTTTGGATCTCTCGCTGAACGCTCGACAATGGACGGAGTCTCAAATAGACTTTGAACCCATAAAAAAGATAGACGTCAAGTCTCTCTCACCCTCCGCCGGTTCGCGCGGAGGAGGGAGTCAACTCACAATTATGAGTGGATACTATTCCACGGACACTTACGTCTGGTGCAAATTTGGTACCACGGGACCGATTCACGCGATATTCAACGGCGACGGAAGCGTGGGATGTATTTCTCCCGCAAGGGGCCAAGGCGACGTTCCGATTGCGATTTCGCACGGTAACTTCGTCGACTTTGACTTTAACGAATCAAAGATATTCAGAATGTAATTATTAGACCGTAGCAATCAACACCAACCGCGATGCCGCGCGATACGAAACGCTCAATCTCCGCCGTCCACAATGACAATCCCGAGGCGGGAACACGCGTCAAAATCGAGAAGCCGTCAAAAACCAACGCGTGCGTTTAACCATGTTTACTCTGGTGTTTCTCGCGCTTCTTCTGCGCCTCGCACCGTTCGTGCGCGCGCAATCGTCGTGTCCCATCGATCCAACCTTGCTCGATTTGAGCGGTTTAGCAGAAGCTTGCGAGCCAACTCGGGAAGACATTTGCACGTCGTGCATCTGCTATCTGAACGAAGCGCTGACGGAGGCGGGATACAACACGAGCGAACTCGATCTCGATGCGTGTGGGGTGGAAAACCTGAACGTGCTGCTCGATGCCGGGGCGACGTTGGGGGCGTTCATTCGTGTTTCGTCCTGTCCGCGGGATGAGCTCAACTGTCCGAGAGGCCCTCCGCCGCCGAGCGCGCCCCCCATACCCGTGGAATGGTTGCGAAACGGCACGAACGACACAGAAGTGAACATCACGGAAGCGTTCAGTGGAATCGACGATTCGTATGAATCGTCGCCTTCAAGTTCAAACACTGGCGAAGCGATTGGCATCGCGCTCGGTACGATTTTCGCCGCCGGCGCGCTTGCGACGATCGGATTTTCCATATATCGCTCTCAAAGGCGTAATTCGTTGCGCGAAAAATATTGCCAACGCATCACCGGTACTGATGGCACCACGGAGCAACATTCCATCGTCTTGGATCTGCGACGCGTCTCGTGTGCGGCGGGTGAACGCATGATTCTTAAAAACGTTTCGCAGCGCTTTGAATCAGGGTTGATTGGCATTTTGGGTCCTTCGGGATGTGGCAAAACAACGCTTCTCAACGCCATCGCTCACGGCAGACTTGTTAAAGACGGTGAGATCACGTTGAATGGAGAACGAGTCGGCATGGAAAAAGTCGCCTTCGTCGAACAATCGATGGATTTGATTTCAAAATTAACAGTATCTGAGACGGTGCAGACTGCAGCGAAACTCAAAATGCCGTGGTTCTTCTCTCTGAAAGAAGTGTCAGATCGTAGTAAGAACGTGATTCGAGATATGGGGTTAGAGCACGTCTCTGATCTGCGCGTGATAGGCTCTGGACTGAGTGGAGGAGAGTTGAAACGCGTTCAGGTGGCGAGCGAACTCGTCGGAGGTGACGCACCCCTCATTCTTCTCGACGAGCCAGCGTCTGGCTTGGATGCGCAAACCTCGTGGCGACTGTTTTCTCAGCTGCGCACGCTCGCGACCGATAAAGGAAAGATACTCATCACGACGGTTCATCAACCATCGCGACGCATCGTCGATCTCTATCACCGCATCGTGGTGCTCACAAACGACGGTCAGGTTCTCTGGTCCGGTGATCCCAAGGAAATCGACGACACTTTGTCAAAAGTTGGCATGGAAGTACCGATGGGAATGAGCACAGCCGAATGGCTTCTCGATATCGCGTGCGATGATGCGAAACAGAAAAAGTTTACATCGACGTTGAAGTCGGTCCCCGAAACACCCGTCAAATCGAATTGGACGATACACACTCCAAGACTTCAGCTTCCAGCGGATCGCATCGCGGCGCATGAGTTCAAATCAGTATTCACTCGGATAAGTGTTCTCTTGTGGCGTGCGTTTATTGTCTTGGTGCGGCAGCGACGCGTGATGTTCTCGCATTGTTTTGCGCCGATCTTCATCGGTATCATCCTCGGCGCGTTGTGCAACGCATCGGACGATCTCGAAGGCTTTCAAAATCGTATGGGTTCGACGTTCTTTCTTCTGATATACTTTTCTCTGGCATCGATGACGATAATTGATCTAATCAACACGGAGAACGGAGTCGTTCAGAGACAAGTTTGGGCGCGCCAGTACTCATCGGCTGAGTTCTTCCTGTGCAAAGTGTGGGTCGACTTTTTTGTTCTACGACTGATACCGACTTTGATATGCGTGTGCGCTTTTTACTTTCTATCGGGATTACGAAATTCGTTCGCAGCATTCGTCACCTTTTCCGCATTTATCCTGCTTTTCACCTTTGTCCAGTCGTGTTCGTGTGCGTGCATCGCATTTTTCTGCGGAAACTCAACGGCGAACGCAACTCTGGCTCAGAGCATCGTCATCCTCATACAAGCGCTTTGGGCAGGGTACCTGATTAACATCAAGCGGTTGCCGTTCGGCTCCCGCTGGATCAGGTTTCTTTCTGCGCAATACTACGCGTTCGGAGGGATTCTTGCCAACGAAATGCGCGGTGGTCCCTACAAATTTAACGCCGATTTTAACGGCGAACAGGTTGTCGTCTTAGTCTCTGGTGAGACGTACCTCAACGTCATCGGCGTGAAATTCAAGCACGCCGACAGAAATCTCTTCGCGTTGTTGTTCTATCTCTCGGGTGCGATGATTTGCGGTATCGTCGCGATTACGTTCCAACATAGACGTCGTCGTCTGTAACACGCTTACAATCTAATCACTATCGTCATCTTGCGGCGCTATTCGCTCGGCCCAAAACACCATTGAATCGAAAATATCATCGCTCTCGTACCCATCGTCGTCGTTTTCTGCCGCCTCTTCCTTCGCTTCGTATTCAATCTGGCACACGGTTTGCCAACGAATCACCATCTCCGCCGCGTCTTTCGTGCTCTCTAAAACCGAATTCGGCAGCGTCGCGAGCGACTTTGCCTTGTCTAGCAATTCACTGATACTCTGGACGGCCGCTAAGACCGTCGCGGCGTCCGAGTCAGATTTGACACACTCGCAGAGAACAGTAAAAGTCGCAACACAGAGCGCGAGAAAGTTTGAGTCCTCTTTCTCCGCATTCGTCCAAGGAGTGAATATGAACTCAATGGCTCGAATTGCGGCGAGGCGAAGAGGCACCGGTCGAGAAGCGTCGGACGCCGACGCCAGAGCTTCGAGCGTTTGCGGTAAGAAGGGTCGAATGCAAACGACGCCACTATTGAAATATTGACCCAAAGCTTCGGCTGCGGCGATCTGCTCCTCCACAGCCCCCGTCGTGACGGCCGTCTTGAATGTCGGAGTCGCCTCTGACGCCGTGAGTGTGGTGACGGCAGCCGAAGCCGCATCGACGGCAAACTGTTCAAATTTCTCCTCCAGCGCGACGGCCAACTTACCCAAACACTCGTGCGCGCATTCACGAGCGATAGTATCGTTGGAGGTTAACGAAGAAGCCGCCGTCTGAAGTAAGAGTTCGAGCAATCCCGGCGGCGCGGCTTCAATCCCGATGACACCGAGAATCGTCGCCATGGCGGCCACTGACCTCGCTTGTAATTCGGTACCGTGCGGTATTCGCTCCGCCGATTGCGCACGCGCGAGTAAAAGCGATAAAATGTCGCTCGAAAACGGTGTGAAATAGTCAAGCGCGCACTGCGCCACCGCGCCAAACGACGCCGTCGCCCTCGCGGCTGTGCGCCATGAATGATCCATGAGTTGTACCTTCAAAGCTTCGACGAGCGACGGGAGCACGGGATCGATAGACTCGCCGACTGCGTTGGCACACATATTCGATAAGGCGCCGTGAACCGTCCATTGACAGCTTCGTGGAGAGTGGTGAAGCATGCCCGCGATGAGTGCGAACATGGTGTCGGCGTACGCGTCAGCCATCTCTGGTTGACAGTGTGCCGCGATGGCGCATATCCCCTCCGTGGCTGCCGCGCGAAGGCGCACATCGTCACTCTTGAGCATTTCCGTGAGTTCGGGTACGAGCGACGGAAGATGCGAGCTCACACCGTCGCCCTGCGTCCCCTCCGTGATGGCGGCAAAAACTCTCCAGGAGGCGGGAGCGCTCGGCGAACCTCGAAGTCTCTCTAAAAGATTGAGCGCCGGAGCGACGACGAAGTGATTCGGCAGAGAACTGGACAGTGCGCGTAGAGCGGCTCTGGCTAGCGCAGCCGGCGAAGAGCTCTGCTCATCGAGTCCTTCTCCCTCAATGTCTTCGTCCGCGGCGTCCGAGTCGTCGGCCTCCAAAGCAATCGTCAACAACGGAGGCACGAGAGCGGCGGCGATTGGACCGCCCTGTCCGAGGACGTGTGGGTCGTATTGCAAGTCGATCTGTCCCGCCATGGTATCGCTCAGTAGCTCGGTGTGCGTTTTCGCCATTTTGGTCAACACCAAGAGAGCTGGCGCTCGAATCGAGCACGCGTCAAACGCGGCGTTCGTCGCCGCTCGCAGCGCCACCTCGAGAATGTGAATCAGCGCCGGGCTGTGCGCGCCGTACACTTCATCTCGGACCCCGGTCAACGCCGTCATAGCGTCGAGAATCGAACTCAAAATCTTTTCGTCGCCCACTTTGAGCGCGTTATCCGCGCCCGTCACTAACATCGACGCGCACTCGGAGAGCGTCGGTCCGAGCGTTCTCGCGAGACACCACGACGATGCCAATTTCGCAATGCCATCCAACGCCGCTAATTTCACGTGTAAATCGACGTCCGACAGCATGTGCATGAATACTCTCAGTATATCCTCGTGTTTCGCCGCCACACGCGCGCCGAGCGATTCGCAGAGCGCGCCGTACACTCTCGCCGTCGCCTCTCGCCCGCGCGCTCGTTCGCTCGTCGCCCCCGCGCCCAGCGCCGTCGCGAGCTCGTCCCACTCCCACCCATCCTCCCTCTCCATGCACGCGCACTGTGCCAAAACATCCACGCAATTCACGAACGCGCGCATCACCCCTCGATCGTCGTCTGCGTCGCGTCCGAACAGCGCGCGCAGCACGCCGCCTCGGCACGCCGTCCTCGCCTCCGCCTCCATGCTCTTCCAACCCACCGCGAGCGCGTTCGCCGCGATCACGCCGCACGTTTGACGCTCCACCGACGACAGACGATCTCCCGGCGCGTCGCTCGTCGACGCCTCGAGCAATTCGAGCGCGCACCGCCTCGCCTCGCGCGCGTCCCCGCCGGCGGCGTTCGCGAGGTACTTTTCCGCCTCCTCGCGTTCCGTCGCCGTCGCGCGCGGATTCGCCACCGCGCGCGCGCACGCGACGTACGACGCCGTCGACGCCATCGCGCGTCGCCTCTCCGCGCGCGCGCGCTCGCGCTCGACGCGCGTCACACTCCGGCGTCGATCGATTCGACGACCGACCGCACGCGACGCGCGACCCGACGACCACACTCTCCGACCGAGGACGATGGCGACGACGCGCACCGTCGCGACGCCGACGACGCGCGCGCGCACCGCGACGACGACTCGCGCGACCGTTCGCCCGCTTCCCGCGCGCGTCGCGCGTCCGTCGCGCTCGAGAGACGTCGTCGACTCTATCCATTGCGCGGCATCCTCGTCATCGCGAGGCGGAACGATGCCCGCGCGCGCGCTCGCCCCGCTCGCCGAGCTCGCCGACGCCGAGACCGCGCTCCTCACGTACGGCTCGATCGGGTTCTTCCTCGCCACCCTCGGGTTCTTCGCCTACCGCGCCTTCGGATCGATGGTGTTCGGACCGACGGCGACGGCGTCGCACATCTTGGTCAAGGATCGCGCGCGCGCCGAGGCGTTGAAGCGCGAGATCGAGGACGAGGTCGCCGGCGGCGCGCCGCTTCGCGCGAAATTTGCGAAAACGGCGGAATTACATTCCACGTGTCCGAGCGCGAAAAAAGGCGGCGAACTCGGGACGTTCAAACCGGGTCAAATGGTGAAGGAATTCGACGCCGTCGTCTTCTCCGGGGAGTTGAACGCCGTCTTGGGTCCCGTCGACACGCAGTTCGGATCCCACCTCATCCTCGTCACCGATCGCGAGGCGTCCGCGTGACGCGCGTCCCATCGCGCGCACGCGCGAACACGACGCGTCCCATCCCGTCGTCGGTCCCGTCGACGCGCAACGATTGATTGATGTTTGCATTGTAATACCCACCGACAGCCGCCGCGCCGCGCCGCGCCGGACGGACGGACGGACCAACGGACCGCTGGGCGTCGAAAGGGTCCAAAATGTAAGTGACGGTGTGTGACTCCCCATCGACCCCCTCCGATCGTGAGTGACGGTGTGTGACTCCCCATCGACCCCCTCCGATCGTGAGTGACGGTGTGTGACTCCCCATCGACCCCCTCCGATCGTAAGTGACGGTGTGTGACTCCCCATCGACCCCCTCCGATCGTGAGTGACGGTGTGTGACTCCCCATCGACCCCCTCTGCGTTATCCACTCGGGCGTTCGTCTCGAGACGGATGCGGCGTGCGCGGCGCGGGGGCGACGGCGCGGCCCGTCGGACGGACGACGCATCGCGGCGCGCGTACGTGTTCGGTGCGAACAGAGCTCGTCGGTGACTCGTTCGATCGGTCGTTCGTCGTCTCACCCGTCGTCGTCTCACCCGTCGTCGTCGTCGTCGTCTCACCCGTCGTCGTCGTCGCGTGGATCTATCGAGGGCGAATGGTGGCGGGCGCGGCGACGTCGCGCGCGGGGATGACCCGCGCGGCGCCGGCGTCGCGCGCGTCGACGCATCATCGTCATCGTGGTGGTGCGTCGCGTGAATGCCGGACGCGAGCGCGCGGGGGGAGAGGGGCGAACGCGACGCGGGGACGCGCGGTGGTGGATGGCTCGCTCCTGAGCGCGCCGTCGAGCGCGAGACGACGACCGGAGGATGTGGTGGCGGGACCGAATGGGTACGAGGTGGAGCAGCGCGCGCTCGAGGCGTGCGTGGAGAGACAAGTGAACGATGTGCGCGCGCCGAGGTTTAATGTGCCGGAAGATACGTTGGATGCGGCGTATGAGAGGTGTCGGGAGGTGACGGCGGAGTACGCGAAGACGTTTTACCTGGGAACCAAGCTCATGACGCCTGAGAAGCAACGGGCGATTTGGGCCATCTACGTGTGGTGCCGACGCACGGATGAGTTGGTGGATGGACCGAACGCGTCGCACATCACGCCGGAAGCGCTCGATCGATGGGAGGAACGATTGGAGGGGATCTTTGATGGGAAACCCGTGGACGTGATCGACGCGACTCTGTGCGATACCTTGTCCAGATTTCCGGTGGACATCCAGCCATTTAGAGACATGATCGACGGCATGCGCATGGATCTCGTCAAGCCTCGTTACGAGACGTTCGACGAGCTTTATGAATACTGCTACCGCGTCGCGGGTACGGTCGGCTTGATGTCGATGCCGATCATGGGTTGCGATGAAAACTTCGAGGGAGACGTCAAGAAGGTGTACAAGGCTGCGTTGGCGCTCGGGTTGGCTAACCAATTGACAAACATTTTGCGTGATGTCGGCGAGGATGCGCAAACTCGTAATCGCATCTACGTGCCGCTCGAAGATTTGCGTCGATTTGGTATCACGGAACAGGAGGTTTTGCGCGGCATGTTCAGCCCGTCGACCGGGAAAGTCGACGACCGATGGGTGGCGTTCATGAAGTTTCAAATTGAGCGCGCTCGACAAGTGTTCAAAGACGCCGAGGATGGCGTCAACTGCCTGCACAAAGATGCGCGATGGCCCGTGTGGAGCGCGTTAGATGTTTATAGGAACATCTTGGACGCGATCGAGGCTAACGGTTACAACAACTTTAACCAACGCGCGTACGTCCCCAAGGTTGACAAGTTCATGATGCTTCCGCAATCATACTTGAAGGCTCAAAAAGCGCAAACCGAATAAGAACGCGAAACACAGTTTACACGGCACGCCAACGCACAACGATAAGCATCTGTATTCTTTACATTTCTATTATTTCATTTCCCGTAATCATTCATCTTTCTCGCGGCGGGGGTCGACGTTTCGGCGCCGGTTCGAGCTGCTTCGCGCTCGCCGGCGAGCAATTGGGGCAAGTCCAACTGCTCGGAGCCTTTGCGCTGTCCTTGATTCCGACGCATCGAGTGTGCATCCAGATACCACACCTATCGCACGCGATCATGCGCTCGCCGTCGTCATCGCGCGTCCCACACACACACTCAACTGTCCACTGTTCAAACCCGCCTTGGTACCGGTACTCGCTCTCCAGATCGGCGCCTTCTCCGTGCACTTCGACCGAAGCGCCTTGCATCTTGCGCCACCCCAGTCTGGTTTTATCGCTCACTCCTTCGTATCCTTTGACTCGAGTCACTTTGAAATCGGACAGCACGACGTACAGATCTCTGAAGGCTTTCGAGGCGTTTCGCTTGAGATCGCCGAGCGTCGGTTCGCTCGGCAAGAAAACAATCTCGGGAGGAGGTCGAGTGACCGTTCCCACGCGCTGACGCGCTTTGACGCTATTCACACCGAGACCACTGAGCGCAGGTCCTTGATTGCGCGTATCCATCACCGCAGTCACGATGATTCGAATGGCTTTTTGAGCGTTCGCCGCGGGTTTGGCAAGCTTGTTAGCCGGCGTCGAATCAAGCAAGTCGTCGAGATGCGTGTAAATCTTGACGAATTGCTTCGTGTCGAGCAGAGTACGGGCGGCATCGACGAGTGGTCCCCCTTTCACCGTGACTCGTTGACCGGCTTGCTGCTGTAATCGAGCTGGCTTGTAATTTTCCAGCACGTCGTGGTACAGAGTGATGAGATCCGCGTCGACCTCGGCGGCGGTGAGCTCGTCGATGGTCTGCGCCGCTCGTGCGTTCGTAAGCTTCATAGACGGTACATTCGTGTACGTGACGGAGGGCTTGGTCTCTAGTTCTGGCTCGGCCTTGATCAACACGGGCGTCTCGTCATCGTCATCGTCTTCGACGCGCTTTCGTTTCCCATCCATCTTCAGAGAGAACTCCATTTGGCTCTTGTTCTGTCGTCTTGATATCAAGCCGTTCTCGCCGTTGGGGAACACGACTCTGCGATCGCCGATTATCTTCAGGATGTGATCCAATAAGCCAGTGTCTCCTATTCCCTTCTCTCTCGCCCGAGTTCGAACCTCTTGTCTAGACATCCATTCGCTCGGATCGTCGCGCAACGCCAACACGCACGCGTTCGCCGCAATGTTCAGGCGAGCCTCGCTCCACCTCGACTTTGACACCGCTCGCACATCCTGACCACGTGCGCCCCATCGAACTATCGGCGTCGACGGCAGATACGCCTTCGTCGATTGATCCTGTCCCCGAACCGCAGTTGTCGTCGGCGCGTCGTCTTCTCTGGGTCGAAGCGCGCGCGCCCGGTCGGAGCGTGGCAAATCCATGTTGGTTCTCGCCTTTTTGGCGAGCGGCTCTCCGTTTCGCGGCGGACGCTTGGCCAATTTCGGTGAATCTGTAATGTTACGCTTGTACTCGCCCTTCTTATCGACGACTTTCGCGCCCGCCAACACCGCCGCCACGCCGTGGAGAGCTAAACGCTCTGGGGCGCGGCGTCCCTCCTTCACCGCTAAACGAATATCGCGTTGAAGCGCCATGACATTGCTCACGAGTTCTCCTAGGGTGGACATTGAAACGTCCTCGTTGTCGAAAATTCTGGTGTATTTGTCGAGCAATTGCACAATGTCGACGCCCGTTCTTTGATTTTCCTTATCCGGCAAGTCCTTGACGTGTGTGAAGTCGCTGCGTAGATGCCTCAATGGAAATTTCCTCAAAAGCTCCGTCGCTCGCTTATGCGTCATCAACGTGTTTCCAAAGCTTCCTTTACCGAACACGTAGCCGTACGTACCGTACCACGTCGCTCCGCGCGATACCGGATTGAGCAACCGTAACTCGACGCCGTACTTTTGACTCACATCCTCCACGCTCACCTCTCGCGCGCGAAGTTGTCCGCATATCGTCTCCCACAGACCCATCAATTGCGTTCCACTGAGCGCCATGCTACCAGCCTCTCGTCCGTTGATGCGTTTCAAGTGACCGAAGCCGTTGGCGTGTATCATACCGTGCAGAAGATGCGTCTGGTGATCCAAAATTGAACACTCTCTATCGACTTCATCGCACACCGAGCACTTCTTCTCCGACGCGCTCACCGCGCAGCAACACAGCTGACAGATTCGCTTACCGGCGAGTTCCGGTTTATTGCGAGCTTTAAAGTCGGTGTGCACGATGAAGTGATACTGTTTCTTATTCACCGGTTGGTGCACCCAACCGATGCACCGACAGCAGTCGCAGTGCGCGCGCTCCGACTCCGCCACCGCCTCCTCGTAAATTCGTAATTTGGTCTCGTATTTCTCACCCTTCGAGAGCGTCACGGTATATCCCATGATTCCCACTTCGGTGTATCTCCCATCGCACTCGGCGTACCTATTCAGAAACGCTTTGATATTTTCGCGAAACGGTCCTCCGTACGGCGCGTCTCTGTGTATCCACGGCGTCGGCTCCGTCGGTCTCTCTTCCCGTTCCCATCTCGACTTTGATCGTTTCGATTTCGACGTCGTCGCCGCATCGCCTCGTCGTCGTCGTCGTCGTCGTTCCCTCTCGTTCTCTTCGTCTTCGTCGTCGTCGTCCTCGGACGCGTCGCCGTCCCGACTCCCCTCGCGTTCGCTCGCGCCCGACCTCCCCGACCCCGATCCCGACGTCGCGCTCTCGCTTCCCGAATCCCCCGACATCGACCGCGTCGTCCCATCACGCACCCTCGTCCCACCCTCCGGAGACGCGCGCAACCTAAATCCCCAATTCGCCGGCGTCAGCGCCCCCACCACCCGTCCCACGAATCCACGCTCGCGTCCACCGCCCGCTCGCGCGTCCGCCTCGCCGTCGTCTTCGGACCCCCCGCGCGCGGACTCGGACGCGCTCACCTCCGTCTCAGACGACGACGACGACGACGACGACGCGTCCTCGTCGTCGTCATCGTCATCGGACCCCGCGCGCGCGCTCGAGTCCGAGTCCGAGTCCGACACCGCGCTCGACTTCGATGACTCGGACGTCGTCGCGTCCGACTCGGACGACTCGGACGACGACGACGACGACGACTCGGACCCCCGTCCTCGTCCTCGTCCACCGCGTCGACGTCCCCCCACCTCGCTCGGCGCCGACATCCCGCGCGCGCGGGCGGGCGACCTATGAAATGAATGCGCACGCGCGCGACGTCGCCATCGATCGATCGATCGATCGATCGACGACGTCGACTCGATCGATCGATCGCCTCGATCGACGTCGATGGTTTCACCGTCAAGCGGTCAACGGTCGCGATCGGGTCTTCGCTCGCGAGCGCGAGCTCGAGGTCGAGGTCGGCGACGGGTGGGCGATGGGTGTGTACCCCTGTGGGTACTATTGGTTCATGACTCGTCAAGTGAGGTGTGTACCTACACGTGTTATGAGTCGTGATCGGTCATGGGCGCGTCTCGAAAGAGTGCGCGGCGCGCGCGCGCGCAACGGCCTATGGGCGACGGCGGACGAGGACGACGGATGACGACGCGGATGACGACGCGAGCGACGACGCAGACGAGGACGAGTCCGCGCGCGGGACTTCGGGCGTCGTCGTCGGTGTCGTCGAGACGGCGTCGACGCGTCGACGCGTCGACGCGGTCGACGGTGGACGACGACGACGCGACCGCGAGGGCGGGACGATGGATGACGAGGACGTGGGAGACGACGACGTGGGGGGGGGGACGCGGTGGTGGGGAGACGACCGAGCGTGGTGGACGCGATCGCGCGTCGGTCTCGATGACGCGTCTGCGAGCGATATATAACGCGTCGTGGGACGGGTTCGACGCCGGGGAGGAGGGGGAGGAGGAGGGGGACGAGGTGCGCGCGGCGGTGGCGACGGCGACGACGACGGAGCGGTGGTTGGGATACGCGGGCGCGTTGGCGCTGAATTTGGGACTCGGGACGTTATTTTGTTGGTCCATATATCTCGTGCCTCTGGAACAGGGATTGGGGGTCGGGCGCGCGACGCTGTCGAGCGTGTTTTCGCTGAGCACCATCGCGACGGTGAGCGCGATGTCGGTGGCGGGACCGTGGGTGTACGCGACGTACGGTGCGTCTCGAGTGGCGGCGTTTGCGGCGGCGTTTGCGGCGTGTGGATTATGGACGGCGTCGTTCGCGATGCAGTTTCGAGCGGTGTGGCCGCTGTACGTCGGGTACGGGCTCATGTTTGGATTCGCGAGCGGGTTGGGGTACGGGTTGTCGGTGCAGGTGGCGCCGTACGCGCCGCTGAGCGCGGGATTGGCCACGGGATTGGTGACGTCGGCTCGAGCGGCGGGAGCGTTCGTGTTTGCGCCTCTGGTGAAAGCGGTGGTGTTTTCAAGCGGGCCGCAGGTTGCGCTGAGCATGTTGGGGAATTACATGGCGGCGGCGACGATTCCAATCTTCGCCCTCTTCAACGCCGCCAAACTCACCATGCCGCTGGCGAAGAAGCGAGATAAGACGAGCGTCACGCTCGCGGAAATGGAACGCGACATTAAACTCAGACCTTTAATTCGCGTGCTCTGGTTGTGCATGGCGACGGGTTTGTTCTCTGGGTTAATGGTCATGTCGCACGGGGCGACGTTGCTCTCCTCGCGCGGTTTATCGGCGCAAGTGCTCGTCATCGGCGGCGTCTCCATCGTCTCGGCGATGACGTCCGCCGGTCGCATCTTCGGTGGATGGATCTGCGATCGCGTCGCACCGAAGCGCGTGCTCGTCATCACCCCGCTTCTCAGCGTCGCACCGTTGATTTGGGCATCCGTCGACAAGTCGTCCATTCTCGCCGGCGAGCTCGCCCTCGCCTCGGCGGCGTTGGTCTACGGCATGTTCGCCAGCACCATTCCCGTCGAAGTGCGCCGCGTCGCCGGCACCGACGACTTCGCTCGCACGTACGGTCGAATCTTCACCGCCTGGGGTCTCTCGGGTCTCACCGCCCCCTACGTCGCCGGTCTCTTTTACGACGCGTACGGCGACTATTCCTTCGCCTTGAACTGCGCCGCCGTCTTGAGTTGCGTCTCCGCGTGCGTCGCCACCCTCTTGGAGTCACCCTCCGAATCGTCTCAGTAGTCACGCACCGCACCGCGATATGTTTTGTTTATTCATTTGTTTGTTTGTATGGCATTTCGATTCATTTTACGTACGCGCGCCCCCATCCTCCCTTCGCGGCGCGCGCTCGTCGCTCATTCACTCTTTCATTCATTCAATCGTGTGGGCGCCAACCGCACACGCACGCGCGCGACGACCGACATGGTGCGCGACGAACGCGATCCCCCGCGCGCGACGCACGAACGCACCGACGATCCGTTCGATCTCCTCGCCCCGATCGCGCGCGCCGCGAAACCCGCCGTCGTCGACGCGGACGCCGCGCGAGATTCCGCGCGAGATGTCGGGACGACGCGCGCGACGACGACCACGCCGACGACGGAGACGACGGAGACGACGGAGACGACGACGCGCGACGAGCGCGCGGTGAAGGACATCGTCGACGCGCTGGGTGACGTGCTCGCGCGCGTGCGAGCGTTGGAATCGATCGCGAGGGAGGGATTCGTGGAGACGTCGAGACGGTTGGAGACGCTGACGCGACAGGTGGCGAGTTTGAGCGAACGAGTGGAGTCGCTCGCGCGGGACGAGGAGGAGGAGGACGAGGAGGAGGCGTACGATGAACCGGTGGGTGAGGGTGGATCTGACGAGGAGGAGACGGCGACGTACGAGGAACCGACGCGCGAGCGAGAGTACGGACGACGGGAGGAGAGGCCGAGACGGCGGCGGGATCCGCCGCCGCGCGGACGCGAGCCGCCGCCGCCGCCTCCGCACGCGCACGGTCCGCACGCGCACGGTCCGCACGCGCACGGTCCGCACGGGCACGGTCCTCCGCCGCACGGTCCTCCGCCGCACGGTCCTCCGCCGCACGGACCGCCTTCGCACGGTCCTCCGCCGCACGGACCGCCTTCGCACGGTCCTCCGCCGCACGGACCGCCTTCGCACGGTCCTCCGCCGCACGGACCGCCTTCGCACGGTCCTCCGCCGCACGGTCCTCCGCCGCACGGACCGCCTTCGCACGGTCCTCCGCCGCACGGACCGCCTTCGCACGGTCCTCCGCCGCACGGACCGCCTTCGCACGGTCCTCCGCCGCACGGTCCTCCGCCGCACGGTCCTCCGCCGCACGGTCCGCCTGCGCACGGACACGGCGGTCCGCCTCCGCCGCACGCGCCGCCTCCGCTGTACAACGGTCGGTACGATTCACCGAGCGAAGAGTACCCCACGGCGTATCCGGCGTACGCGCCGCCCGAACCTCCGAGGCCGGCGCCGCCCCCGGCGCCCACGTCGCCGGGCGCGGTGCCGCTCGAAAACATGATCGTCGACTTCGCCAATATGGGCTTTACTCGGCAACAGGTCCTCGCGGTCGTCGGAGAGATCGCGTCGACGGGTCAAAAAATAGAGGTGAACACGGTTTTGGACAAGTTGATGCGAACGAACGCGTGATGAAAGTGTAGATTACAAATGAAAGAATTTTCAATACCAGAACGAGAATCTTATCTCCCAACAAAAGTTGGGACGAGACGGACGAAAACGTTGGTGGACCGCGTGAGATACGCGGCGATGCTAGTACATCATCGACTTTCTCGTTTCTTCGGACAGCTCATCAAACACGCCGATCTCGTGCTGACGCGACACGGCGTAACACTTGTGTGTGGTGAATAACCATTCGTTAAAGTCAGTGAGCGTGGTGACGCGACTCGCGTTATCTTTCAGCGCCGCCACCGACTGCGCCTCTCGTTCCGCTCGAGCGCGCAACCCAGACGGATCGATGCCGGCGTCCTCGGTACTGACGAAACGCATGTCCAACGATCCGAGAGGCGACAGACCCCACACCCACTCAAACGCCGCGCGCGTGCGCGCCATGTGAAACGCGCTCGTCACCACCTCCACCCGCGTCCAACCTCTCGGAATGGCGTGCAAGCACAGCGAGTAGTACGCGTTGCCGATGGTATCCATCGAAGCCGTATCCTTGAGCAACGAATTCGCGGGAATCCCCTTCTCCATTAAATACCCCGCCATGGACGTGGATTCGTGTAGATTGAATCCACCTTTCGCCATCGGCGGCGGTTTGTGCGGCGTCATCGATCCCGACAAGAGGATGCGCGGTTTGGCGTCGTCGGCGGCGTCGGCGTACGCCCGCGCCGCGTAATCTAATCGCGGCGTCACCCACGACGGAAGCGTCCCGTCCTCTTCGATACCGCCCGCGACGACGACGATGGCGTCCACAGCGCCGTTTTCTCTCGCCGCGCGCGTCGCCGTCGTCGCCGTTCGCGAGACGTGGACGCGCGCGGGCGTCCACCTCTTGACGAGACATCGACCTACCGCGTGTGCGCGCGCCCCACCGCGTCCGTGCGACGCGAAACCGACCGCGCGCGCGGACGCGACCGCCACGGACCCCATCGCCGTCGTCATCGTTCGGTCGGTCGCGCCTCGGGCGTGCGCGCGTCGGTCGCGCGCGAGGTAATCGCGCGTAGATTGCGTGATACAACGGTCCCGCGCCATTCGCCGGCGAGCGACGTCGCCGACGACCGAGACTCCCGCGCGACGATCGACAGATTGAGCGATGCGCGCGCGCAACGCTTTCTCGTCCGTCTGCGGCGCCGTTCGCGCGGTGTTCGCGGCATCTGCGCCGGTCCGAACGTTGAATGCGCCCTTCGCGAGGTTAACCGGGACGACGCGCGTTCACGGCGCGCGCGCGATCTCGGCGCTCGAGCGAACGGCGACGACGCGCGTCATCTCCTCTACTCGCGGTTTCGCCAGCGACGCCGGTAAGGGCGGTCGCACGCTGAGCGAGGCGTTGCTCGAGGAGCGCGCGCACGAGAGCGCGGCGTACGAGCCGAGCGCCACAGCGTCGGGAGGTCCGCCCGAACCGTTCGCCCTGTGCGAGACGGACGGTGACGCCGAGGTGACGCTCACGCGCAGTTTCGGTGAGAACGAAGAGATCACGGTCACGTTCATCGCGCAAGAGGAGCCGTACGATGATGACATGTTGGACGAAGACGAGTTTGAGGAAGAGCCGTTAGACGACGAGTTGGACCTCGACGAGGAAGAGGAAGGCATAGCGATCAACTTTAATGTCGTCGTCAGCAAGAAAGATGGATTATCGCACCTCGATTTCGATTGCGTGACAGACGGGGAGATCATCGAAATCAGACACGTGGGTTACGAGGCGTTCGACGAGGACAATCCCATCATAGGAACGGCGTACTCTGGGCCAAACTTTGAAGATTTGGAAGAGACCGTTCAAGACAAGTTCCACGATTACTTGGAAGAGCGCGGGATCAACGCTGACCTCGCGTCTTACATAGTCGAGGCGCACGTCGATAAAGAACAAAGAGAATACACGAATTGGCTGGAAAAGGTGTCTCGTTTTGTAGCTAGTTCCTGATGTAAATCATTGCAACACAGTTATCATGAAATCATCGATGTCCCGAACGCTTGAAACACTCGCCTCGACGATGTCTTGTCGCGTATAATGTATTGCATGACGCACAAATCGATCCAAGGGGCGGACTCCTCGATCGAGTCGTGTTTCAACAGTTTTTTCATCATCTTCGCCAGCCTCTCGCGCGTGGATGATGGTTTCGTCAAGTCGGTCGGTGCGATGTTGTGGAAAAAGAGCGCCGCTTCTTCACCGTATAAGTTAACGTCCACACTGTCGGTCGCATCTATAATGCGGAATCGCACCCCAAACTCGAAATTCTTGGATCCTTTCACCGGTTGACACATGTCCACGAGATCTGGGCTAAATCCTCTAACTATGACTCGTAGCTTGTGACGGTTCGGTGGCTTGCTCATCAACATCTCCCGTATGGTACTATATCGCATGTTCGGATGCTTGGTCACTGTGATGTTGGTGGAGTGGCCGGGCGCCCCCCAACTCGCCACCAAGTTTTGCTGTTTCCGCAAGTTGTACGCCTGCAAAATTGCCGGCAACGGCGCCTTATTTCTAATGAAGGACGTCCCGAGACTCACAAATCCTTGTAACTGACCCTTCACGACTTGAGTATTCAAGTTACGAATCTTGATCCACTCTCCGGGGGTGGGGATCTCGTCCAGATCCAGTTTGGTGCCGTGCATGAACACGGGCAGCGCGGAGCCGATGAGAGGCACAGCCGTGTTCATCTCACCCTCTGGAATAGCCTCGCAACCTCTCGGATCGAATCCGTACGAGTAAAATTGCCTCTTGTCTAATTCACTTTCTAGTTCTAGAAGACTCTGGTCCATCTCCTCCCTCTGCTGCGATAGAGCGGTCGTCATCGACGGCGGCAGCGGTGGCGCATCCGTCCCGTCCCACACCATCATGACGTACGAAGCTTCCGTTCCTGGAACAAAGTACGCGTCTAGAATCAAGCAGTACACGTCGAAAAACTCTTCCTGTTTGATATCACAGATTCTTCTCTGCTTGGACGCGCCCGTGGTGTTTCCAAACTCGCTCCTGAACGGCATGGCTTTCGATCTCCTGGCGTACGCCCGCAACTCCCGCACGCGCTTCACGTCTGGCACCGAGGACCGCTCTGAACTCATCGCGTACGGCTCCTCGCTGTCATCATCGCCCCTAAACAAACACCACGCCGTCTTCGAGTGACCGTAATTCAACATCTGCCCCGTCTTGGCGATAAACTGCGGTCGTCCGTTGTACATTTGTGACTGCACGCGATGCACCCGAATAATGTCCCCGTCCGCCGGTCGCGGCAATTCGTACGGATTCGCATCGAAAAACAGCAACGGTATCTCACTCGGTATATCTCGCGCGTCATCTTTACTCCCGTACGACACCTCCGTCGTCGTCGTCGTCTCATCAAAGATTTTCAACGTCATCTTCGAGTCGCTCCCTCTCGTCTTGGACACCGCCGTGGGATCGCGCACGATCCCGTACACGTTCACGTGTTGTCTCGACGGATCCGACGCAGACATCCGCTTCACCCACATCTCCGCGCACGTCTCGTACTCGTACTCCGGCATCGTGCTCCGGCACGTCCCGCGCGAGCGTCGTCTACAGTTGAAATCAAATCAAATTCAAAAAAAAACAAACCGACGCGTTGATGATGACGACGATTCGATGGATTCGATGAATCGCCTCGTGTGCGCCGTCCGGTCGCGTCGCACCGCGCGTCTCGCGCTCGACGCACCGACGCACCGACGTCGCGCGCGCGCGCCTGTCGCGCCTTCGCGCGTCGCACGAATCCGAATCCGTTCTGGGACGCGCACAAAACGGACGTCTCCAGGACGGGACTCGGTGTTGATTCACGAACGGTCAAACCGTGCAATCTCGCGACACGAAAAGGGAAAGCCGCGGTGCGCTGGCAATCGGTGCGATGGCACTCGGTGGCGGTGGCGGGAATACGTCGCCGCGCGCGCGCGATGTCGAGCGATGACCGCGCGCGCGAGAGCGACGACGGCGACGCGCGCGCGCGCGCGAGAACGACGACGGCGACGCATCGAAAACGCACGGAGAGTCGGTATCTCAGCGCCGAGGCGGACGTCTTCGCCCATCTCACGCCCACGGACGCGTCGTCGACGAGCTTGGAGGATACTCTCGGTGAACCGAGTCCGAGCGGGTGAGATCACGCGATCGCGATCGAACGCGCGCGGTGGTGAGGGGAGGGCGCGCGCGCGAGGGGATGGATGGAAGGGTCGCGAGGAACATTTTCTCGAAGCGCGAAGCGAGGCGAATCGCGAGGCGAATCGCGCGGTGACGGTCGAGGAAGACGCGCGTGAGGTGAACGAGCGACTGACGATGTGATACTCGTTCGTATATCGGCGCGCGCAGGACGAGCGATACGACGGTGGGGGGGTTTCACTCTCCGCTGACGTCGCCGAGAGGACTCGTGGGCGGAGACGACGCGAGCGAGCGAAAGAAGCAGTGGAGTGAAGATGCGAGCGCGTCGGGGGCGATGGAACCGAATGATTTAGTAGAAAAATCACCGAGTGCGTCGCGGCATCGCGATGATAGAGGGTCGACGAAGATGGGTGGGACGAGCAGTAACGAGGTGGGTAAATCGGGCACGCTAAAGATCAGAGACCAGGATACGGGGTGGGAGTTTGTCATGAGTAAAAAGGAGGCGAGCGCGTTACTCACGGCACATCATTCCGGGCGTCAAATCGTGCAAGATGGATCGACTGGGGCGAAGTTGACGGTGGATGAGTTTGGCGCACGAGCGGGATTGCCCACGAGGGCGCCGGCGGTGGCGGTGCAGGTTCGCGGCGGATCCAGCAAGTCTTTCAACTCGTTGCACCGCATTCAAACGCTGCGTTCGCAAGAGGGTGCGATTTGGACGATGTCGCTCAACACAGACGGCACGTTCTTGGCGTCGGCTGGACAAGACAGAATAGTTAGGGTATGGAAGAGCTTGGGCGCGACGGCGAGGCGAGGCGAAAAACTTTTTGAGGAAACGCCCATCCAAGAGTACACGGGACACCGAGGCGATATACTAGATTTATGCTGGTCGCACACTAATTGGCTTCTCTCGAGTTCCATGGACAAAACGGTTCGATTATGGTACACGACGATGTCGGAGTGCTTACGAATCTTCACGCACCAAGATTTCGTGACTTCCATCTGCTTCAATCCAGTGAACGACAAGTACTTCATTTCCGGTTCGCTCGATGGGAAGTTACGAATGTGGAACATTCCAGATTTGAAAGTCGTCGACTGGGTCGACGTCGGCGAGATGGTCACGTCCTGCCTGTACGCGCCAGACGGGAAGCGGGCCGTCGCTGGAACGCACAAGGGAAAGTGTCTCTCGTACCGCATGGATGGTTTCAAATTTGAATACTCGCACGATATTCAGGTGAAAAATACTCGTTCTTCAAAACACGTCGCGAGAAAAATCACCGGGATCGATTTCCAACGCGACGATGCGGAAAATATGCTCATAACCGTCAACGACAGTCGTCTTCGAGTGTACGATTCATCCGGGAAACTGGACTGCAAGTACAAGGGACACTTGAATCAGAACGCACAGATTCGAGCGTCATATTCTTCAAATGGTCGATTTATAGTGAGTGGTAGCGAACAATCCGATGTGTACATATGGCATACCGATGCGGCGAAGACGACGCAGTGCGGCTGCGGAGCGAGCGCCGTCGCGAAACAGAGTGGTTATGAAAAGTTTTCAACTGGCGAGCAACACGTGATAGTCGCGTTATTCGCTCCAGATGACGTTCGAGCCACGCGTGCGTTTCCGTTGGAGGAGTTGACGGACGCGAAGGGAGAAATAATCATAGCGGCCGGATATTCGGGTCAAATTAGCGTTTACGAGAACGTCTGAGCGTTGCTGTTGAATCATTTTAATTTTATACTACACGTCCCTTTGTCTATTCCTAACGTCTGAAAAAGGACAGCAAACCTCTGCGAGGCTTCACGACCTCTTCCTCTTCGCTCCAATTTTCGTCGACGAGCGCGAGACGATCCAATGCCTTGGCGAGTTGCGACTCGAGCAATTCGTTTCGTTCCGCCAGCTGCTGCTTCGCTTCGTTAGCACTGCCGAGCTGTCGAGCCAATGACTTTTTCTCGTTTTCTAATTGCCCGAGCAACTCGTTGATCGACGCCAACAGCTCGATTTGTTCATCGTCAACGTCGTTCGCGACGTCGACGTCGTCTCTAGTCTTCTTCTCCACGGACGACGCGTCTTCTTTCGCCTCGCGCTCCGCCTCGGCTTCCGACTGTCTCAACCACGCGCACAGCAAAATGGCGTCGTCCTCCTCGAGCGTGTCGAGCGTCTTCATCAACTCTGAATCGCGAATGCGCTCTTTAAAAAGTCGCAGTTGCTCTCGAGTCGCTTCGAGCACGAGCTCCGCCTCGGTCGCGCGCGCGTTGGATCGTTTAGCCTCGAGTCTCAACCGTTCGTTGTCCTCCTTTGTCTCGGCGAATTCGTGGAGACGCTCCTCCAGGTTGACCACCTCCGCTGCGAGCGCCTGCACGCGTTCGCTCGCGTCCGGATTCGACATCATCATCCCGTCTCCATCGCCACACTTGGCCTGGTATTGCATCCACAGTCGATCCAACTCGCTTCTCGCGTGCGAAAGTTGCGACTTGGTCTCGTTGTATCTCTGCGTGAGCGCGCTGTTTTCGCTCGCGAGCTCATCCACCGTGAGTTGCGACTTTTGCAACCCCCGAACGAGTCCGAGCTTCTCCGTCGTGAGCTCGTCGATGACTTCTTGCAACATGACGATTTCGCTCTGATCGTCTCGAACGACCGTCGCGGGAGCGCCGATCGCACCATCCGTGCGCACCCGTTCGATGATTGCGTCCAAATCCGAGCGCTCGACGAGCGGTCGCTCGCCCGCCTCCTCCTCCTCCTTCTTCTCCTCGTCCGCTCTTCGCCCACCGTCGAGCCGAGGATCATCGAACAGAGACGAATCGATGACATCGTTTCGACTGATCGCGCGCATCACGCGCTCGTATTGTTCCCTCGCTCGATCCGTCGACGTCGTCGCGCTCAGCACGCTCTTCTCTTCGACTCTCTCGTCTTCGTCTTCGACCGTCCCGTTTTCCTTCACCCTCGTCTCCGCGGTCGTCGCGTCCACGTACGCGTCCGCGAGAGCAAAATACCCACCGCTCGCGCCCGCCGACGCGGAAAACGCGCTCGTAGACGGCGCGTCGAGCGTCGCCGGCGTCGCCTCCGCCGCGTCGCCTTCGCCGTCGCCGTCGCGTCCCGCGCGCGCGTCCCACCCCCCTCGCGCCGTCGTCGTCGCTTCTCTCGGCGCTTCTTCGGCGCGCGTGCGCGCGTCACCATCGATCGTCATCTCGCGCGCGTTCTCGCTCGACGCCACCGCGCGCGTCGTCGACGGCGCGGTCGTCTCGACCGCTGGGACGCGCGCACCGTCGTCGACTTCATCATCATCTTCCCTCGTCACCGTCGCCCGCGCCTCGTGCTCGCGTCTCCCTCGCGCCCGCGCCGCTCGAAACGCCTCTAAACGCGCGCGTCCAGCCTTGACCGCCGCGCTCGACATCGCTCGCGCGATGTCGGCGCCGAAGTGACGACGAACGCGATTCGAATCGAAACAATTCAGTCAACCGCGCGCCGTGCACGCGCCGACACACACCGACGCGCGAGTCATGGGGGAGGACTCGCTCGGGGAACCGCGCTCGCCGTCTCGCGCGAACGATGCCGACGCGCAGAACGTCGCGTTGGCGTCGCGTCGCGCGTCGCTGGACGGGAAGGTGCTCGTCGGCGGTGAGGGTGGCGATTACATCGCCGCGACGCTGAGCAGCGCCGCGGACGTGCACGCGGCGATCGAACACGTGCGCGCGCTGGGATCGCTGTTGGATAAAGACACGGAGCCCGTGTTGGGGTTGCTGGGCGCGCTGGGCGTGCGACGAGGGGAGGCGTACCGTGAGATGCTCGACCGGGCCATCGGCGAGTTGACGCGACGGGCGGCGACGCTTCCGCAGGGGACGTTGTTGTCCCTGCTCGACGCGTCGTTTCCGTACATCGGGATCGCGGAGTTGAAGGTGGTGCCGCTGACGGTGTTCGCGCACATGTCGCCGGTGCCAAGCTCGTACCTGAAACAGGTGAGCAGGGATATGGAGATTTTTCGTCAGCTGCCGGTGGAGGTGCAGCGACAGTGTTGGGCGATGGACGCGCAGTTGTTGAGACGACACGTGTCGCCGTCGATGATCGCGTACGGGGAAGAGATGGAGACGGTGGCGTTGAACATGAATCAGGACGTAACGTTGACGCCGCTGGAGATGGATGACGATTGGTCCCCAGGAGAGGGCGTCGGCGTCGGCGGCGGAGGCGCAGACGCCGGCGCGTTGAGCAGACAGAAAATGCGGAAAGGGAGCGTGAGCGTGCAGAGACTGATGAACATCATCGGAAATAATCCATTGGTGTACATCGAGGTGATTCGGCTCTGTCGCGCGCATTTCGCGAACAGCGGGGACGACGCGGCGTGTTCTCTTCGTTCGCAGCTGCTCATGGCGTTTCACGACAAAGGCGAGACGGAGCTGTGTTCCAAAGATAAGTGCCACCGCCTGGCGTGGCTCATGGATGCGTGCATTCGAGATAGATACTTAGACGGTCGTCGTTTGCGAGAGATGGGAAGCATCATTGAAAACGCCGTGCAGGCGGCTGCAAAGGCGCGCGCGAAAGCCAAGCCCAAGGCTCCGAAGCCGACTCGATTTCGTTTGGTTGGTTTTGGTGCGGCGGCGAAAAAGGATGGGAACGAAAGCGACGATGGAGGAAGCATCAGTCGAGTGCACGATGTGCAACAGAAGGATGACGCTTTCGAGCAAGTGCCGGGCGACATGGGTATGATATTGCAAGATCCGCCGGTGCTTCACCTGCTCTTACACGAAACCATTCGAACACTCGAAGGGGTGATAGAAGCCGAGGGAGTGCCGAAAAAGGAGCAACGACTTCACGATTTGACCAAGTTCATCTGTCTCGGTCTCACCTCCGAAGCGTGCTTGCGCGAGAACGTTTCATACATTCCAGCCACGCCGAAGGAAATCTTGCACGGTTTCTTCCCGCTGTTGGGTGACTTAATGTTGAGCGCGATGCTCAGAGATTCAGACGACGAGATGGAGGCCGAAGAAAACGCGGAGCCTGCGGCGGACATGACGCCGGAAATCAGACAAAAGTTCAAGGAGTTGATGATTTGGTCCCCCGCGGTGCGAAAAATTATGTTGACGTATGCGTTGATTTGTTTGCAGAGAAACAACTTGCACACGGCGACAGAAGTCCTGGATCTCGCCGCCGAGATTCTCACGGACGCGACGATCATCTTCGAAGGAGCCTTCGCCGTCACGCTCTGTCGACGCATCTCAAAGTTGCTTGAAAGCAAGGACATTGACACGAAGAGCGCGATTTGGAAACACGCCGTCGACGGCATTCTCATTCGAGCGACGGCGGCCAGTTTGGAGGTGCACGGAGAGGTCTTGCGTTTGCTCATCAGCGCCTCGGATGTGTTGAATCCGGAGGAATTAGGACACGCGGTCGAAGCGACGCTCATCAACACGAAGAAGAGCCGCAAGCAGCGTCGCAAGCGCGCCAAGCAAATCGTGTACGAGTACGAATCGGCGGAAAAAATCAACCACCCTCGTCGAGGAAGTTCTCACAATTTCGGCGCCACCGCCGAGGAACCGGAATCGGGTGCGAGCAAATCACCAGAATCCAGCATCGATGCCATTCGAACGGCGTATCAGTCGATCGCGTCCAAGGGAAAATTGAATGAACAAAACGCGCCCGTGCTCTTTGATTACGTCAGTAAGCACAGCAAGCGCGGCGTCAAGGACGCCGGCGCCATGGAAAACGCCGGGGCCGACGGATACTTCGACGATGAAGGCGAAGAAGGTGGTTCCATGTTAGATTTCGGTCTCTCGCGCGATATCAAATCACCGAGCGTCATCAGAGACTCTCCCATGATGTCCCCGCCCGGGACGATGTAGTAATCAAAATCAGCGAGTTGTTGTACGAACGTCACTGTCCAGCGCGCGAGCGCTCGCGACCATGCGCGACGCCATTAAAAACATCGAACCGCTCGCGAGCGTCGACGAGGAGTGCCTGACGACGTGTTTCCTCGCCCCCGCGGTGCGCGCGCTGCCGAATCGTTTCGAACACCATGGCGTTGACGAGGCGCGCGCGCGCGACGTCTTCGGCGTCGGTGCGGGCAAGTGCGCGCGGCTGAGCGCGAGCGCGAGGTCGATATTCATGCGCGCCGCGTCGACGGGCGCGAACGGCGAGGGTTTGATGCAGATGATGATGGAGGAGGGTTCCAGCGCGACGTTGGCGAGCGCGTGCGGGAAAGTTTGGTCGGCGGGCGGCGAAGAGGCGTTGAGAGCGATCAAGGCAACCCCGTTCGGGGCGCCGAAGACGCTTTCAGACGTGCAGTGGGAAGTGGTTCTTCCGCTGACTGGGTCGAATCAGGAGCTCATGGCGAATTTGGATTTAGAACTTAGCGAACAGACTCCAAGCGGGAAACCGAAGCGTGAGACATTCAACTGTGAGTTTACTCACGAGTCACTCGTTGATTTCTTCGGCAAGGTGGAAACGATTCAAAAGCAACTCGACGCTCTGATGTGAGTAAACGTGTGTGTGTCGTGTGTTGTAATTCAATGTACTAGGTTTGGTCATCGTTTCGTGCGTTTTCGATTTCTTGACACGTCTCGTCATTCGTACCGGACGAGTCATCGCGCGCGTGCGCTCGAACTCTTCGGCCACCAGAGGTGTTCGTCATCCAATGGAGCCTTGTATCGCTCGCCCATCACGTCCGCGTCTTCAGAGAAGAACTCGTCCGAGTCTTCGTCCTCGTTCTCGTCGTCGAATCGCGCCGAAATGTCTTTATCCGCCAAATATTCCAGAAGAATGTCTGACAGTTGCGGTTCACCGCGAATCAGATGACTACGATACGCCTCGACGGTTGTCTCTCTCTGAAGTTGTTCTTCGCGCGCCAAATCTTCGCCTCGCCGTCGCACGGCTTCGTCCGTGTCGCACATCGGCACGAGAATGTCGCTCCTTGTGATCACACCGGTCAGCTGGATCGTCTCCTTGGTCACGACCGGAAGCCGCCACACCTTGAATTTCAGCATTTCGCTCCAAATCTGCGCGATCGGCGCGTTTTCCGTCACCCAATGCACCGGAGATGTCATCGCATCCTTCACTTTCTTCTTCTGCCATCCTCGTCGAGCGTCAAAGGCGAGAAACCGCGCGACGTCCTTTCTCGACAAGATACCGACGACGTGTCGACTCTTATCCACGACAGGCAGACCAGAGAATGTGTTCAGAAATTTCTTGACGATGGGATCGCGCAGTTCCATGTCGGGCGTGAGAAACGCGACCGGGGCGGACATGTAATCGCTCGCTCGCGACGAATACGGGTCTGGATCCGAAATGCGCAGCCTGTCAATGTCATCTTCACCGCCGGAGCTTCGATGATGGGCGCGCGCGGCGGGGCCTCGACCGGGACGCCGAGCGGTGAGAGTGTGCATCGTGCGATGTATGGAGGTTCGTTGCATCGGCGCGGTGTATGCCAATCGCATCGAGATGCGCGTCGGATTGTGTCATCTTCGTCTTCGTCGTCTCGTCTCGCGTCGCGTCGTCTCGTCTCGTCTCGCGTCGTACTATTCCTTTTTGCTAAATCGGGCGTACATCGCGCTCGCCGCGAGGGCAACGCCGGACAAGTATACTATGGAATATATCGTCTCCCCGCGGGTCTCAAACGACGGAATGAAGACACGTCTGAAGAGCGACCGCTGCGGTTTGAGGATGACGGTGACTGAATTGTTGGTGCGCATCACGCTCTGCAAGTGCTCTCGCACGAGAGCCGGTGAGAGCGAGTCGAGCACGCTCTGTCGTACGTTTTCCGTCATAGCGTACAGAGCCTCGATATCACCGTCCAGAATGTTCTTCTGCACGAGACGAGACTTGTAAAGCTCCGTGATGTACTCTCGCCAAAACGTATTCTCTTGTCGACTGACTTCAAAGTCCCGAATCTCGCACTCGCGCACCGCGCTCACGTCCTCCTCGGATGGTCCATTTTCGCGAAGGAATCGAACGGCTTCGCGCGCCTTGCTCGCGAGGAACGCGCCTCGATCGGGAGCGCACGAAAACGAGACCATGATGTCGCCAGAGTACATCTCTCCGGCGACGTCGGGATCTTGGTAACCGAACGACGCGCTCGCGTGGCAGGTGTAAATTTCACCCTGATTAAATCTAAGGAGTGACATCAGACGTCTCTCGATGATGGCCGCCGCCATGACCGTTTTAAACTTTGCCGTCGTCAACTGTCTTCCGCCTTCCAGCGTCGTTCCTCGACCAAAATCTGGGTTTGGTATTTGCACAGGGAAGGTGATTGAAGCCTTGGATGCCGCTTCTGTCATATTTGCTTTCACGATGCGCTTGACGGAACGCTCTGGGAACGTGAGCGGAAACGGCGTGATGTTTCGCGATCGATCTCTGATGCCTTCGAAAGCTTGGAGAAGTTTCGCGGGCTTCGCCGGAGGAATGGAGCCGAGATACTTCTGAACCAGAGGAAGGAAAGTGTTCACGTCGATGGCGCCAATGAAGACGAGAGTGAACTCTGAGGGATCTAAGAAGCACGCATCAAAAAATCTGCACGCCTGCATGCTGTCCATCTGGTGCAATGATTTCACGGTGATTCTTTGACTATGATACGATTTACCGTACACAAGTGAACGGATGACTTCGCTGTATTTGCTCTCAGGATCACGTGATTGATTTCTGATTTTTTCCTCTTGCATCTGCATGAGCGTCTCCAAAACTTCAGGGTCGTTCGTCGTGCTCACGTCGTGTGTGAACAACAGATGAATGCACTGGAGTGCGGTGTCGATATCTACTGGTGACGTTTCGCCCTCAATGTTACGGCGGTACATGCTCACGTTTGCGTGCACGTCGGTGCGTATACCAGCTAATATTCCGTCATACACGTCAGGTCTATGACCGTAAATACCGAGTTCACTAGCGACCATGTTCGAACACATGGCGTCTATGTAACCTTCTTCTTTGACTTCGGATAGACCTCCTCTCGCTGAGCCGCGTATGAGAACTTGGTCATCAAGAAATCCCGTGACGCGATACACGATGCGCATGCCGTTGCTCAGCACGAATTCGTGCACTTCCAGTTCCGGTAACTCGCGACTGCTCACAATGTCTCCCGATACTAATGATCCCGATTCCATCAAGACTTCTGGGATGTTGAAGACTTTGCTCTCACCTATCATACCCTCAGCCTCTTCTCTACGAACTTGTTCGATGGCGGCATGGAGCTCGTCTTTGCTCGTGTTCCTTCGTCCTTCCTGAACACGAATGACGCACGAGTTGCACACATTAAGCTGGCTTGCAAACGCGAGGACGTCTTCCTGTGAGACGCGCTCGATGCACGCTTTGGCGAGAGAGGCTTCATCTTCGGCGCCGATGACGAGATCGCCGCGGAGGAAGTGACACACGAGTTCGTCTCGAACATTTTCGCAGTACGTTTGCTTGCGCTCAGCGTAAAGCTGTTCGGTGTCGGCCAACATACGCGCTTTAGCAATTTTCAACTCTTGGTCACAGATACCGTGTAAACGGATGCGGGCGAGTTCGCGCAAAACCGCCGTCAATCCCTCGCTCGCTTTGTTCTCGGCGCACGTCGCTTGTATGCTCATCAACGTCATGGTCCTCGTGGCGTCTTCGATGATGCCGCCGGCGTTAAAGAATGGTGGTTTTGGTTGTCGCATCATGCGGTAGAGTCGATTGTCCAAAGCAGTCTTGTAAACGTCTTCGACAGTCTTCAAGTAGTATCCACGCGGAGTGTCGACCGGAATGGACGCGTACTTGAAAGTCACCGTCACCGCGGTAGTTTTCAACTCTCTGTCCACGTGCGTCACAACTCTCGGCTCAACATGGTTCGTGTCGGCGCTCGTCGGTCGCTCCAATCTCGGATTCTCGCGCGGTTGCCCTTCACTCGGCTCGAGGTGCTGAAAAGTACTCTCGATGAGACTCACGACGTCGTCCAAGTCTTGGAAATCCCCGACGGCGATCACCGCCATGCGTTCCGGCCGGTACCATTTCGCGTAAAACTGACGAACCACTCGCGGATCGACCCTCTGAATGACGTCTTCCAGCCCTATGGGTGCCCGCTCTGCGTAAAGCGAACCTTCCATGAGGGTCTTCCAATACGCCTCCGCCGCGCGTCCCTGCGCATCTCGTCCCAAACGCCACTCCTCCATCACGGACCCTCGCTCGCACTCCACATCAGCGTCTGATATCCGCACACCTCTCGCGAATTCGCTCAGGATGTGCATCGACGTCGCCAACACTTCCGCCTTTTGTATCGGCACCAACAACTCGTACACCGTCTCGTCCATGCTCGTGTACGCGTTCGAACACGCCCCGAACTCAGCCCCGATGGATTCCAAAAAATTAACAATCGCAAAATGTTCGTACGATTCCGTCGATCGAAACGCCAAGTGCTCGACGATGTGCGCCACCCCTCGCTCCTCCTCCGTCTCCGCCACCGACCCCACGTCCACCGCCAGCGCCAACGCCGCGTGTTCCTTGGGCTTTTGCGACTCCCCGACAAAGTACCGCATCCCGTTTCGCAGCGTCCCGATCCTCGTCCGACCTTTCGGTCCGACCTCCATCGCCTCCTTGGCCCTCACCGAGTCTCGAACGTCGTACGGAAACTTTTCCATGGCGCGCTCTCGAAGCGACGACCCGGAGGAGCGCGGGGACGACGGGGACATGGATCCGATCGTGTTGTGCGACGCCACGCGCGAGAGCGCGCGATTGGTGGCGATGCCCTCGGCGTCCTCGCTCGTCGAGTCCGCGCGCGCGAGGGGCGGGACGGTCGCCATTGCGCGTCGCGCGTCCGAGTCTGCGGGACGACGACGAGGAAAAGGGCGTCCGTCGGATGTGGGCGTCCCGCGCGCGAGAGACGCCGCGCGCGCGCGTGGGAATCGCGCGGGGCGGTCGGAAGACATCTCTCGCGCGCGTCTCGCGTCGCGTCGCGCGCGTGGGCGCGGTATCGGAGACGAACGGTGAGGATGCGTCGACGACGGTGTCGAGCGCAACGACTCGGCGCACGGACGACTCGGGCGCGGTGACGACGTCTGGACGACGCGCGGGCGCGCCGAGACGCGGTGAAGGCGTGCGTCGCGTGCGACGCGTCGCGCGAGAGCGCGCGCGAGGTCGAGACGCGTCGACGACGGGCGAGGAGGAAGGGGCGGTTCGTCGCCGCGGCGTCTTCGCCGAGCGCGGACGCGCGGACGCCGAGTCGATCGAGGGCGAGCGAGAGGGTGAGGGGGAGAAGAAAAAGCTCGGGAAAAAGGCGCGGAGAGCGGCGTTTTCGGTGAGCGTGGCGCTGAATAAAGAGATCTCGTCGTGCGAGACGGTGAAAGAGTTGGTCGAGACAACGCGGGGACGCGCGAGCGACGCGTCGGGCGTCAACGTCTCCACCGCGTATTCGAAATTGGCAAAGTTTAGACGCGCCGAGGCCGATGCGGTGGACGAGGCGGTGCGGTCGTCGTGGTTCGATGAGCTCGAGCGCGCGGCGGTGGAGAGACTCGACGATATGAAACCGCGTGCGGTGGCGCAGTTGACGTGGGCGCTGGGACATTTGCGCCTGGGACGCCGAGACGACGGGTCGACGCGGGACGCGTTGTGGGACGGGTTAGAGCGCGTGATCGAGTCCGCGGCGAGCGAATTCGAGAGTCAAGGCGTGGCGAACGTGTGTTGGACGTACGGGAAGCTCGAGATGCGCGTGCCGATTGGGATTAGAGTGGCGTTGGAAAATAACGTCGTTCGCAACGCCGCGACGTTTAAACCGTACGAATTGAGCATTTCGTTCTGGGCGCTGACGAAATTAGGAGACGCACCGAGGGAGGAAGTGACGAATGCGGTGGAAAGGTCGTTATCGCTTGCGCAGTGTCGACCTCAAGAGCTCGCAAACGTCGCCTCGGCGTACGGGCGCGTCAAGGGGTGCGGCTCGTCGGCGTTTTTGTCGCGTCTCGCTGAGGAATCGTTCGCGTGTTTGCCAGAATTCGGGCACACAGAGCTCGCGATGTTATTGTGGGGTCTTTCAAACGCCGGACACTACCTGCGAGACCACGAAGCGGCGATCGCGCTCGCCGAGGTACAGAGACGCGCTGACGCATTGTCGCCGCACCAAATCGCGCTCGTCGCCGGTTCGCTTGCCACGTTCAGCGACGCGACGGACGACGAGAACGCGCGCTCGTGCGTGCGATTGCGCGCGGCGATGGATGAACGATTTGCATCCGCGCTTCGCTCGTTGGAGGAGTCGTTCCTGGCCTCGATCGGGGAGAGCAATTGCGATGATTTGAGTTACGTAATTTGGGCCTTTGCGCATTTATCGCATCAACCGAGCGACGCATTCGGACGAAAGTTCGAAGACGAAGCCATCTCCAAATTGGATTCGTGCAACTCGAAAAACTTGGCAAACATGATGTACGGTGTCGGCACTCTGAGGCTTCCGAGCGTGAGTTTATTCACGCACGCGACGTTTTGCGTCTCTGAAAAGCTGAGCGAATTCACGCCGGTGGAAATTTTCATGGTGTGCTCGGCGTTGGCGAGCAGTAACCACGATCCGGGCTCGCACGTCATGTCGCAGCTCGAAAACACGGTGATGGATTCGATAGAATCTCTCGACTCGGCCGATTTGACCGAGTTTTTACGCGTCTTTGCCAGGCTTCGATACATGCTCGCCGACGAAACCTTTGACGCCATCGGTGCGCGCTCTGCCGTCTCGCTCGAGCGATATGATTCATACAGAATGAGCATGACGCTCTGGTCGTACGCGACGCTGTGCAGACAACCGGACGAATCCATGCTCGAGAGATTTCAAGACGAGCTGCGAGGATCCACCGCGGCGTTCAAGAGTGAAAACTTTGGTTTGGCGCTGTGGTCGCTCGTCGTCCTCGGTTCGCTCGAAGACGCGTCGCCTCTCGTGGAGAGTCTCACCCGAGCGCTCGTCGATATCAATCGAGGCGTCTTGTCCTCACCGGACGCGCTCAGCGACACCACGCTGTGTTCGCTCTACATGGCGCGTCTCGTCGCGAGAGAATCACCGTTTGAATCCCTCGTCTCCCTCTCGACCGACGCCGTCGCCGACGATTGCGAACGCGCGTGGATCGGCATGAAGAGCAAAGATCCAACCTACAGCAATCTTCAACACGCCATCGCCGAGGAACTTCGAGAGTTTGGCGTGCACGGATTCACTCTGGAGACTCCAGTCGAGGGCGGTCGCATGCGTCCGGACATCGTCTTTGAAAACCACCGCGTCGTCGTCGAGGTGGACGGACCGCATCATTACAGTTACGACGCGCTCGGTCGCCGCCGCGCGCTCGGAACCACCGTCATGCGCGACAAACTCCTCGAATCGTGGGGATGGCGCGTGCGCGTGATACCGTATCACGAATGGGCCGATTTATTGTCTTCCGACGAGAAACGCGCGTATTTGCGTCAACTTCTCGGCGACGACGTCTTCGACGGGAACGCCGCCTAGTCTTGTAAAACACCGCCTCGCGCATTCATTCATTCATTCGAGCGTCACTCCGCGACCGACTCGACTCGCGCGCGCGTGGAAACCCATGTCCCGCGACGTGCCCGACGTCCCGACCAAGCGTCGGCGTCGCGGCGCGTCCGCCACCGTCGACGCCCGATTCGGCACGAACAGGTACCGCGGGTACACCGTCCCGCGCGTCGACGCGCCCATCGACGTCGTGACGTACGGCGCGCTCGACCCGGACGAATTCGACGCGCGATACGTCCGCGCGAGACGTCCGTGCGTGCTCGAGCGCGCGCTTGACGCGTCGACGTCAGATCTTGCGGGGGCGAGCCTCTGGACGAATGGGTTTCTTCGGGACGCGTGCGCGGGCGAGCGGGACGTTCGATTGGAGGTGCGCGACGCGCGACGGGGGGAAAGGTTCGGGTTGGGAAAGTATGAGAAAGTCGAATCGTTCGATGCGTTCATGGACGCGTTCGAGGGCGCGGACGGTGGGGTGTACCTCTCGGCGGGTGGAAAGGAGGACGCGTTCGGCGGACCGGCGAGACGGTTGACGACGGTGAAGACGAGGGGCGGCGAGAGAGGGAAGCTTCCGTTGCGACCGACGGCGATGCCGAAGACGCTGGTGCCGGCGGACGTGAATCTGTGGATGGGGAGAAACTCGGCGCCGACGTCGAGCGGGTTGCATCACGATTATCACGATAATTTATACCTACTCGCGAGAGGGGAGAAGCGGTTTAAGATTTTCGCACCGGCAGACGCGGAGCGCATGTACACGACGGGTGCGATTCGATTGGTACACGAAAACGGGCTCATCGTGTACGAGGGTGACGAGGACGAGCGACAGCAAGACGGTGACGTGGTGTTGGAGAACGGGGAGACGATGCTCGAAAGGCAGATTCGCGAGGCGAGATGGTCGAGCGAGGCGCGAGGCGACGACGACGACGAAGATTTTCCGGATGATTTCGACTTTGATGGGGTGGACGATTACGATGAACTGAGCGATTCAGGCGTCGCAAAGGACGAGGATGACGGCGGATGCGCGACCAAAAAAGACGACGACGAGGGCGTGCCGAGTTTCAGTCGCGTCGATTACGAACGTCTCGAACAGTTTCCACTCTTCAAGGACGCCACGCCTATGGAATTCACCGTGCGTCAGGGCCAGGCGTTGTACCTTCCGGCGGGTTGGTTTCACGACGTCTCGAGCGCGGAGTCGGGGGAAGGGCACGTCGCGTTCAATTACTGGTTCCATCCGCCGCCGCTTGGAGACCCGACGTGGGAGACGAAGAGACAACTATGGGAAGAACACTTGCGGCTCACCGTCCTACCAAAGTTTGACGATTGACGATCTATACTGTAATCTCTAGCGCTAGTTCTAGTCATCTATTTACCCTCGAGTGGTGGCTTTCACTTCTTTTCGAGCATGCGTCGTCGCGCGCCGGCGCTATCCGCGTTGTAGTGCCACAGAATCTGATCCTCGCTATACCGACGATGCGCAAACTCCCCTCCGTCCATGGCGTCGCGACAGGCTAACCACAGCTTCCACTGTTCCGGATCATTCCCGTTCGTTTCCTCGTACCTCGCGATGGCGACGTCGAACGCCTCGGCGGCGCGCTGGACGCGCTCTTCGCTCACCGGCGATGCCAAACGAGGAAGAAACACCGTCTCGTCCTCCGCGCCACCCTTTGGCGCGCGCACGCCGTCCAACACCACCGCCGCTCGAAACGCACACCACGGTCCGTGCGTCGGATGGACCGATTGATGCGTGCGCTCGTCTAAATACGCTAAATTCGCCACGTGCGCCAACCGCTGTATGGCGACGACGCGTCCCGGCTCCAATTCCCACGACCAATAAATCCTCGCCGCATTCGCCTCCGCGCCCACCGCGCGCGCCACCGCCTCTCGCACCGCGCCCTCGACGTACTCGTCCAGCGACACCGCGTGGTTCGCTCGCACGGCGCGCTCGAACGTCGGCCACAGCGCTTTCGAGTTGCCGACGACCGCGACGACGACGTCCTCCTCGGCGGTAATCTTCGCCGTGCTCGGCGCCGCATCGTTATACGCGCGCGCCGTCGTGAACGCACAACAATCCAATCCGCGCGCGGCGCACGCCTCGCGCAATCGCACGCACGGCGCGCGCCAATCCTCCCGCCTCGGTCGTCTCTTCTGAGTCGCCATCACGAATCCACCACCCGCGAGCGTCGCCACCGCGACCCCGACGACGACGCGTCGACGACGAGGCGACCAAAAGACGTCCCCGCTCACTCGTACCGTCGCGCGCGGTCGCCACGAGGCCATGACGGCGCGAGACGCGCGACGATGACTGTCGGGACGAACACCACCTCGATCCCATGAATAACCCATTCGCGTCACTCGGACGCGCGATGCGATCGTCTCGCGCCTCGCGCGTCGCGCGGTGCGTCGGCCTCGTCGCATGTCTCCTCATGCTCGTCTTCTCGCCCGCGGTCGCGCGCGCGAGACCGATACAGCACCGCGTTGATGACGATGAATCAACCGATCATCAACACCATAATCATATACGCCGCGAGGACGTCCTCGTCGAGGCGTTCGAGCGCCACCGCGCGCTCGAACGCGCGCTGCGTCATCCAGAGAACGATCTAAACGTCACCGGCGCGTGCGGGGACGTCGCGAGACGGGCGTGCGAACACGTGGAGACGGCGCGCGCGCTCGTGGGAGAGGCGAGGCGGCTCGCCGACGCCGAGAGACGACGAAATGCCGCGCGACGCGACGCACGGACGACGACGACGGAAGATGAAGGAGCATCCTCTTCGTCTCGTTCGCTCTTGGCGGTGAGTCGCGGTCATTCGCGCGGACGAGCGACGCCGACGAGACGACGCGCGTCGACGCCAAAGACGAAGACGAACGACGCCCAGCGAGAGGACGCGCGACGACGCCAACGAGATGAGGACGAAGAGGCGGCGAAAAATCGCGCCGAAGCGATCGATGCCGCGAAATTCGAGCAGTTGAAGAGTTATCCAAAGGGTGCGCTGCGAGAGGATCCGAACGAGTTGGAACGCGCGTTGCGGGACGCGCGGGACGCGGCGGAGAAAAATCCGGAAGACGCCGCCGCCCAGGCGCGCGTGGAGCAACTGGAACGAAAGAAACGACGCATGATTAACGAGGTCGGGACAACGACGATGAATGACGATCGATCGGCGCGGTCGAGGAATGGGGACGACGATCACTGGTTTATGAAATCAAACGACGAGTTCGGGACGACGACAAGTTACCGCCGCCGACGAGGCGCGCGCCGACGCGTCTCCGCCACCGCCGCCAAGGAGAATTACGAGTACCTCTTGCGTAAGATTCCCACCGTATCCAAGAGTTACTTCGATTGCATCGGTCAGATCATTACCAGGGACGACGCGGCGGCGTTGGAAAATTTTATAGAGTTTTCTGGAAATCGCGCCTACGAGAGCGCGGCGTCGCCGGAGTGCCGACGCGAGTACGCGAGTAAAAAAGCGCGCGTCGTGTCGTTTTGGAACGCCGAGGAGGACATCGCGCGGGCGTGCGCGGACGACGTGGTGAAACACTGCGATGGGGTGGAGGCTGGGTACGGACTCATCGCGTCGTGTCTGTGGAAGGCGAGGGAGAAGGACGCGGGCGCGGTGGCGACCGAGTGCGGCGAGGCGCTCGCGCGCGTGGACACGAAGGCGCCGACGGCGACCGAGACGGTAGTGCCGAGCAAGAACACGCGCGAGGACACGCGCGAGACGGCGCAGATACCGGTGCGCGCGCGACCGATCGAATCGAAAGAATCGGCGCGAGGGAAAGAACCGAAATCGACGGAACCGGCGGCGACGCCGAAGAAATCATCCGAGTCGACGATGGATGGCGAACCGGAAAAGATGGACGACGACGTGGCGAGACGACTTCGCGAGGCGGACGCGAGGGTTAAATTCGCCGAGGAGGCTGCGGCGCACGCGTCGGCGCAGACGCGTAACCTGTTCGCGTGCATGATGGCGGCGGGCGTCGTGTACGTCGTCACGCGTCGAGGCGCGAGAAAAAAATTGGCGGCAATCGCGCGGCGACTCCGACGCGATTCCAAGGGTGAACACCTCGGGTGAATCGATTGATTGATTGATTGAGAAATGCGAATCGTTTACAAACATGCTACAGCGCGGCAAGGCGCGGATGGGTACACGGACGGTAAGGCACACAAAGGTACACGGCGGGATTTACGTCAATCCAAATCCTCCATCTCTTCAAAGAGCATCGAATCGTCGTCGTACGAATTGTACCCGGTGCCCGCGGTTTGTTCCCCAGATTCATCCAAATTGGCCATTTCATCGTCCGAATCGACCCCGAGCATCGTCTTGGACGTCGCGTGCACCGAAAAGTACAGAATGCGCTTGAGCTTTTTGTTGTAAAAAAAGTAGTTAAACGACCAGAGATTGCCCTCGTCGGTGAACGGGTCGCCCTCCGCCACCGCCTTGTACGAATACACGTCGCAATCGAACACCTCGATCGCGGCGTCGATGGTTTTCCATAAAACCTCCAAGAATGATGATTCACCACCGGTCCCATCACCGTATCTCGCCGCCCACACCTTTCCGCTCTCCATGAGAAGCGACTCGATATCCGTCTTGACGTCGCTCAGCGCGCCCTCCTTGGTAAAGTGCTCGGCGCGCAGACTACTGAAATCGTAATCCGGATAGATGTGATTGAGGGTGAGGATTAAATAAATGAGCGTCTTTCGACTGTTTGCCTCGGTGAGCGGACCCACGGGGGAGGTCCCGAGACTCGTCGGGGAGCTCGCCATGGAGGTGACCACCTCGGCGTCGAGCGACCGGGACAACTTCTTATCCGTCCCGGCGAGTTTACCTACGCGCGCGGAGACACAGAACCGTTGGTCAGTGCGCGTTCGAGACGTGGATCAAAGATGAAAAAAGATGGACAACACGAGAGACCGCGCGTCTCGCGACCGCGGTCGTCGTCTCGTTCGTAAAACGCGCAAACGTGCAACACACGAGGACGACGGACGCACAGCTGTAACTCTCCACCTGCCCGCTCACGACGTAATCGCCGACGTTGACGCTCGCCAAGAAGGCGTTCAGCGCCGCGAGATCGTGATCGACCAGGAGTTTCATCTCGACGCGTCACGTCGCGTCGCGCTTCGCGAACGGCGTGAGATTTACGGTTTGAATCCACGTCCGACGCGGCACCCTCGACGCGCGCGCGGGACGCCGTCTGCGCGCGCGAGGAGGTGCGTGCCGACGATGCGCGGTCGGTGATGCGCGCGCGAAGGATGCGTTCGACGCGTTCGTTCGTTCGGGTGGCGCGGGAACGCCGCGCGATGGCGTGCGTGCGCGGGAATGTATCGCATGGGTTGAGTGGGCGCGACGGGGCGTCGGTTGAGCGCGTCGCGAAATACGTCACTACATCTCTAGCGAGATCGATCGCCTCGTCTCGATGAGGACGGTGATGATTTTTGAGAGGCGTCCTGGAATCGACTGGCGCCGCGACGACCGCGATTGGACGGCGTGCGTTGGTCTCGCGCGGTGCTCGGCTTGACGCGCCCTCGCCCGCCGGTGCGTCTGTCGCGAGCCTCTCGCGCGGATTGTTTCTTGCGAGCCTCGGAGACGGCGCGAGAACTCGTGGCATTGTCGATGGGAAGGCCAAGTTTGACGGCGTTGTCGATCTCGCCGGCGAGGACGCGGTCTTTTTTGGCGACGAGGTTGGTGACTTTGCCGCCCGAGCCCGCGCGAGCGGTGCGACCCGAGCGGTGAATGTAATCGAGCGAGTTAAGCGGAAAGTCAAAATTGACGACGTGGTCCACCTTCATGCGGCCGAAGTCGAGACCTCGGGCGGCGAGGTCGGTGCACACCATGGTGAGGTTGTCGTCGGCGTCGGCGGCGATGAAGTCGCGCATGGCTTCGGCGCGGGCATCGCTCGTCATGTCGCCGTGGTACTGCACGGTGCGAATGTCCGCCTCGTACATGGTACGCTCGACGGCGATGCACGAGGGGAGTGTGTTGCAAAAGATCATCAATCGTTTGCCCTGTTTGTGCTCGGGAGCGACGATTTGTTCGAGCACGGTCATCTTGTCGACGTCGCCGGGACAGTCGATGAACCGGTGCTTGAGACCCGGAGCCGAGCGATGGAGAGAATCGGTGCGCACGTACTGTAAACCCGGAAGTTCTTCGTCCACGAGCTTCCGCAGACGATCCGGCATCGTCGCCGACACGAGCACGCACGTCTTGCCCTCCGGTCTCGCCTTGAGCGGACGAAGCAAACGCTTCACCTCGTCCCCGAATCCCGCCTCGAAGAGCGTGTCCGCCTCGTCCAGCACCATCGAGTCCACGCCTCCTAAAAATAAGTTGCCCTGCTCCACGTGCTTGATCAATCTACCGGGTGTCCCGATGACGACGTCGATGGGCGAATCCAACCGCTCCTTTTGCGTGCCCAAACTCTTCCCGCCGACGACTAAATACGAACTAAACTTGCACACGTGACTCAACGCCTTGGCCACCTCCGCCACCTGTTCCGCGAGCTCTCTCGTCGGACACGTCACCACAACCTTCGGCCGCTTCGGTTTCGCCAACCGCTCCCCGGCCTCCTCCTCCACTCGCTTCATGCGTTCAATCACCGGCAACAGATACGCCAATGTCTTCCCGCTCCCCGTGTGCGATGCGACGAAGACGTTCCCCGGTCCTCTTCCGATCACCTCGATCGCCTTGGCCTGAATCTCCGTCGGTTCCGTGATCTCCATCCCCTCCAACGCCCGCACGAGCGTCTCATCTCCCAATCCCACGTCCGAGAACGTGGCGCGCGCCGCGCTCCCGCGTCTCGCCCCCTCGCCGCCGCCGCCGACCCACCGCGTCCCCGCGGACATCCCTCTCGCGCGTCCACCCACGCTCGCCCACCGTCTCGCGACCCGCGGCTCGATCGCGCGCGTCACACTCGTCGTCGTCGCCATCGTCCTCGCGCATCGCGTCGCGCGCGCGATCGAGACGCTCGCGACGGACGCGCGTCGCGCATCCGTCGCCGCCGCCGCCGCCGCCGACATGGCCGAGGACGACGACGTGGACGCCGCGCGCGCGAGTCGCAGGGGCGTCGCGCACCGCGTCAACATGCGCGGACGGAGAGACGCGCGCTCGATGCGTTCGGTGACGTCGCGCGGTCGCGTCTCGCGCGTCGGTCGCGGTGGTGCGCGTCGACGAATGACGCCCAATCAAAACGTCACACCATGCCGCCGACGCGTTCGGATCTAGACACGGCGCGCGGACGCTCGCGAGGCGACGACGCGCGCGCGCGCGCGTCGGTGCGTGGGTCCTCTTCGTCTTCGTCGTCCATCTCGCGCGAGAGACGCGAACGGAGACGCCGACGACGCGATGACGATGATGGGCGCGCTGGGCGCGACGACGAGGATGGGCGCGACGACGCGCGGTCGAGTCGACGACGACGCGACCGATCGCGCGACGACGCGAGACGCGATCGCGACGACGACGTTGAAGACGACCGAAACGGTGGTGCGAGCGCGGTGGCGCGATTGATGGCAAGACCAGGGGACGGCGGGACGTACGGAGGCGCGAATGCGAACGCGGCGAACGCGGCGAACGCGGCGAACGCCGACGCCGGCCCTTCCGTGCCGAAAGAGGAGGCAAACTTCGGTCTGAGCGGATTGTTAGCCATGGAATCCAACTCGGTGAAAGGCGTCGCGCTCAAGTACGTCGAACCGATCGGCGAGGCGAAACCGCCGAGCGCGCGGTGGAGGTTGTATTGTTTCAAGGGCGACGTCGAGTGCGAGCCGCCGTATAAATTCGCGGGTGAGCGCACCAAGTACCTGTTCGGACGCGATCGTGCGGTCGCGGACGTGCCAACCGATCACCCGAGCTGTTCGAAACAGCACTGCGTGGTGCAGTTTCGAGATTTGGACGACGGGGACGGGAGCGCGCCGTACGCGTGGGATTTGGGAAGCGCCAACGGAACCTTCGTGAATAAGCGTAGAATCCCACCCAACGAATTCGTGCGTCTGCGGTCGAGAGACGTGATTAAATTCGGGTGTAGTTCGCGCGATTACGTCATCCTAGACGAGGACGAAGCCGCGGGAGGATCCTAGAAGACGACGACGCGTGTATTTCAATGTCATTCAGCGTTTCGCGAAGAATCTTGAAAAAGTAACGACCACCCGTCGCCGTCCCCGACCGTACACGCGCCCGCGCGTCGCCCGCATCCACACCCCGCGTCGACGACGACGTCAAAAGACACCCCATCGACGTCCGCATGCGCGCCAACGCCCCTCTCGACCCCCCGCGCGCGCTTCAAGACGGTTGGTTTGACGTCTGCGCCTGGGACGCTCTCGCCCATCCCGACGCTCGCGCGTCCCTGTGCGTCGACGGACGGCACATCATCGCCGTTCGCGACCTCGACGGCGCGCTCCACGCCATCGACGCCACGTGTTACCACATGGGCGGCCCTCTGCTCCGCGCCGAGATCGAGGACGTCCCGGGAAAGGGGAGGTGCGCGGTGTGTCCCTGGCACGGGTATCACGTCTCGCTGACGTCGGGCGAGCGCGTGTACAAGACGTTGGACGGTGAGTGGGTGGGGATACCGAAGAAACAGCGCGTGCACGAGATAGAGGAGGACGTGGAGGCGCGTCGCGTGCGCGTTCGATTGCGGAACGACGGGGAGGCGTGCGAGAGCGATCGGTACGCGTATAAAAAACCGCCGCCGGCGTTCGCGGGCGGCGCGCGGGGACCGCCGAGGTCGGGGAGCGTGTTCGCGCGCGGGAGAGGCGGCGTCTCGGGGGATGGGACGCGAGAGTGTGGACCGGGGGCGAGGACGGCGGGAGTGCGGTCGATGGTGGCTGCGTCGATGCGCGGTGGAGACGGGGCGGCGCCGTGGGCGCTGGGCGGCGCGCGCGAGGCGGGACGCCTCGCGCGCGGAGATCCGACGAGCGTGCGACGCGTGCGGAAACGCGTCACCTTTCACGACGGTGACGACGAGCACGACGGTTCGAGCGCTGACGCCGGTCGCGCGTATCCCGAGACGAGCGATGGGTGAGAGATGTCACGCGCGCGCGCCGTCGTCGACCGCCGTCGCCCGTTTGCGCCGTCGAGGTCGCGCGTGCGCCTCGATGTTCACGAACGCGCACGTGCGATTCGGCCGAACGCGCTGGTCTATCGACACACGAACGCGTGGACGTCGATGCGTGCGCATCGTCGCGACTCGAAGATGCGCAACTCGCGGTTCGGATGGCGCGTCCTGCTCGCGTCTCTGCTCCCGGCGTCATGCGCGGCGCAGGTGTGCTCGGAGTGCGACGACGCGCGCGCGTGCGGCTCGTGTTCCATCGACGTGTCGTTCGTCACGGAACCGCTTCTGCAAGATGACGTCGATGAGATCAATCTCTTCATCGGTGGATTTGAGTTATCGAGCGCGCGCGCGGACGCACTGTCGAGTTGGCAGGTGACGTGGTCGTTCGCCGAGGGACAAGGCATTTTTCGCGGCAACGTCTCCGACGGTATATTGATCAATCCGGGCGGTCCGAACGGTCAACCGGCGAGAGTGGTGAACCAATTGAACGACGACAACGACGACGACGACGACGACGGGCGGTCATTTTCGTTCATCGGTCGACTCGTCGACGGGTACGAGTCGTCGAACGTCGTCGCGCGAGACGTGAGCGTAAATGGACTTTCGTGCGCGTCGCCTCGCTACGCGGGCAACGAGGCGGTGCGCTTCGTCGACATCGACTGCGTCAGAAGAGAATACCGTTTTTGTTGTGGGAGCCGACTCTCGCCGCCGCCGCCGCCGCCGCCGTTTCTACCGCCGAATCCGCGCGTCGGTGCGCAGGCATCCGCCGTGCGAGAGGTGGCGTCGAATGGCGCGGCGTGGTTGAAAAACGCGAGCGCAGTGAGCGCGCTCGTCGTCGCGTGCGTCGTCGCCTCGGTATTCACAATTGAGATAGGTCGTCGAGTTTCGGCGTCGTGTCTGTCAGCCAGAGACGTCGTGCTTCTCGACGTAGACGTCGAGGGATTGGCGCGACGCGACGCCGCTCCCAAGCGCAAGACGACGACGATGCTTCCGGGACAATGTTTCCGCTCCAAGTCGGACGATTTAGAGGGTGTCGTCGTGCGTGACGATGGAGACGACGACACCGCGCGCGTTCGCGCGGGTCACGGCACGCACTCGACGCGTCGTCACGCGCGCGGCGACGAACGCGCGTCTGGACGTTTATTCGACGCGTCTCTTGCGTCGTACGCCAAAGCCGTGGACGAGCGACGAGCGCGCGTCCCCGAGACGCCCGACGACGACGACCGACGACTCGTGGAGATTCATCCGAGTAACATCAAGCTCGGTGAATCCATCGGCTCGGGCGCGTACGGCGCCGTGTACGCTGGGACGTGGAACAAACGAACCGTCGCCGTAAAGAAATTACACAGCATCTCCAAAAGGAGCGACGTCAAGACGTTTCTTCGCGAAGTCTCGGTGTTGAGCAAAGCGAAACATCCCAACATCGTCCAATTGTTCGGCGCGTGTCTGAAATCACCGCACTTTTGCATCGTGGAGGAGCTGATGGATGGTGGGAGTTTGCACGCGCGTTTGCACGAGACGAAGCGCGCGCTGAGCGACGACGAAACGCTTCGCGTGGCGCTCGACGTCGCGCGGGCGCTCGAGTATTTACACTCCAAATCCATCGTTCATCGCGATTTGAAATCGCACAACGTCCTCCTCAACGCGAGAGGCGCGAAAGTTGCGGATTTTGGCATCGCGCGCGCGTTTGAACAGACGTTATTGTCGAGTGGTGCGAACGCGACGAAGGAGACGACGGCGGGCGTCGCGGGCACGCCGGCGTACATGCCGCCGGAACTCTTTCAAGGTGAATCGTCCACCGTGACGACCAAGTGCGACGTGTTTTCGTTCGCCATATTACTGTGGGAGATGCTCGCGTGCGAAATTCCGTGGCACTGGTGCGCCAACCACATGCAGATAATCTTTGCGGTGGCGATTCAATCGCAACGATTGCCGCTGGAGCGCGAGGCGTTTCGTCGCGAAGACGCCGCGACGCGCGCGATGATTGATGAAATCATCGTTCCGTCGTGGCAGACGGAACCGGACGCGCGACCGGATTTTAGCGAATTGCACGTCGTCTTGAAACGGTTATTGAGCGATAGGCTCGAGGCGCGCGACGAGGACGAGGACGAGAACGAGGAGGTCGTCGTCGTCGTTTCGACCGACGACGAAGGATAGAAAAAATGTTCGCGGTGTCTATTCGTTACACAAAGAATCCTCGTCTACCGTACCCGGCTACTCTCTATTCGTCCCCTTCGTCTCCGCCTCCTCTCCCGTCCTCCTCCGCCTCCTCTCCCATCGTCTCCACCTCGCCGCCGCGCCCCTCGCGCAGTTTCGCGCGATTTTCCGAAATCATCGTAAACGCGATGCCCGCGATGATTAAACACGAACCCGCGACGGCTTGCGGCGTCGGCGCGTCGTCGTCGATGAACAACCACGCGAACAGCGTCTGCACCACTGGCGTCATCGTCAACGACAACGATACGACAATCAGAGGCAAATAATGCATCGCAATCGTGATGAACGTGTGTCCGATGATGGCGAGCGTCCCGATGGAGACGACGCCCGGCCACAAATCCGGCGACTTCGGCCAATCGAAGACGCCTCGCGTGTACGGCGGCGACGAACTCACCCACACCTGTCCGGGCACGCACGCCAGACACACGAACGAATACAACGTCATCACGATCGCCCCCGTCGTCTGGACGTATATTCCGCTCGCGCGAGGGATTCCCACGCCGTTCGGTCCGAACCATTTGCGGATGGCCAACGCGTACGCCGCGCCGGCGATGCCGCACGTCAAAGACACCATATCCCCCCACACCGTCGGCGGTCGCCGCTGCGACGCCGTCCCGCGCGCCGTCGCCGTCATCACCACCCCCGCAAACGTCACGAGCACGCCCAACCACTCGCGAGGCGTCGGAAACCGCTCGCCGCCGTCGTATTTCGCGCGCGCCGCGCCGTACAGCATGATGACCACCGGGTGTATTTGGCTAAAGATGGCGACGTGGCTGAACGCGGTGGCGTCCAAGCCGTAATTCCACCCGACGAACATGACGAACATGGACGTCCCGACGGCGATGATCCCGCACACCGTCTCTCGCGACGGCTTTCGCGCCTCCTCGCGTCTCGAGAGTTCGTGCGCCAGAGGTGCCGCCATGAACACCACCGACGCTTGCCCGCGCCAGGAGAGCCGCAGGAGCGACGTCGACGTGCGAACTTCCTTAAACATCGGTCCACCGATCCCCCACGCGAGCATGGCGCACGCCACGGCGGCGACGCCGAGCGCGCGCTCGCGGGAGACGAGACGAGCGGTGGGAGGCGTCATCGTCTGCAGTGTCGAGCGCGCGGGCGGAGGACGAGCATGCGGTCGACGACGGGCGCGAGGCGTCGCAGACGGTGGAGAGGACGCGTCGTCGTCGCGGCGTGCGCGCTCGCGGCGTGCGCGCTCGCGGCGTGGACGACGGGGGCGGATGCGAACGCGTCGAGCGACGTGGGTCGATTGGTGGCGAGGTTGCGCGAGGTGCGACGACTCGGACCGCGCGACGACGGGACCGCGCGCGAGGGTGACGGCGTCGACGGCGATGGCGACGGCGCGCGCGCGGCGGAGGCGGAGGCAGAGGTGGGGACGACGGACGAGGGAGATGAATCCGCGGCGGCCGCCGCCGGCGGGAAGGCGGACCGAGGGGGAAAGAACGACGACGACGATGACGGCGACGACGACGACGACGATGACGGCGACGACGACGACGACGAGCCATCGTTTCGTTCGGAAGACGCGGCGGACGGGGATGTGATCGGCACGTACGACACGTGCGATACGTGCGAGAGTTGCGCGCTCGGCGACCCGCCGCCGGGCGTCGCGGTCAACGCGCGCGCGCGGTCGACAGGAAACGCGACGCGCGGGACGCACTGTAAGACGTGCTACGGATGTAACGTCATCGTCTCGCGAATCTCGTCGAAGACGGAGTTTCGGAACAAGGTGGTGTCGGTACAGGCGGGCGCGAGCGGCGCGGCGGTGTTCAAGGCGAAGATGTTCGAAGAGATGCTCTCCGAGGAGAAGAAGACGTCTGACGACAAGTCCGTCAAGGACGTCTTCGTCAAGCTGTGGTGTGGGTTGAAGGGAGGGTATCGTCACATCCTGGATGCGAATTCACCGATTCCAGAGACGTGCGCGGACGCTGGTTTCGAGCATCCCGCCTTTAAGGGTGGATCGCATTGTCAGCTCAGAGGCATGGGCTCTCGCTTCGCGTGTAACGTCGCGCATTTAAGCGCCATCGATCGAATGGCGGAGGAAGCTGGCGTGGAGGATGTGATACCTAGGATGACGACGCTGCGCGCCAAGACGTTTTTGCCGTGGGACGGCACGGAAACGGCTGGCTTTAAGCAAGACGTTGACGTGCTCGTTTTCGAGAAAGTTCAGGGAGTCTCGTTGGAATCCTTGGGTGCTTCGGTGAGCAGAGAAAACTTCGATCTCATGGCTAAAGTAAACCCAGAGAGAATGTATAGAATAGCGCTCTTCGAGATGCTCACGTCTCAAGCGGATAGACACGCGCAGAACGTGTTCATCACCGAAGGCGGCGACGTGCACGTCATAGATAATGAGAGCTCGTTGCTCGGCGAGTTAAACTCGATGTTGATCCCCGGTGGCCAAAAACACGAAACGTACAGGATCGGATTTGCATCGATCAATTGTCAGTCCGACAAGACGTGCGATGCACCCCGTGTGTTCCCTCCCTCGTTCGGCGCGTTGACGGATTACCGCTGTTACGTGGAGGGCGGATACATCGGCACGAATTATCCGAAGAAATTCACAGAGTTTTTGGAGAAAATCGACGCGATGAAGGATGCGGAGGAGGTGTACGAATACTTTCAGCTTGCGGTACCCGTCTTTGCGGAGAAGCTCAAGGAGCGCGCGCACGACATGCTCACTCTCGGCTTTGAGGGAACGGCGAAAAAAATGTACTCGTCGATGAATGCGGGCGACGGTCGTTTCGGCAATTTCCAGTACGACATTCACCCGCCTTGTTGCGGACCGGGAGAGTGTAAGATGAACACGGCGGGTACCTTTAACGAATGTCTCGGCGGATGCGATCGTGCGGTGGATCCGCGAGCAAAAGTTCTTCTCGGCGCGAACACGCGCGATCGCGTGGATTCTTGGCTCGACGACGTCGCGCGCGCCGAAAAAGGCGCCGCGGGCAACTCCACCGACGCCACCGCGTCGACGGCACCGTCTGCGACGGACACACCCTCCACCATCGCCGCCTCGACTCGGAACGAATCCGACGCCACCGCTCTCTCCACCGACGCTCGAGAGCGCGCGTCCTCGCTCAGGGACCGCATCGCCGCGCTCACAGCCGAGCTCACCAAACTCCGCGCCGTCGACGACAATCTCACCGCTCGTCCCGACGCCGCGTCCTAGACGCCCTCACACCTCTTCAACGTTGTAATTACCACCATACCCGCGCGAACCACACGACCGCGCACCCGTCCCCGCGCGTCTCGTCTCGGTGCGCCCTCGGCGCTCAGCCAACCCTTTCGACACCCCTCGGGCCGGTCTCCCCCCGCCGCACACGCCCGCGCGCGCGCGTTCGACACCCTCGCTCGACGTCGACGACCATGCGCGGCGTCTCCCTCGCCCGCGCCGCGTCCGCGCCGACGTCCTCCGTCGTCTCGCGCGCGTCGTCGTCGTCGTGTCGTAAACCTCGCGCTCGACCGTGCGCGGGACGACGACGTGCGACGACGACGACGACGACGCGCGCGACCGAGCGCGAGCGCGCGACCGAGGACGATGACGAGCACGAGGACGACGCGTTCGCGCGATCGAAGAGCGAATTGCTCGTGGACACGTCGTCGTCACCGCTTCGAGAGACCATCAGCGTGGAGGCGCTTCGGGACGCGACGGAGAGCGGGACGCGGTTGGAGCGCGTGGTCGGTGCGGAATTCGTGCCGCAGGCCATCATCGACGCGGAGAGAAAGTCGTCGCCGTTGAGAAGGCCGCGGTTGGTGGTGTACGCGCTGAGCGCGAGCGCGGCTGCGGCGCAGGCGGTGATGGTGGCGATGCAGCCCGAGAACTTTGAGTCGCCGGTGGCGAGCGCGCTGAGCGACGCGTGCGTGATGGTGATCGGGAGTTTGTTGTGGCGAGTTGAGTTGCAGCAGAGGGCTGATAGTCTGAGGGTGATTTGGGAGAAGGCGAAGGAGCGAGAGGAGAGTCTGACGAGGGCGGAGGCTGGACTCGGGGATACGATTTGGACGGCGCGCATGCGGGCGAAGAAGAACAAGTCGCCCTCGTCGACGACCGAAAAGCTCGACGACGAGGAAGAGTCTTGAGATTTGTGCGAAATGCCTACGTAGATTTATTATTTAATGCATAACTTACGTTCTTAGCGATTCAATCCGTCGAGCGCGCGCGTGTGGTGACGTGTTTACATTTGTAACGTCGGTTCTTGTCCCGGAATCAACTGGAAAGAGGGTGTGCTCTTGGCGATTTCGAGCTCTTCCTCGTCCATGTCCGCGGCGATGGACTCGTACAACGGGGTGCTCATGTAACGCTCGGAGGTGTCCGGCAACATGGCGAGGATGACGGATCCCTTGGGTGCCTTTTCAGCCACCTTGAGCGCGCCGGCGAACGTAGCGCCGCCGGAGATGCCGGTGAAGATGCCTTCGTTTCTCGCCAACGCTTGCGCCGTCTTCACGGCGTCGCCTCCCTCGATCTTGACGAGTTCATCGTACAAGTTCATGTTCAAGCCGTTTTCGAGAACCAACGGGATGAAATCCGGCGTCCAGCCTTGCACCGGGTGCGCGGCGAAAGCCGGGTGCGAACCGTTCGGCGCCCCCGTGGGCTTGCGTTCCGTCTTGATGCCGCTCGTCACCAGAGCCGCGGCTTCCGGTTCGAGCAACACAACCTTGGTGTCCGGTCGAGATTCCTTGAGCGTGCGAGCGACGCCTTGGAACGTACCACCCGTACCGTAACCCGTGACAAAGTAGTCGAGCTTTTTACCCGCAAAGTCTCGCAAAATCTCCGGACCCGTCGTCGAGGCGTGATACGCCGGGTTCGCCTCGTTTTCAAACTGTCGGCACAGAAACCACCCATTCTTCTCCGCCAATTCCTCAGCCTTGGCCACCATACCGGTCCCTTTCCCAGCCTTGGGCGTGACGATTACCTTGGCGCCCAACATGCGCATGATCTTTCGCCGCTCGATTGAAAACGGCTCCGCCATGCAAATCACGCACCTATACCCACGCTGCGCGCACGCCATCGCCACCGCGATCCCAGTGTTCCCACTCGTCGCCTCCACCACCGTATCCCCGGGCTTGAGCAATCCACGTCGCTCCGCATCCGTGATCACCGCCACCGCCAGACGATCCTTCACGCTCGACAGCGGATTGAAGTACTCCGCCTTGACGTACATGTCGATTCCTTCCGGCGCCAAGCGATTGATTTTAATCACCGGCGTGTCCCCGACGGTGTCGAGAATATTTTCATAGATTCGCGCGCGCGGCGTCGCGATCGCACGAGCGCGACGGTGGTGCCGATGACGGCGACGATCGTCTCGGCACGGCGCCGCGCCCGCGAAGGATCGCGACGCTTTTTGCGTCATCATCGTCGTCGCCGGTCGCATCGTGGGATCGGAGAGTAGTCTTTTCGAAGATCACGACCGAGCGAGAAAAAAACGTGTCCCACCCGTCGACGTCGCGGTGTGTCGCCAAGCGCCCCGTCCCCGCGCGCCGATCGCGTCATCGCCCCCATCCTCGATTCGATCCGATCCCACTCAACCACCGTTCACGACTCATCACACCCAAAGGACTCCACGGTGGTCGGTCGCATTACGATTTCGCCCAACGGTCACCGACGCATCGATTCCCGCGATTCGTCGACGCGCGCGACCTCTCCCCGCACGCGCGCGCGATGGGTTCGAGCGGGAGCGATTCCGAAGACGCCTCCCCCGACGCGCCGTCCACCGCCAACGCGCAAACCGTCGCGAACGCCCTCGCCCCGATCTTCGCCACCCTCGCCGAGCAATGCCTCGCCGCGCACGAAGCCATGTGCGCGATCGCCGAGCGCGCGCCGACGACGACGCTCGCGCGACGACGGACGAAGGGAAAACGCGACGATAACGGCGATGGAAAATTAACCAAGAAACAAAAGCGCGAGATGCGCGCGCCGAGACAACCGACGGCGTTTAATCTCTTCATGAAGGCGGAGGTGACGCGCGTGCGCGCGGAGAGACCCGAGTTGGGGCCGAAGGAGGTGTTCACCGAGTGCGCGGCGCGGTGGAAGGCGAACAAGGCGGCGGCGAGCGCAGGGGGCGGTGGTGGTGTCGGTGGCGATATGCGAGGGAGTCTCGCGGGGGTGAGCACGCCGGCGCCGGTGAAGGAGAAGCGACACAAGGAAAAGTCGCATAAAAAGGAAAAGAAGCACCGCGACAAGTGATTTAAATTAATTACGCCGACGGCGCGCGCGAACGCGAACGCGTCGAGACGGAGGACGCGACTCGGTTCGGTTCGTGTGAATCGTGCGAACGCGCGGTGGTTCGATAATAACCATCCCTCGTACATACATAGACGACGAAATGAAATGGAAAATGTCTTTGCGTTTTTGAAACGACGCGTCCTCCGCTTCGTCCCTCCGCGCCCTCGTCGAGGCGATTGAGCGCGCGAGGTGGGAACGTGACACCGCGCGTCGTCGTCGTCGTCGCGCGCGCGCGCGAGGACTCGTGAGGAGGGGGAAGACGTCGTGTGTCGTGTCGGCGTCCTTGTCGTCGAACGTCTCGAGCGTCTCGCGCACACTTTTACTCGTTCATTCATCGCGTCCGAGGCGCACGGGACCGCGGGACGACGCGTCGAGCGCGCGCGTGAGACGTCGTCGTCATGGATTTCGTGCAAGACGTGACGCCTGAGGTGGTGTCGGCGCACTACGGCGCGCGCGCGGCCGCGAATTCGGGCGGTGCGGTGGCGGGCACCGGCGCGAGCGGCGGCGGCGGCGGCGGCGGCGCGCGAAAGAGCGCGCGGGCGAGGAAGATTAGTAAAGCGCTGCGAAAGGTGGACGCGGCGGCGCGCGCCGAGGCGGCGGCGGCGAGATTGGATTCGTTCGAATCGGACGTCGCGTTGGTTCCGGGGACCGCGGGAGAGGCGCACGAATCGGACGACGACGAGTTCACCGTGAATGAAAACGCGAGGGACGGGGAGGCGGTGATCGTCAAGGGGAAGAAAAAGGCGGGCAAACGCGCCACGCGAGGTGCCGTGGAGAATAGACGCGCCGCAGCCGCGCGCACGTTTAACGCGCTTCTCGAACAGAGTTTCATCGATCGCGCGTCGAGCGACGTACCGACGTATCTCACCGCCGCCGCCGGTCCGTCGAAATCGAGCGCGCCGCGTAAATTTTGTAGCGTGTGCGGTTTCGTCGCCCCGTACGGGTGCGCGCGGTGCGGCATGCGGTTTTGTTCCAAAAAGTGTTCCGCCGTCCACGCGGAGACGCGATGTTTAAAAATGGTAGGATAGTCGTCGTACTGTAGAAATGAAAGTGTAGTCGGGATTTGCAAAAAAACGCTCACCGCGCGAAAACGCATTTATCAGTCATCGTCGCGCGTCTCGTCTCCTCTCGCGCGATGCAGGATCTCACCGATCCCGACACGGTGCGCGATGACTTTGCCCATCGTCTCGCGCACGTCTCGTCGCGTCTCGCGTCTCGCGCGTCGACTGACATCGCTCGTTCGATTCGATTCGTGAGGTTGGTTTACCGAACGATGAACTCTTCCGACGGGCGCGTGGGTGTCGATTTCGAGGCGTGTACGCGAGAAACGGCACGATCGGGGACGGGGAATTTGCGTTGTACGTTTTGTGCGAGGCGCAGGCGTTTCAGCGACAGTTACCCTTGGACGCGCCGATGGAAGAGGACCGCTCGGGGGACGGCGACGGGGACGGCGACGAGACTGGACGGCGGGACGACGACGCGAGGGATCGATCGCGCGCGAGGATGTTCGCGGGCGAGGAACACCATCTGGTGGGGTACACGGAAGCGTTTACGAATCTGCGGTCGTTGCAATTGCGGGCGAACGCGCGATTGAGGGAGAGGCGTGGGTTTTATTACGTCGTGCAAATCAACGCCGCCGAGTTGACCGAGGTGGACGACGTGACGGTGGTGAACGAGAAGGAGGAGGAGGGCGAGGGTGAGGCGGCGAACGCGCGACCGGATGAGGTCGTTCTCGATGAGGACATGTGGGCGGCGTACGCGGGGTACGGGAATCGCGTGCGCGTGCGCGGAATGATCAACGCCGGAGCCATCGATAGAGTGTGGATCGCCGAACGATCAGGCGAGCGGTGCGACGAGGGACATTTCGTGGATTGTACGCCGCCTGGAGCGCACAACGCGCCGGTCGAGGCGTGAGTACGGTCGGTCGGATAGTGTATGTATGTATTAATCTTCATCATCGCACGCAGCGCACTCGACGTCCATCGAGTCGTCGTCGTCGGGAATCGGGAACGGCCACGCGTGTAACAACGCATCCTCTGAACGGCTCGGATGGTACGTCCAACGAGCTAATTTCTTCAACGCGCGCTGTTCGTCCATGCGCACGACGGCGGCGGCCCAGGCACGGTAGGCACCGTCGAGCTCGGGCGCGCTCGGGGAGACACCGTAGTACATTTGATACAAGAGACGACTCTCCTTGGTGGATTCGGCGTATCGCATCTGCGCGTACTCGGCGAGCACTTGCATCGCCGCGCCCACCGAGTACGATTGGTTCGCGCGCTGTTCGTCATTCCCCTCTAAAATCATCAATTGTTCTTCATCATCGAAATCCGTTTGCAACAGCGTCGTCATCTCCTCCGGGTTGAGTATCAGCACGCGCGCGGCGATGAGCAACTCGCTGCTCGGTCGACCGGTTTGATGCACGAAGTATCGCGTCTCGAGCGTCTCATCCGCCAATCCACGACTCTCCAACCACGCCAGACGAAGCGGAAGCTCGTCTACGAGCTCTGGATTGACGTATAACGCCGCCTCGATGACGTCCGCGAGACCGACGGTGGTTCCACCGTGCGGATTCCTGGCGACGACGAAACCGTATCGTCGCAACAATTCGGCGTTTCTGAGCGGTCCGTACGTGTTAAACACCTCCTCACCCTTCTTCACCTTGCGCGTCGTGATCATCTGCAGACCCTTTTTCTCATCGTGATTCAAACGAACGTGCGCGTCGCACGGCGGGGCGTGATTAAACATGTCCCAGAACGGCACCATGCCCTGAATCTCTTCGTCGCCGAGCGTAAACGAGTACCCCGCCACCATAGCCGTCGCGGCGAAGTGCAACTCTTGTAAGTCTTCCATCGAGTGCCCGCCCGCGAGCTTGGGATTTTGCTCAAAAAACAACCGAACGACGTTGTCCCAGTGCGTCTCCGTCATCGTGGGCAGATCCAAACCGTCGTCGTCGTTCTCGTACGCGTCGCGCCACGCATCCGTCCCGTGGAGCGTGCTCGCCTCGTCGTCGGTCCACGCCAACACCGAGTGTCCCGCCCGCGCGCCGTCGTACACGACGCTCAAATACGGAAACCACGACGATTTCTCGCCCGCGCACAGTTCGCACATCACCGCGATGACCAGGAGTTCCTTCTCCAACCTCGGCGACTCGCAGCCGTCGTCCCCGAGGAAAGCCTCTAAATCCTCTCTCACCGCGCTCGTCTCCGCCGTGAGCACCGCGTCGTCCGGCACGCAGACGACGACCTCACCCTCGTCGATGTCTCGCGTCGCCACGACCCCTCGTCCCGTGCGCTTGAAGCTTCCGACCGCCACCGCGCCGAGCGTCACCTTTTTCTCATCGAGCCAATTCGTGAACGCGTCGCTCACGAGCGCGGTCGGCGCCGACGCGGCCGCGCGCGCGTCGTCGCGCGACGCCGCAGACTTTGTCTTCTTTTTCCCCATCGGTCTCTCGCGCGGTGCTCGTCGGCGTCGCGCGCGGCGAAGTGGCGAACCGCTGGAAAAAAGCGCAACTTCCGGCGGCGCGTGCCGTCTCTCTCGACACCGCGACGCGCGCGCGGCGACGAGACGACGTCTAGCGCGCGAATGACGGTCGCGACGCCCCGCGCCGTCTCCCCCGCGCGCGTCTCGCGCGTCGCGTCGGCGAGGAGGCGGTCGATTCGAACGCGCGTGTGGAGGCCCGTGCGCGAACACGTCTCGGCTGTCGTCGATCCCGCGCTCGACGCCGCGCTCGAGGACGACGGCGATGACGAGGGACTCGGTCCGAGCTCGCCCGCCGTCGCGGTCGCGGCGCATCTTCGATCGGAGAGCGGGGCGCAGCGAGACGCGATGGTGAGAGGGGGCGCGTTGGGACCGGCGCCGACGGCGAGACGGGTGCGTTCGGACGCGGAGGCGGCGGAAGCGGCGGCGACGCTCTTGAGGGAAGGCGCTGTATTTTTAAAAGACGTCGCGTCGCGCGAAGCGTGCGACGGCGTCATGAACGAGGTGAATGAGGTGTGCGATTCCGTCGAGGCGGTGTACGGCGACGCACTTCGTCGAACCGACGTGAAAGTGGGATTCGAGGGAGCGACGAGGGCGCTCGTCGAGCAGGTTATAGGCGAGGGAGGGGTTCGGGCGATTTTATCTCGACTCGACGACGCGACGTCGGAGGCGGTGATGGTGGAGCTGAGCGTCTTGGCGACGGAGAAGGGTGCGGATAGACAGGTGCTCCATCCCGACGTGTCGTTCGACGCGCCGCACGCGCCGTTGTATTCCATCTTCATCGCCCTGCAAGACGTGACGCCGTCGATGGGACCGACGTGTTTCGTGCTCGGGACGCAGGATAAAGCGTCGCACGACACGTTTCCGATGACGAAGTGGGGCGACGAACAATTCGCGGCGCTCGTCGAAAAGAAATGTTGCGACGCGACGTTGCGAAAAGGGGACGCCGTGTTGTACGACGCGCGCACATTTCATCAAGGAGGCGCGAACGAATACGGACGTCGCGCCTTGCTGACGTTGACGTTTCTCAAACCACCGATTCCAGCGGCGCCGACGCGACGCAACGCGAATGCCGAATGGAGCATCAGAGACGACGTGTTCAACGCCCAGTGGACGCTCGATGACATAGTGCGCGGCTAGCTCGCATACAGTTGTATCATATTAGAAACTACAGAATCACGGGAGCAAATCCGCGAGCGTATACTTGCCTCGAAGTTCGGTTCTTATCGTGCTAATCGCTGCGTTTGGATTTTCGCTCGCAGACCGCTGAAACGAAAAGTAAAACAGCACTCGTCGCCGCGCGCTCTCGTTCTCCGTGCCGCAGTGTAACGTCCTGCTGTCAAAAAGTGTCGCGTCGCCTCGAGAAATGACGCCGAGCTCGTACGGTCGCTGCAACACGGGACCGCCTCGCTCTTGACCCTCTCTGAACTCAACGTGCGCCTGCGCGTTGTTCGTGCCTGGAATGAACAATGTCGGTCCCATATCGCGCTCTACGTCTTGCAGCGCAACGAAACACGTGAACACCGACGGATCGCGTCTATACGCTGTGTCCGGGTGCACTGGTTGACGCGTCGACCCCGGATCACTCACCAACGCCGCGAGCTCGACGAGCTCGGCGTCCTCGCCGCACGTCGTCCTCAACACCTCTCGCATCGACTTCACGCACTCCCCCAACGCCTTCCGCACGGGCGCGTCGTACGCCAACTTCAAATCCCACCTATTCTTTTTGCAATACACGTTTCCAAACGTCTCCATGGATAAATTCTTCCCTCCCGCGTCGTTCGCCCGCAGCGTCTCGTCGACGTACCTCAACATCTCCGCGCTCGCCTCTTCGCTCAGCACGTCGTTCACGCGCACCACTCCTCGCGCCATCACCGCCGCGCCCACCGCCCCCGCGTCCTCCTCACCGTGCACCGCCTCCATGGTCGTCGACGTCGCCCCCGACATCGCCGTCGTCTGCGCGCGCACTTTATCCGCGAGCGCCGTCTCCCTCGCCTCCGTCTCCCCCTCCAGACTCACCTTCATCCCCACCCCGCCGACGACGAGGATGAAGGCGCACACGAACAACTGCGCGAGACCATCCTCCGCCGCGTACGGGCTCGGCGCGTACGCCGACGGCGTCGCGGCGACATTGACGGCGTCTTCAATCGCGCGCGCCCCGAGCGCGAGAAGCGTCTGCTGCGCGAGGGCGAGCCCGCTCGCGAGCGCGCGCGCGGTGCACGCGCGCGCGGTGCACGCGCGCGCGACGACTCGACGCGGCGCCGACCTCGTCGTCGCGCGCGCACGGTGGAAGACGACGACGCGCGTCGTCGGCGTCCCCGCGCGCATGCCGACCGGTGCAAGTGACAGAATGCCGCGCGTCGCGCCCGCGCGCGTCGTCGTCGTCCTCGCTCGCGCGCGCGCCGCACCGTCGCGCGCGAGACGAATGACGACGCGCTCGTCCATCATCTTTGACGCGGGCGTACCGGTGGAGCGCTTGCCCTGGGGCGCCGACGTGCGCGAGGGCGCGTTCGAGCGCGGGACGATGCCTTCGACGCCCGGGACGTCGTCGTCGACGCCGATGTACGTCGCGACGCCTCGAGACGCGACGCCGAGGGGCATCGTCATCGTTTCTCACACCGCCATCGGCCCGTGGGAGACGTTCATTCGGAGCTGTTGCGACGCACTCGCCAGTCGCGGATTCGTCGCCGCCGCTCCCGACCTGTACGACGTCGGCGAGTGCGTCTTCGACGCGGAGACGAGGCGCGAGAGACGCGGCGGGGAGGCGAATCGTGCGAATTTCGGCGCGAGACGAGTCGTGGACGCGGTGCGAGCGATTCGAGGGTCGATGGGATCGTCGTCGTCGATGAAGTACGCGGCGGTCGGTTTTTGTCTCGGCGGACAAGTCGTCGTCGACGTCGCGCGAGGCCTCGCGCCAAACGATGACGTCGGAGATGCGGTGGCGGTGGCGTCGTTTCACGGCGTGTTGGACGCGTGCGCGTTACCTGGACGCGCGGCCGTGGGGTGTCGAGTGCACGTGTATCACGGCGACGCGGATCCCTTTACGTCGGCGGACGCGCTCAGAGCGTGCGAGAGAGATTTAAAAGAGCGAGGCGTGGAGCGCGTGGACGTGTTCGAGTTCGAGGGCGCGAGGCACGCGTTCACGCGACCAGAGAAAGTGACGCCGACGGATATCGAGGCTGGATTCGGTTACGACGAGAACGCGGCGAGAACGAGTTGGAGCGCGTGCGCGTCGATGCTCGACGACGCGTTCCCGAGTGATGTAACGATAGTGAATTGAATTGCGCGCGCTAGTACCAAGACGCGAGTTCGCTCGGACCGCACCCGACTGAGTACACGGAACCGTCTCGCCAATTCGTAGGGAGCGACCCGGGCGAGTTGGAGAACTCGAGCTGCGTCCCGCCGTCTTTCGCTCGCGGCGCGATTGTCTTGGCTCGAAAATCGACGCCGACGCGTTCGATGAAAGATTCCACCGAACGCGCTTTCCCGACGCCGTATGTCTTAGTGAAGACGATGGGCTCCTCACGCGATGTCTCCGAGTCTTCGTCTGGCGCGCCGACGAGTTGTAACACGCGTCTTCGCGAGATGAGATTGAGAAATTCCCGTTCTTCGCACTCGACGACGTTGCCAACCGTCAGACTCGAGCCCCCGTACAACGTGGCGCCACTTCGTCGATCCTCCATCCACATCTCTCTCGGTTGGTCGACGTAACAACGGACCAAAGGCACGCGCGCGGGCACGTACAAATCCCACCCGTTCGTCCACAATCTCGTCGTGAGGCTCAAATCTTCGCCCAGGTATAAGAAGGGCGCGTGCGCATCCGGAGGCGCGTCTCGAACGAGCGCTCGAGCGTCGGCAAACGTAAAGTCGACGTTCGCGAACAGCGTCGAGGTCGGTGCGCTCGGTACCTCGACGAGTCGTCGCGCGTACATGTGACACAGAGCGTTCCCGAACGTCTTGGCGCACGTCACCGCGGGCGCGCGCGATGTGTCGACGGCGCCCGTCGCGCCGACGGGCGCAAGCGCGTCCTTCACCGTGCCGTACTTTTTGCGTGTATATTTTTTCATCAACGTGTCGGCGTCGCGAATGACTTCCTTTTCCAATTCATACCCGAGCGGAGACGCGGTCAGCACGCTCGACGTCTCGTCGAGACTTTTGAGCTGCGACACGAGCGTCTCGTCCCAACCTTCGTCGACCGTCGTCATCGCGTCGACGTGTAACACGTACTTCTCTCCGCCCCACTTGCGCATCGCGAGATGCCTGGCGTACGACGGACCCTCCACGTCGTCCCAACACACGCGAGTCTCGCGAACGTTGCCTCGAAACCGCGCGTCCAGCGCGTTTTTCGAATGACATCGCTTCTCCTCTTCGTCCTCCGCTCGAAGCTCCTTCAATTGCCATCGCCGCATCTTCTTCAGATACCGATCCTGTTCCTTCGCTTCCGTGATCTTCTCGGCTTGTTTCGTGATCTCTTCCGTCAACATATTCACCTGAAAGTGTAAACGATCGATTTGCGCGCCGAGCGCGTCCGGCGGCGGCGTCTTTGATTTATATTGCCACGTCACGCCCACGAAGACGCGACTGGGATCCCGCGCGCGCTCGAATAAACGCTTCAACGTGTGTTCCGCCTCTCGGTTTCTGTACACGCTCAGCACGACGAATATTTCTTCGTCATCATGGCCATCGACGAACGCGCCGGACGCGTCGACGCGCTCGCGAAGACGCGCAGCGCCCTCGTCATGTCGCCAAAAATCCAGAGAAATCGCGTCGTACGCGCGGTGAATCGCTCTAAGTTCTTTCGCGGAACCACCAGCGTCTGGATGCGCGCGCGCGACGGCGTCTCTGTACGCCTTGCGCACGTCAATTTCCGACGCGCTCGGAGCGACGTCGAGCGCGGCGAAACTCGGTCGAAGCGCTGGATCTAAACCCGCCGCGAGCGTCGGCGTCTCCAACGCCTTTCGCGTGAAATGACGCACCCACCACGGTCCGCTCTGTTCAGAGGCGTCTCCATCGTCGTCCTCTTCTCGCGTCGGCGACGCGATCGCGTCCTCAATGACTCCATCCTCGCCGTCGTTCTCCGACTCCGTGTCGCTCTCGTACGTCGCCGCGTCTCCGACGCGCGGCAACCTCGCGGGTTCGTACGATTCCGGCGACACGAGCGGTAAACAACACGACGTGCACGACGTCACTTTGGCGTGACACACGTTCCCACACATTTTGCATCGTTTATGCGCGTACGATTCCACCGCCTCGTCTCGTTCCCTCGCGTCGCTCGCGAAGACGACGTTTTCCACCGCCTTGACGCCGAGTTCCATCAACATTGGTCTCTTCCATTTCCCGGCGTCTCTCGACCCCTCTCTCGCGCGGTCTCGCGCCTCATCCTCATCCTCGTCCTCATCTAATCGCGGATCAAACGACACCCGTCTCACCCGCGCCTCCCGTCCATCGCTCGTTCCCTTCGTCCCCTTGACGAACGCGGGCGTCGATTGCGTCGGCGCGCCCATCTTCATCTGCATCCCCGTCCTCGCCGCGTGTATCCCTCTCGCCTCCTCCTTATCCATCTCCACCGCCATCGCGTCCACCTCTCGCACCATCACCATCGATGCATCGTCTCCTCGTCGCATCAACAACGCGCGACACGTCTCGAGACTCTCCCTCGCGCGCGCGTACTCGCGTCGTCGGCGCATGGCGTCGGCGCGTCTCGCGTACGCCTTGGCGTACGTCTCATCGCACGCGATCGCGCGTTCCGCGCGCACCGTCGCCTCGACGACGTCATCGAGCGTTAAAAAACACTGCGCCTGATTCGCGAGCGCCTCGGCGCGTCGACGACGACGCCGCGCGCCGTCGTCGTCGACCGCGTCGTCTCGACGAGACGTCGTCTCCTCTCGGTCGAGAAGGTCGAGGGCGTCGTCGAAGAGTTCGATGGCGAGCGTCGGGTCGCGCGCGCGGGCGTACGCGACGCGCGCGGCGGCGAAGGCTTCCTCGGACGTCGTCGGACGCGCGCTCACCGCGCGCGTCGTCGTCGTCGACATGCGCGTCGTCGACGTGTGGCGACACGATGAAAAAAAAACGTTCGAAAACGCAC
>Ga0181570_10000073_pt1 | contig 90796 bp, 70 predicted proteins | sample 101ome_18_FD_148667 | JGI IMG/M metagenome (GOLD analysis project Ga0181570, IMG submission 148667) | Coastal salt marsh microbial communities from the Groves Creek Marsh, Skidaway Island, Georgia - 101406AT metaG (spades assembly) | ecosystem: Environmental > Aquatic > Marine > Intertidal zone...
AAGCTGCTGACGCTGATAGCGTTCCAGCTGGAATCCTGCTTAACGATGTTGTTAACAAAGACCTTACCAGAACTCACCTCAACCAGCACAAGGACGAGGTTCAAAAGGGTGGTAAAGTTACGATACTCCGCAAGGGTTATGTCGTAACTAACGCCATTGAAACTGGTGTTACCCCCGGTGTTGGTGATGTTGCTTATCTTTCAGACGCTACAAGCGGCGCTGAAGTTGGTTATCTTAGCAACGCCGTTGGTACTAATGGCAAGGTAGTAGGCCGATTCTTATCAGCTAAGGATGCTGACGGCTACGCTAAAGTCGAAGTAAACCTTCCCTGATTAATAAAAAATAAAGGAGACATTTAATATGCCTATTACAGAAAGACCTAGTGATGAATTCATCAATCTCCTGCGTAAATCAGGTGATGCCGATGTTAACGTAGCTCAGGCTGCTCAGAGAGAGTTTGCCAAAGCTTTAGAATTACCTCTTCGTAAGGGTGTCTTGGTTGGCAACATCCTTGGTAATATTTTCGAAACCATCAATGTTGAGTCAGGCTCAACAACTGAATTCCCTCTTGATCTTATCAGCCCGGGCCTTGAAGGCGAACATGTCGCTTATACAAATCCCGGTCATGGTAGAATTCCAGAGCGTTCGGTTGAAGGCGACTATGTGATGATTCCAACTTATAGCATTGCCTCGTCCGTAGATTATCTTCTGCGTTACGCTCGTGAAGCTCGTTGGGATATTGTTGGTCGTGCCATGCAGGTCATGGAAGCTGGCTTCGTAAAGAAGATGAACGACGACGGCTGGCACACGCTTCTTGCAGCTGGCGTTGATCGTAACATTCTTGTTTATGATGGTGATGCAACCGAAGGCCTCTTCACAAAGAGGCTTGTTTCATTAATGCAAACTGTCATGCGTCGTAATTCCGGTGGAAACTCGGCATCTGTTGGTCGTGGTCGTCTTACTGACCTCTACGTTTCGCCAGAAGCTTTGGAAGACATCAGAAACTGGGGCTTGGATCAGGTTGACGAGGTTACTCGTCGTGAAATCTATTCCGCACCAGAAGGCGGCGCTCCATTGACTAGAATCTTTGGCGTTAATGTTCATGACCTTGACGAACTTGGCGAAGGCCAAGAGTATCAGTCGTTCTTTACCAGCGACCTTGGCGGTTCCGTCGAAAGCAACGATGCTGAATTAGTCGTTGGCTTAGACCAGTCGTCGAATGATAGCTTCGTCATGCCAGTTAAAGAACAGCTCCAAGTTTTTGAAGACCCAACCCTGCATCGTCAGCAAAGAGCTGGCTATTACGGCTGGGCCGAACTTGGCTTTGGTGTTCTTGACAACAGAAGAGTTATTCTCGGTTCTTTCTAATAGAATCATTATTTCTTTTCTTGTTATCATATGGAAAAAGCCACCTTCGGTCAGGGGGTGGCTTATTCCTTAATGGGCATTTATCACCAAAGGAATCATGAATTGGAGCTAAAATATGGCAGCTTTATCAGATTATTTAGAATCTGGCATATTGACACATCTATTTAGGACGGAAGTTTTTTCTAAGCCTGAAAATATTTCCATAGCTTTAACTAGTGGCGTACCGCAAGACAACGACTCTGGATCTACAATTCCAGAAATTCCAGTTTCAAGTCAGCTTGACTCTGTTTCTGTTAGCACGAATTATAACAGAATAAGTCTAGGAAATCCTTCTGTCAATGGAAATTCTCATTGGGGAAGATCTGGTTTCGATGACATTACAGCTTTTACAGTTTTTACTGAGGATGTACCATCTTCTGGTTATTTTTATCCTCTTTACTTATCTGAATCTACCGCTACAAATAATGACATAGATGCAGTCAATAATGCCAAAACGGCAGACGAATACACTTTTTCAGAATATCCCGGAATTTCATTTTTTGGTCCTCACAGCTTAACAGCAAGCGGTGAGTCAAATCCGGGCTATACAATGTACGAAGGTAATGGGTTTATTAAAAATACTACACAGTTAGTATTCGACACCGCTCTGACTGACTGGGGTTGGGTTTCTGGAGTAGCTATTTTGGACAGCCCAGATCATCAGTCTGGAAATCTATTACTTTATGCGGAACTTAATAACCCTAGATACGTTTTTGCTGGAGATAGCATTAAGTTTGATACCAACTCTCTTGAAATTAGCATTCACTAAAAAAAAGGAAGTGATTTATGCTTCTATCCAAGCCACAGTTGGTTAATAATATATTAAATGAGCTTAGTGATAATTCCAACGAGTCTATAACCCCCTACCATGTAAGGCATAATCTTTTAGACGTTCTAGATTCTTTACCAGAATTATTTTCTGATTTAGATATTAGATCCAAAAACGCCAAAACCCCAAATACGCGAACATCAATATTTGGTCAGAGGGCTATAGAAAGATCTGGTTTCCCAAACTACGAAAGTGAAGACAACTCAGCTTTTGGCTTTTCTGCTCTTAGATTAAACTTTAAGGGCCACAGAAATACAGCTATAGGTTCCCAGTCTCTTCGTACAAATATTTACGGATCTGATAACGTTTCTGTTGGCCATGACACTTTAGCCGCTAATGTTTCTGGTTCTGGTAACGTTTCTATTGGAAATTTTGGTCTTATTTCTAATAAAGAGGGCGACTTCAACATTTCCATTGGCCACGGGGCTGGTTATTACATATCAGGAAATGACAGCTATCAGTTTTATTTAGGTTCTGCGCCTATTGATAGTGGAGTTTTATGCAGCGATGTTGATGGCTCAAATTTTACTCCATTGCTTCGTGGAGATTTGCAGCAAAATATCCTTGCAATTAATACTAACGACTTTGTAGGCAATGCCAAGCTACAGGTTAGCGGATCTATTTCTCCTTCAACTAATGAAGATTTTGATATTGGCTCTCATGAACTCATTTGGAAAAATCTGTTTGCTTCCAACATATTCTTGTCCTCTACTCGGAAGTTTTCTAATAGTGACAATGTATACTTTAATTTTGATTTAGTTCCAGAGCATGATAGCAATTATAATATTGGCTCTCTCTCTAACAGCCTTAATTACCTATACACCGATAATTTACTTGTAAATAATACCGCAGTTATACAGAATGCTGAGTTTATTCATCAGTCTCATTATCTTAATAAGACCATAAATTTAGCTGCGAAGCCAGAAGAAGTAATTTTAGATGCTGGCGGCTCTTATTCTCTTTATGATTATTTTTTAGCAGAAACTTCTAACAACCTTATACCATATTTAACAAAAAGGCAAGTAGATGGAGCTGGCCTTAGAGTACATGTTGATTCTGGAGATACTTTTGATTTATTATTAGACACAAAGTCTTCTGATATACCTTTCTGGAAATCTAATATTAGCTTAGAACTTCCACCAGATGCTTACATAAAAGCTAATAATTTACATTCTTTCGAGTCTTTTGAAATTAAATTAGAAAAACCAGAATCAGATAATATTCTATCCATTCGTGATGATTATTTTTATTTTGGGGAAAAGACTTATGGCGATAACAATACACTTGGTTTTGGTAACTACAACTTTGCTTCTCAGGGTTCAAGCCTTATAACTTCTTTTCTAACACCTGCTCAAGAAAATTCTGTCATTGCTCAAAGATTTTTCAGCAGCGCATATGGCAGCGACAACGCCGCCAACGAGGGCTATTATATTGGATTTGAGCTTGAGTACGAAAACAAATCAGCCACATCTTCCATCATTAATAACTCAGTCGTAAATTCTCCTTCAAGGTCTTGCTTTTCCATAAAATCATTCTCACCATTTTCTGACCAAGTACAATCTTCAATGACTTCTGTTGATTCTAACGGAAATTTTTCCACAAGCGTTTACAGAAGGGTTCCCATCAATCACTTAGTAGTAAATAGAGATAGCTCTTCTAATATATTTGCAATAACAGATAAAGAAAATTATATACCTAAATCTACGGCAGATTTTTCCATTCAAGATTCATGCGCAGTTAGAGTAAATACTACTGGTCCAAATAAGATTGCCAAATTACAATTAGAGACCAACAATCGAGGATCATCAGAAATCATTTGCAACAACGCTTTACATTTGAGATACAATGACGTTACAGCCGCTAGGTTAACTGATCATAATTTAGATTTATTTAATAATACTAGCGGTACTCACAATTTTTCTGTTAATATTGGAGATTTGGTGAACAAATCTTCTTCTATTGGGCTTGTTCACTCTGCTTCTAGTCCCGTTGCAGCTTCTGGCTATGGCGCAATTTTCACAAAAGAGAAGATAGTAGGAGATATTCAATCGTCAAGCTTGTTTTTCATAGATAGTAGTGGAAATATTTTTGATATGATTACTACTAGCATGAATTCTTCTGATGGTCTTCTTTTTATCAATAATACAAATGTTGCTGGCGGCTTAAACTCTTTTGACAACAAAAAAGAACATTCTTCTAATAACAATACTGGCTTAGGCTTTAATTCATTAAATCAAATCTCAGAAGGCTCTTTTAATACCGCATATGGCTCCGAAGCCGGAAAGTCTCTCACGACAGGAAGCAACAACGTCGCCATCGGATATCAGTCTTTGATGAATAATAAAAATTCTAGACACAATATATGCATAGGTACAGACGGAGTAGGTCTTAGTGTTAACAGTGATTTTAATTTTCTACTAGGACTAGACGATGATCATATTCTTCTCAAAGGCATTCTTGGTCCAAATAACGAAAATAAAAAGCTACAATTGCCAAACAATGGATTATTAGAGATCAATAATTCAACTAATAGCGAATCCTTAAAAATTAACTCCAATTCAATAGAAGTTATGGATATTGGCGGATCTAATTATCCAGACTATTCTTTTAAGTTTAATTTTTCGGGAAATTTCAGCAAAACTTTACTGGAGCTAAACCACGAAGATCCAGCGATGACAAATCCAACTTCATATATTGAGGTTGATGGTCCATTTGCTGAACTTTCTGGAAATCTCAAGCTAAAAGGAGGGATTTGTTTCAGCGATGGAAGTTTCATGAATTCTTCAGATTCAAATAAAATACAAGATTTAGAATCCAAACAATCTGATATAAATTCCTCTCTACAGTCACTTTTAGTTGAAGGTTCTTGTACTTCTACGATTTCTAGGCCAGAAAGTATTAATATGCCCACATATGGGTCCATAATGGACTTGCAAGGATCTTTAATTACCGTGCATAACAGAGATCCTAATCTAACAATAAAAAAGGGAGATTATGTTGTTGCGATTAGAATTGGCTCAGAATACAGGCCAATATGGGTCAGTAACGAATTCAACGCGCTTGTAAGTTTTTAGCGAAAAACAGTGTATAATCTATTACAAACCACTTTTTAGGGATTAAATACATGCCTTGGCAAACTAATATAACTATTATGCTTCGTCATATGCTTAATGACCTAGACAGTAATAACTACAAATATACAGACTCAAGACTACAGCAAGCAGCTACTGTTTCGGCGCAGCTTGTTTTGTCCAAGAATGAATTTTCTGAAAATTACGTTATAGATATACCAAATAGCACGATTTCGCCCGACCCAGTAGAAAAATCAGATAATGACTTTATTACCCTCTTGTGCCTAAAAACAGCTTGCGTAATTCTTGGCAGTGAAATCAAAGCGGAGTCTGGAAATTCAATAGCAATAAAAGACGGCCCTTCCTCAATAGATCTTCGTGGCGTTTCTTCCACTTTAAACATTCTACTTCAAGAGTATTGTTCAAAGTATGAAGAAGCTTCACTAGATTACACTGCTGGTAAAAGCTTGGGTGGACAAGCTATTCTTGGTCCATATAGTCCCGGAAGTGATGTGGTCGCAAGAACTCACAGCGATTATGATCATAGGGGAAATTATTTCAGATAAAAGGAGATTTTAAATGGCGACAGTTCAAGACAAAGGTGTTTTGCAAGCATCTATAAGGGCCGATTTGGCAGACAACAACGCTGGATTGATATCGGCAGCTGACGTTAGAGAGAACATGGATAATACAGTTGAGTCCATAGCTCACATCGTTGCTAATAGCAATTTTAATAGCGTTAATCCATTTCAAACAAGTGTTAGAGCTGCAATTGTTGGTAGCGCTCAGGGTCTTTTTATAGCAGAGTCTGGGGTTCAGTTTTCCAGCGTTGGAGGCAATCAAGAGGGTGACAATATACAGCTCGTTCCATATCCCGGAAATGATGCCGTTGACCACAATTTACTTGCTAACTTGACTATCGGAGATGTGCATACTCAGTATTTAAATGTAAACGGGCAAAGACAAATGCAGGGAAACCTTGGTTTAGACAATTACTGGTTAAATTCTGAGGGTAACGATGGCAGCAATTCAAGTTCAGATAAAGGCTTAAAGTTTGTATCAGTTGATGACAATAATGAAACTCTACACGTTGGTTATAAAACCAATACTCAGTTTGATCATGACAACTCTCAAATGCGCAGCTCCAAGGGGGTAGCCAAAGCTTGGGTTACTTTCGACGCTCACGCTCTTAGCGACCCAACTCCGGGACCAATTGTTGTTAATGCTTCTTTTAACATCGCTGATATTCAATCTACTGGTGATGGAAAGTTTGTTATTTATTTTAAAGACAGCATTCCACTTCCTTACGTTGCGATTGGTTCCAGCAATAGTACAACTGACAATTCAAGCAATGTTGACTTCGATTTAAACACAGTTGGAGTGATTGAAAGAGCCACTAACTATGTCACGTTCGTCGTAAGAAATGACAACGGCGAATACGTAAACTCTAAAGTTAATGATTTAGTCATATTCGGCCTGTCTCACGACAACGAACAGCCAGACTCACTAGCAACAACGACATCCGCACCATAACTAAGGGGCAATAATGTCAGATAATCTTATTATACTTTCAGACAGAATTAAAGAAATTAGCTGGACCACAGGTACTTCAGACTTTGAATTATCTGGCGCTGCTAATGGCTTTAGCTCTTTTGGCTCCGCATATCAGGATGGAGATATATTATTTTACGCAGCCACCAATGGAATAAACTATGAAATTGGTTCAGGTATCTTTAGCGTCGGACTATCTAGCCAGTCCATTGTTAGAATGCCATTTAAGAGCAGTGAACCAAACCACGCAAAGGTTCCCTTTACTGATGGCGCAAAAGAAGTTTATGTTACTTATCCTTCTACTCATTCTGTTTATATTGGCTCTGGGGTTGCTGATTTAAATTTTCCTCAAAGTAGTGGTCTAGCATTCTGGTCTTCTTCAAACATATTAAACTATGATAGCGAGATTATTTGGGATTTTAACAATAAGCGCTTAGGTATAAAAAAATCATACCCTGATTACGCTATAGATATCGGAGGTAGCGTTAACGAATCTTCTGTTCAAGCTTCTGGATTTTATGTTGGGCCTAGCGGTGTTGTTTTTCCTCCCGCAAACGACGGAGATATTAACTATACTGGCGGTAGTCAGCTGGTTCACTTTGAGCCAAACCAATTAGACAATAATACTTTAATTCACGACGTAATTGAATTAAGCGGTACTGTTGATAATATCATATTGTTCAAAAGACAGCCAGAGGGAACTTTTCTTGCTGGACCCGGAAGCGGCACTTGTAGTGGTCCATGCGCCGATGATTATCCAATTTTTAGAACAATAAATATTGATGATATCCCAGATCTCAGCTCTTTATATGTAAGCATATCAAACCTTAATGATGTTTCTGGCGTTCTGCGAAATGATCTTACAGAGGCTTCTGGGCTACTTCGTTCCGACTTTGAAGCTGGCGATATTTCACAAAATGAAAACTTAATAACAGCTTCAGGCTCTTTACGCTCTGCCATTGACGATGGCTTAAATTCTTTTAACATAAATCAAATCAACGAAGAATATGTTTTCTCTGGCGCTGGAACTAACTCTTCAGTAAATCCAAGCATAAATTTACAAAAAGGCTTGAAATACATTTTTAATGTTGATACAAATGGCTATCCCTTCTTCATTAAAACCAGTCCCAGCGCAGATAATCTAAATATTTACAACAGCGGAGTTGCTAATAACGGCACAGATAGTGGCGCTATACTTTTTACCGTCCCACAAGACGCTCCAGACGTTCTATATTACTCTTCTTCTAGCTCAACAACCATGTCTGGCGTTATTTATACGTCTGATATTAATATAACCTCTTATAATTCCTACGATGACATCTCTAGCCCAGAAGAAACAGATGGTTCAGACACATTGGTTATTTGGGATAGTAGTGATTCGAAGTATAAAAATATTTCTCTACAAAATCTCATATTTGCTCCTAGTGGAAATTCCTACGCAAAGTATAACACAATTTCTGATCCCTTGTCTGCCGGTGATGTTGGATCTTTTGCTATCGATGATTATTGGGCTTACTTTAAAACCTCAGAGGGTTGGAAGCGCGTAAGAATACAATCTTTTGAAACTACTCCTGAGCCAACAACGACCACGACTTGGCCTCCAGACTGCACAACTCCTGCGCCTTGTTCTCAGGGACAAGTGAGAACTATAACAGACATCATTAACGATGGTGGTACTTATGATGGCTGTCCAATTTATAGTGATTGCCAAACAACGACAACTACTAGCACTACTACTAGTACCACAACTACAACCACTTTAGAGCCAGAACCAACTTACAATAGTGTTTTTACTTGGGGCTATAACGGAAACTTCCAATTAGGGTTTGATACCACTAGAACTTCTTCTTCCGCTCTAACTCAAATTAATGTGCCAAATATTGCATCATTAGCTTCTAGCGATTTTCATTCGCTTGCTATAGATTCTATTGGTAGATTATTCGGATGGGGCTGGAACTCTGATGGTCAGCTTGGCGATGGAACTAAAACTGATATCATCAATCCTAGAGTAATCAATGATACTATAAGATGGAAGATGGTAGCTGCTGGATCTTACCACAGCGCTGCTATTTCTATGGATGGCGAATTATATACTTGGGGAGGAAATCTTAATGGCCAGCTAGGCAATGGAACTAGAATAAGTCACATAAAACCCAAAAAGATTGGTGTTGCCAAGAATTGGGAAAAAGTTTTCTGTGGCACTTCTCACAACATAGCAATAAATTCTCTAGGAGAAATGTTCGCTTGGGGGTCTAACGAGTACGGACAGGTTGGAAACAATACCTTTGAAGACGTTTTAGTTCCCACAAAGATTGGCATTGGCTATCTTTGGAGAACAGCTTCTGCTTATATGCACAGTCTTTGTATTACTGTTAATGGAAACCTTTTCGCTTTTGGTAGAAATACCGAATCTCAGCTTGGAGTTGGACAAATTATTGAGAACGAGGGGTCTTCAGGCACATATCGTTTAGCAAGACACAATACAAATATATCGAACCCAACCCCAGTTTCTTCTCTTAACATCGATAGCTTCTATTTCATAGAAGACTTTAATAATATCAGTAGCCAAAATGTTGATGCTATAGCATTAAATGCTGGTATTTTTAATAATTGGTCAAAAGTTTCTGCTGGATATCAACATTCCCTAGCCATCAATCAGGCCGGTGAATTGTTTTCTTTCGGAACAAACAATAATGGTTGTTTAGGAATAAATTCTTCAACCGCAGAAGTTATTCCAGCTTTAATAAAAATTAGCGAAGAAAGAAACTGGACAGATGTTGCAGCTGGCAATTTTCATTCTTTGTTTATTAATTCTGCTGATAATTTATTCGGTTGTGGAAAATCTAATCGTGGACAATTAGGCCCAGATTTACCAACTGACACCAATTCTATTTCCCTCATTTCCTCGGATTACGACTGGAGCCTTCCAGTTACTGGCTATGATTTTTCTGCCGCCGTTGGCAATGTGATTACTTTACAGACAACAACCACTACTACGACTACCGTTCCTCCAGAAATATCTTACGATTTTATTTCTTCTATCGAAGAAGATGGCTCACTACTTATACCAAACTACGGTATAACAATTTTAAATGGCATCCCAAATATTACTCTAAGATTCAATCGAGTGGCAGACGCTGGATTTACACCTATAACATGCGAGGTTTATAGAAATAACAATCTTTACATGTCTATCAATCTAACTAATGGTTATATAGGATCTTATTTCTCAATAATCATGCCAGACGCAATTACTAATTATGAATTCCAAATCGTGGAAGGCAGAGTTGACCTATGATGAACTTAAACATTACTTCTGCTTTACAGCTTTTTCAGTTTTTTGGTTCAAGTACTGTAAATTTCAGTCAGGTTACTGGAATTGAAAATGTAGCGCAGATATATAGCTATGATGGTGAATCTTGGTTAAGTTGGTCTTATGAACTAGAACAAAATAATTTACACAGCTTCGAAAGAGGCAGAGGTTACGTTATTATTTCAAAAGATCCAGATTCTTTTACTCCTTACTCTTTATCTTTCGACACCACCTATGAATTAACTTATGCTAACTTTTTTAATCAAGACATAGATATTTTTACATACTTTGGAGATGCGATTGATTTAGATTCTAGCAGCCACCACTTTGACAGAGTTGCAAAACCTGTTAATGGAGAGTATGCTTATTGGAGATCTTCAAGCGAAAACAATGATTTTAATTTGATAGAAAGCGGTGAAACTTATATGATTTCTTTAAAAGAGAACGTAGAGCTTCCCCTTCTTTTTAGCGAGAATATTTTAGGATCTGAAATTTATGCTTTAACTCCTAGCACAAATAGATTTAATGTATTCAATACTTCAACGGGTCTAACAAAAAGAACCGTAGCACTTCTTTCAGATAGCACAAGCGTTGATTTCGATAATACTTCTGGCTTGGCATTTGTCATAAGCGGCAGCGAAGACTCTGTTCAGGTCATAGATATTTCCTCAGACACAGTTTTATATAGCGTTCGTTTGACTTACCCAGACAGTTTTGCTCCAAACTTGATTAAATACAAAAACAGTTTACTATATGTTTCATCTAGTGAATCACCTCAAATTATGATAATCGATCCTTATTCCTCGAAAATTCTAGAAACAATAGACCTCACCGGAAAGATCAATGGGGCCATAATAGATCTTTTATTTGTCGAAGAGTCAATATACATATTAACTGATCAAAATTCATTAATCAAAATAGAAGACAAACCATTTAATATCAACAAATTCGATTATTCCATTCGCCCCGATAGCTTTGATCAATTTTTCACTTATTCGTTTTCAGTAAGCGATGACGGTGAAATTATGTGCGTTCAAAATTTTAGCAACAAAGTTTCCTTTTACCACTTAGTTGACGGCAAATATGAGAGATTAATGCATGACATAGAATTACCATACGATGTAAAATCAGTGCGTCTTAGCGGGAATGGCTCCATACTAGTAATTGGATCTCATAGCAGCAATAATTCTAACGAAACGCACGGCGCAATATCAACCTTCTCTATAGATAAAGCAAATCGTTCTTTCTCGGAAATTTCTCCAACAATATACGGCGATAAGCTTGACCCAACAAATTATATGTGTGCTTATGATATAGGCTTAAATAAAGACGGCTCCTTTATGGTTATGTCTTCTGAAGCGAAACTAAGCTCTTTAAATAATAAGGTGGCATTGTATAAATTCAACAGTTTCATAAATTCTTGGGAAATGGTTGGTACTCAATTTTACGGAGACGATGCTGGTGATTCTTTTGGTTCTTCTGTTAGCATTAATGCCAACGGCGATGTTTTTACTGCGTCTTCCAGAACTAACAATGGTTATGTGAATATTTTTTCATATGATCCAAATACTGACACAACGACCCTAGAACATAAAATTTCTGGAGAAGCAAACGAACGCTTTGGGTCCATGACAAAATTAAACGAAACGGGGTCAAGATTATTTGTTTCTTCTGGCAATAATTCTATCAAATCTTTTGATTTCAGTGGAGTTCTTGGGTGGGTACAATCTGGAGATTCTTTAGTCTTACCCACGTCTGCTTCATATTCACAAATTTCTGTTAGTCAATCTGGAAAAACATTGATTGTAGGAAGTCTGGCTGAAGATAACTTACGTGGCGTAGTGCGAATTTATAGATTCGAAAATAATAATTGGTCTCTCATTGGTGATCCAATTTATGGTGCTAATAATAATGATAGATTTGGTTTTAGAGTTTCTTGCAATGGTAGTGGAACTTTATTTAATGTTTGTGTAAATCCTTATTATAGCTCTAGCACAAATCGCATCGAAACTTTTACTTACGGCAATCCAGAGGTTTAAAAATGTACGAACCAGTAAATCAGATGCAACTTGGATATGCTAATGTTAAAAGCATTATAACATCTAAACAAGATTCGGTTATCTATGCGCTTTCTGATGCGCAGGAAATACTTACCATAGATCCTATTGAAAATGAAATAATAGACCGTTTTTTCGTGCAGCCCGGAGACTCTTTTGTATTTGATCAAGATAATGAAATTTTCTATGTAGCGTCTTCTTCTAGCAATGCTTTTACAGCATATTCCCAAGATTCTACCGGCAATTTTGTAAAGCTGTTTACTGACTATTCAAACTCTCCAGTAAACTCCTTGCTACTTAGTTCAGATGGTGGTATATTAATTCTTTTTTCTCAAGACTCTGTGGATATATACGATACTCAATCGCAAACAATGCTACCCAGCGGTCTCGTTTCTGGCTCCGTTGACGGATTCCAGTTTGACCCCAGTTTAATTTCAACAACCACAACTATCGCCCCTCTACCAAACACTTTTATTTACTTTACCTCTAAGACTGAAGACAAGGTTTACAGATACAATATCTCTTCTAGTTCTATAGACGCGGAAATTGATGTTGGCTTTAGGCCGGAAAAAATTATAGAAAGCTCAGGGAATATTTATGTTGCTAATTACCTATCAGATTACATAAGCGTTATAGATAATTCCACACTAAGCGTCACTAACATTCCGTCTAATAAAGGAACTATAGATTTCGCATTAGACACAAAACGCAATTCCTTATACGTCCTAAACAGCCTTTACAACAAGTGTTATATTTTAGACTTGTCAACCAACCAGATTACAAATTCTTTTATTACCACAGAGCTTTGCACTTCTATTGTTTTAGACCCAGATTTGAACATTGCCATAATAGCTTCAGAAAATCCATACGCTCTTTTGCTGGTGGACACAAATGATTTCAGCATAACCAGCAAGTCTCTAATTTTTAGACCCTCTAGCATTTCGTTAGATTCGGTGTCTAAAAATGTCTTCATTTCTGACTTTAATTTTTACAATTTTTTTCGTATGAATTTAATTGATAAAACTATCATTAGAATCAATAGAAATAATCAGTTGCCAATTAACTATAGCCTATTAGATAACCCGAACAACAGGATCATTGCGGTTAGCCAGCTTTTTGATATCGTCTCTTTGTTCGATTCCCGCACTGGAGATCCGTTACTCACATTCGGTACTGACAACAGCCCTTCTTCAGTAGCGATTGATCACCATAATCAAATAATGTACATCTCACACCCTCTTAATGACAAAATCTCGATTTATAATTACAAGAATTTCAAAAAGCTTGATAACATTCCCACCTTAGATTCCCCAGACAGTCTTTTGTTCGTAGATGCTAACCCCGCGCCCACTACCACGACAACGACGAACGCTCCTTTTTCTACTACTCTTGAAATACCGGAAAATTCAAGCACAGCTATAGAAAGTCATTTAATTTTTTATGGAAATTCTGGAGATAGCATTTCATATAATTATATCGACACAGGCTCTTTAGTTCAACCAATTACATTTAAAGAAATACTTGTATTTTACAATGGAACTCTTATTAATAGGTTAACCGTTCCTTCAGACTATATAGATAACAATATTTCTTTTACTCTTAATTCTGGCGGTAACACATATTCTAGCTCCTTCGGTTCTGGAGTGGAAGAGTTAGATAGCTACAGGAGAATAGAATTCACATGATTACTCAAAAAGTTCAGCTCATTGAATACAGAGGCGAATCTGCCGCCGATATTTACAATCTATCAAACATAAATTATGTTGATAAAATTTATTTTATTGATTCTGATGGTAATTATATTGGATGGTTTTCCCAAATAACACAGTCTTATAGCCACCTTCAGGGGATTACCAATCTTGAGCCAAACGGAGCCTACCTCGTATACTCTAAGCCCAACGCTGTGTATCCTTACAACCTTTTCGTCAACGCCTTAGATGACAGGGTTATTGCCAATTCTGGAAATATTGAAGATTTAAGAGATCTTGTCGCAGAAAACAGAAATTTTTCAGAGGCTTCTTATGCAGATTTATTAAATACTCACAGCGCCTTGTCCGGTGTTGTAGAAGCAAATAGAATTTTTAGTAGACAAGTTGATGCACTTACATTACAAGAATTAATTCAAGTTTCTGGAGATCTGACAGAAGAAATCACGATGGGTGATTATCAAAGTCGTTCTATAATCTTTTTAACTTCTGGCATCTTAAATTCTTCAATACTTTCTGTTTCAGGAACTTGGACAAACGACCTAAACAATTTGAATAACGAAATATCTGCTGTTAGTGGAAATTTTGTTTTTGATTCTGGCAGAATAGATAACCTTTATCAAACAAGCGATTTATTGTCTAATAATTTTATTTCGGTTTCTGGAGATTTAGTAGCAACCTCTGGCTTCTTAGAAGGCAAAATCACAGAAGTTTCTGGAGTCTTAGATGATAGAATTAGTACAGAATTCTCCAACCTACTTGGGTCAGTTCCTGACTCATTAGACACACTATCTGAAATTGCCGAGGCTTTAAATAATAATCCAGATCTTGGAGATTTTGTAAACAGCATTAACAGTGCCACGCAGGATAACTTACAATTAATATCAGCAACTTCTGGATATCTAGAGTTCCATAACGATTCTTCAAATTCTGCTCTTGAAACCTCTGTCTTAAGCCATATAGACAGCACTTCTGGCGTTCTTAATTCTAAGATTACCGCCGCATCCAATACTGCTCGTGAAGAACTAGTCGCAGCTTCTGGCAAGCTATTCAGCGATTTAATGATAGCGTCTGGTACTTTATTCGATTACATATTAGATAGACCTCGATATGAATTCAATGTTATTCCTGACAATGAAACTCCCGGATCAACATCCGCTTTTAGATTTTCTGGTGTTGGAATTAATGAGTCAAATCAAGACAATCCGACTATATATCTTCGTCGTGGCGAAACTTACCACTTCAATATTAACGCAAGATATCATCCCTTTTACATAAAAACAGAACGAACTATTGGCACTTCGAATATGTACAATTTTGGAGTAACTAATAACGGTTACACCGATAGAACTATTGTTTTTGAGGTTCCTTATAACGCTCCAGATATATTGTACTACCAGTGTTCCAATCATGCCGCTATGGGTGGTATTCTTTACACACAACAGCCTACCGATTTTACAGGTTCTATTGACGGCGGTTTAGCTAATAGCTTTTCTGACACGGTAGAGCCAACGACTACAACCACGACGACTACAACCACAACGACCACAACTACTCAATCTCCAGAGACTTATGACACTACCCAGAATACACCATACAGTCAGCCCGGAGGTGGTCTGTCGTTTAATTCCGCTGATTCTCAAGACTCTATAGAATTCAGCATAATAACAACGATCAATAACCCATTAGCAACAACCACTTTAGTTTTATATTTGAACAATACTCAAAGAAGCTCTATTAACATTACTGATGAATACAGAAATAGCGGCAATACGTTTAGAGTTACACTGGACGGCAATTCTTACGTTGCTGGCTTTGGCGATGGCGTAGCTGAAAACAGCTGGTACAGGATAGATTTATGAACATAAACACACCCCTACAATTATTTACATACACTGTAGATAATTCTGTAGCAATTAAAGATCTTTCTAGTATTGCCAACATTAGCAAGGTTATAGGTATTGATGAAAATGGTGGCTTTCAATTTTATATAGACGGGCTTCCAGATTTTCTTCAAGGTCTTACCTCTTTAGAAAATAATGAAGGTTATGCTATAATTAGTAAACCAGCGGCTTCTTTTCCATATGAACTTTATGCTTCAACAGACAATATTCCAGAAAGCGTCACTATTGCAAAGCTTGCACAAATAGCAACTTATTGCGGCACTGGTTTTAATTTGGTGGGCATTACTATCACTTCACAACCTAGTAACGATGAATTGTCTGGAGATACGGCTTCATTTTCTGTCGAGGCCACTGTTGTTGGGGGCGTTTCTTTAACCTATCAGTGGCAGATATCTACTGATGACGGTGCTAACTGGAATGATATAAGCGGCGAAACTAATGCTACGCTTAACTTGACTGGTTTGAGTTCTAATGACGTTGGAAATCAGTACAGAGTTATCGTTGGGGCGACTGGCGAAGATAGTGTTACTAGTAATGCTGTCTCTTTAACAGCACCAGCGGTTACGCTTTCAATAACTCAACACCCCCAGAATACAACTGCTGTTGATGGCGAGGCATCGTTTGACGTAGCGGCGACGGTGAGCGATGGGTCGGCGCTGACTTACCAATGGGAGAATGAAACACTTGCCGGGGATGACATAACTTTTACGCAGAGGACGCTGCCAGTATCGGCAAACTGGTACCAAGTTACATACGGGAACGGCGTGTTCGTCGCCATCGTTTATGGTAGCAACATCGCCGCCACTAGTACCGACGGGATCACCTGGACACAGAGGACGTTGCCAGCTTGGGAAAACTGGAGCAGCATAGCCCACGGGAACGGCGTGTTCGTCGCTGTGACATACGGCAGCAACATCGCCGCCACCAGTACGGACGGCATCAACTGGACACAGAGGACGTTGCCAGCTTCGGAAAACTGGAGCAGCATAGCCCACGGGAACGGCGTGTTCGTCGCCGTCGCTGTCAACAGCAACGTCGCCATCACCAGCACCGACGGAATCAACTGGACTCAACGGACGCTGCCAGCGTCGGGGTACTGGTTCAGCGTGGCATACGGGAACGGCGTGTTCGTCGCCATCGCTTCGAGTGGTGGCATCGCCGCCACTAGTACCGACGGCGCAACTTGGACTCAGAGGACGTTGCCAGTGTTGGGGTACTGGTACAGAGTCACATACGGAAACGGCGTGTTCGTCGCCATCGCCACGTCTGGTGGCATCGCCGCCACTAGTACCGACGGCGCAACTTGGACTCAGAGGACGTTGCCTGATACGGCAACTTGGTACGGCGTGGCCTACGGGGACGGCGTGTTCGTCGCCATCGGTACTGGTAGCAACATCGCCGCCACCAGTCCTGACGGCATTACTTGGACTCAGCGGACGCTGCCGGCGACGGCTGACTGGTACGCCGTGACCTACGGCAATGGCACGTTCGTCGCCGTCGCTGTCAACAGCAACATCGCTGCCACTGGCATTGTCGGCACCCTCCAATTCCTCCCCATCTCCGGCGAGACATCCTCAACGCTCAACCTCACCGGCCTCACCATCGCCGATGATGGCAACCGGTATCGGGTCGTGGTGGACTCACCGTCGGTGGAGCCGGTGACGAGCGATATAGCCACTCTCACTGTTCTTAGCGATTTTGCTATCACTACTCATCCGCAAAACCAAACCTCCGATGTGAACGCCCAAGCTAGCTTTAGCGGCCTTGCTGAAGAAACCGTCTATGGCGCAACGCCAACTTATCAGTGGCAAGTGTCTACTGATGGTGGTAACAATTGGGTGGATATCAGCGGCCAAACATCACCCACCCTTACGCTTTCTTCGCTCACAGTAGCCAACGATGGCGATCAGTACAGGTTTGTGGCAACTGCAATAACAATTGTTGGAACCCTAATTTTGGAAAGCGATGCTGCAACCTTGAGCATACCACAACCAAACCTGTCAATCTCAACTCAGCCCGTTGATACCACCTCTGATGTTAATTTTGAAGCCAGCTTTAGCGTTGTGGCTAGCGAAAGTGCTTATGGCACTACGCTAGATTACCAGTGGCAGCTTTCTCAAGACAGCGGAGCAACGTGGAGTAATATTGCTAGCGAAACGTCACCTACCCTTGCTCTCACGGGTTTAACGCCTTCAGATGATGGCAATAGCTATCGAGTGGTTATTACGGCTGTGACTCCGGTCGAGACTGTAACCTTGAACAGCGATGCTGCAACCTTGAGCATACTACAGCCAAACTTGGCTATCTCAACCCAGCCAGCCAACACCGAATCTGATGTGAACGCTGGAGCCAGCTTTAGTGTTGTGGCTAGTGAAAGTGCTTATAGCACTACGCTAGATTACCAGTGGCAGCTTTCTCAAGACAGCGGAGCAACGTGGAGTGATATTGCTAGCGAAACGTCACCTAGCCTTACTTTCACTGGCTTGACGACTTCAGATGATGGCAATAGCTATCGAGTGGTGGTTACGGCTGTGACTCCGGTCGAGACTGTAACCTTGAACAGCGATGCTGCAACCTTGAGCATACTACAGCCAAACTTGGAGATCTCAACCCATCCACAACACGTATCTGCATCTCAAGGAGATGCTAGTTTTAGCGTTGTTGCTAGCGAAAGTGCTTATAGCACTACGCTCGATTACCAGTGGCAGCTTTCTCAAGACAGCGGAGCAACGTGGAGTGATATTGCTAGCGAAACGTCACCTAGCCTTACTTTCACTGGCTTGACGACTTCAGATGATGGCAATAGCTATCGAGTGGTGGTTACGGCAGTGACTCCGGTAGGGACTGTAACTGAGTATAGCGATGTGGCGACGTTGAGCGTTCCGGTTGAACTGGAAATCACCTTGCAGCCCCAGAACACCACTGCATCTGGCGATGAGGCATCGTTTGCCGTGGCTGCGGCGATCAACGATGGGTCGGCGCTGACGTATCAGTGGGAAGAAGAAAGGCTGCCTGTGGCTGGGGAGGTGTGGAAGCAGCGGACGCTGCCACAGTCAACAGGGTGGACAAGCGTCACCTACGGCAACGGCACGTTCGTCGCGGTGGCATACGGCAACTACATCGCCGCGACCAGTACCGACGGAATAACATGGACGCAGCATCCGACGCTCCCGGCTTTTGGATCTTGGAGCAGCGTCACCTACGGCGATGGGACGTTCGTCGCGGTGTTAATGAACACAAACATCGCCGCCACCAGCACAGACGGAGGACAAACGTGGACGCAGCGGACGCTGCCAGTGACAGTATTTTGGGAGAGCGTCACCTACGGCAATGGCACGTTCGTCGCTGTGGCCGGCAACACTGCCGCGACCAGCACAGACGGAGGACAAACGTGGACGCAGCGGACGCTTCCGGCGGCGGGGTACAGCAGCGTCACCTACGGCGATGGGACGTTCGTCGCGGTGGCATTGAACACAAACATCGCCGCCACCAGCACCGACGGCATTACGTGGACTCAGCGGACGATGCCAGCGACAGCATATTGGCGCAGCGTCACCTACGGTAATGGTACGTTCGTTGCTGTGGGAGTCAGCCCCAGCAACTTCAACGTACAAATCGCCGCGACCAGTGCCGACGGCATTACTTGGACTCAGCGGACGATGCCAGCGACAACAGCATATTGGCGCAGCGTCACCTACGGCAATGGTACGTTCGTCGCTGTGGCTGGCGGCACCAATATCGCCGCTACTAGCCCCGACGGGATTACTTGGACGCAGCGGACGCTGCCAGCGACAGAATCGTGGTACAGCGTCACCTACGGCAATGGTACGTTCGTTGCTGTGGTAGAGGCCAGCAACATCGCCGCGACCAGTGACTCGACCCTTCAGTTCGTCCCCATCTCCGGCGAGACTTCCTCGACGCTCAATCTCACCGACCTTACCACCGCCGATGATGGTGGGCGATATAGGGTTGTCGTGGACTCGCCGTCGGTGGAGCCGGTGATAAGCGATGCTGCAACTTTGAGTGTACCACAACCAAACTTGGCTATCTCAACCCAGCCGCAAAACCAAACTTCCGATGTGAACGCCCAAGCCAGCTTTAGCGTTGTGGCTAGCGAAAGTGTTTACAGCACTACACCTACGTACCAGTGGCAGCTTTCTCAAGACAGCGGAGCAACGTGGAGTGATATCGCCAACGAAACGTCATCTACCCTTACTCTCGCTGGCTTGACGACTTCAGATGAGGGCAATAACTATCGAGTGGTTATTACGGCTGCGACTCCGGTAGAGACTGTAACCTTGAACAGCGATGCTGCAACCCTGAGTATACTACCAAGCAATTTATACTTTCAGATTAATCCCACAGACTCTACATCTGATTCATCTGGTAATGTTACTTTCAGCGCTTTAGCAATAGAAGATGTTTATAACTCACCACCCACATACCAGTGGCAAAAATCTACAGACAGTGGACAGAATTGGTCTGATATTCAAAATGAAAATAGCGAAACGTTAACTTTATCAGTTTCAAGTTCAGATAATCTTAATCAATACAGAGTGATAGCCACCACGGTAACGCCTGTAGAAACCGTTTCATTAACTAGTAGTCATGCTATTTTAGAAGTTCCAGCTGGTGGAATAATTTTTGACACACAGCCAGCAAATACAATTTCTGATATAAACAGGACGGCTTCATTTACTGTTTTAGCTCATGAAGAAGATTATGGACAAACAGTTAATTATGAATGGCAAGAATCTAGCGATGGTGTTTCGTGGATCACTTTATCTGAAACTTCGACAACCCTTAATTTAACAAATTTAACTTTAGCAAAGAATAATTATCAATATCGCGTTGTAGCAACATCTGATACTGGAGTAATCGGTGAAGTGACTAGAAATAGCAATGTTGCAACCTTGAGCATACTACAACCAAACTTGGTTATTTCAACTCAGCCCGTTGATACCACCTCTGATGTTAATGCTGAAGCCAGCTTTAGTGTTGTGGCTAGCGAAAGTGTTTATAGCACTACGCCAGATTATCAGTGGCAGCTTTCTCAAGACAGCGGAGCAACGTGGAGTGATATTGCTAGCGAAACGTCACCCACCCTTGCTCTCACGGGTTTAACGACTTCAGATGATGGTAATAGCTATCGAGTGGTGGTTACGGCAGTGACTCCGGTAGGGACTGTCACTGTGAATAGCAATGCTGCAACCTTGAGCATACTACAACCAAACTTGGTTATTTCAACTCATCCACAACACGTATCTGCATCTCAAGGAGATGCTAGTTTTAGCGTTGTTGCTAGCGAAAGTGTTTATGGTACTACGCCAGATTATCAGTGGCAGCTTTCTCAAGACAGCGGAGCAACGTGGAGTGATATCGCCAACGAAACGTCAGCTACCCTTGCTCTCACGGGTTTAACGATTTTAGATGATGGTAATAGCTATCGAGTGGTGGTTACGGCAGTGACTCCGGTAGGGACTGTCACTGTGAATAGCAATGTTGCAACCTTGAGCATACTACAACCAAACTTGGTTATTTCAACTCACCCACAACACGTATCTGCATCTCAAGGAGATGCTAGTTTTAGTGTTGTTGCTAGCGAAAGTGCTTATAGCACTACGCTCGATTACCAGTGGCAGCTTTCTCAAGACAGCGGAGCAACGTGGAGTGATATCGCCAACGAAACGTCATCTACCCTTGCTCTCACGGGCTTAAGGACTTCAGATGATGGTAATAGCTATCGAGTGGTTATTACGGCGGTGACTCCGGTAGGGACTGTAACTGAGTATAGCGATGTGGCGACGTTGGCGGTTCCGGCGACGTGGATTCAGGTCGGCGCAGACATCGACGGCGAAGCGGCTGGTGATTTCAGCGGTGCGTCAGTGGCAATGAGCAGCGATGGCAGTCGGGTTGCGATTGGGGCGTATTACAATAGCGGCGCAGCCACCGAAGCTGGTCATGTTCGCGTTTACGATCTAGTCGGTTCAACGTGGACACAGGTTGGCGCAGACATTGACGGTGAAGCGGCTGGGGATTGGAGCGGATTTTCAGTGGCGATGAGCAGTGATGGCAGTCGGGTTGCGATTGGTGCGCGCTGGAATGACGGCTTAGGCGCAGGCACCAACACTGGTCACGTCCGCGTGTATGATCTGGTTGGTTCAACATGGGCGCAGGTCGGTGCGGACATTGATGGCGAAGCCGTTGGAGATCAAAGTGGCTGGTCTATCGCGATGAGCAGCGACGGCAGCAGGGTTGCGATTGGTTCTTATCGTAACGACGATGCAGGAACCGACGCTGGTCACGTTCGCGTCTACGACCTAATTGGCTCAACATGGACGCAGGTTGGAGCGGACATCGACGGCGAAGCGGCTTACGACGAGAGCGGCTACTCGGTCGCGATGAGCAGCGATGGCAGCAGGGTTGCGATTGGGGCGATAGGCTTCAGCGACACAGGCGGAAACGCTGGTCACGTCCGCGTTTACGATCTGGTCGGCTCCACTTGGATGCAGGTCGGCTCCGACATCGCCGGCGAAGCGGATAGAGATTACAGCGGTGTGTCAGTGGCAATGAGCAGCGATGGCAGCAGGATTGCGATTGGGGCGGATGGAAACGGCGGCGCAGGCACCGACGCTGGTCACGTCCGCGTTTACGATCTGGTCGGCTCCACTTGGACGCAGGTTGGCGCGGATATTGACGGTGAAGCTATGAATGATCACAGCGGATTTTCAGTGGCGATGAGCAGTGATGGCAGTCGGGTTGCGATTGGGGCGTATGGAAACGACGATGCAGGCTTGACCGCTGGTCACGTTCGCGTCTACGACCTAATTGGCTCAACATGGACGCAGGTTGGAGCGGACATCGACGGTGAGGCGGCTGGTGACGCAAGCGGGCGATCAGTCGCAATGAGCAGCGATGGCAGCAGGATTGCGATTGGAGCGTATGTAAACGACGACGCAGGCACAAGTGCTGGTCACGTCCGCGTTTTTGATGTTTGATGTTAACTCATACTTTTATAATAATATGCCTATAAACGTACCACAATCTGTTTTCGATAAATACTTCGACGTTATCGACTCCACTTTTGATATATTTGGAGTTACATGTCAACTTGTGTCTATAGAGAAGCGCGAGGTCATCGTCAATAATCCAAACAACAACATCCCCAACCGCAACACTATTAATAATCGTAATCGTGGTGGTGGTGAATATGATGTTGGCACAAAGACAATTCGTGAAATAGAAACACTGACAGATATTAAACTTAAAGTCTATTGGGATACCAAGAATTTTATTGGCGTTACCGATCAACTTAAAATTCCTGATGGTTCCATACAAACAATAGGTTTTATGTCCGATCTCCCCCAGATACTACAAGCGAAACAATTGTTAGTTCATAAGGGGATTAAAGATATTAAAGAACTTAGGTTTGAACGTATGGGCGAACATATACCTATGGGCCTCAAACAAGATAGATACTTTGGTTGTTTTTGGAAAAGAGTATGATAAGCCTTAAATTAATAACACCCATCAGTGAAATAAAGGACAAAATTCATGAATCTTTGTCTATTCAGATGAATAAAATTCTACAATCAAACCAATCCTTTATAACCAAAGAGCTTCAAGGTTCTATTAATGGCTGGATACTAGAACAGCCAGAAATAATTTCTTTATTAAGCTCAAACCCAAATTCTTTAGCTGGCCAGTTTGGAATACCTTCAGGAATGGTTAATGCGGCGGTTGAGTCCATTATATATTCTATCAAAAATAGCATACGAGTTCATTTTCAGCCTTTTGACAAAAAGCTTAAGGGTAGTTTTAATATTAATGTTCAGCCCGATGACTTTAAAGACATTCTTTCTTTAGGAACCGGTCATGTTAACTACAAAGACGGTGATTTACATTGGCTAGATTGGCTCATCACTTTGGGATCCTCCATCATTGTCGCAAACTATCACTACCAGCCGTCTGGCGGCAGAGGTCGGTCGGGCCTTGGTTTTATGTCTGTTGGTAAATCTTTTAGAGTGTCTCCATCTTTTTCTGGAACCATAGACGACAACTTTATAACTAGAGCGTTACGAGGCAGAGAGAGCTATATATCTTCTATATTACAAAAGGTTTTTTCTTAAATGTCTCCTCTAAAACACATAAATACCGTTTTCGATTCTACAGACTACAATGAGTTCCAAGATAATGTTGTAGAGTGGTTGGACTGGTCTCTTTTGGAAAAAGGTAATTATTTTAATGTAACGCTCAATGAGCTATCCCCTAATAATACAGATTACAGCTTGTTACAGCTTTCTAATAATAGCAATTTTTCCATAGGTCGAGCTTGGGATGGATTTCGCCCCAACTGGATTTGGCAAAGCGGAGTAGTTCCTCCAACGGGTTTCGCAGACCCAATCGTTGGTGACAATGATTTGATCCCCGGAATTAGCGGTGTTTATGTTGATGATATTTTTTATCCTTCAGACACAACTGGGGATTATGCGCACCACGTAGATTACTACAACGGCAGAGTTGTATTTGACACTCCTATCCCCACAGGCTCTAAAGTTCAGGCTGAATATAGCTATAAATATATCAATGTAATTTATGCTAATTCCCTACCTTGGATCAGAGAGGTTAGCTATAATAGTCTTGTAAATGGTCCAGATGGTATTTTACCGCCAGAAATGGTCATAAACTTGCCTTGCATAGCCGTAGAGGTTGCAAGCAAAAAATCAATACCATTCTCTTTAGCCGGGGGCCAACAGGTTTTAACTGATTTAATTTTTCACTGCGTTTCAGAAGATGAGTACACTAGGAATACCATGCTTGATATTTTAGTAAACCAAAGTGATACAATGTTGCCTATTTTTGACTCTAATTCAATTATTGCTAATAATGATGCTCCATTAGACTACAAAGGCTCTCCAGTACCCAGCGCCCCAAGATATCCAGATCTAATATCCCAATACTCATCTTGCTCTGTTTTTCTGCGAGATATTCGCGTCGATATGGCTAAAACGTTAAATTCAAACATACACCTTGGGCTTGCTAAATGCTCAGTAGAAGTCTACAAATAGGTGTTTTTTTGTTTTTTTTCTTATTTAATCAAAATGTGTATCTAATAATAGATAATTATCAACGAGGCGTACTTTAACGCCCAACAAAAGGGAGAATAAAATGGCAAATATTTCTAGAATTAATTACGCCTTACAAAGCTTTAAAGTCGGAGGTTCCTTAATAGGCGGCGTACAAAGCGTTGGGGCAAGCTCTACAACAAACATCGAAACATTTAGTGCTTTTGGTAGCAATTCGGCTGTTCCAATTGTACAAGATATAGATCTTGAGATCACCGTAGAAGCCGCAATGGGCAGCTGGGCTTCTCCAGCAACAATTTGGGATTCGCCCGTGGATGTTGAAATCATTTACTCATCGGCTGGGGGTTTTAGCACTATAAAATTAAATGCCGTTGCCTCGTCTTATTCTTTACAGATGGGTGTAGATGGTCCAGCTACTGAATCTGTAACATTCCAAAATACTGGCACTTCAACATTTACCAGCGGTAGCGCTTCTGCGTTACACAGTGGCGCTAACTGTTCTGTTATTACTCGTCCAGATTTTACAAGCTTTACAGCGACCAATAAAGGTGATTGCGATGGCGCTGGCGCTTCTGGCCCTGTCACTTATGGCAACGTTTTATCTGTTGGCATGAGCTGGGACGCTGGAGTAGAAAAGGTTAGCATATTAGGCCAAAGTTTACCAGCTGGAAAGTTTGCTACTTTCCCAATCGAGGTCACTACCGAAGTTGAAACTCACGCTGCTGGCGCTCCCGGCCTTCCAAATAGTCAAATAATTTCTAACAACAAGGCGGCTGGTTATCTTTATGACTTAGCAATAGGACTAGGTTCCAGAACTCGCGGCACTACTGGTGCTGTAATGGCGAGTAGTAGCATACAGGGAGGCGATGTGGGTGGCGGTAACGTCTCGCAAAGCACTAGCTGGACGAGTTACAGTTCGTGGTATTAATGGTAGGATTTTTGCTTGAGGACAGACGAACAGGAAAAACTGATTAATTCAATTCGTTCTGGCACTGTTGTTTCTAAAAATATAACAATAGTGCCAGCAACGTTTGATCAACTATCCTTAGCTAGCAATGTTTATTCTGAAAGTTTTTCAAATTGCTTAGATGAAGGTTTAATGACAGAGGAATCTTTGGAGAGATGGATGTTAGAAAATAATATTTTACCAATCGGTTTTTACGGCATTAAAAAATCGTTAATTGAAAAAATAGACTCTCTTAAAAAGGACTTGTTTTTTAATAGAAAGTCAAAATCTTCTATTAAACTTTTGAAGCAAGATTTACAAAATGCTAGATCTAGTTTGGCTGATTTGGTTAAACCTAAATCTGAATTCATAACAAACACTTGCGAGTTTATTGCTCAGACTAAAAAAATAATATTTCTGCTCAAGAATACAACATACAAATCTGGCAAGCTCTATAGGCCGTCAAATTTTCAACATATTATAGATTTGTGGCAAAATTCTTTACTGTCTGAATCTTGCATTAGGTTTCTGTGCCGCACCGCTATCTGGAGTTCTGTCTGGAGTAACAGGGGTTTTGGCTTTGATTTATTTTGCGTTAGAAAAAATACGGACTTGACTATTAATCAAAGAAATATGTTAACTTGGTCTAGGGTATATGACAACATAAACGAGTCTTTAGATTGTCCACTTGATTTCGTAATTGAAGACGACGATATGTTAGACGGCTGGCTGTTAATCCAAAAAAGCAAAAGAGAAAAAGAGGCTAAAGAACGAGATAAAGAAAATACAGGAGCGAGTCCTAAATTTAGTAAAAACCATCAACACTTATTTACTTACCAAAACGATGAAGATTTAAATGATGAATTTACATCAAACACGTTTGAACATAATGTAGGAATCACAAATGAGTAACTATGAAAGAAAGCGAAATTCTTTGCAGGATATTAGATCCAAGAAAATACTTTCAGATAACATAAAGAAAAAAATAAAGACCACAATGATTGGTTCCATAAGTAGCATAGAAAAACATTTTACTTTTTTATGGGAAGAAAACATACTAAACGAGGATCAGAAGCATACTGTTTTAGAAAAATTTGAAAGTTTAAGATCAGAAATATTAGACAAGGGAAATCATCAAATTAGAAATGTTGATATAGAATTACAAAATTATTACGTTCAATACGTGGAACCAGAAGGAAACCACATTAACTTTTTTATAAATAGAGGAGATTCCAGATGAGTAAGGAAAAAAGAAAGAATTTTGAAGTCAAGCAAGAAAATGGCGAAACGATAAAAATGTTTGTAGTTTCTCCACCAAGTAGCGTTCTTTCTGGCGCTCAAAGAGTTGCCGCAAAGGTTTGGACGGATTGCGTTAGGGATAAAATCATGACAAAGCAAGAGTTGAAAAACTTTATGTACGAAAACAATTTATGGGACTCCTCAAAAGATGTTCAGCAAGTTGCTTTAAGTAATGAAATTCAGCAGCTAGAAAAAGAATTATATATTGGAAAAAATGGCCAAAAAACAATGAAAACTTCCGAGGCTAAAGAAATTGCAATAAAGATGAGGATAGCAAGATCAAAGTTACGAGATCTTATTGCTGAAAAAATGTCACTAGAACAGAACACGGCAGAGGCTATTTCGGAAAACGCCCGTTTTGATTTCATTGTTTCTAAATGCACTTTTTACGAAGACGGTAAAGCAGTGTACGAAAATCTTGATGATTATAACCAAAATTCAGATTCAGATATTGCCTTTGAAGCCGCTTCTAATATGGCCCAATTGATTTATGCTCTTGATAAAGATTTTGAAAAAAATCTTCCTGAGAATAGATTCTTAACAAACAAAGGTCTGGTAAATAACGATTTAGCATTGGTTAATAATGAAGGAGAAACTGTTGATACCAATGGGCGAAGGATTAATGAGTACGGTTATTATATTAATAATGATGGTCAAAGAACTGATATCGATGGAAACTTATTAGATGAAGATGGGAATTATGTTCCATCTGTAGAATACGTTGACGACGAACAGGTTCCTCAAGAAGAAGTAAAAACCAATACTAAAACAAAGCGACGAATATCTAAAAAACCACAAAAAACAGTTTAGCTTTATAACGTTCCCGGAGCCTAACATTGTCTAAATTCGTACTAACAGCGCAGTTGCAGCTACAAGCTCCAACGAACGTAAAGCAAGTTGTCAGCCAGATCCAAAAGCAATTGTCTGGCGTTTCTGTTAATCTGCAAATGACAGGAAGCCAGAAGGCACAGTCTCAGCTAAATCAGATAAAAAATTCTTTAGACGATGCTACCAAAAGCTCCTCAAAGCTCGGAAAAACTTTTGGTCAACAGGTAAGAAGATTCTCTGCTTTAGCAATTGCCACTAGGGCTGTTAGCCTGTTTACAAACACTTTAAGCTCTGCAATTCAAGAATCAATATCTTTTGAAAGAGAGCTTATTAAAATTGCTCAGGTTACGAACCAGACAATTCAACAACTGTCTTTTTTATCAAAAACAGTTTCTGATCTTTCAACTAATCTTGGAATATCTTCTAGTTCTTTACTTAGTGTTAGTAGAATTCTTTCTCAGGCTGGTCTTTCAGCTTCAGAAACAAGCATTGCTTTATCTACTCTTGCCAAGACCGAATTGGCCCCAACTTTTGATAATATTAGCCAAACCGCCGAAGGTGCAATTGCTATATTTAATCAGTTCAAGCAAGGGGCTGCCGCTCTTGAGGAGCAATTAGGTTCTATAAACGCTGTTGCTGGACAGTTTGCAGTTGAATCTGGAGATTTAATTTCAGTTGTTCGACGAACCGGTGGCGTTTTTCAAGCAGCTGGCGGTGAACTTAATGAGCTAATTGCATTATTCACCAGTGTTAGATCCACAACGCGAGAGTCTGCCGAGAGTATTGCGACTGGCTTGCGAACTATTTTCACTAGAATTCAAAGACCAAGAACAATTGAATTCATGAAAAAGTTTGGAGTAGAATTAACAGACTTGGAAGGCAAGTTTGTTGGCCCCTACGAGGCCGTTCGACGCTTAAGCTCTGCGCTTTCTGGCCTAGAACAAGGCGATATAACATTTGTTCAAATTGCAGAAGAGCTTGGCGGCTTTAGACAAATTGGCAAAGTTATCCCCCTCCTGCAACAGTTTAGTGTCGCTCAAGAAGCCTTAAATGTGGCCCAAAGAGGAAGTGGTTCCTTAGCAAGAGATGCTGCCACGGCGCAGCAATCTTTAGCGGTTCAAATTATTAAAGTCAAAGAACAATTCTTAGAGCTTATTAGAGGCGTTACTGAAACTCCAACGTTTCAAATTATGGCCCAAAGCGCTTTAACTTTAGCCTCTGCTTTAATTAAGGTTGCTGAATCCCTTAAGCCAATTCTTCCCATTATTAGTGCTATAGCAGCTGTTAAATTCGCCAAAGGAATGAGTGGTTTTTTGGGTGGATTAGCTGGAAGCTTGAGCGGAGCAAAGGGTTTTAATGCTGGTGGTAAAGTTCAAGCATTTGCAACTGGCGGCATGGTTCCCGGATCGGGGAATAGAGATACCGTCCCAGCAATGCTTACCCCCGGCGAGTTTGTTATGCGTAAGAGTAGCGTTCAGAAGATTGGCGCTAAGAATCTAAAGATGATGAATGAGGGTGGAAAAGCAGATCCCTTAATCCAAAAGGGAACACAGGTTGGCGGTGTTGGTATTTTTGATAGCGACATGATTGGCGCTGGAAGCAAGGGGATTCTTGGGAAACTCAAGTCTTCCGGTAAACAATACGAAGTGATTCATGGGCCAGCCGGTTCTGGTAAAACAACATTTGCGACAAAACGATTTGGCAGTAACTTTATAAAGTCCGAAGAAGATCTTGATAAATATAGTAAGTTTGTTGTACTAAGCGGCGCTGGCAAAGTAAAGGCCGGTGGCCTAAGTCCAGATGCTTCTTCTTTGTTTTCTGGTGCTACAAAAATAACAGGATTATCACCAAGCCCAGAAACGGTTTTACAAAGAAGAGAACAAAGATTAGCCACAGGCTCCATAGACAAAAGGTCAGAAAAGGCACTTCGTGGCACTCTTAAAGCGCCAACTACATTTGATCAAGATTTATACAAAGGATTTAATAACGTTGAAATATTAGAAAAATTTGCAGATGGCGGCAAAGCAAAGGATAAGAAAAATATTCTTGATGATGGCTTTACGATCAAGCCAAGCACACAAACTCACTTTACGCATTTGGACAGTGGCCAGACAAGCAATTTGCCAAAGGACTTCAGAAAAGTATATACCAATATGGGTCTTGATCTTCCCGCTAATTGGAATCTTGACTGGGCTACCAACGTAACAAATCAAAAGGGCGCAATGGGTTCTGCTTTAGAGTCTTATATTGCTGATCCTAGTCATAATATTTTTGACACGTTAACACGTCAAGGACGAGGCTCTAAAGCTTATGGCTTTAAAGGCCGATCCAAATCTCAAGCTTTTTCACTTCTGAGCGACCCTAGTAACCAATCAAAAATTAGAAGTAATTTAGTTGCTGCTATTAGTTCTAGTGAACAATTTGATACTGATCTTGATGTTAATAAAACGTTGCCCAACGCCCTAACTACAGCTGTCGCAAAGTCTTTACCCAAAGAAGATGCCGCAGTCTTAAACAGCGGTCTAGAAGAGCAAAGCGCTTACGCAAAAGAAGGTAAATCTGGCAGAAGGAGATTGAGTAACAGAAGGCGACAGCAGCTTGCGCAAGCTCGATCTTTAGGTGGTGTGATACAAAAGTTTGCTGGTGGTGGTAAAGCTCAGGAAAAACCAGAGAAAAACTTTGGTAAGATTGGATTTAGATCTACTACTGGTGGCGAATTAACCGCGACATATCTTGGCAAGAAAGGCAGAACCGGAATGGTCTCAGCTAGATATAATAACGGTCTTTACACCGTTGCTTTATCTAAGGCTACTTCCGGCTATGGCCCCATGTTATACGATGTTGTCATGGAGCTTGCTACTGCAAATGGTAGCATGTTGACCTCAGACAGAAATCAAGTCAGCAAAGATGCTCAGGGTGTATGGGATTATTATTTTAACAAGAGGAATGATGTTACTAAGCATCCGCTAGATCCATCTCAGTGGACCAAGAATCAGTCACTGATTGATCCCAAGCTGTATGGCAAGAAAGAAACGTGGCCTCCTAAAACAGATCCGGCGTGGGTACTCCAGAGCGGTTACAAAAAATCTCAACGCATAACCACGGATCCAAACAGAGCTATCAATCTTAATGACCCTAAGTATGCTAATTTTATTAGACAATCTCAGATGTCTTATATGAAGCCTGCTCAGAAAAAACAGTTTGGCGGTATTATACAGAAGTTTAAAGATGGCTCAACAGGTACTGGAGTAGCCCCTGCTAGAAACAGGATGGGAATGACTTCAGCACAAGTGGCCGCTGCTGAAGAAAGAAAGCGTTTAAGAGAGAAAGCCAAAGCCGGGGCTGGAGGAACTTTACAATTAAAGCCGGGTGTTGTCGGTGGGCTGTTTTTACAAAAAGGCTCTGGAGGTCAGAGCGGAATAGATAAGTCTCTTCAGGGCATAGAATTACCGGGATTTGCAGAAGGTTCTAACAGATTAAAAGCTAGTATATACACCGGCCAACTAAAACCAGAAGCTGGACAGGCCATAAGAAACGAATTAAAACCAAACATCACACAAGCCGTGCAAAACGCTGCCTCTTCATCTATGGCAGCTTTGGAAATTAGCCCACTTGATATTGACGAAAAGTCGGCAGCAAAAAAGGCTGTTAATAAAATTGATTTAACTTCAATAGAAGGTTATATATTTGAGGCGTTCACCTCCGCACTAACTGGATTACAATTATCTGACGCTGGTGCTACGTTTGACTATGTTAATCCTTCTGGCAGAGCGAGAGAAAGAGTTGGACAATTATTTAGCTCTGGCTTAAGTGGCGAAAGACTTTTAGACGCGAAACGCACACTTAGTACTGAGAGTGTGCAGTCTGGTAAAAGCTCTATTGCTAACAAGATTGTAGCCGGTATTAAGGGTGGCTTGTTGGGTCCACAAGACTTTCAAAAATTTGCCACTGGCGGTATAGTTCCCGGAACTGGTAATAGTGATACTGTTCCCGCATCTCTTGGGGTTGGTGATTTTGTAATACGTAAAAGTAGTGTTAATAGCATTGGCGCTGGAAATTTGCAAAAAATGGCTGGATATGCTACGGGTGGAAATGTCAGCGAATCTGTTCCCGCGCTTTTGACTCCGGGAGAATTTGTATTCCCCAAAAAGAAAGCCCAACAAATTGGCTACGGTAAACTTAACCGCATGAACAAGGTGGGTAAGTACGCCAAAGGTGGTGCGGTCCAAAGATTTGCCGGGGGTGGTAAATCAGGTGGGGGTGGTGGTGGATTCTTGGGGTTTGGAGGTTTGACAGAAGGATTAGTAGGAGTGCAAGTTGCGCTAAACATGTTAACCCCAACTGTCGATGAGAACAGTGGAACTTTTGAGAAAATGACGGCCAGTGTTTTAAGTTCTTTCGGCTCTTTAGTTAGCACAATAACCTTAACTCAAACGGCGCTTTCAACTTTTGGTGTCCAATTAAATTCTAAAGCTATAGGCAATTTCCTTAAATCTTTTGGTCACGCTCCTAAGACTATGGGAGAATTTTTGGGTTCTCTTAAAAAAGGCGTTGGTCGTGGTTCTGCCGGTTTAGGAGATATGATTGGTGGATTTCAAAAAGGCGGTCAGCGAACTAAAGGCGAAAGTTTTGCTGAAAATTTTGATTTAAATAAAAGAGGTAGTAGTGTTAGAAGCGAAAGAGCTAAACAATTAGTAGAGATGAGAAAAAGAAATCCTATTGCAAAAGGGGGTTTCTCAAAACAGTCTGCATTACAAAGAAAAGCATTGCGACCCGTTGGCGGCAAAAGCATTTTAGCACAACTTGGCAAAAAGCTTGGAGCATCAAGAAGTATTGTGGGCAGAGGCGCTGGTATGGCTTTGCGAGCTGGCAGCTCGGCTGCTGGAGCATTAGGCGGTCTAGGCGGTGGTGCGGTTGGTGCGTTTGGAGCATCCTTAGCTGCTGCTGCTGGCCCTATTACCGCATTTGTTACCGCTGTAAAAATTGCTGGAGCTGCTATTTCTGGCTTTAGAGATTTAGAAAACAGATTAAAAGACGCAATTAAAGCCGAAGATACAGCCACTGCACAAAAACTTGCTACAGCCTCTTTAGTTGAACAAAATTGGGGCGGCGCTATCGGCGGTATCGCCTCTGTTCTTGACAACTTATCATCTTCAGGATCTCTCGCTACAGATACGCTAGCAGCCATAGGCACTGCTTTTGGCGGTACTTCCTCTGCCGCGATCAAGGCAGACGTTGCGGCTAGAATATCTAGCGCAAAAACCGCCAAAGCCCTGACAGAGGCTCAGAAAGCTTCAGCTGAAGCAATGAAAGATCTAGAGAACGGTACTATTTCTGCAAGTCAAGCTCTGGCAAAAGTTCGATCATTTACTCAGCAAGCTGAACAAAATTCTAAGGCGCAAAGAGCTGCTATATCAACCGCCGCCGAAGGCAAGTCTACTGGAGCTTTGAGCTATGGTCGAGAAGCTATGGCTTATCTTAGCTTTGGTTATGTTGATTCTGCTAGACAAAGAAATGAAAAAATTGATGCTGAAAACGAAAAAAGAAGTCAAGACAGCATTAACCAAAGAAGGCAAGCAATAGGTATTCAAAGTCAAGCAAGTATGGCTACTGCTAGAAGCATACTTTCTACTGGTGGAAATATAGATGAGGTTAAACAAAGACTTGGAGATGCTGGCCCTCAAAAACTTAGAGATGAAGCTATAGAGGTTAGACAAAAGGCAATCAAGGCAACCAAGGAAGGCGACACAGAAACAGCAAAGCTGCTTGAAGAAGAAGCGAAAATGCTTTCTGATGAAGCTAGAGCTTTAGAAAAATCTCTCATCAATCTAGCCAAAGAGGTCGAAAAGCAACAAAAATATTTTGCAGCTATGAACCTTGGGCTAAATTCTGCAACTGGCGCTGCTGGAGCTTTTAGTAACGCTATGTCTAATTACGCTGCCGCTCAAGAGGCTGGCAATGTTTCTGTCATGAGAAGCTTTGCTACTCTTCAAGCCGGTGTGACATCAGCTGCTGCCGGTATGGACCCAGCGGTTTTTCAAAAGGCAGCCTCAGAAGGCGCGAAAGCGTTACGAGAATTTGGAGCAACGAAAGAGGCTGATAAATTTGAAGCCAACTTAAATGCAATAAATAAAGCGCAAGCAAATGCAGAAGCTGGTTTAAATTCCTTTAGGAATCAACTAAAAGACAGATCTGATAGCGGCCTTGGTTTAAAAAATGATGAACAAAAATTTGAAGGTTTATTTGATACAATAGTCAAGGGTTCTGGGATTGGCAAAGAGATGGAAGATCAACTCCGAGACATGCTTGGAGGAATGGACATTGATTATAGCAAGATTGCAAAGGGTGATTTTAGTCAAATCGAAGAAGTATTCAAACAGCTTGGAGATGAAACGTTACAGCAAGCTAAAGCTGTCATGGAAGCAGAGCAACTGTACCAAGAAACTATTCGCGATGCAGCGCAAAAAAGAGCAGCCGCTGAAAACGATTTCATTTCAGCTTCAAGACAGAGACAAGATTACCAAAAAGAATCTAGAGAAATTATAGCTTCAGCTGGGGGTCCAGCTTTTACTGCGCAGCAACAAAGGGAGATGGTTGTTGACCGTTATAATACTGGTAATAAATTTTCTAATCGTGACAATCTTGGTGGTGCTACCGCTAAAGACATTGTTGCCCAACAAAACGCCCTTAAGCAGCGTCAGGCTGAAATACAAAATGTTAGACTTCAAGCAGCACAAGGCGATGCCAACGCTGAAGCAAAACTTTCTGGAGAAAGAGGTGTTTCATTATCCAATGAAGAATCTCAAATCAATCAACAAAATCAAGAGCTATATAACTCAACCAAGCAGCTTATTGACATAAAAAGACAAGAAGTTAAAATTATTCAAGAAAAAAATAGACTTGAAAAACAATCAATGGAGTCTTTGCTTGCTGGTGATATAGATAGCTTTTTTGATGCCCAAGCGTCCCAAGGAGCCATTGACGCTCTCGCTGGCGGTGGCAACGTCGCTGACTTTGATGCAGACACTTTATATAGTGCGTTTGAGGAGTTAAAAAGACAAGCAGCTGCTGGAGTTACGGAAGTTAATGGTCAGCAACTGCAAGGGCCGGGAGGTTTACTTGAACGAGCAGCTGCCGCAACCGCCGAAGCTCGCGGTCTTGATCCAGCACAAGCGGCTCTCGTTGCTCAAAAAGCAGCTGGACAAACACCCGCAGAGCAAGCGGCAAATAATGAAATACAACAATTAGCTGCAACTTTGCCTGCGTTTGGCGATATGGCTATGAATTCTTCTCGGGTGCAAATGGCCGCAGCCGAAGCTCAAAGACAAGCGGCTGAGATTCAAAAAGAAGCCGCTGTTAAAAGATCTCAAGAAAACGCAGAAAGAACATTGCCAAAGCCAGACCAGCAACAGCCTCCACAGCAACAGCCCCCAGCAAGACCTTCTACGCCTCCACCGGGAGCTTCACCTCCCCCCGCCCCCATTCCTCCCTCTGCGTCTGTTTCTGCGCCGCCGCCACCTTCTGGTTCTAGCTCTTCTGTGGGTTCTACTCCTCCTGCACCCCCGTCTTCTACTGCTGACATCGCCGCAGCCGCCGCAGCTGCCGCTAGTCAGATACCTTCTTCAGTTAATGCAAATCAAACGCCACCAACTCAAGACCCGCAAACTATTGGTCAAGCCATCGCGCAAGCTTTTAGTAACAATGCTCGTGATTTTGCTTCATTTGCAACTGCCGGATATGTTAGACCTAGCCAAGAAAATGAATCGCAGGGCGTGGGCATTCGCCAACTTGCCAACCTTAATCCAGCTATGGCTCTTGGTAATATGGCGGCTTCTAATCTTGGTTTAGACACTCAAGCCTTAACTTCGTTTACTAGCAATCAATTAGAATCTGTCTCTAATTTTGGCGCAGCCGTTAAGCAGTTTGAGTATATTGTTAAAGCTATAAATACAACAAACGGCTCAAATAATACTTCTGTTAACAATGGCTCCACTCAAGCTCCAGCTAGCAACAATAATTCTGCTATTGGGTTCGATACTTCTTCTATGAATCAGTTTACTTCAGCCTTAAGTAAGTTTAACGACACAATACTACAAAGTATAAGCACTCTACAACAAACTAAATTTACTGTTAAGCTAGAACCAACTAATATTAACATTAATTTAACTGGAACTTCATTCCTGCAAGCTCTTACTGGCGACCTAAAGTCTAGCTTGTTAAAGATAGTTAGTGAAAAAATAAGAAACCTCAAGGTAGACAGCGCCGGAAGAGTAATAGAAAGTAATAGTAATTTGTAATGGACGTATGCTTTATATTATCTAATAATAATTCTTCGAAAGCTAGGGGAAGTTTTAAGCTTCTGGCTAAAGATAATTTACGTCAAAGAGCTAAAGCTAATTGTAAAATTAACTGTTCGCTAAAAGCTAATATTACTAAAAATGTTTATCTTAAGTCTAGACTAGACAGCCTTGTAAGATTTAAGACAGCGAGAAAAGATACGCTTTCTGCTTCTGCTAAATTGCCAATATCTTCTAGTATTAGAAGTAAACTTTCAGGAGTTTTTTTAAACTCTTCGCACATTAAGTGTGAATCAAAGGTTTTAGTATCTTATGTAGATAAATTTAATACAAGTATAACAGTTAAAGATAAACTTCACAAATTTCAACATGTTGAAAAACTTTATCCCATAGGGGATGTCTCAAATGATTATAATGGTAACTTTATAGTAAACGAAAAAAGAGAAACCGTACTCTATGAAAGCGTCAACGAGGGAATATATCTAGGAAATCCCACACAAAATTTTGGCCATAGCGTTTTGGTTTCTGATGAGAAAGAAACATTTATACATCCATCCTCTATTTACTCTACTGGAACATTTAAGTATGTATGTGTGGTAGATACTCCTTCTTCCGTTCCCACTCATAGCTTTTTACATATACGAGCCGCTGCTCCAATCAAAAACTATGCTTCTAATTTTCCACCTTCTTACAAGCTTTACGAAATATATCTTAGAGATACTGGAGGAAAAGAAGTTGTTAAATATAAGGACGTTACAGTAAAAGGAGACGCTGATTATCAAGACTTAAGTAATAAAAATTTTTCTACATACATAGTTGACGAAGAAATCAATAACGCCAGAAGGCTTTTCAGCGACCCCTTATTTCCCACCTTTGATAACACCTCTACAAGTATTAAGACTCAGAGTGGCGATATTTTAATCACTCAAGATGGTTCTCAGATAGTTTCCCAAAGGGGAGATTTTACATTAGAGTTTTTACTTGATATCTACTGTGAAGACAAATCATTTAACGACGGCTTTAGTCACGGTTACGAAGACAGGGTTTGCGAAACAAATTTTTCAAACACCTCTGAGAACAATCATCTTTCTGTTGCCGGTGGTCCACTTAGTTCTCAGTCTCTGTCTCATCAAATAAATCCTTCTGATCACATTAGAATTACCGCCATAGAAATAGCAAACTCTGGAAGCTCTTTTGGTTTTTCTGCCTCTGACGCTATACCTCTGTCAGTAGAAGTTGATTCTTCTGGACAGAGGCTTAGTCGTGAGATATTAGTCAGCAATATTGAACTAAACAATTACACCAATAACATTTATCCCGAAACAATTCATAATTCTTGGGAGTCTATTAATAGCGTTAATAATAGTAGCGAGGAAGGTTGTTCTGGCATTAGAAATGTTTTAAGGTCTTATGACACAAAAGATTACATTACATTAAACCACACCACCATTTCTGAGTCAGGAAAGTTAATACTAGAGTTTTCCCACGAACCCCCGCGCCCCATAGAGAGATATATCAACGGCGCTTTTAAAATTGGCTTTAATTCAGAAAATAAAGAGTTTGATTACGCCGGATACAAGACGGTACAGGAAACTGATTCTTACTTTGAAATAGATGATATATACCTTAAGGTCATTGCTAAAAAAGATGCAAACAGCACAGAAGATTTTTATCTAGACGTTGTGGGATATAGTGATGATAATTTCCTTGCTGTTACTTCTAGAGTTGGAGGATTCTTACAAAACATAAGCGGGACAGGAAGCGAACCTCTGGCTTCTGGTTTTATTAGATCTGACGAGTTATCTATTTCTTCAGAATCATTTTCTGAAAAAGATGAATTTTATGTTCGGTCTGACTTACACAATGCTGGTGGAGATCATTACTTGGTAGACCAGTCTAGCTCCGCACATGTAACATCCACAGATTTCCAAGAATATCTCGTACCTTTAAAGATTTACAAAAATTCTATCTTAAATAAGAATCAAAACTTTAATATCAGTTCTTTCTTTGAACACTTGCATTTAGATTTATGTCCAATTCCAAGTGGCGCTTCTATAGCATATATATCATTACTTGCTTTTTACAAGCCCTCAAATGCTATTCCCTTGTACACTCTTGGCTATAAAGGTGCAGAGGTTGGTAGTGCTGACGCTAAACTCTTTCCTTCATCTAGAAAAGAATACGATAATCCAATTAATACCGGATTAGATTATACGCCCCTTTCTTCTTTAAGCAACATTCCTCATGGCTACGGTTTTGATAGCTCTTTAAAAACAAATTACTCTCGCAGGTGGAGAAACACAGATGGATTAGTTGCTGTTGGTCCATTTGACTTCAATGGGTTCGATTTTTCCTTTTATAACCCGCAGCTTGCTAAACCATTTTTTGGTGGATATTTCTCATTCAATGACGATGTTGGAAATAATATTATTTCTGAAGAAATGTATGACTTGGTAACAGTTCAGGGTTCTTATGTTGGAAATTATGACAAGATTCATAACGTCGGACTAAGGTTTAATTCTAGCTCTCTTTTTAATAATCCAACTAGTCACACCACCATAGACTGGACAAGCATTAATGGATACCAAAGTGATCCACTGTACGGACAAATAGCTGACTCTTTTGATAATGCGATTAGGGTGTCTGGAGATCTTGGTTATATTTCTTTTCCCACGATTGATTTGTCAGATGGCTGTGCTATTTTTGTTAGATTTAGTCCAGACGTTTCAATGAGCGGAATTGACTACAATTTATACAATTCTGGAATTATATTCTCAAAGCATGATGCAGGAAATAATTTAGAGTTAGCGCTCGGTTATGACAATGGATATTTAACAGCTTACGCGACAGACTCTAGTAATAATATTATCTCTATTCAGGATTCTATTTCATACTCTAATTATACCTATCCCCTATCGGTCTTAGTTACCTATAATAATAACAATGACAGTAAGTTAGTTCTTTATACAGACAACGAAAAAGATTCTTATGGATTTAGCAGACTTAGAGCAGAGTCAGGCGCGTTTGTTATTACTCAGAGCTTGAGTGATTTAACTTTTGGCTTCAGTCACGGCGAGGGTGTTGGCTTTAATGGATTTATTACAGATATTGCAATTTCTGCGCCAAGCACTCAGGTCATTGATGTTCCACTATCTTTCAATCCAGACACATTTTTAGATTCTATTCACACGAAATATTGGTCTCAGTCTGAAAGCCACCTACAAGACACCAATACTTCTTGGTCTTATGTAGATAAAGACTTAGACGAATGGCATTTGGGAGCTTTTAATATCTGTGAATTCTCCCCGTCTTTTGATAGATTTACCAGCAGATTTGGCAAAGATTATGTTATACACAGAATAAAGAGCGACGGAGTTGCTTATAGTCAACATGCGAATCTTTCTTTACCGCAAAGCGTGGACTCTTCAGCCTCTTATCATACTCAGATTGAAAACGACATGTTGCGATTCCCCCTTTCTGCTAAACCAGAATCTTTTGCTTCTCCCGGCGTTATGGAGGGCGTTCGTCCTAGAATATCAAACTCATTTGTAAGAGGATATTCTATATTCGAAGAAGCTTTTGTTGTCGATACTGTTATAGACCACGTAACATATAATGATATCATTTGGGATAATGGTAAAATAGGTCCAAAATTAATTGTTAGTTTATATACTAAGAATAAGGATGATCCAGAAAAGCCATATAAAAATCTTGGCCTAATTAATCGTTCAACTCACTACTTGGCTCCATCTGGATGTATAAACAAAATTAGCAGCAAGTTTAGTTTTGAAGATTTATTCAACGAAGATAGTGAGGAGTGGTCTAGCTTCGATCAATCTCAAAATAGCAGTGAGCTTGATAATAAATTTATGTCCAAAGACATTGAAGACATGTTTCTTCAGTATGACATTGTTTATCCGTCAGGCTTGCCTTATGATTCAAGTTTAAGTATTTATGGAATTACAGTAACATTAACAGAAGCTTTACACAAAGCAAGAACTCTTAACAATTTGACATAGGATAATAAAATGGCAGGTTTTAATTTATTCGTTGGCGGCGATTACTACCAAAAAGATGATATCAATCTTTTTGCCAACGGCAAGGAATATTCTTATGATCAATTAAATTTATATCATTCTGGACAAACACCTCCAGAATATGAAATGAATCTTTATGCTTCTGGCGATAATGTTTATTACTCCTCAATGTCTCTTCATACCCTAACAACATTTTCTTTTAACAATCCTTTCATAAACCAAGACGATGAAGATGGAGGAGGGGAAGGAGGAGGCGGTGGAGATGGTGGAGGCGATAATAATCTAGACCCATTTGACTATATGCCCATATTTGTTAATGGTGCTGAAAATATACTTTCAGATGAAGACAATCCTTATCTCAATCTGTTTGTAGCTAAAGATAATCCACCCGGACTGCCGTTAGACAATTTATTGCATTTAAGCATTGACGTTGCTGACTATAGTGTTTCAGAGTCATCATTGATGCTTTCTTTATGGCAGCTTGAGTTTTCAAGAACCCCCGTTGAGACTTCTTCATGTAGCTTATATATTTCTGGCTTTTTCCAAGAAGCACCCGCAGCCGAAGGGATGTCTCTATATCTTGAAAATTATGTATCATCTCAAGCTATTTCTGATAGCCTTGGTTTATTTTTGGCTAATAACTATTTAATTAAATGGGACTCTTATGACTTCGGACTGAATTCTGAGCCTAACGACGATATTTATGCAACCGTTCCCGCCACAGATGCTATTCGTGGCGTTCAACTTATTTGTTACGGCGCTTGCGGTCAAGGCACTTGTGAAGACGTAAGCGTTGAAACTCATGACACCGTTTGGTTTGATCCAGTTTGTGTTGACGGTGGTATTTTTAGGGCTTCAGATGTTTATACTAATTTAGATATAGATGCTTTTGGATCTGAAGTTCCTTATAGCGGGCATTTTTATGGTTTTAGAAAACTTGACAAGTTATTACCTTTGCAAAAATACTTCATAAATATCATAGGCCAATCTGGATCCTCGGCAAAGATTACCGCCCCGAAAGAATTAGCTAGTTGGGAATATACTATTGATGGCAGCGACGTTGCCTACTCTGGATTGAAGCTTATTGGTGATAGTCCATTTGTTCAAAACGGAAGAAATGCTGGAGATCAGTATGGTAGCAGCCTTTCTATGAATGGAGATTTACTCGCCGTTGGATCCCCCCACTTTTCTTTTCCAGACGAACTGGGATATACTCTTCAAGACGCAGGAACAGTTTTTCTTTACAGAAGAGGACCAGAGCCTGATTTTGACCAAATTGTTAGCAATAAAGCTGGATGGGATTTAGAAGGACAGCTGAGACTTCCATCTGGAATACTGAGAGATTATTATACTGATACTCCAACAACGCAGGAAGATGGTATTGATATCGTTTTGAGAAATTGGAATCTTGGTCAAGAGGGCAGAAATTTTGGAAGTAGTGTTCACGTATGCTCTATTACAAATGATGACCCTTGGATTACTAGTGACAATAGAGAAATAATTGCCGTTTCTGCTCCAAACGCCCAGTGGTCTAGAACATTTCCCGACCTACAAATACAAAGCAACGACATCATTTTCTTTGTTTTTACCGACGAATTCCTGCCCAGCTTTACTGTCACAATAAGGGGTGAAGAATACACGTTGACCTATAGAGACATTGTTAAATCCATTACTTCTAAAAATCTATTGTATACTTATTACTCGCTACCAACCATCTCTTTGAATATAAATATCGTAATCTTCCATCCGATTGATGCAGACATACAGCCAAGTCCAAGTTTTCCAGAACCACAACCTTCTTTTATTGTCAAAAAACCAATCACTAGACACAGAGAAGAGGCTTATGGCAGTCAAGAATTCTTAGATATAGATGACGAAATATTAGAGCAAATAAAAAATGTTTTCTATGAACTTTATCCATATGATACAAACAAGCAGCACAATAATATACCAGCCATTCTTGGGGTTTATGTTGATAATTCTAGATCTTTGGGTTCTCAAGCAATAGAGCCAGCCCTTAGTAGGTTTAAAGAGCATTACCAAGAATACGCCTTTCAAAGTGGCGTTGCGGATGTTTTTGGAAACCCTTCCTCTGGAGCCGTGCTTTCTACCACCTCTTTGGATGAAAATTGGATTTTACAAACAACTACTGTTATTGACTTCACACTAGATAGCGGAAGACTTGCTACTAATAATCATTTAAGCCTTTTGACAGACCCTTCTACTTTTGGAGTTTTCAATGAAAATCTCCCCGAGTTTAACATTCCACCCAGCAGCGGTGGTTGTGTTTACTTATTCGAAAAAGAATCTGATTCTTGGAATTTGATTCAACAAATTAATTCTCCCACCGAAGATAATACTATCACTCCTGACCTGTTTGGTAAATCTATTAAGATGAGTGAGGATGGGTCTATTTTGGCGGTAGGATCGCCATATATCAATGAAGCCATAATGGTTTACGAAAGAGATCCAAGAGAACAGAATAGAATGTATAGCAATATTGAAAGTTGGGTAGATTATCATTTAGAAAAAGACGAGCTAAACGAAAGATACGCTTATTTAAAATTCACTATAGAAAATTTGAGAGCTTCTGGTAATTTTACAGATGGAGATTCTGGTGTATATAGATCTTTATTCTTTGAGCTTTCACATCAGGAAAAATACGATTACAGAAATGATTATGATTTCTGGGGTGATAAACCAATACAAGAATACAAGCACAATTTCACCTATCGTTATACAGACATTGACTACAAGGGTACTTACCTAAGCTTATTAGAAGAGTTTGCGCCAACTTCTAGAATGGGATACAGCGTAGCCGTAGAAGACGCTGGAGAATCTGTTGCGTTCGGTTGTCCAACCGATAGCTTGGACGAGCTAGATGACACAAACTCATACTATCACCCAGATAATTCCGGGCAGATACTATGGCCTTCCTACGTTAACGCTGGAGCCGTTAGAGTCCTAGATTCTATTAAGTACTTTAGGCATAATCGCGTTGTAGAGTATTCCAAATTTGGAAACAAGCATAAAGCTTTATATGAACAAAATTTCCCCGAATCATTCGATCATTTTTCAAATTTGTTTAGCCCTTCTGGAATATCTTTTGAGAGAACAGACTTTAGTGACTTTGAGATACCTCAAGACGCTGGAATGCTTATGATTATTTGCCCAGAAGTAGATTTTAGCAACATTGAGGTTATGAATAGAATTAAAAACTGGCTAGATCTGGGTGATAGAAACTTAGTTCTTGTTGGCGATGATGGAAATTTTGAGCAAGCTGGAAGATTTAATCAATCTAATCCTATCTTGAACAACATACTCTCCAAATTAGATTCTTCTATGAGGCTAGTGAGCGCCCCCAACACTGAAAGTGCCATTCTCAGCGCTCAAGGTTCTTGTCCTCTTAGGCCCAACATATTACCTTCCTTTAGGCCAGAAAATTCTATAGATACATACGTTGATACAAGTGCTAATATCTTTGGAAACGGAGTTGCAGATATTAGAATTCATGCTCCAGATGTTTATGAAGACTATTCATGCTCAGAGTATTACAGGCAGCATAACGATTATTGTTCTCCACCCTTGGCTCATTCTGGAGACTTAAGAACTAGCTGGGATAGTGAAGACGGTATAATGAATTGGCCTAATTTATTTTCGGAGCGATTTCAAGGCAAACAACCTCCAGTTCCATTAATGGTAGCTGGATATTACAAAGAACCACAAGTAGTAAACATTCCTGCCATACCGCCAACGTCTGGGCTTTTCCAATATTACGATTATGTACAAACCGATGTTTCTCCAGCCTATGGAAATCTTACAACCGGAGAAATTGAATTTGGGTGGACAGAAGAATTAGAGCTATACAATAGCTTAAACACAAATGTCAATTTAAATTCTAACGCTAACAAGTTTTTCAACCCGCCTTACAAGATGGGTTTAAATGCTTTGTTACAATCAAAAGCCTCTAATGGAATTGATACAACCCTTGGAGAGGTTTTGGCTTCTGATGCGTGTCATTTAGCTGCCTCTGAGAACATTCCAGATGCTAAAAATAGTCAATTGTTTTTGATAGGAACTTTATTTACTGAAAATCTAGAAATCCTTTATACTGGCCTCGGTGATAAAAATATTAATTTCTACTTCAATATGGTTGCTAAAAACCGATTCGGCTCTTCTTACGTGGCTCAAATAAATTCTTGGACTGGTCGCTCTAGCTTCAAGGACGCTAATCCAGATTCTATCATTGAGCTTGTTCTAAGAAATACTGGCAATACAGTTTCAGCCAATGTTAGTTTGTCTCAACTAATTTCTGGACATCCTAACGGAAATAGATACGACGTTTGCTGGGTTGCCAATCCTCTTAACGCCCCATCGGATCAAGACATCAAGACACTTAAAAAATGGCTTAATCAAGAAGATAAAAAAATAATCGTAACTTATGATAACGAGATTTCGGCAAAGAATGCAGAAATATTGTTAGAAAAACTTGGCCTAACCATGAAGCCGCTTTATCTAACAAACAAGTCTAGATACGCGCATAATACGCAAGACGTTGATTACAATAACAGAAACTTTTATTTCTTACAAAGATTCGAAACAAGTTTAAGTAGATTTTATCCCGATATCAATCCCTACAACTATCGTGCTAGATATGGATTTATTCCAAGTAGAGATGATATTTATGAGATTACATTAGACACAAGAACTTCTAACTTTATACCTATTGATCTTCAGGGTGGCACAGCTATAGCGTCTCTGAATCATGGAATTGTTGATGATAAATTTTACGATCTTGGCTTTTACTACATGAAGAGTGGCACTGCTCGGATTTCTTTTCCTGTTCGCCCCAATACTGCTTATAGAGTCTTTTTAGATACTGCTGCTTATTCATTCTACGAAAAAGAACCAATAACCGTTTATGTAACTAATTGCAACGCCTTACCTAGTTTTACTTCTCCATTTGTTCCTCCCGATCAAGACATTTACAACTTAAACTCCGATGACACTTTCAGCTCTGTTTTTTATGGTCCAGTTGGCGTTATTGCTCAAATTGGGGGAAGAAGTCAAGACACACTACTTCAATCTAATGTAATAGAATTTCACACCCTCCCCGGTGTAGATGAAGTTTCTTTCTTCATTTCTGGTAATAGCTCTCGCGTTAGCTTTAAATATGATGAAGCGCCAAGCACAGTTGCCTTAGTTAGCATTTCTGGCGCGCTGGTTGACATAGTTGAGTCTCCATTAATGTCTCGCGTTCCTAGATATGAGTGGGAGATTATAGATCCGGGTTCTGAGGCTTTTACTACTACCGTAGAGTTTCCTGACCCTTTCCCAATTCACTCTAATAGTAATAAATATTGTCCCGGCAATGTTGATTTTTTCAGTCTAGACGACTGTAGCAACATTTTTGCAGATTCGAAAATAGATGATGGTCCAGTAGTGGTTGCACAGGAGTTGTATTATGGAAGTCCCAAAAGGCAAGGTATAAATCAATCTAGGATTACGCTTATTAGTGATGCTAGTATTATTGAGGGTCCATGCGTTTTTCGTAGTGGAGAAGTGATAGAGGAAAATGCAAGCTTCATTAGAAGTCTTTATCCAGATACTATTTTTCCAGAAAATGAAAATTCTAAACTTTTTTCTCCTACTTCTATTACAAAAATTATTTCCCCAGAAAGAAGCAGTCCCGCAAGATTGTTTGCTAATATTGGCAATAGTGGTTTGATAGAAAGGTTTATTCCATACAATAACCCCATAGTAAACTCTGGCAACAATCTGTATATGTTTAATGAAACATTAAACTACGAAACAGTTCAAAGACCAGAGTTAACAAGCGAAAATTCTTCAAGTGTTTTTTCTAAGTTTATAGATAGTCAAAATTTTTATGGTTCTAATTCTAAGTTCAATCAAGAAGTGGATGGTGTTTATTATCAAGACTCCAGCGTGCTTGGCGGCAAACCGTCTATTATTGATGCTTATGGAGCAGATTTTATAGATCCAGATGTTTTTGTTTCTGGGTATCCCGGAGACCTTTTTGGATATTCGATAGATTACCACAGAGGAAAGCTTGTTGTAGGCTCTCCATTTGCTGCTTATTATGAAGAGCAGCCCATTAGCTGGAGCGGTGTCGTTGCAGAAACGGAAAGTTACACACAGCCATTTGGTACTATTACCAGTAGAAATGGCGGGGCGGGATCAGTTTACATATATGAAAAAACAGGAGAAGGAGTAACTCTTTCCGGTCGCGGTATACCTTGGCAATTTACTAACAAATTAAGACCAAAAAGCATAGGCGTTGGCCAAGACTTAGACAGCTCAATAGAATCTAAACTTATAGAACACTTGGGCGAAAATGACTACTCCCTAGATGACCTTTTAAAGTATTCAACTTTCACTGATCAGTTTGGAAGCTTTGTAAAAATCTATAGCGACTTGCTGGCCGTGGGAGCGCCGGGGCATGACTATTCTATTAATGTAGACTTGTCTAGTACAACCATCATCGAAGGAGCTTTTGAGTTTAGGTCTTTTAATTTTGAATACGACGCTAAAGCTAGAGAGCTTATAGACTTGGGTGATCCAGAGGTCAGGGACTTAATTGGTATTATTAGTGGTGTCATGAACAATGGCGCTGTCTATACTTTTGAAAATAAGATTACTAACGCCAAAACAAAAGAGCAATCTTGGGCCTTGGTTGAAAAACTTATACCTGATGGTTATAAGTCGAGATTACAACAAAGTTATGATGAGCTATCTCAAGTTGTTGCTTCTGGTACAGAAAACGAGCATTTTGGAAGAAATATAGCTCTTTTCAGACCTAAGCGAACCGACGCTGATTATACAATAGCAATTGGAACTCCTAATCACAAGTTTGCAACGAGTGGCACACACATTTCTGGAGATTTGGAAAAAGCAGGGGCCGCTTTTCTCTTTGACGCTATGCTTAGAGATACTCCCCCGTTTGTTCCAGACGAGCAATGTTTTATGAACGCTAGTGTATTTGGTTATCCCAACCAAAAAGTAAGCCTTAGTATTGACAATAGCACTCTAGACGCAACGTATCACACAACCGGATTTATTTATAGCAATACAGAAGGAGAAATCTTTATAGAAGCTTCTGGTCAAGATAATAACCTTAAGGGTTTTTCAGTACACAGACCCGTAATAAAGGCTGTTTACGGCAGGGTTGCAGATGACGAAGGAGACCTAGAATCTCAATCATTATCATTATATACAAAATCCGTTTTAGGCCTTTCTAGCATTGATATTCCTCTTTATTGCAGTGTTCCAGACAATTCTAATGTGTATAATACTTTAGGATTAAGCACAATAGCACTTGGAAACATACAGGAAGGAAATGATATAAATCTATATTCTCATTGCCCTTCTGGTACAAACAGTGTTGCTTACGTTGGTTTAGTTACCAGCGGTGTAAGTTTTACTGATATTAATTTTTCATTATTTTCTTCTGGGTATTAATATGTCTTGTGAACAAGAGATTACATTTTCTCAATCAAGTGTAGCTGGATCTTCAGGTGCTAACTCCGCATCCATTATAGTTAAAAAAAGAACCGGCGGCAGCTTCTACATAACACCACCCCCACAGATAGGTTGGTCTGAAAACCCTGTCATTCAAGGAAATCATCTGCTTGGATATGAAACTACTGTTACCTTGTCCTGTTTCGCAGTGGGGTGTGGCTCAACGTCTAATCTTGGGCAATTAGTTAGTGTTGAAAGCTTCTTCAGTGATGCGACTACTTTAGAAGTCAAATCTTCAGCTTCTCAGTCTGGCGGCACGGTGTTTAATATAACTAATCCAAGAGTTTCCGTTCAGCCTTCTAACTTCGCGGGCGTTACTAGGTATGATATTGTTTTTGATTCTTTTAGTCCATCTGAATCTACTAAGGGAGCTATTACTAGCGAGACGCACGGAAATACAAGCAACAAGCAGGCAGTACCCTTAGCTTCTTTTTCAGATGTGTTTTCTTATGAACCAGATGATTCGCTTGGAAAACTGTACGACGATCCGGGCGCTCAGGTATATAGATTTACCAGAACCTGTAGTGCTAAAGGCAGACCAGCTGTTGGCGCTGATGTTAATAACACATCAACTTTTTACGCAAATGCATGTAGTGGAGTTAAAGCTTTTGTGGATAGCAGGATGGCCATAAATGAATATTCACCATATGTTGTTACAGACCATTATAAATACATTCAGGGCGCTTCCATAATGCGAATGTCTACCGCTGTTAATATAGACTTAGCCGAATTGAGTTATTCAGTCACTATTAATGGGTACTGGGCCAATAGCTCAGGCGGCACTCTGAGACAAATTGGAGCTTTTGAAACTTTTAACACCACCGTTCAAAATGACGCAAGCTCAAGATTAGTTTCCGTAACCGTAGACGGAAAACTTAACGGATATTCAATAGGAGCGCCAACTGATCCTAGACAATCGGTTCTTGCCGGGGCTGGGGGCGGCGCTCAAGATGTATTAAACCGCATTTCTGGCAATGGTAGTTATGGAATGGGTTCGGTTGTGTACTCTAGGGCGCAAAGTGCTTGCGGCTCTGTCCTAAACGCTATTCCTAAAAGTGTTTCTGTTGCAGATTCAGCTAGCGCTGATGGTGCTATTAGTTACAACGTCACCTATGACAATAGGCCTACCAATGTGGTTACTGGATCTATTTCTGAAAGTATCAGTGTTTCAGATTCTTATCCTACCGATGTTTATGCTTCTATCCAGATAATGGGCAAGAGAGATGGCCCCGTGTTTCAATATATGAACACGACCACAGAATATGAAAGAACTTTAAACGTAGAATTAATTATGAGCGACAACATTACCGCCAGCCCTTCTGTTCACAGCGACACCAGAGATCAGATAAATAGTCTAATAAGTAACGCAGTGCCGTCAGCTTCATCTGCTGGATACGTTATGCTTAAGCAGGCTACAGAAAATTGGAACTCTACTGAAGGTCAGTATTCACTAAACATGTCTTGGGCTTATAAATGACTCTCCCCACTGCGCCATTTCCACCGCTTGATACTTCTTATCTAGAGGAAGTTATATTACATTACGAAGATGGTATATACCCATCTGATCATGTTTCTGAAATTGGGAATTTTGATAATACTGATCAGAAAAATGCTCTAAAGCTTAGTATTTCTTTTAACAACTACAAAACATACCTAGAAGATTATATAGACTTTGATGAATTTAACGTTCTTTACAGTGGAGGAATACCATCATTCGCTTCTACAACCTTTGGCTTATTAAGAGGAAATACTGGTTCAGATAAATTTAATCTGGAAAGCCTTCAAGACTATAACGATCCCTCTGACGAAACTGTTAAAGGAAAATTTAATACTAAGTCAGAGTTTGAGTCGGCTCAACAACTGTCTAATCTAGATTATTATTATAGTAGTTTCTCGTATATGGAAATGTCGGATGGTGTTCAGGCTCCAGTTCGTCGTGATGTAAATATGACACATTTTGGCTTAGACGACGTTGTTGTTGTGGAGACACACTCCAGTGTTGAAAATTTTAATAGACCAAATTATTCACCTACCAATATTCCAGAAAACACTTCAGATTCTGGGGGGTCTGTTTTTGATCCAGATTATTTCAATCCAGACAGACATCCCGCTGGACCTTCTGACGACTATAAGTCACCAAGCTCACCCTCTGGTCAATCGAGTAACAACAATCAAGATGATCAGGATCAAGATGATGACACAGGGAATTTCGAAATGATGCCCCCTCCCCAAATGGCCACACTGTTTATATCTTCAGCGCCCTCTAACTAGGATCTTATATGTCTACTAATTCCACAGATTCCGTTGTTAAAGATTGGACTGGACCTCTTGATAATTCTCTTGCTACAAGGGAGGAGGTTAGAAGTACAGGTGGCTTTTTCCCGGAACAGCAAACTTTTCTTGGCGCAACTATAAAATCGTTTAGCGCTCAAGCCGGTGGGGGGTCTTCACCGACTACTCTGAATGTAGAACTTATAGTTGATCCAAATGGAACCAACCCAACAATAGACGATCCGTCAAAGTCTAAAGGCGTTTATGATCCATATCACACCGGTACTGACGCTTTCTCTCCCCCGGGGGTTGGAATGCCTGTATTTTTTGTTTATTCTAACCCTAGAGCTACCATTAGAGACGCATTCGAAGGAAATAGTACTGGTTCTGTATTAAAATTTGGCGGGTTATTACAATCATTTCATAGCACCAGTAGCATATCTGGGCATTCATACTCTGTCACCGTCGTTGACCCAAGAGAAATCTTGTCTAACATTTACTTAATACTAAACCATTCTGACGATAAAGTTGGAGAAGTAGAAAATAATGTTTACAATGTTTTTGGTTTTCTTGAATATAATCCAACCTTAAGCACACGATCAATTTTTAAATCATACACTAAAAATATTGCCTCTAGAGGCACAAACGGTTTAGCTGGTGATGACATGTACTATTCTGGTGCTGCCGTTGGAGATTCATATTTCAGCAACCCCGGATACCAAAACAAATTTCCAGTAACCGGAACGGCAATGTCTAGAAGAAGTTCTTCAGGCATTCCTTATTACAGAATAATGCAAGCACTTGCGGCTATGAATAGCACTTTACCCAACAGTGAATATTCTGGATTTTCTGGCGGCATTTATTACAGAGGTCTTAGCTATTACATCAGCTTCCATAACTTACCCGCGCTAGATCCTCTGTATTTTTTCGATCAAGACAATATAGACTTACTTGCTTTTGTCATGGAAATTGCTGAAAGCTGTGGGTATGAAATTGATGTTTCTCTAAGCCCTTATTTTGGAAACGATACTGGGGTTGGTGGAACAATTAGTATCAATTTTATTGATCGGTCTAACGAAAGTGCTGTTGGTCAAATAAATAGCTTTATAAATAATACTGGTAACTTTCCTGTCCACACTAGCGATGACGGAAATACATATTCATTGTTAGAAAAAACCGACATTGGATATGAATTAACAAATCCAACTACTAGCAAAGTTTTGTTTGGTGCTAATCGAGTTGATTTATATGCTTTTACTTCTAGTCACGACGGTGGAGCTTATCACGGAGGAGGTGGCGCTGGTAACTTGGACCAGATCATTCCATTTTACGGAACTTTAAGTGGAAACGTTGTTGTTCCGGTTAAAGGTAGCGGTCCTTGGAAACAAATATTACTAGATAGCAGCGGCGTTGGCGCTTTTGGTGTAGGAAATTATTACGTCGCTACAGAAACAGAATTAAGATACGCCTTGAAAGGATTTAAAGCTTGGAAAAACTTTTTAGAATTCTACAACGCGAGATTTTTAGAAGTTGTTAACAAAAATCCTAAATATTCAGAGACTTTAATTGGTAACGGGATTAGCGTTCAAGACGATGAAAACGGAGATCATATAAAGGGGCTTAAAGCGCCTAGATGTCTATTTACGAACGATGCTGGCTATGGTGCTGGTGGCATGTTGCTTAACCCATGCTGTCCACCATTCGGCTATCCTCTGTACTACAACAGGGCTGTTGCATTAGGATTAACCGTCAAGAAGGTTTTTGACGAAAGGGCTAGTGTGGTGGCAGATCTTAGGGTACTAAGCAGTCTGGAAGGCTCTTCAAATCCCGCAGGTGTTGCTCAAGTTGTCAACGCCTTGCTTGAAAAGTATAAACAGTTAAGAAAAGTTAGAAAATTGAGCCAAGCTGAAAATGATGCCGTTAAAATTATCAGCAGTCAAGGCGCAGGCGTAGACTCATCTTATCTAGATAGTATTATTTCTTCTATGAGCGGCCAGATGGTTATCGTTAAGAAAAATGTAGAGACAAGAAAAGAAAATGCTCAAAAAGTATTCAATTTTGTAAAGAGCGTTGCAGAAGAATGTTACGGAAAAAAATGGTTAGTGAGATTGCCTCCAAAGCCAAATTACAAATTTGGCGTTCCTAAGCTTTCGGCAGACAAAAAAACTTATGAATCAGGTCCGTTTGGGTTCTATCCTATTGGCAATGGAGATTTATCCGCTGCTGCTAATAACGGCTCTTTTGTTGAAGCTTCTAACAATCCGGTTTTTACGGCGGCTCAATCTCAGTTTAAATCAGGCTTTATATCAACTTACAATCCAATAGATGATAGCCTTAACTACAACTACATCCCGGATAGTGCTGGGGGTTTTGTTAGTTTAGATGTCTACAATCTTGGTGTTACTTCGGCGCTCATGCCAGCAAATTTACAGGGCTTTGGTGCTAACCACAGAATTAAAGCATATGTTCGATATGACTATGCAGAAAATCTTAATGTTTCTAGTGCTAACAGTAGGGTTTATACCGAACCGGTAGGTGATAGAATTATCCCCCAAACAGACCCTAATAATTCTGCCCAGATGATTGCTTTTATTCCAGCAGAATTAGACACTCAGGTTTACTATCTGCCCGTAACACACACCAGAAGTGTCATGCAATGCAATGGCAAGAGGCCGGTTACATATCACATGCCATTACCTGTCAATCTAGACGCTTCTGGGAATGTTCCTGACGGCGCTGGACAATTAAAAACTAACATTCAATACGAACCTCTGTTTTCTGGTAGCAATGTCAATATTTCAGATTTTCCTAGATCTAACAATGGACAAATTATTCCTTATCCAAACCTAGATTACGCCTATGCTTTAATAACAATAGGTAGTGTTGTTTCTCCAAAAAGAGATAGTCTAGCAGATATACCTAAAAAACAGAAATTTAATACTGCCGCATATCCATCTTATTTTACTGACAACGACACTCTGGGAACAGTCACTGCTGTATCTATTTCTAGGAAAATAGATTTAGATAATTATGGCTCCAGTTTGACTTTTTATAATCCAGATAGGCTATTTTCAGTACCTCCCTGTGTAAAGCCAGACCTAGCAGTTTTACCTCTAGAAAATCAACAGTCTTGTTACGGACCTTGGTATAGCGGGCCTGTTAAATTTAAAAATCTTCAAGGCCAAGATGAATATAAGTTATTAAAGAACATTGGTGGAAAAGTAGACATTCAAACAGACGGAAGCTTGGCCCCTTGGAATTTTGGCTCTTATGGTTTAATGAACATAGCCGCTAATAGTAGAGTTTCTTTAGCTGGAACTTTATACCTTGCTTCAGAAAAAGGCTCTGTAAGCTATCCCGGTATGCCTAATGGCAATATTGATATTGGCAACCTGATATCCACAGGTGGCCCAATTTTAGATAGTATTTCTCTAGACGTTGGGATAGACGGAGTGAGGTGTTCTTACAGATTTCAAACCTACAGTAGAAGCATGGCTCACGTTCAAAGGCAGCAGCAAAAACAAATAGATATAGTAAAAAATCAATATCTTAAAAATAGTGCGGCCCAGTTTGATTTGTTCAGCAAGAGTTTAATTAAAAACAAGTTCAAAGGAGCGCCCCCTCCCGCTCAAGTATTAAAACCTTATGTATCTGCCATAGACCCCAATTACACAAGCCCGGGAACAAATAATTTATCTATATCTAGTGTGTCGTCAGTTGGCCAAGAAACCGCCTTTCAGTCTTCTGTTGCTTCCTCAGAATCTATGCAAGAAGTCTTGGAGCAGGACAACGACACATTATCTCAGTATAGAGACAGATATAATTCTGCTTTAGAAAATTTATCTGACCAAAAAATTGCCGTCTCTCGACAGCACCACCACTTGTTGCCTTCAATGAGGGCGGCTGATCTTGAGCAGCTAGAAACCCTCTATGACAGCCCCCTTGATCCATTCAATAGAGATGAACACCACATAACATACTGGAGTTAAACATGGGACTTAGTTCTGGGAACGCCTACTCTTCTTCAACCGAATTTCATTCTTTTGTTACTAATGACCCCAAGATGGTAGCCGTAGGTCTCGGGTCATTTACAAGAGATAGCTTAAATAAGGCTCTAGTAGAACTCAAAAGTTTTGAAGACGAAATAGGAGACGAAGATTTTTTTAATGATATTAAATCGGCCAACGGCAGCAACGGTCTTCAAATTCTATTCAACACGATTAATTCGGGATCTTGGGAAGGGGGAGGGGGTTCAAAATCATCTAATGATATTATTGGATTAATTTCTACCTTTGAATCAACTATTGAAGGTTTAATTGTAGAAAATAGTAACGATAAATCAGCTTCTGTTAGTAAAGTTAAGGGCGCAAAAAAGTGGCTAGAAGCGAATATAAGCCCAGTTAAAGAAACGTCTAGTAGGTGTTATACTTTAATGGGTGGACTTTTTAGCAAAAATGATCCATCTGTTTATACCAACTTGTATTTTCACATACCCGGAGAAGGGGTTGATAGGCAAGAAAGAGTAACTGCACAAAAAGGTTCTCAAATTATTTCAGACGTTGCGGTTTCTGCCACCGGACTCAAGTATTCTAAATCAAAAACAGAAGCAGCAAGATCTTCGCTACATGCTGGAGTTTACGTCAGGCCAGACGACATGTCTGGAAATTCTATTAATGATTTAGCCACTGGTAAAATCAGGCTTTCTTACAACGACTCTCTAGGATCTTGGGAATCGACCCAAACCATTTTAGCCAGACTTATAACCCCCGTTGCTGCTGCTGGCAACACCGCTTTCCAAATGCCAGACGAAGACAGCGACGGCTTTTTGCAAAATGACGCAGACGGAGACTTATTTTACTCTAGAGGGTCTGAATACTATACAGGCAATTTTTCTTCAGGATTGGCTGTTCCAGTTTCGGCGCAGGATGGAAATCCAAATTTATTCGGTCCTAATATTATTATTGAATATAATGCGAAGAGAATAGAAAAAATTAGAGTTATTAATAGGTCGGAAAAATCATTTACTGCTGGAACTCTTGTTATGTGTACCCTAATAGGTTCAGAATGGATCATTCAAGAGTTCAGTATTGCTGGTGAAGGCCTTCCCACAAAAATGGGCGCTTGGACATTTTCAAAATTAATTGCTAATTCAGATGCTTTTTTTAGAGACGCTGGCATGTCTAATGAAATGTGGAGTGCTGGGAAATATGAGTATAAGGCTAGACAGAATTGGTATTTCTCATGGAAGAACAGTATTGCCGGGGGTAGCTCTTCCATGCTTCCGTTTCATGATGCTACGGAAATAATGTCCTTAAACGATGGATCTAATGTCGCCTTCAATCCTAGTCTTGGGTATTTTGCAGCATCTTCTTTTGATAGCGCTAAATATATTCAGTATACAAATGTTACTACCGCTATGGCCGCATTTACCACTGACGCTCTTATGGGATCGCATTTAAAAAATTGGTGGGGGCCAAGTTTTCCAGATGGCTATCAGGCTTCATTGGCCACTGGAGTTAATGATTCTGGACCGGCTGGTATCAATAGTAGCCTTTATTTTCCCGGATATAGTTTCAATGGACCCAGAGAAGATACTCCAGCAGATATGGCTGTCAATGGCTATTATAGTGATGATAATAGTAGTTCTCCAATATTACCCTTGGATTATTGGCAATCTCTTTTAAATGGCAATACTCTGTATTCAGCTGCTTCACAATATAGGAGTGAAATATATAATTCTCAAACCGTTATGCAAAGCAGAGGCCTCACACCCGCAAATCCAAATCATATACAATTTTCTCCCCTTCAAGCAGAAATGGTTATACAATCTGACCCTTTAGTTTCAAGCTTGCCTGATGGGGCAGAAAGAAAAGATATACAAGAACGAATGAATGGAGCAGAAGGCGCAAATGGTGATTCTCATATGTTTGGCAATATGTTTAGTCGTTTTAGCAGCTTGAACGTGGGGTCTTACCTACCTTACGACCACCACATTAAATCGACTCCTCTTAGCAAACCCCTTGGGACATTATTATTATACAATGACGACGACATAGAAAAAGAAGGATTAAATTTAGTGGGGATTACAGCTGCTATTAATAGATTTACTAGGCCCGGAGGCGGCACTGTCAACATGGAGGTTTACGAAGACTTTGGACCGCCCATGTTTCAGAGCGCTCTTCCGGGGCAAGCTCCTCAATTTAGCACTGTGGCTGCCTTTTTTGGCGTTGTAGCATTTACCCCCGGGACTGCTCCTCGCAGCATTGGGTGGAACCAATATGGAAGCCCTATTGGTGGTCATAACTATTTTGGAACAACCGCCTTACACTGTAGGGTTTTTGACGCTTGGCCCAGAGAAGACACCATATGGGATACAAGATACTTTGCAGCTCTACATTTTAATTCTAGTGGCCCAGAAGTAGACTTTCCTGTTCCCACCCTTAGTGATGGGTCTTTCCCATCCGTAGGCTCCTCGGTGACGCACGAAAGTGGATTTAAAGCAACATCTGACTGGACCAAAGATCCCATAAGAAGAGGAATGTTATTAACATCTGGTGGTTTTGCGTACAAAAAATTAACCATTGGATTGTCGCCCTCTAGCATGAAAGTCATAAAGGGTCCAATTTCTGCGGGTAATTTTTTAGATAAACGGGGAAATATCGAAATGACCTTTGATTCTTCTGGAGGCGTTAGCTTTGGGTCTGACGAATTCGGTAATACTCTATCGGGAGAAGACCTAAATCCCGGATCTTTTGGGGATAGGTACTACGACGACTCTGACCCAAACAATATCATAGACGAGACTGGCTATATCGTAAAGCTAGATGGGGGAGGCGTTGTTTCCTTCCAAGGACAAGTAAGGTATATTACTAAGCTAGATACAGGGCCAAAAGAGCATGGTGGAATTAAGCGCCTTACAAGCGGAACTGGAGACGAGGCCGGAAGAATTACAGGAAATAAAAGTACTGAATTTGGTTTAGATCCCAATGATTCTGGACAATATGATGCCTATTTCTTCTTTCATAATGATATTAGCCACACTTTTCAGTTTCAATATGGAAGAACTCAATACCCCGGATATGCTCAGTATGTTACGTTAAATATTAGTTAAAAACACAAAAAAAGTGTATCTATAATTAGTTATAAATCTAAGGAGTTTTATATGCCTGCTTCACTTCAATTTTATGCCAATATTGGCGACCCAGACTCAACCGAGACGGTGATTGATCACCAAAACGGAGAAGGTTTAGGCTTTTATGGCTTAGGCTTTGGCTTGTCTGTTCCTGTTGGATCTGTTCAAAATACCACTTTTGTTACTAATGCCGCTGGCACTATTGCGGGAGTTCAATGCAATAACACATCTATGATTTCGGTGGGAGATGCAAACACCGCCGGGGTTGTTGAAGCTAATGGCGTTAGTATGCCCTTACCAAATCTACCCAATTATTTATGCCCCCTTAATATTAGATTTACAAATGACGATCCGGTTAGGGTTCAAAATTGTAAACTACGTATTTTTGATAGAGATAACCCCGAAAATGCCGCGAGTGGAGTAACCACATATGTTTATGAATCTCGACACCCAGCGGCTGAAACTAGCTATTCTAACCTTCATTTTCGCGCACGTAACAGAGATACTTGGGTTGAGTTTGGTCAAGGCATCAGCAGCATTGACGACCAAACTTTCAATGGTGCTTTAGAAATGACTTTTACACCTTCTCCCGGAATGCATGGGGAAAACTCTGATTCCTTGGAGACTGATAGTGGCCTTGGATATCAAACTACAGAAGGCGTGGAACACCTTTCTACCCAGCATGACTGGTATGTTGCCATAAGTGCTGAACCAACCAGTATTGGCAGTAAAACCCAGTATGGATTATTTTTTACTCTAGAGTATTTAGCTTAACAATCTACAAACAAGGAGATCCTTTATGTCAGCCTCAAATTTAAGTGATATTACAGATGTTTTTGTTGGCGCATCTGACGACGGAGCCAACGTCACCATTCCAATTTCAAGTTTAGAAAGTTACTCGACCGGCAATGATGGCAAAGAGCTTTGCATGAGCCTTCTTTTGGCCGTTAACAAAGCTATAGCTGGCTCAGATCTGACAAAAATGACTACATCTACAGGTCAAGTTGCGACAGACGCTGACACTTTAACTAAAACTTTTAACTTTTCGGCCCAGCTTGCTTATAGTTTTGGCAATTTGGATATCGAAGCAGAACCAACCACTACCACGCCCGCTCCGTAACGGTAGATTCTGTGATTTAATCAATAAAAAAAGGCTACCCCAACCAATTGGAAGGGGCAGCCTTCTTTTTTAGCCTGTGATCTTTTATTCCATTTGCTTTGACTTTGCGTTCCACTTCATCCATCCACCATCTGGAAGCCAAGTGTCACCATCTTTACGTCGTGGAAACAATCCACCGCCCTTTTTATGCGCCCCAAAGCCAAGCTTTGCTCCACAAGAACTGCACTTCAATTCATAATACTGATTGTCGTCAACCGTTCTTACAACGTACTGAATATCTTCTCCTTTGCACTTTCCGCAGACATCATTTTCAAAGACTTCTTGGAACTTATTTAGTTCCGCGAACAGTTCTCGCTGTGATTCTGCTTCAATTTCTACTTGTAGCCTATTGTTTTTAGTTGTATAAGATAGTCTCATTTATGATCTCCACTCTTCGTTATAGCCAACAATACTTTCCGGTATTGAACCCTTGTCACGTTGATATTCATTAAGACGATCAATGATATCGCTAGCGACCTTTTTAGAAACCTTGCGGTTTTGATCTACATTAAATACTTCCTTTAACAAACGTCCTCCGTCCACGTTTAGTTGCTTGCACTTAATATCTATGAAGTTAGACTGTGCATCGCTCATTCTGCCCTGATCGTCGTAGTCTCCACTAGTGCTATTTGTCTGCTTGGAAATATCACGAACAATTTTGGCAGTATCTTTCTTGGTTAATTCTTCTGCTGCTACACCCTTTATTTTGAGGGCTTTACGTAAAGCTCTAGCCTCCGCTCTGGTGCTAGCAATGGCAACGGCGTAGGCACAGAACATATCATCAGTGTTGCCCTCCCAAGCGTCAGCAACCTCAGAATATTCAGAACCATTGGCAAATCTCACAGTAAATACCACAGTTGCCCTACCGTGATGGTCATCTCTAGTCACTGGAAATACTTGGGTTGGGCCACTATACATAATTTGCCCCAAAACAAGCTCAGAGACCCTTCTAAGGCCTGTTACTAAGGGATGACCATTCATAAGCTCATCTTCCTCAAATAGGCTCATAGCGTAATCGTGCCACTCTGAGGATAGCATATCTGGAGCATCATTTAAAACAACATTTTTTACTGACGTATCGGTGTTTGACGGTGTACTCAATTCTTCAACTCCTTCAAATAAGTCTTGTTCAACAAACATTTAAACCTCCTTTTATGCTTCAATTTCAATATATCTCTTACTTTTGGGTGGAAATTTAATCTCAATATTCTCTAAAATTCCAGCAACTTTGTTCTTCAGATCTTCTTTTTCGGTCAGCGATAAAGAGTCTGACATATGCTTGACTCTAATGATAACAAAGCCTTTGCTCAAAATCAAGCCCGTTTTATTGCTGTCTGCCTTAATTTGCTTTTGCAGCTTTTCTTCTCCCCATATTGGAACAAAGTGAGAAGGCCCATCTATCTCTATGATAGCCTTAATCTTTGGGAAAAACATGTCGATCTCAAGATTTTGATTAGGTATAAGATTCTTTTTGTGAATTTCTACAGTATGCCCCAGCTTTGTAAATTCGTTTTTCAAAAATTTTTCCAGCTTAGAGCCTTCCTTTCCGGCGTTCTGTATAGCTTTAATGGCCAGTCTTCTCATGTTTTCTTTTTCTTCCTGTGGCATATTCTTCCATCTATTTTTAGCTTTCTGCACATGGGAATCATATTTATCCTTTGCCATTTTTTTCCATTGATTTTTTTGCGACTTGCTTATTTTTAATCTTTCTTCTTTGCTTCTCTTTCTTCCTTCCGTGGGTATTTTTGCTTTACCTGTTTCCAGTGCATTTCTTTGCGCCTCGCTTTTACTTTTAAGATTCACTTTATTCTTGATCAGTATCCTTCTTATTTTATTTGGATAGGTATTCATAATGTCCGCTATTTCATATGTGCTTTTGTTTTCTTTTTCATATAATTTTACTACTTGGATTTCGTTCATGTCAAACCTCTTACTAAATTTTCCACACCATCAAAAACTTTGATTTTCACATTATTCCCAATGATTCTTTTTATCCTTTCTTCTATTTCCCCACTTTGTGCTAATATTGTAAAGTCGTCATTGATGCTCATGAGAAAAACTGGATCTATGTGATTTTCTGTTGTTGGCACATAATACGATTTTATTTCAGATGTTTTATTTGCAATTCTTTTAATCATCTTGAGTGATGTATTTAAAACAATTCCACAAAACCCCCACAACTGCTCTATGTTTAAAACGGATGTCTTAAAATCAAAAGACACGGGGCCGGATGTGTCATAGAATACAACGGGGTTCTTATCTGTTTTTTCTTGAAGATAATCGCACACTTGTTTCGCTAGCAATCTTTGTGATTCAGATTGCATGTCTACACATATTCCAATATTTTTATTCATATTATTTCTCCATGCCTTCCAGAAAAACATGCGTTTCTTTTATTTGTGAAAAAATTTGTTTCAGTCTATTTCTTGGCTTATGCCTGTCTCCTATTTTCAAGCGTACTTTGTCTTCATTATATATCTTTGCTTGATTAAAATCAAACATTGTTTCATCGTCTAGCATCTTTGATAGCGATGACTGCAAAGCAATAGCCTCTTCTTTATTGTCATTATCAAAATACACCTTGGAGTTTGATAGCATTATTGCGTTAAAAAAACTTTCTGGAATCAAATTGGGTTTAATGTTCCTAAAAATAATTTCATGATAATTGTGTAAAATACCAGCCATAGAGAATGGGTTCAAGTTTGAATCTGCCCCAACGTCTTCTGGAGCATTGGAAAGGAAGTGATAAGAGCCTGAATATTCTTTCTTGTCTTCTTTTTTGTTAATTATTATAGCTTTGTCTATTTTAAAATCTATATCAGACTTTTCAATCTTATCATTAGCGCACTGCAAAACATGCTCATAGGGTATTCCGAAATCTTCCTTCTTATGATTTATGTTTGAACTGAATGCCAGCGGGCAATTTATTTCTTTTTGATTTAGTATTTCTTTAATTAGTGGAATATGTTTGTCTTCAACTAAGTCTATGTTTATAATGTGCTTAACTTTTTTGGCAGAATTTTGATTGTAGTGTATCACGTTTCTCATGTCAGTTCCGATATTCATAATTACAATATCAGGCAATGTTCTGTCATAAACATAATACAAGTTTTCAGTTCCACCATTTACCATTATACATTGACAATCCGGTATCTTATTAATTTCTTCGTGTAGATACATTGGCTGAGAAGAGTCTTTTGTGCTATAATTAAATATTACAAAGTTCACTTTTATATACCCCCTAGTGCTTGGCATTGCTTAATTTAGTTATTGATTCGCCGCCTTGGTAAGGTAATATTTTTATCCCCTTTTTAATCATGTGGTTTATTACCTCGTAGAATATCTTGTTGTTGAAATTACCAGAATTGATGATCTTGTTGAATTCATCATTAATGCTTGATTCTTCCATGTTCAAAACTTCACACCATCCGTCCCCCAAGCTTCCAAACGACATGTGTTCTATAGTTTTCGTTTCTTTATTTAAATTTACTTTAATGTCTAAGGTTCCGTCGCTAGATGTAACTATATGTTTTTTTTCTCTCAGCAGACCCTCAAGATCTTTCGGTCTTACTATATAATTACCATTTATTATCAGCGTTCGTTTATTTTTCGTATTATTTATAGCTAATCTAATTGATTCACATATTCCAGAATTTTCGTAATTAATGTTTTCTACACACCTGATGTCAACATTCTTGTATTTACTGTATACATACTTCCTAATTCTTTTAGAGTCATATCCTGATGCAATAATTATTTCAAAGTCTTCTATTGCTTGCTGTATAGAATGTATTTGATAATCTATAACTTTCTGGCTGCTGTTTCCGATTGGGATAAAAGCTGCGTTTCCATAAGATTTCATCTTTGGTATAAAAGAATGATAAACCAGTATTACGGTTATCTTTCTTTTTTTTCTGTTTTTCTTTTTACTTTTTGATGTAATGTACTGTATGCTCATTTTTTTGTAAACTTAATATTGTATTTACTTTCAGAAGGTGAAAACTCTAACGTACTACAAACCAAAGACATTTCTGCCATAATTTGTTTAACTAAAATAGCCGGATGAATATTGCTCTTGTCTTTTATGGCCTTGTTAAAATAGTCTTTATCTCTATTTCTTATTGTGTTTTTACAAAGTAGGTCAATGTCGGTATCTTGTATGAAGCACTCTCCACCCATCCTGAGCTTTTTAGCACAAAAGCTCAAGCACTTAATGAAATCATCATTGTCTACATAAGAAAGAGCGTCTTCAACGATTATCTGCATAATCGAATCATTAGGAAGTAGGTCTTCAGATATTTCCGCTATCTCTACGGTTTTTATGTTTTCTATTATACTACTACTATTTTTTTTGCTGTATATCTGCAATTTCATTTTATAAACTCCGTGTTGCCTCAAAGGTTTGGTTCCAATGTTCTAAAAAGACATCTTCTCTAAAATCAGCTAATATTTTTTTTCTGGCGTTGTCGCCCATTTTTCTCGCCAGTTCTGGATCGTCTAAAAGTTGCTGAGTATATTTTTTTAACTCTTTTTCATCATTTGATATAAAACCCTCTACCCCATGAGTAATAACTTCCGGTATCATACATGTTGCTTTTGACACAACGGCGCACCCACAAGACATTGCTTCTAACACTGATTTTGGTATGGGACTAAACGTTGATGAGTTTAAAAATACGGAATGAGAATTATAAATATCAACTAGCTTCTCGACAGATTCAGTTGGCTCTGACAGACCGGGATTATCTCCAACCAAGGTAAAATCTAAGCCTTCTACTATATCCTTCCACCCCGTAAAATTCAAGCAATAGTCTCTATTGATAAAATCGTTAGCGACCGTTAATACTTTATTTTCTCTACTTTGTTTTTGATTGTGAAAAACTTTGGTATCGATAGAATGTTTAATTACTGTTGAGTTATATACAATTCCCCATTCAGATCTGGAATATTCGGAAATAAAAACATTAACATCCCCAACCATTTCTCTCATGGCGTTTATTTGTCCACTTGCCACAAGGTTGGGTGTTGGCGTTGTATGTTCTAGGGAAATAAGGGGTATTTTTAAAATATTTCTTAGCCTATGAGCAATATTAAATTGATCAAATCTACTTTGGGCCAATATTAAATCAAAGCTCAAGTACGATAACAGCTTGTCCTCTGGCATTATTAGGTAGTTTTCTGGTATGCTTGCATATTCTTTTTTCCACTTCTTTCCCCCTCTTGCGTTTACTGCATAAAAATTATGTCCCGTTTTGCAAAGTTGGGTTTCATACCTTTCGTGCGTGGGGAAGGTGAGTATATTTAGCTTTCTACTTTTATTTTTATTGTTGGCTTTTTCTATGATTTCCTTGACTTTATTCATTAATAATTTCCTTTATCTTTTCGCCAACCGTTTGTAAATTAAAATTTAAAGCCTGCTTATATCCCTCTTCGTTTTTCGGTTTATTTTGTTCAAAGTAAAATCGCATAGCTTCTACTGCCATTCTTTCGTCTGGTCTCGCCCAATATTCGTTTCCTGTGAATATGTGTTCAAAGGCAGCGCCTTCGTTAGAGCAAATCTCTTGGGATCTTTCTATTAAGTATCCCGTATCTCGATTGTCTTCTAAAATATAATCACATGGCCCTCCCCATCTCGTGCATATGGGGTGGTTTCCATGACTCATTGCGTCGAATGATGGTATCGACCAAGCCTCTCCGTGAGAAAGATTTACAAAACAATCGCAAAGTTGATGTAAATTTTTTATCTCATTCTCAGAAAACCTTTCCGCAATAATAATTATATCTCCATAACTATCGTGATCTTTATATATAGCTAAATCTGTTCTTATTTTCTTGCACATTTCTTCCATGTGCATAAAAATTTGTCTTGGGTTGACTCCGAATTTTCCCACCTTTAAAATTAAACTTACATTTTCTTCTGGGCTAAATGCGCTATAATAACATTTGATTATGGATTCTATATTTTTCCTTTTGGTTAAATCTGATATCGCATAAAACTTGTACGAAGACGTTGCGTTATATCTTTCAAAATTTACTTCCATTTTGTTTTCTTGTTTTATGATTTCCGTGTCGCAAGGTATTGGTACAACTTTAACATTTTTAATTCCGGCTTTTACTAAATCTGTTTTGTTTTCATTGCACGGAACCCAAACCTCATCCATTATTTCAAGATAATTAACCCAAATATTATGCTGTATATTATTAGATTCAAACATTGCATAAGCTATGTTTTTCTTAAATTTGTTAGTTCCAACAAGCATGTGTGGCAAAACGTGCTGAATGCAAATATCGATGTCTTTTTCTTCTTTTTGTTCTAGTTCTGACAGCCAATCTGGAATAGCACTATCTTTTGTGAGCGTAATATTTCTGCAAACAACTTCTATGCCAGCCTTAGTCATTGAAAGAATGATTCTTTCTGCCGACTTGGCCCAGCCGGTTCCTTCTTTGTAATGACCTATGTATAGTACTTTCATAAATTAAAAACCTCTGCTCTTTTTGTTTCCCATAGATTTATGTTGTTTCTTTTGTTCACTAGTTGTTCGTGTGCGTATTTGATTGTAAATGGTTGATTTTCAATTTTTTTAGAGAGAGATACCACTGAATCATCTTCATTAAAAAATGAACCTATAATTGGAGATGTACTAAATCCATATATCAAATTATTCAAGATGTTGTCATATTCATAATTGTATTTGTCTTGTGGTTTGCATAAAGCTTTATCAAACAGCCAATTTACCACATCTGGGTATGGGACATTGTTAAGTTCTTCTGGTATGTTACGTTCTGGTTTTTGTATATCTACTGGAGATTTCCAAGATTTTTCCAAACTTAAAGTTTCAACTGAGTCAAAATATGATTCCCAAACCTTTCCGCTAATTTCCCACTGGAATTTTTTCAAAAAGTTTTGCCGCATTTCAAATCCTTCTTTTTTTCTCATAGCTAATGGTTTTGAGAAAAATTCAGAAAACATTTGTGCGGCAGCGTCATTGTCTGGTACTGCTCTTTCGCATCCGGTTTCCATTTCTTTATAAAGAGACTTATAAGGTATAGCGTACCCATTTAGCTTTTTAATAACGCTAGACATGGCAGAGTAGTCAATGCTCATAACGGGAATTCCGCACGAAGCCGCCTCTACTTGTGGTAGCCCAAAGCCTTCCGAGTTTGCGTATTGAACGTATAAATCAAAACAATTCATAATTTTCGCCAAATCTGGATAAGATAGTCCGTTCTTAACATTAGCCAGTTTAGCGGAAAATTTACCAGTAAAGGGAGATCTTGTTACCGCCCCGTGAAAATGTGAGGCAAAAAATCTACCAGTTTCTAGGCATACATATGTAAATAAAACATATGAGTGCAGAGAATGCTCTGATAATATCTCTGGCAAATCCCATCCAGCATCTGGATAGCTTGTGTGGCAATATAGCTTATACTCATTGGGATTATTTGATGAGGATAAAAATTTTCTAAAAGCACTGAAGAGATCTGGGTAAAGCTTTCTTCTTTGATTTCTCATTACAGTCCCAATAATTTTTGTATTAGGATCAATTCCTAAACTTTCTCTTAAAGATTCTTTGTTTTCTATTGGTTTATATGAAAGGTCTGCCGAAGGAGACGCAGTTCCTATATAATTAATTTTATTTCTGGATTGCTTTTTAAGCACTTCTCCAGACCAGTCTGAATAACTGAGGCAGGCATCTGCCGCGCTGTACATGTTAATCCACTCTTTTGCTTGTGGGTATGCATCTACCGTTGGCATCAAAGCCCACTTAAAGAATTTCCTAAAGGGGGAATTGTGAACAAAGTCTGTCATCCAGAAATCTCTAATATCACAAACAATGTCTGGTAAAAATTCTAGGCACACCCTTTCAAAAGCAAAGCCTCCAAACTGACTTTTTGGATTACTTTTATATAGATTGGTTAATTCTTGGTTCGAAGGATCTGGCATGACACCAAAAAATTTCCAAGGGGCTTTTGATCTGGGGTCTTTGTCCATACCATAAGCAGCTAATTCTGCTATTTCATATTTACCAGTACTATACAAATATTTAAGTATTTCCCTTGTGTAAGTAGCGTACCCAGTATTAAGAAAGGTAGCTTCAGAACAGAACAGTATCCTAGTTTTTCTCATTTTGTTAAAAATCCCATTCCCCTTGTATAGTTTTCATACCTCGACATAGCTATTAATTTTCCTTGACAAACACAAGCATATTTATTACCAAGGCTTACCTCTTGTGCTAACTGTATATTCATGTTTTCTATTTGATATTGACCCATTCTTAATTCTTTTTTATTTACGACATTGCTTACGTTCTTATACATGTCTTCTGTTGTGTAATAAAAATCATGCCGTGCGGTTTCTGGCTTCATTATATCTTTAATGCACTCATAAATAATCTCGTTGTCTTTTTCCGCATAAAGCAATGCCTGAAAAATCATAGGCCCAATAGCAGATATCACACTAAAAAAATTCAAGTTTTTTATGACATATGATGAAATTGGCATTTTGTGTTCAATGTCTATATCGCAGTAGTACCCACCTCTTTTAAGAAGATAACAATATCTGAAAAAATCCCCCTTGGTACAACCTTTTTCTAGCGTATGAAAAAAATCTACATAAGATTGATCATACTCTTTCTTAAGAAAGTTTACAACATCTTCGTCTGAAAAAAATAAAACATCCTTTTCAGGATTTAATTTTTTAATATTGCTAATTATATAGCTGGGGATTTTATTGTCTCTGTAGGTTAATATAATATTATCTGGAATCATTAATCTTCTTCTTCTTCATTACATATATCAAATTCGTTGACCCTAAATATTAATTCGTCATCATCCTTAGATCTATGCTTTACAGAGGCGTGAATGGTTATCTTGCTTCCTTTTCTTGTATTTCTTTCTATTATTTCTGCCCCGGTGTGCCACGCTTCGCATTGTATGTATGTTGGCGTTCTGTTTTTTTCTCCCGTCTTTTTTGTTTTTCTGTAGCTATAAACAACCATTACAAATTCAGACAGTAAAACATCGCCAACAAAATTAGTCCTTGGATTTTCTACCAAATATCCAGTAAAACAACAGTGATTCATAATACCTCCTATCGTAGTATATTAGCTGCTACACCACAAAAAAACAACTAAACTTCGTGAATTTTCTCAATAATAAAAGACGAGTCGTTTTTAGCAACAGACCCGCATAGAATTAAATTATTACCTTCGTATAAAATGTATTTATATTTTTGCTTTGTTTTCGGAAAAGCTATAACGCTGTCTAGTACGCAGGTGTCGTCTTCTATGGTTAAAAACGACATTATTTGCCCCTTTGAGTCTCCCTTGCTTATTTTATAATCTGACACTCGCTGTATATTAGCTACCACGCATAAGTTCTGCCCATGTTTGCCATTAATTATTTCCTTGCAAGTTGTGTTGGCGGCAGATGTATCTGAAACGTCTATTTTTGATAATGTTATTGGGCAGCCCAAAAACTTTACTTCTTGGTCAATTATCCAAGTTGGTTCATCTTCCAAGCTGTATGGTGGATTTTCTAATAAATTTACTTCATTGTTGATGATCTGTTTCCTTTCTTGTTTACTAGTTCCTCCCCCCTCTTTTTTTGTTGGAGCTAAATCTATAAGTGCAGATGTAAAATCTTTCCACTTTTTACTTTCATAGTTGTTAGCAAGCCATTTCTTTTCTGCTTGAGTCAAAACCCTGTATATTTCGTAATCGTATAGAGCCTTATTCCTCGTGACCTTGCCGTTAAAGTCTCTAAAGAAACCTATAGATGCCAGAGCCTTAAAGGCAGTAGAATTAATACGAGGAGAGAAAAACAATAGCAATTCCACCCATGAAAACTTTGTTATTTTTTTATCCAATTCTAATTCTGATTCTAATATTGACCTTAGTACAGAATCTCCAGTTTTTCCTGTTAGAGATTTGATATCCTTAATACCAAAATATATTTTATGTTTTTTTGCATTAAACTTTTCTTGATAATTAGCAATGCTAGGCGTTTTGGTATGAATTTCAAAAAGCTTTGCTTCTGAAACTAATTCATATATCTCCTGATGCGGATCTTGCTTCTCGTTAGCGTAATATAAGTAAGATAGAAAGAATTCTTCTGGATTGTGGGCCTTTTGATACGCACTCCAATATGAACATACGGCGTATGATATACTGTGAGACTTGTTAAAGGCGTAACGTGACGATGCCTGAATCCATCCAAAGATTTGTTCTGCCTCTTCCTTAGTTACAATCTTGGCCTTCTTAGCTCCAGCTATGAACTTTTTCTTAACCTTAGCCATTAGGTCAGCCTTTTTCTTTCCGATGGCTTTACGAAGCTCGTCAGCTTCTTGTAGATCGAATCCAGCGATCTTTTGGGCGATACGCATGGACTGCTCCTGATAAACCAGAACGCCATATGTTGGTGCTAGGATTTCCTCTAACGCTTCATGCAAGTATGTTACTTCTTCACGGCCATGCTTACGGTCAATGAAGTGCTGTGTCATAGACTTACCATCAACATAAGCCTTGAGGCATCCCGGCCTAATAATTGCAATAAGTGCGGACAGTTCTTCGATATTACTTGGAGCAAGTTTCTTTGACCACGATTTACCAAGGTTGCTTTCTAGCTGAAAGACACCTTTAGTTTTACCGTCTGCAAATAGTTGCCAAGTTTTCTTGTCATTATATTCCATTGTCATATTCTTGATTCTTAGTTAAACATAACTCTTCAAACGTTTTACATCTAAATTCTTCAAATTTAGGTATAGTATCTTCTTCTGTCTTGTAACCGTAGTTTATCGAACCCTGTTTGTTTGTAGGGTGTATGCTTACCATTTTAATCCAATTTTTTTTAGGCAATGCGTAATACATTACATTTTGTTTTATGGAGTTGTATACAACTACTCTTAGAGTTCCATGTTTTTCTTTTCCCCCATGTGAAACAACTCTATCGACCAATCCTCTTTTCCTGTTATTTATAGTAGAAGATTTACAATCGCTTCCGTCGCTAAAGTCCATGTGGTGACAATCTATTCTCTCGTACCCACCAACGTGTGACATCGCCTCTTCTAAGAGTAGAGAAACATCAAACCATTCTGGATTAATTTTTTCGATGTTAACAGCTTCTGCAAAAGTTGGATGATAAGGTATAATTACTTCCTTTATCAATATTTGCTTTTTTGTTTGTGTCAACGCGCTATTTAATGTAGAGATTTCCATCTGCAAACGCCCTTTCAAATTCGATGTTTTGGTAAACTGCTCTATGTGTTTTCAGCAGCTTTATGAATATGTTAGCGGTGTCTTTAACGTCCTGTAAGGCATCGTGAGCATTTTCCGAAGATAAGCCCATGCGCTCACGTAAAGAATCCATACTAATTGATTTAACGCTAGGATCACTCTCAGTCCACAAGAAAACATTATCCATAAGATCCACTTTATATACTTTGCTAAACAGTTTTTGCTGCAATCTTCCATCGTCCCAAGGTCCATATTGCCTGCATAATCGATTGATAATTACCATATCAAAACCAATGATATTATAGCCCACGGGAATTGGGGCGAAGAAAGGTTCACCCTTCCAGTTGTATTGATCAACAAATTTTGTAAACTTATTCCAAACAGACTTTAAAGCAGGTGCTTTAGATAACCCCTCTCTGGTTTTACCAGTGACCTTTAAGGCTCCTTCTTCAATTGGATCTATTCCGGCAGCAATTGCTTCGTCATCATCAAGAATTGGTTTAATTTCACTATTAAAAGTTCCCTTAAGCGTTAGGCTTCTTCCATCAAGAGCCACTGCGGCTATCTGTGTAGGCTGTGTTTTGTTAGGATTGCGAGATCCTGTTTCAAAGTCAAATACAATATAATCCCTATTAGCCATTTTTTATCTCCTGTATTTTCATTAGTTTATCTAGGAGATTAATTCCTAGAACATCAAACTTTACATGACCTAGAGCTTCTAAGTCAGACATTTCCAATCCTGCGATCTTTTCTGACGATCCTTTCTGTTTAACCATTGGACACACTTGGTGTAGAGGATCTTTTGATATGACAACGCCAGCGGCATGTTTGCCTTGAGTCTTAAAAGTCCCCTCAATGTCTATGGCCTGCTGGAAATATTGGGCATAATCACCTTCTAGTTTTCCATTTTCCAGAATGTGACAAAAATCCCTCAACTCATCAGCACGATTCAATAATGACCAACGAATAATAGATCTATCTTCATCATCCATATCTGCAAGTTGGTCAGAAATATCTGCTTCGTTTGGTATACTCTTTGTTATAGCGTTCATCTCGCCAAAAGAACAAGCGTCATTTATGCGCAGCACTTCTTTTATTGCGCTTCGCCCTTGCAGTCTACCAAACGTAATCATTTGACTTACATGATCCTTGCCGTATTTACCCTTGAGATAATCTATAACATCATCACGCCTCTTTCCCGGAACGTCCATGTCAATATCTGGTAGAGATACGTGACCATCAGTGTTTCGTCCAGCATTGTAAAATCTTTCAAACAGTAAGTCGTATTCCACTGGGTCAATTTTTGTAATTCCAATTAAATATGATATCAAGCATCCAGCTGCCGATCCTCGTCCCGGACCAGCCAAGCATCCCATATCATGCTCTACGTGCCTGATAATATCCTGCACGATGAGGAAGTAGCCAAATAGATTTGCATCTTTAATGACTTGTAGTTCTGAATTAAATCTATCTAGATATTTCTGCTTATCTTCTGGCTTCTTTACTTTACCAGTGTCAATAAGATGACGTTTCCAGCCTTCTCTGGCAAGCACCTTGAGGTAATCTTCTTCAGATAATCCTTCTGGACAATCGAACTTGGGAAGCATGGGAGGACTGAGAATATCATAGTCTTCACATACTTCATAGATATGCTGCAACTCCTTTGTTACTGCAACGGGTTGTATACACTTGTCATCGTGCGTAAAGTATTGCGATACCGCTTTGTCCAGTTCGTTCTTGCGAAGCTGTTTTTGTATTTTAGGCAACGTGGTCTTTAGTGCTGAACATAATAATACTCTATGTAAACCAGCCTGTTTAGAATCAACATAATAGCTTGGTTGAATATTTTTACTTATAGATATGAGATTGTCCCTTGACATAATCTCTTGACAGAATTTTATATTAACATTTCCATCTTCGTCTAAAGATGATACCATTTCTATTAAGTCAAACCATCCATCTTTATTTCTCGCAAAGACTGCATTATTGTCAAAGGAGCAGCCAAGGATTGGCTTAACACCAACCTTCTTGCAAGCCTGAAAAAACGAAACACAACCAGAAATAGATTTGTAATCTGCAATACCACATGCTGGATAATCATTATCAGCACAAATCTTGGCAAGTTCAGTTGGTTTTGAGAATCCTTTTAGCAAACTGTAATGTGTAAAATTACGCAATGGAAACCAATTCATTCAATATCCTTATTTCAAAGTAAGTCCTGTCAACAATTTATTATAGCAATCGAACCATTTTTTTGCAAATTTTAAACCCACCAATCCAAAATCATTTCTGGCAAAGTGTGTGTGTTTGGAAAATCAAGCCCATCAACTGGGAAAGCAGATGTTTCTTTTTCTGGCTCTTCTGAAAATAGGTTTTTGTTTACATATGTACACTCTAAAACTTGAGGAATGCCTTCTTCGGTTAGCTTCTTGTGGTTATTTCCGTGCATGTGTATCAAGTAAAAGTATTTATTTATTTTGTCAAAGATTTCTTTTATGTTTTTATTTTTCGTAACATGTGGATAAAAATGAAATTCTATAATCATTTGCCAAACGTTAGAGAAAAATCCTTCATAAGAAGATAAGCAATCGAATTCTGACCCTTCTATGTCCATCTGAATTACTGTTGGTAGTTTATGTTCTATAACGTTCTCTAGATTGTCTACCCTTTCCTTAATGAAGAAAACGTTTTCTTCTTTAGATGCCAGATCGCAAGATCCTTGAAGGTCATAAATTTTACATTCAAAGTTTTTTCGTTTATTGTGTTTTAAAAAATCTTCTTCAAAGCCGGTTTGATTGCTACATCCCAGCGACAACAATCTTTCAACCTGAATTAAATTTCCGGCTACTACATAACCACCATCTCTGTTTGGCCCCAGTCTTATTTTGTTTCTATATGCGTATGGAATTAGCAATTTTTTTAACACAAACTATCCTTATTGTTGAAGTGAATTTTTAGAATTTTTAATTTCTTCTTCATGATCAACAAAATCAATTTCCAACTTATGCACCAGCTTGCTGCCAGCATGTCTGTAAAAACATGGCAAGATTCCATGTATGCATAAATAAATTCCGGCCCTAATACATCCAAGGCCGTGGCCAACCGCAAACACAAAGTGTTCACAGTAGGTCATGTTATTTTTAGAAAGATGTTCTTTCCATTTTTTTGTTAGAGTCATATATCACCAAGCACGACACGACCAATAACGAGCTTTCCATTTTGGACCCGGATTATCACAGTTATGTCTAGCCCTGAAGCTTTTTCTTCTCTTTGGATTGTCCTTCTTAATTTCCATATTAGGATCGCCAAAGTTGACTTTAACTACGTTACCCTTGTCGTTCTTGACATATACGCTCATTTTCTTGGGACCATCTGGAGTTCTAAAAGGCTTATTTAGCTTTACCTTGCGACCTTGATATTCTACAGCATAAGATTCTTCTTTTTCAGTTTCTCTAACGTCTGTATATTTCATGTAATCGTATGCTGACGCGACATGGGCTTCGGCTTTAGAGATATTATCTTGAACCCAAGCTTCAATTTCCATGTCTTCTGTCATCATGTTGTAAAGCTCCATAGCTTGCGATGCAATCTTTTTCAATTGAGCCTTAGACATTCCTCCCTCTCCACCTTCTCCAGACTGGGCTTTTTTCCAAGCTTCTGGATCTGGCCTGTCTTTGTCACCTCTTTTGGCTGGCTTATAGTTTTTTCCTTCACGTTCTTTCTTTTTGCGAATATTTTCCCAAAGACCGGGACGATCAGCTGCCACATCCCATTCTACCACATCTTCACCAAAGTCAACATATTCTGCGTCAGGGGGAGCATAAAAATTATTTTCTGTAATTTCTTCTTCGTATCCATATTCATTGAAGTAAAGCTCAAAGTCTGCCTGAGCAACCGTGCTTAAATCTTCCGACGCTTTGCTCAAGCATATAGAAGTTCTTTGTTTTGGTGCATATTCTTTTTTCATCGTTTCGTCGCTCATGCACCTAGACAAAAACTCTGTCCTTTCTTCGCCATTTTTTTTATTTGGAATTGGCATTCTGCTCTCCATTGGTTTTTATAGCCTGTTTTAGTATCATGTTCAATCTTCTTTCGGGAATTCTAGTCTTAAAATTTTCATATATTTCCTTAATCATGGGGTGTTCTGGATCTTGTTTAAGCTCCATCCAGCCCAAGAAATAATTCCATATTCTATCTTCTAAGGACAGCTTATAAGGCACTCCATCAGGCCTTCCAAATCTATGCAACCATTTAAACTCAGGCAAGCATATTGCCTTGCCTCCATTTTGCCTAAATTTTTCATGTATGTAGCCCTCTTCTCCCCCGAAGCCTCTGAATTCCTCATTAAATCCTAGCCAGTTTTTTGTTTCGCATGAAAAAGTTCCAAGACCCATCATGGGAATTTCAAATGGTTTTCCCGACTTAACGCCTTCTTCGTTTTTGGCCCACTGTCCATACATGTCTCCACCCCAAGTTGGCTTAAAGTGGGTGGCAAAGCCCACATGGTTATCGTACATCATGGGTCCAGATACAATGTTTTTGCAATCTGTATTTTTCTCATAATAATTCATTAAGGCATCTATACTGCCGACAGGAAATAATACATGACAATCCATCGAGATGCAATATTTCCCTTTTGCGTTTTTAAAGATTTGATTTCTAGATGCTGTTGTTGTTTTTTCAGTATATGGTATATACCTTACCTTGTTCTTTAGCCAGCCCCCTACAACAGATTGCAGTTGTTTTCCATGCCTTCCTGATGGATTGTTATCAATAATGATTATTTCTGTGGTTGGCTCTCTAGCAATTTTGTGATATAATAATAATGATTGTATACTAAAGTACACGCCGTGGTAATCATCGTATGTGGCCATCCCAATCGTTAGTTTTTTTTCCATGTTTTCCTCTTTTCTTAGCCGGGAGCTTCGTAAAAACCTATGTCAAAACCCTCTCTAGTGCAATTAGCAATGGTTTTTTCCATTCCGTGTTTTTGCAGATGGTTCTCTATATACATACACATATTTTGATCTGAGTCTTTCCAATTGTTTTTGCAAAAATGGCACAATTTAGTGCATTTCCAGTGACTTCTATCGCTAGAAATGGGTCTGGGTGTATCATTTTTCTGTATTTCTTCAAATCTATCTTTCAGCATATTCAAGAATTTTTTCTGATCAGATTGGTCAAAACACATAGAAAATGGACCGCCATCTTTAATGAAGAAAATGCTCATAATAGCTTGTTTATATTCTGGGAATAGTTTAGAGATGGCATAATTATAAAGCAGCAGTTGCGGATCCGAGCATAGTTTTTCATATGTTTTTTCTTCTCCCGTCGCCCAGTCTAGTCGCCTTCCCGTTTTCCAGTCTATTACCTCTATTGTTTCGTCGTCTACTTTGGTAACTAAATCTATAGTACCCTTAATTGCCAGTTGGCCTTTTACCGTTTTTCCGTCTGGCATTTTATATTCAAACTTGGCCCAGTCTTCTTCGATTGGTATATCAAAATGAGGTTCTGGTTCAAGAACGTCTCGTTGTCTGGGATCAAATTGTCCAGCGTTGTACTTTAATGTCTTCCATATTAAGTTATGGCACATGTGTTTATCGGACATGTCCCAAGAGTGTACCGATGAGCCAGTGTAAAACTTAAAACTTGCATCTAAAAGCTCGTCGATTAGCTCTTCTGACATTAACTCAGAGCGCCTACACTTAATCTCTTTCAGTGCATCGTCTTTTATCTTTAAATATTTTACTCTTGCGCTTGCGTCTTGGTCGGCCTTTTTAAGGCCAGCTAGACACTCCATGACTTTGTGGACAATCGTGCCAAGTTCGGCCTTTTTACCACTTACAGACTGATGCCCAAGAACATATGTTATAAAGTACTGCATTTGACAGTAGGCATAGTTATTGTAACTCGATGATCTTACGTATGTAATTAGCATTAATTTCTCCAAATATGATTCATGAGCAATGTCTGTTCTTGTAGTTCTGATATATTGTATCCCTGATTATCAATAACGTAGTCAAATATATCCCAGTCAAAAACGTCTTTATTCAACGCTGACTCACATGCATGAGTACTCTGCTTTGTGTCTCTGGTAAGCCTGATGACAAAACCTCCAGCGTCCTTGATTGCGTGAACTTCGTTTGGAAATCTTACATCTGGTATTACAGCGATTACAGACTGCTCTTCTTCAATAGTTTTCATAGTTCTGTCTAGCCATACAGTGTCTTTAATTTCTCTCATAATGTTTGTGCCAAAGTGCTGCAAAAACTCTCTTGCTGTCATTCCATATTTTGTATAGGTATTTTTATCTTCGTCGGTTCCGTAAGCCTGCTTAGGCTCAAAATCAAAAAGGTCTACACAAATCATTTTCAGGTAATCTGCAAAGTGATGTATCTTGATGTATGGCCAAATGTTATATTCAGCATAAGAAACAAAATCATCATCTCGCCTGAGCAAATCTAATATCCCCCAGCCACTAACATTGTTTTTATTAGTAGTTAAGATATTTAATTGGCCATTGTCGTCTATTCTGTAGTCTTGAACCATGCCCAAGCTCTTTAAGACATCTCCGTTAATAATGTTTGCAACAGTATTTTTCCCGGATTGCTTTCGTCCAGATATTCCTATAATTTTGGTCATCTTTTAATTCCTTTATTGATTTCTAATATTTGCTCTTTAATTTCTTTAGGGTTCATTTCTCCAACGTCTTTTCTTGTTAATTGAGGAAATGTTAATGTGTACATTCTTCCCAGCTGCCTTTGTATTTGTATTCTTGCTTCTTTCCCAGCTTGATCGTTGTCCATTAAAACGACAATATTTGTAACAGCTAATTTTCTGAGCTTTTTTTCCTGTTGATCAGACAGGGTTTTGCCAAATATACTCACCGCGTTTTTAGCACCCGCTTCATACATTTTCCAAACGTCTCCTTGCCCCTCTAATAAGTAGATGCTGGACAGTGCATTTGCTTCTTTTTTTGCTCTATGATAATTATATAGATACTGCCTTTTCTCAAAACCTTTTGGATATAATAAAAATTTAGGAACCTTATATTCTTTGGTAGATCTTCCTATGTATCCGACTATTTTACTGCCATCGTCATTGTGAATTGGTATTACGGCTCTGTCTTTCATTATACTTTCTTTATCACAATCTCCCACTCCAAAATATCTTAGAGTTGATTTTTTAAAAGCTCTGTTATAAAAATAATTTGATGGCAGCTGTACTTCGAATTCGTAATCTAGCGCTTTATCTTCTAGCTTATCGTCTTGCTTTTGGAGTATCTCTAGCAGTTCATAAATAGACGGTTCTACTTCTTCATCTTGCTCTTGGCTCGTCGTGTTAAAACTGTATAGGCGACCGATGTTAAAATTAGAAGAAACCCAAGACATTACTTCTTTAAATGAAACCTCTTTGCCAGCTTGTAAAGATAACGCCCCTTGTATTAAACCAAACACATCGTTTTTATATTCGTGTTGACAATCTCTAGTCCAGCACTTCCATATACCCTTATCAACAGAAAAAGAGAATGCCCTTGGGTTATCACTGTTTTCATGAACCGGGCAGGTTGAGTATATATTATCAGAGAAAAGCTCATACTTTATTTCTAATTTAGTAAGAACTTGTTCTATCTCTTTGTTTAGCTTATTCTTTATTTTCTTCAGGTTCATCATTTAAGTCAATATTTCCTATCTTGTCTGCATCTATTAGGCCAGTATCTCCTATTGGCTGATTTTTAAACTCGTTGCGAGTTTTTAATTCTATCAGTTTTGCGTGAGATCCAACCATTTGCATATTTATATAGTCCCCATCGTCTAGGCCAGCGCCGTGTCTAGAGACAATGGGTACTAGCTTTCTATTGCCAGCATTTGGACCATCTTCCGCAAGTTCTTCTGGCGATTTTGCTTTAAAAATACTAAAAGAAGTACATAGCCAAATTAAACGATCTGATCCACTAACGGCATCGGTACTCTCTTTGGTAATGCCGTCACGATTCAATTGCACGAAGGATAGACAAGGTATGTCTAGCTTAACGCATAAATTATGTAGAGAGGTAATCTGGAATCCTAATGCTTGATATTCCTGAATATTGTTTGTAATAGACGAGGATGACATCAATTTTAGATAATCATATATGATGAGGCATTCGTTTGTTTTTCCGCTCTCGTCCGTTTTAACTTCCTGCACTATCCAGCGCTTAATTAAATTCAAAATGCCTTCAAACGGCTTGCCAGCAACACTAATATAACTATAAGGAACGCTGTTAAGCTTTGCTACGCTTTCGTTTACTTTAGACAGTTTCTCTTCGTCGTCAACAAATTTACCAGTTGCTATCTCATTAATTGTTACGCCGCTAATATTTGCTAAAAGTCGATTCAAGTGATCCTCTTTGGACATTTCTGTATCTAGTACCAGAACGGGAATACCTAATGAAGACACATTAAGGGCAACATTATCAGCGAACACTGATTTACCAACTTTGGGTCTTGCAGATACAAGGTCAACGCATTTTCGTCTAAGACCACCCCCAATGGCTTCGTCATATCTAGAGAATCCCGTGGGTATACCAATGATATCGCATTTATTTTCTGATAAAAATTGTACATAATCTTCTACGCCTTCACCTATTTTTTCTGGATTTTCGCTACCGCTATCTTCTCTCAAGAAATCGGTTACTGGATTTTCAAGTACTCCAATAATTTCATCTATTGTTTCAGAGCCATCAATTTTATCTATGTCTTTATGTACTTTTAATGATAGCTTTTTTATTTTCCTTGCAAACTCAAATTTCTTTAATTGTGCAGCAAACTTAATTATGTTATCCTGATTAACAGGGAAGTCAAAAAGCGATTTGATGTATTTAATTTCTTGTTTTGTGCTAATTGTTTCAATTAAATTAAGCTTTTCTGCGGAAGCTAATAACGAAGCTATATCTACAGATTTTTCTTCTAGTATAATATCTTCCAAGCACTTGTATATAGCTTGATTGTTTGTATTAACAAAGCTATCTGAGGTAACGAGATCGGATATGCGAACATATACGTCTACTCCGTATTGCATTAATCCTGCCAATACAGCCCTTTCCGAACCAACATCTAATAATTTATTTGAGTTCACTTAGCTGTTATCCTATGCACTTGTCGCATCTGTAAAACTCGCCATAAACAAGCCCTGCATTTATCTTGCTTTTTTGCCCACACTTGTGGCATGTAACAGTTGTTTTTTTAGGCTTAGATCTATTGCGAGGAGTAATACTAGCATCTGGAGTTTCGATGTGCCTGTCTTCTCCAGTGTCCTTCCAAGTATTTTTATTGGCTCTCACTGCTTCTTTGCGTTTCTTAGAAATATTATTTTGCTTTATTACCTTAAAATCGCTGTTGACTTTTATTTCTTCTTGATCGTCTTGCATCATTTCCTTTAAGTGTGGAGGCATAGTTGTCCAAGATGTTGAATTTTCTGTTAGTATATCAAGCAGCTCTGCTCTTTCTTCTATCGTTAAGCCATCTACGAAATTCCGTAAGTTCATAACCTTTTCCCCTTTTCCATTAGTATATCACCTTTTCGTTTTAATTCGTACACTTTGCCATCTAGCTCTTGTATCCTCGCTTCTGCGACTTGTTTGTAATTATCAATAGATGCGGCATATTCATTGTCAACAACTATCATTTGCATTCTTATTTCGTGCTTAGTATATGGGTTAAACTTGTCGTTGTATTTAGCTACCATTTTTTGTAATTGGTCATTGCATAAATTAAATACAACTTTTTGTCTATTGATTTGATCCTGAATATATGAGGCATAACCATATAGAGCATAGGCATAATCAAAAAGCTCTTCTTGATTAAGCTTTTTAACTTGCTCCATCTCCATGTCGGCAGCTAATAGAAATTCTTCACGAAATGTGGCAAACTTTGTGTTTGTTTCATTTGTAAATTGATCTAGCTTTTCAAGGAAATTTTCAACGGTTTCTTTAGCTGTTTTCAATTTGTTCTCTCCATTGCTCGTCTGTGTCCGAATGCTTCAACTCAATCAAGTCAATTTTGTTCAACTTGCACCACTCTATTTTATCTTCATCCTTGGCTTTTGCCAACACAAAATCTGCTTTCGTCTTATGGAAAAATGGCGTGAATTCATAATGTTGTTGACCGTGAACTTCTATAGCAAGCATTATTTGTGGCACATAAAAATCTAAATATAAAACTCCCTTTCTGTGTCTTGGTGTACTTCCCGGTAGCTTAACTTCTTCAAGTATTCTATAACTATGGAAGATAGTCTTCAAGAGTTTTCTTGCGCGAACGTGGTACTTTGACCGCCTTCTTGTGTCGTTCGCGTCCACGGAATAATTTCTTAAATCCCAAGCGTACTCTCTGCCATTTAAACCCTTAACTTTCATTTTCTGGCCTGTACAAATAAATAAATAGAATTACCCAAACAGTCAATAGCCCAATAATCTTAGGCCACATGTCATTACTCATTGACCACCTTCTTTAATTTCTTTTCTGCGTTACGAATAGTCCTCTTTGCATACTCAGTTAATTCGTAGTCTTTCTTATATACCCGAATAGCGTCTAGTATTCTCCAAGCTTCCGTTTTTGTTAGTTCTACTTGAGCCATTAAAATAATTCCTTAATCTTGTCGTAAATGAATGATGATATATCAGGATTTTCATTTAAAAACTCAAGAGTATTATTAGCACCCTGAAATTTAAAAAATCTCTCGATATCTTCTTCTTTATCTCCAACGTTGTTATCCTTAAGAAGTTTTTGAATAGTTGGGTGTTGAACGTCATCCAATGCGCACTGAATTGTATACCAAGCTCCAGCAGTCTTAATTAGTCTAAACTCGCAGGCAATCTGTACAACTTCCTGTGTTTCGTCAATACCAATTCCATAACGTATCCAACTTTCGGCTGTGCTGTTTGGAAGACCGCCAGCGCAAGATGTTTTTATTGCCCAGTTGGCAATTTGCCCAACGTGCGGGCCGCTATCTTTTGGCACTTGCCATCTTCCACGGTGCGTAATAACCATGTTAGTTCCAGCTTGATATTGTAGCATGTTTCCGCAATCAGCCATTTTGGATGGAGAATATGGTGATCCACCGGTATTGGCAATGTTGTGCGTAATACATGTCAGTATGGTTTTATTCTTCATAAGCGTACCGCTGATTCGCTTGAAGAACATAGACAGCAAACGTGGCAACGCATTGCGAACTCCTGTTCTTATTTCTCCATCAAGTTCATCTTGGGGAACCATGTTGGATAATGAGTCAGCAATTATTAAGCATCCGGGATCGTTATTGATATAGTATTCAATAATGTTTAGAAAATCTTGTGCTGATAATATTTTATCATCTGTTGATTCTATAATTAATATCTTGTCTGCTTTTAAGCCTTTGATGCCGTCGAAATTCTGTCGTGATAATCTACCCTCCGTGTTAACATAAATCACACGCTTGCCAAGAGCTTGGCATTTTGAAGCAAAATGAAGGGCGGTTGTGGTTTTACCGGATTTAGGATCTCCAGTCATTACCACAACACTACCCTCCCGTAAACCGCCACCCAAGGCAATGTCTAGGGCAGGTGACACTCCAATAACTTGAAGACTATTTATAGATTCAAGGACTTCTGTGCCACTCCTAACAACATCTCCATACTTACTAACGATTGAATTGCTAACAACGTCGCTATCAAACTTGCTTGATGATTTTTTCTTTAGCTTACTCATATGTTCCTCAATTTATTTATGATGCTTTGGTTTTTACTTGCTGTAACTTTTCTTCTTTGTTTAAATTCCTTTTTTTCTTCTACAATTTCTACCTCTTTGGTTTTCTCTCTAAGCTTAATAGACTCTTCTTCCTCCTTATTGTACTTTCTAATGGCTTCTAATGCAACCTGATTATACTTCCACCCCCTTGGTCCATATGCCTTTAATCCTATGTGGTATATGTTTGCAAAATAATCAGATTTTATCGCTTGCAAAATGATTCTTTCTGCAAACTTTTTCTTTAGGGAGTGCGCGGCTTTCATGTTTCGCATAAAAACCTCGTGATATTTATCACCCACGGTCCAAAACTTATAAGACGGCTTGTCCATCTTAAAAGCATCCGTCCACCTTATAACCAACAATTCTGCAACATAAGCTTCAAACGTGCAGTGTTCGCCAGTATGTATATGTGTGTATTTATGCTTTTCAGACCAGCGCTTTTGATATTCTTTATTAAATAGCTTTGGTTTGTTTTTTTTCATTATTAATTATAGCTTTTTCAAACGACTCAGCTATTGTGTCAACTGAGTTAAACGCAAGTGTTAGTTCAGGCACAATCCATGTAGATTTTTCAATTTTATCATCAATTACTTTACCAACGGTATAACAATGCTTTGGTTTTAATCCAAAGTCTGCTTTGATTGATCTAACTAAATATATACCACTCCAATCAGAAGTATTTTCAGTAACCCTATTGGTTCTGTATTGCAAGCCAACCTCTTTTATTGTTAAAGTGTTTTTCTTGCAATACTCATCAACGGTTAGCCAGTCTTCGTATTCGTCTAAGAATACCGTTGAGTCATTAGAAAATTTTATATAGATCCATATAATTTTTCTGTTTGAATGTTTTTGATAAGCTTTTTTCCAACCTTCTTCTTCAAATATGTATGTCATTTTATTTTCGTCGTGCAAGACCTATCTAAATTATTTACTGCTTTTCTTGTTTGTTCAGACATAGAAGACGCATTCTCTGTCATGGCCACAGTTCCACTAGATCTAGCAAACTGTTCCGAAACACGAGCAGTCTTTGGCTGTGGTTCAATTTTATGTTTTTTCATAAACTTTTCAACCGAAGATATGCTTCTGTCTAAATCTATTGCAATTTCTTGAATAGTTTTTTCGTTAATTTTACTCTCAATATAAAATTTTTCTACTTTTCCTATTGGTCCTTTTTTAGCCATTGTTAAATAACCTCTGGGCGTGTGTGAAAAAAAGCTTGTTGTTTGTTTGCAAGTACTTAACATAAGAGCCAAACACTTTTGTATCAACTTGTCTTAATTTTGTATCTAAATTATTTTCTCTATTAGAATCTGCTCCGAGCGGATCATATAGTAAATTATTGTATGTCAAAACTTTTGCCACAATTTGTTGAGATCCATTATTTAGATAAGCAAAAACTTTGTCTTCGCCTTTGGCTGGCTGTCCCTTTTTGTTGAAATTTTGTTCCATTATTTTTTTTCTCCCGTCATAATGTAATGATACTGATGATCTTTATTCATCCTGTTTATCATCTTTCTTTTTTCTCTTTTTTCTCTAGCCGCTTGATCTTCTTTAGCCATCGCGTTCGATCTTTCGTAATGCCCCTTATTTCTCCAGTTTTTATCTGCCTGTTGCCCTATTGTAGTTGGTTCTTGGTACACATGTCCATATATTCCACCAGTGACTATTCTTTCTAAAGATTGTTTTTTGCATTTTGGACACTCTGTAAGAGCGTCATCTTTAATGGACTGGTATACATCCTCCATAAAATGTTTACATTTAGAACATTCGTAATCGTATAACATTATGACTCCAATGCATAAAGTATGGATCCAATAATACCGTTTCTCTGTATATCATGATACTCCAGTTTGCAGATCCCAACACCCGGAACATCAGATAATCTTTCCAAGCAAAAGTCCAATCCACTATATTTGTAGATATCTGTTTGCTTATTATCACCATTAATAATAACTTTAGAATTATTTCCCATTCTTGTTATGAACATTTTTATTTGTTCGTTTGTGCAGTTCTGAGCTTCATCTAAAATCATAAATGAATCATGAAATGTAGAACCACGCATGGTTTCTAGTGGCTCAAATCTAATTCTACGTTGATTATAATAATATCCAAACTTATCTCTACCAAGGAAATACTTTAAATTCTCTTCCATTGGCTGTAGGTATGGTTTAATCTTTTCGTTCAATTCTCCCGGTAAAGAACCAATGTCTCTACCAGTACAAACTAAAGGACGAGTAACTATAACTGTTTCAATCTCATCTTTTAATAACTTCTGAGCTGCTAGCCCAGCGGGAATAAAAGATTTACCGCTACCAGAAGGTCCAGTGCAGAATACTACATCGTTTTCTACAATTGACCTGATATATGTCTTTTGATTTTCAGTTTTGGCCTCCAAATGGTTTTGCTTAGGTTTCTTTTTCTCTTGACGCTTTTTTCTATTGTTGTTATTTGCCTGTGCTACCAAAGCCGTTACTCCCTCGTTGTGAGGAACCTAGTTTTTCTCTTAACTGTAAAGATATGACAGGAACCTCTTGGAATATCATCTGTGCGATTCTATCCCCACGTTTGATTTCTACATCTTCATCAGAAGTATTGTAAAGACAAACCATGATCTCTCCTCTGTAGCCAGCATCTATAACGCCAGCTAATACATCTATACCTTTCTTTACCGACAGTCCAGATCTTGGCCAAATTAATCCAGCCAAGTTATTTGTCATGTCTAGACTGATGCCAGTCTTAATTGTTGTTCGTTTATTTGCAAATATAAATTTGTCTTCATCTGCATACAAGTCAAATCCAGCATCTGTTCTATTAGATTTAGTTGGAACGTGAGCAGTTTCTGTTAAATATTTAAATCCTACAAAGTTCATCATGTATTCTCTCCTTTTATTAATTCCTTATTAGCGAATTTCGCAAGATCCTCCAGAACAGGCCCACTCTTGCTCTGCTTTTACATTGTTTTCCTCTTCGATAACTTGCGTATAGTCTACTTCTTTATATTCACGATTCATGTCTAACCAATTTTTCCAATTGTAGACATCCTTCATGCAGTAGGTTAAAAGTTTGAGGTCTCCATTCATGTATCTATCAGCAAATCTTTGACATCTATCTCTATATTCTTTTTTCTCTGAGCCTTTAATCTTTTGACCAACACCTAATAGACTATCACAAGCCGCCCATAAATTATCTTCGTAAAGAGATAGGCCAACTTCAATTAAACCGCTCACAAACATGGCTGCGTCTCCATAGTGTTGTATCTGCTCACTAGGTAAATACACAGTTGTGAATGGAGCTTGTGCATAATCTTTATCTCCAGCGATTGGAAGTAGTGAAACGCCGCAGAAATACTGACGATTATCGTAAATAAAATCTGTAACAGCATCCCACTCTTCCGGCTTAACATTAATAGTATTAGAAACATTATGTGTCAGCCACTTTTGCGTACACTGTTCTGGGTTTGTTCCGCTCATAACCCAGCTTTGCTGTGTGCTTTTTACGTATTCTAGAAGATCTATTGCTCCAAGTTGATTTTTAATCTTAGAACCGTCTGGAACTTCTACGCAAAATGCTACAACGTCATCCGAGTCATTATTAGACCATACGGACTCCTCACAGGCTCTAGGATTGATAGTTTTAAAATACTGGTATATCGGTTCCATTTTATTTGCTTGGACTCTACGGATGTATCTCTTGGCGTGGTGAGGGTGAATCCCAGAAGATGTTCCAAGAATACAACTAGATGTACCCTCTGGCTTAACACAAGTGGTACGTGCCGCTTTGTTAATGCCGATAAGCTTGGCTATTCTTTCGTTGGTTTTCTTTACTATTTCTGCACCCTTCTTTTGAACTTTCGGGTCTAGGCAGATTTCATGCTGTTCCATAATCCCTGTCATTGACACGCCAAGCAGTGCTTCACGGCTAATAATATTTTCTGAAGCCTTGCCAAGATATGGGAATTCAGCAAATCCAGCCTGAAGCGTTCCGATAATAGCGGCAGATTCACACGCAGCATAAAAATCTTCTACAGTTTTCACCTTAGCGCAATTAATTGTAGATAGATTGCAGGCTTGCCATCCGCTTTCTCCAGTGGTTTCATCTACAGGCCACATGCCAATTTCCACGCAAGGGTTTACAATCAATTCTGTAGAGTCAGACCATACGAATCCGGGTTCGCCAAACTCTTTTACAGACTGCATTAATTCATTGAATTGTTTCTTTGATGTTTTATTTCGTAATAATAGTGCCGAGTTATTTGATCGTCCTCTTTGTGGATTGTCAATGAACCATGAGCCAGTTTTAGCTTTTGCCATTTCTTCGTCATCGGCAGAAAATAAACAAATTGTAGCACTACGCCTAACGCCACCGCTAATTACAGCGTCAGCACCAAACATGACAATATCATACGCTTCAATTGGTTTAATTTTATCGCGGCCATCTTTAATAATATTGTCGAGGACTTTCTTAATGCTTGTCAGAGCTTTCTTAAGGGGTTCTGGCCCGGGAGCTTTACCGCCGCTTGATTTTAGATATGCTCCAGCCGGTCTAATTTTCGTGTAATCAAACGATACATTCTTTCCGTTGTACTCAGGAAAGAGGTTGCACTTCTTAAAATAACTAGACACCAATACCCCAACCGCATCCGACCAACCCTCAATAGAATCTTCAATGATAAATTTCTTTTGCCCTTCTTTTGATTTAACTATCTTTGGTAGCTTGTCTATATGATGCTTCTGAACAGAAAATCCAGTACCACATCCACACAATAATAAATACATGCACTCTTGGAAGAAGCGCACCCTGTCTGTATAAGACGCGATGCAATTATAGATTCTCGCGTTGTGCTTGAAAACTGGTGAGCCGCCAAACTGTAAAGCCCTTTGAGAACCAAGAATCTTTTTCTTTCTCATATCCTCATATGCTTGAGATATTGCGTCCTTAACGTCTAGAAAATTGTCGTGGTGAGGGTCTACATATTTGTCAAGCATCATTTGCTTAACTCTATCAACTGATTCGCTCCACGTTTCTCTTCTCTTCTTTTCTGGACACCATCTTGCATATTTAGATACGAACGTATAGTTCATCAATGACTTTATTGACATCGATCACCATCTTTCCTGTTAGTGGTAATTATTTAGAAATATTTTTCAAGCAATCTCACAATAATGAATCTAGCAACTGCTGGTATTATAATGAATACCAAGAGATATGTCAATATTACGGACCCATATTTTTTCTCATTAGCGTTTTTTCTGACGTTCTCTACTACAAAATCATAGCATTGACGTTTTAGTTCTTTCTTTTTTGCTGGTCCAGCCTTGCAAAATCCACCAGACTGACTAACTATTGTAGCCCACTCTGTGGCATATTGCAAGCAGTCTTTAGCAATTTTTCTTCTCGTGTCATCAGAATATTTTTCTTCAATTTCTTTTTCTATTTCACATTCTCCAGCATAAGTAAGGTGATCAAGAAAATTCAATACGCTGGATTTATCGTAGCCAAAACTAATGTCTGGGAAATTCTTAAGCCTAACAGTTCCACCATCCTTCCTGAAAACTAATTGCTCAATATATGCGTACAGAGTTATTAAGCGGGTAATTTCTGCCCTTGGATAGTTAGTTCCAAAACTTATAGTTGTTGTGTCGCCTTCACTGTGGACGTTTGCAATAAGTGGGCTTTCTGATTTAATCTTAAATCCATTTACGCTAAACCCTTTATCGCTAAAAATTTTAAATAGAATTTCACTTATTTCTTTTGGTGACATTTTAGTTCTCCTGCAATAAAGCCCAAGCTACACCAGAAAAGTATTGAGAAAGCATTTCTTTTTCTTCTTGACTCAACGAATGGTTTTCGTCAGTTAAAATTTCTTCCATCAGCTTTACGATATTTTCTGAAAGACCTTCGTATTTTCCTACTAAAGTTTTATCGAAAATAATTTTTCCAGCTAGAGCATATACATCATTAACCTGCTGAGAAGTGGTTTCATAACCAACTATTCTTTGAGAAAACTCATAATTAAATACTGCTATTTTTTCTCTATCTTCTTTGTTGGTAATTAATTCTGAAAAAATCGCAACCCTATCTCTAATTTCTTCCGTGGGTGTGCTTATATCTAATATTTTAGTTTCCGGCTTAACAATAACCGGAATAACAATATTATCAATTTGATCAAGCAATCCATTGCCAAACACTGAATAAAATAAAAGTAATAAAGCTAGTATTTTTTTGTTCATGCTACTCCTCCGTGTTTAGGAGAGGAAATACCTCGTCAATTTTATGAATCGCTTCTGTTAATTTTAGTGTTTCGCATTGATTTTTAAGAGTGTGCCAAGATTCTACAACTTGAATAAAAGAAATTTCTTTCTTTTTTCCCCACGAAGGCATTCTTATGTCTCCAATCTTTCCTAATTTATGTGTCAACCATGAAAAATCCCAACTCGTGGCTAGGATGCCAGCAGCTAAGATGATTGCCACCATCCTAAAAAGGCTTTCGTTGTCCATGTTTACTCCAGTACGGTTAGTGGTTTGATGATAATATCTTTTCCAAATTTGCTGCCGTGATAAGGGCAGACGGTTTTATGCCCATCTCCTTGAATGATTACTCCACTTCCCTTGCAGATGCATTTTTTTGGATCTTCGTGGGGGCCAACTATGTCTGGAGTTGGCTTGATATTGTAAATTTTGATTTCCGCTTCACCGAAAGCTATTGAAACTTTTTCTTTAAATTCTGACAATAAAACTTCACCGCTAAAGCCAAAGCTGTTGACATTTCCCCCATCTATACGATCTTCTGCTATGTTGACGAAGTGTAGGGTTAAAGTAATAGATATTAAGCTAACAAAGACAAGTTCCAAAAATCTTTTCATGGAGTTCCTCCATCTACTGCGTTGTAGTAAGCAACGTCATCAAACCTTGACGTTAACAGCGTTTCTAATTCTGCGTAAGTCATGCTTGTTTCATACGTTGCGTCTATAGTATGAAAAGATCCAGTGGGTGTGCATGTTACAACACATGTTGCGTTTTTAGCGACTTCTAGAGACGTGTTGGGATTAGTAACTACATCTGTTGTGGATACAATAGCCATTTATTTACTCCTAGTTATGGTGCTGACGTTGTGGTGGTATAAACGCTTACAATGGTTTCGCCAATAGCAACTGTCTGCATTTGTGCTTCACCCTTGTAAATTTTTGTGATAGGTGTTTCTCCTAAGTAAATTGGCGGCATGGTAAGCTCCCTATGGTCCAGTTATTATGTACATGGTGTTGGCATCATAGATTGAAAGATTGTTGTACTCTGTCTGTGTTAAGTTTATCACTCTGGTTGCTTGCCCACTGCCGGTAATGAGCCAACGATTAATGCTTTTGTCATAAATAAATCTAACGCTATCGCCATTGTACACAAACAATCTTGACCCACTTGGATAGTACAATCGGTTATTAGCATCAGAACTTAAGCTTTGGTGATCTAGATACATATTGTATGGTCCGTCGTTAACTAGAATAAACTCTGATCTGGCGTAACTAGTGTTTATGCCAGTAATAAAAACTGGACCAGTATTTGTGACTCTAATCGTGTCTGTGTTTACGCTTGGCAAGTAATTGTTATAAGTTCCACCAGCAATTTCTAGAGTGTCGGCTTCTACGGTTTGAACGCTGCCGCTAGACATACCATCTAGATCTGCCCAAGCGTCAACCCCGTTTCCAATTTTTAAAATATCGTTAGTTGTATCGTATCCCGGCTCACCTTTGCCCAATACGGGATTGGAAGCAGACCAACTGTTGGCTGTTCCTCTTCGAAATTGTATTCTTGTGTCTGTGTAGTCTGCCATTTATGCACCCTTACGTTGTTTTGTAAGCTCTCCATCTGCTTACGGTATTGTCATATACTAACTTAAATCCAGCATGAGGCTCAATGGTTACGTTAGATCCCGTTGTAGTTAAAATGCTATTTTCGCTTCCTCCAACATCGTTGGTTAAAGTTATATCATTAGCTCCCACGTTATAAATTTCTATTTTACCGTTTCCGTATGTTGCGTCTACGCTGTTTAATGTTAGAGCCGCCGTCGTTGTTAAGGATATAAAGTCGGCAACAACGTTGGGGGTCCAGTTGCTATAGCTGCCAGACCCAACAGCAATTAAAGTTGAAGAAAATCTTTGACTTACAAAGCTTAATTGGCCAGCACCATCCGTTTGCAGCAATTGATTAGCAGATCCGTCCGAAGTAGGTAAGGAGTAATCGCCAATCGTAATCCGCTCACATGTCACATGGTTGGGAACATCATTTGTCCTCATAATACTAGATACAATAATAGAGCCAGAGTTGCCTCCGCTAACCTTACCAACCTTGCCGACATTTTGCACTAGACTTGATGTTCCAGACGGCCTTGTTGTTGTAAGACCACCCCCACTTTTTACATATAGAACAGACCCAACAGATGGAGTTATTCCGTCTATGGGATCTGTTGCTATGTGGTTTAATCCACCACCAACAACAACATACCCTTGAGCGTTAATGTCTAAGTCTGTTTTTAGAAGACCAACAGATGGCATTGTCGTTGGATCAGAAGCATCAGCCGCTGATATCTCTAATGTTTCTGTAGCGCCGACTGTTCCTGTGATATATACTGGAGTACCTTTTTCCAATAGTCCACCAGATGTGTTTTTTACATGAATCTGAACGTGGTCTGCATATGTAGAACTCAGATTTCTTAGTTCTGTAAATGGTGTTTGACCATCACCAATGACAAACCTTGTATCATCTATGGCATAGCATGGCTCTCCGCTAGCCAAAATCATATTGGTAGCTTCAAAGTCAGATAGATTTCCCCTGCGCATTTGAAAAACAGAATGTTGTCTCATTTTATGTTACGATATATAATGTATTTGGGTCATATGTAGAAAGTGCGTCGTATTCAACTTGTGTTAATGATAATATTTTTGTCGCTTGACCAACGCCATACACAAGCCATCTTGAGTATACGTTATCATAAGTTAGAGTAGCACTATCGCCGTTATTTAATACTATATCTCCTTGTGGCATGTTATAGAATCTATTTTCTGCTGTTGCTGTAGCACTGTCTTGCTTAAGAGTCATGGTGAATGTGCCAAAGTTATTAATGGTAATTTGTTTCTTTGAAACGTGTGACTGATCTAGCCCATGAATAATAACGTCGGCGGTGGTTGTTACTCGTAAAACATCTGCAACTTCGCTTGGCTGCCAATTAGCATATGGACCAGCTCCCAAGCTAAAGTGATTTGCAGTTTGCTCAACAGAAGAGCCTCCAGTCCCAATGGGAGATAACTCAGACCAAGTTTTTGTTCCATCTCCAATTTTAAGCGTATTCGTGTCGGTGGCTATTGCTGGCTCACCTC